>ENA-OZFZ01001148-OZFZ01001148.1-human-gut-metagenome-genome-assembly--contig:-NODE-1148-length-11445-cov-4.666637_pt1 | contig 11445 bp, 8 predicted proteins | sample MGYA00244621_ERZ653640 | MGnify/ENA primary metagenome ERZ653640 (study PRJEB26926, sample SAMN06165019) | human gut metagenome | biome: ENVO:00009003; feature: ENVO:2100002; material: ENVO:00002003... | reverse complement strand
ACCTTCTGGTCGCGCCCTTGAAGTTGAACGTCAGATTGTCCAAATGCGGCCCGCGTAACTAAACCCGCTCCGCGATTTCGTGGATGAGGTAGTCGGTCTTTTCCCAGCCCAGGCACGGGTCGGTGATCGACTTGCCAAAGACACCGCCGTCGACCGGCTGGTTGCCGTCCTCCAGGTAGGACTCGATCATAAAGCCCTTGACCAGCTTGGAGATGGACTCGTTGCGGCGGCAGCTGTCGAGTACCTCCTTGCAAATGCGATACTGCTCCAGCGGACGCTTGCCCGAGTTGTCGTGGTTGCAGTCGATGACCGCCGCCGGATTGGCATAGCCGGCGTGCTCGGTATAGCGCTCGGCCAGGCGCTCCAGGTGTTCGTAGTGGTAGTTGGGGTAGGTGCGCCCATCGAGACCGATGTAGCCACGCATAACGGCGTGCGCGAGCGGATTGCCGCCGCACTCGACCTCCCAGTTGCGGAAGATGAAGTTCTGGTGCGCCTGCGCGGCGTAAATGGAGTTGAGCATAACGGTGGTAGAGCCGGCAGTGGGATTCTTCATGCCGACGGGCACCGAAATGCCGCTCGACACCAGGCGATGCTCCTGGTTTTCGACCGAGCGTGCGCCCACGGCAACATAGCTCAGCAGGTCAACGAGGTATTGGTAGTTGGACGGATAGAGCATCTCATCGGCGGTAAAGAAGCCGGTCTCCTCGATGACGCGCAGGTGCATGTGGCGGATGGCCTTGACGCCCTCGAGCAGGTCGTCGGGAGCCTCGGGGTTGGGGTTGTGCAGAAGACCCTTGTAGCCGGTGCCCTTGGTGCGCGGCTTATTGGTGTAGACGCGCGGAATGATGATGAGCTTGTCCTTGACCTCTTCGGCGGTCTTGGCCAGTCGGTTCATGTATTCAAGCACCGAGTCCTCGCGGTCGGCAGAGCACGGGCCGATGATGAGCACCTTGCGTGCGTCCTCGCCGGTAAAGACTTTGGCGACCTCGGCGTCAAATGCCTGCTTTTTGGCGGTAAGCTCGGCGGAAAGCGGCATTTCCTCGCGGATCTCCATGGGGATCGGCAGCCTGCGTTTGAATTCCATGGCCATAGGGGCCTCCTCAATCTATGGAAAGAGCAATAAGCGTATTGTCGAGTGTTCGGCATTATCCGCTGTCGCACGCTAAAGTGCAACCCCTTGTCACCCCGAAACCTACCAAAAAGGGACAGGTTTATTTTGGTCGGTTTTATCTGGGAAAATGTCGGCACTCGCCGGAAGGGGGTCGGCGTACGGCACGCTGGAGCAAGTTGGATCTTCTGCGGCATACCCCGTGGGCAAAAAATGGCAAATATGAGTACTGTTGCTGGGCTAGTCTCATATCGAGCTTACAAGATAATAGGCATAACAGCAAATATGTTCATTAACGTTGGCACACAGAAGCATGTTAACGGGCGTTTTGATTAATTTGAAGGCGTATAGAAGCCGCAAAGAGGTCATTTGAGGCGGTTTTGGCTGCTACTAAAAATGTAACAGTACTCATATTTGACCTTTTTGGCCACAGGGTCCGGAAGGGGCTGTCAATCGGGCCCCAAGAGAGCTAATTCGAGTGCCGTGGACGAAAAAACGGGGGCGCAGGTTGTCCTGCGCCCCCGTTTTCTGGGCATTGCGGTTGTTTGCCGCCGGTTGTTACGCCGCCTCGTCGAACTGCGAGTTATACAGGTCGGCGTAGAAGCCACCCTGGGCGAGTAGCTCGTCGTGTGTGCCCTTCTCGACGATGTCGCCGTCGCGAATTACCAAGATTACGTCGGCGTTGCGGATCGTGGACAGGCGGTGCGCGATGACAAAGCTGGTACGGCCCTGCATCAGCGCATCCATGGCGCGCTGAATAAGCTCCTCGGTGCGGGTGTCGACGTTGGAAGTCGCCTCGTCCAGAATCAGCGCCGGGCGGTCGGCCAAAATGGCACGGGCGATGGTCACGAGCTGGCGCTGACCCTGCGACAGGTTAGTGCCCTCCTCGTTAATCATAAAGTCATAACCGCCGGCAAGCGTATGGATAAAGTGGTCGCAACGTGCGGCGCGCGCGGCGGCTTCGACCTCGGCATCGCTCGCATCGGGGCGTCCGTAGCGGATGTTCTCGCGGATGGTGCCGTTAAACAGCCAGGTATCCTGCAGCACCATGGCAAACTCGCCGCGCAGCGCCGCGCGGTCCCAGTCGCGCACGTCGACACCCTCGACGCGCAGCGAACCGCCGTCCACATCGTAGAAGCGCTGCAGCAGCTTAATGAGCGTGGTCTTGCCGGCGCCGGTAGGACCGACGATGGCGATGGTCTGGCCGGGCTGCGCCTCGCAGCTAAAGTCGTGGATGATGGTCTTGTCGGGCGTATAGCCAAACTTGACGTGATCAAACTCCACATGGCCGGGGCGCTTTTCGGGAATCTGCGCGTCGGCTTTCTGCTCCTCCTCGGGCGCGGCCAGGAACTCAAAGACGCGCTCGGTGGCGGCTGCCATCGACTGCATCGTGTTGCTCACGTTGCCCAGTTGCTGCACGGGCTGCGTAAAGTTGCGAACGTACTGGATAAAGCTCTGGATGTCGCCGGGCGTGGCATTGCCGGTCAGCGCGAGCTGCGCGCCCACCACGACGACGCCCACGTAGCCCATGTTGCCCACCAAGCTCATAAGCGGCATCATCAGGCCCGACAGGAACTGCGAGCGCCAGCCACTAATAAAGAGGCGGTCGTTTTGACGGTCGAACTCCTCGATTGAGGCCTCGGCGCGGTCGAACACTTGAATGACGTTCTGGCCGGCAAAGTCCTCCTCGATGATGCCGTTGACGGTGCCCAGGACCTGCTGCTGCTCGCGGAAGTACGGCTGCGAGAAGTGAATCATCACCATCAAGATAATTGCGGCTGCCGGTAGCGTGAGCACGGTGACGCCGGTGAGCGGCAGGCTGATCGAGAGCATCATGATGAGCACGCCGATAATCTGCGTGACCGACGTGATAAGCTGCGTCACGCTCTGGTTGAGCGACTGACCCAGCGTATCGACGTCGTTGGTGATGCGGCTGAGCACATCGCCCTTGCTGTGGCCGTTGAAGTAACTCATCGGAACGACAGCGATCTTGGCGGCGATCTCCTTGCGCATGCGATAGCAGATCTTTTGCGTGACGCCGGTCATGAGCCAGCCTTGGATCAGGCTGCAGGCAGAGCTCGCTAGATACAGACAGAGCAAAAAGCCGAGCGTCTTGGCGATCCAGTCAAAGTCAACGTCGCCGGTGCCGTTGACCTTGGCGACCAAGCCCTCGAACAGTTTGGTGGTAACCTGGCCGAGCACCTTGGGCCCCACAATGTTAAAGATGACCGAGCACACGGCAAAGGCGACGGCGGTAAACACGGCAATCTTGTGCTGGCCGATATAGCCGAGCAGCTGCCTCATGGTGTCCTTAAAGTCCTTGGCCTTTTCGCCGCGACGCATGCCGCCCATGCGGCCCATGGGACCACGCTGGCGGGTGGGCTTGGGAATCTGAGTCTTGGTCTCGTCTGCCATTAGCGCTCGCCTCCTTCCGTGACGGCTGCAATTTCTTCTTGGGTAAGCCCCAGCTCCTCGGCGGAAAGCTGCGACTGTGCGATCTCCAGGTACGCCGGGCAGCTGCGCAGCAGCTCCTCGTGCGTACCGGTGCCCACCACGTGGCCGTCGTCGAGCACGATGATCTGGTCGGCGTGCATGATGGTTGCGATGCGCTGGGCCACGACCACGAGCGCGGCGTCGGTAACGTTTTTGGCCAGCTCTTCGCGCAGGCGCGCGTCGGTCTTGTAGTCGAGGGCACTAAACGAGTCATCGAACACCACAACCTCGGGCTTTTTGGCCAATGCGCGGGCGATGGCCAAGCGCTGGCGCTGACCACCCGAGACATTGGAGCCACCCTGGCTGATGGGGGAGTCGTAGCCGCCCTCGCGCTCGGCGATAAAGTCCTTGGCCTGTGAGATGCGCGCGGCTTGGCGCATGTCATCATCGCTTACCATGTCGCCGGCAAACTTAAGGTTGCTCTCGACGGTGCCCGAGAACAGGCGACCCTGCTGCGGAATATAACCGATACGGCGGCGCAGCTCGGAAAGGGTCATGTCGCGCACATCGATGCCGTCGAGCGAAATGCTGCCGCCCGTGACGTCGTACAGGCGCGGGATGAGCTGCACGAGCGTGGACTTGCCCGAGCCCGTGGAGCCAATGATGCCGAGCATCTGGCCGGCATGCGTGGTGAAGTTCACGCCGCTAATGACGTCGGCGCGGGCATCGGGATACTGGAAGCTCACGTCGCGGAAGGTGAGCTCGCCGCGCGGCGCGCTGGCCGCGGGCAGTTTGGGCGAGACGGGGTCGTTGATGCTCGTGGGGCAAGTGATGACCTCTTCCACGCGCTCGGCTGCGACCTCGGCACGGGGCAGGATGACCGAAACCATGGTGAGGATCATAAACGCCATGACGATCTGCATGGTGTAGGAGATAAACGCCATCATGTTGCCGACCTGCATCACGCCGTCGGACACGCCCTGCGCGCCAAACCAGACGATAAGCACGGTGATGCAGTTCATGACGAGCATCATGAGCGGCATCATAAAGCTCATGGCGCGGTTGGTGTAGAGCTGCGTGGTCATCAGGTCGAGCGAAGCCTTGTCAAAGCGCTCGAGCTCATGTTCCTCGCGGTTGAACGAGCGGATGGGCATAAGGCCGTCGAGCAGCTCGCGGGCGGTAAGGTTCACGCGGTCCACAAAGCTCTGCATCTTCTTGAACTTGGGCATGGTGAGGCCCATGAGCACGCCGACGACGGCCGAGACCGCGATGATGGCAACGGCGATGGTCCACTCCAGGCCGGTATGGTTGGCCAGGACGCGCATGACGGCGACGATGCCCATGACGGGGGCCATCAGACACATGCGGATAAACAGAGTTGCGGCCATCTGGATTTGCTGAATGTCGTTGGTGCAGCGGGTGATGAGCGAGGCCTGGCTAAACTTGCCCACCTCGGCCGGCGAGAAGTGCATAACCTTGTTGAAGGTCTCGCGGCGCAGGTCGCGGGCGATGGAGCAGGCGGTGCGCGAAGCTACGGCACCGGTCAGGATGGTGGCGACGAGCGACACGAGGCACAGTCCAAACATCGTGGTCGCCATGCGGCTCAGGTAGGCGTTCTGCACGTCGGCGGGGTCGATGCCCTGTGCCTTGTACTCGTCCTGTACATAGCTCACGGCGCGCTGGGTGACGATGGAGCCCGACATGGAGCCCATTTTGTCCGCCATTTGGTTGGCGCCCTCGACGAGCTTGCTTTGGTCTACCAGACCGCCCTCGACACCCAGGCGCAGGCTCTTCATAGTGATTTTGCCGCCGTCGGCATCAATCTGCTTTTGCATGTTCTGCGCCGCTGCGGCCTTCTGCTGCATCTCGGCGAGCTGCTCGGGCGTCATCGCTGCCATTTGCTCGGGGGTTGGCATGGCCTGGGCAGCGTTGTCGTCTTTCTCGCTGGACGAGCCCATCATGTCGCCCATGGAGTTGGCGTCGATGCCCTGGTTGAGCGAAAGGACGACAGTCTCGGGCAGGCTCATGATATCGGCGAGCTTGCTGCCGTCGGCGCGCTCATCCTCGGTGCCCTTGTACGTGCGAATCCCGTTTTTGTCTGTCTTGCCAAACGCAGCTTCTACCGTCTTGGCGTCCTTGGCGCTCATAAAGAGTTCGAGGTCGTCGAGCGATTCGGCGCGGATGGTGTCGGGTACGGGCGACGCGATGCCGCCTTGCTGCACACCCACGTCGACGATGTCGCTCATATAGGTAGGCAGCGCCAGATCGGCGTTGCAGCTGATTACGATAAGTACGATAGCTGCGAACAGTGCCAGGATATGCTTTTTAAAGAGCTTGAGAATCCTCACTCGGCATCTCTCCTTTCTTGATTGCGGTCGATAATTTCGTTGGCACGTCTAAGAAGGCGCACCATCTCTTGGGTATCTGTTTCGCCAAGCTGCTCGAGGAAGGCCGCGGTGCGGTCCTCGAATTCCCGACGTTTGATTTCGATAACCTGGAATCCTTTGTCGGTCACCGTGACGTGTACGCGACGACGGTCGGTCTTTGAGTGCTCGCGCTCGACCCAGCCCTTGGCCTCGAGGGCGCGCAGGATATTGGCGATGCGGGCGCTCGAGACCCAGGCGCGATCAGCGAGTTCGCTCGGCGTGAGCGAGCCGCCGGCGCGCATGAGGGCGCGCATGACGGCCATCTCGCCACCCAGAGCCTGGTCGGCAAAGCGCGAAACGCGCTGGTGCATGCTGCCAAACTCGGTAAAGAGCTGACGCCCAAGCTCATGGAAATCGGTATCTTCCACCGAAAACCCCTAACACTAGAAACTATTTTCGGTGGAAGATGATACCCGCGTATTCGGGTCTCATGCAGTGGGCAATATAAAGAGCGCATAAAGAGTAAAAAATTCAATCGCTGAAGCGTTTCAAAGAACTATTATGCCCGCGGTTAGGCGAGGGGTTGTCACCACCATGACGACTGGGACTCATTTATCGCCACGTGCGATGCTCCAACTTCCCGCAAGGAGACACCTGAATCAAGGGGGTTGGAGTCATGGCATTTGACTTCACGGGCAAAACCGCGATCGTTACCGGCGGCACTCAGGGCATTGGCCTCGAGATTGCCAAGGGCATCGTTGCGGGCGGCGGACACGTCGCGCTCATCGCAAGGAACGCTGCTAAGGGCGAGGCCGCGGTGGCCGAGCTTGGCGAGGGCAACAAGTTCTATCAGCTCGATGTCGCCGATGCACCCAAGGCGCGCGAGACCGTCGAGCAGATTTTTACGGACCTGCCGCAAACCAACATCCTGATCAACTGCGCTGGCGTCATCAGCACCAAGAAGTTCGACGAGATCGATGACACCGAGTGGCGTCGCACCATCGACATCAACCTCAACGGTACCTTCACTATGATGAACGCCGTGTACCCGCACTTTAAGGCGGCCCATGCCGGCACTATCGTCAACGTGAGCTCTGTCGCTGGCAAGATCGGTGGCGGCCTGCTCGGCACCGCGGCCTACGCGAGCTCCAAGGCCGGTGTCAATGGCCTTACCAAGGCGGTCGCCAAGGAGGGCGGTAAGTTCGGCGTCCGCTGCAACGCTGTGTGCCCGTCGCTCACGCTTACCGACATGACCTCGATTCTCTCTGACGAGAACTCTCAGCGCATCATCAACGGTATTCCTCTGGGCCGCGCCGCCCAGGCCAGCGAGCCTGCGCAGATGGTGCTGTTCTTCGCTTCCGACCTCGCCAGCTTCGTGAACGGCGAGATCGGTGACTGCGACGGCGGCATCGTCCTGGACGGGTAATACCCCACGACGATTGTTCGGCGACGGCTCCTGCGACTCGGGACCGTCGCCTTCTTTCTGATATAGGCGCGTGCGGCTACGATTCGCATGCATCCAAAGGAGATATATATATGAGTGAATCGACTGCGGTGGAGGCGCCGGCGGCAAAGGAGCCGTTCTTTAAGATGTCCTCCATCCCGGGTGCCAATATTTTGGTGCCGCTTTTGTTGGGCTGCCTGCTCAACACGCTATTCCCCGACCTGTTCAAAACGCTCGGCAGCTTTACGCTTGGCATGACCCAACAGGGTGCAGGCCCGCTCGTGGGCGCTTTTTTGCTTATCGTCGGTACGACGATTTCGTTTAAGAGTGCTCCTGCCGCCGCTGCCCGCGGTGCCATCATCATCGCCGTCAAGCAAATCGTGGTCGTTGCCGTGTCGCTGCTCATTCTTTATGTGTTCAACGACAACCTGTTTGGCATCTCTGCCATGGTGATGCTGGCGGCTTGCACCGGCGCCAACAATGCTATGTACGCTGGACTGATGGGCACCATGGGCAACGAGGCCGAGCGTGGCGCTGTCGCAATCACCACGCTCGTTGTCGGCCCTCCGGTCACGATGATCGTGCTCGGCGCTGCCGGCCAGGCTCCGATCGGCTGGTCGCTCGTGGGTGCCATCCTGCCGATCGTCGTCGGCATTATTCTAGGTAACCTGTTCCCCAGCTTTAAGAAGATGATGGCACCGGCACTTTCCGCCGTCATCGTGCTCGTCTTCTTTGCCATGGGCTCGACCATGACCTTTGGCCAGCTCATTAATGGCGGTCTTCCCGGTATTCTGCTCGGCGTGATCTGCTCGGTGGTCTTTGCAATTCCCGTTATCGCGGTCGATAAGCTCACGGGCGGTACGGGTGTCGCAGGTGCGGCCATTTCGAGCTGCGCCGGAGCCAATGTGGCCACGCCTGCTGCCATGGCAAGCGTCAACGAGGCCTTGTACGGTGGCGCCGTGCTCGCGACGGCTACGGCACAGGTTGCCGCCTGCGCAATCGTGACGGCTATTTTGACCCCGCTGGTCACCAGCTGGTGCTACAAGCATTTTGAGGGCCAGCAGAGCAACGGCAAGGCAACGACCGACAAGGCCGCCTCAGCCGCCTAATGCCAAACGGCAATCAAAGCTAAAAACTAGCTACGCCACAGGGCGGCCACGGGGGATCCCGTGGCCGCCCTGCAGTTTCTGGAGGGTCTCTGGGACACTTTACCCTGCTAAAGCTGGCATAACAGCTAGAGCGAACGTCGTACAAAGGCAAGGAAAAATAACATACAAATCGGTGAACGGTAGCTGTCCGCGCTCGCATTTCCTGCGGGTTTGTAAAAAACGCCCTTATGATATAAAAAAAGAAACATATAACAGCCCAGATGGAGAGGGTCGCTATGTTATCCTTCTCAAACGGGTGAAATCTTGGGTTTTGGGTTGTAGTTCCAAGGTGGACAAACGTTTTTCTCTGCACCAACGTGTGGTGAAGAACGGAAGAAGCCGGTAGTGCAAGCCGAACATTCAAGAATTCAATAAGCAGCGGTGTGAGAGAGCGCCGCATAACACGTAACTAGGAGCGTGGTTACACAATGCAGGAGGCATGGGAAGGCTTCAAGGAAGGCATTTGGACGGGAGAGGTTGACGTCCGAGACTTCATCCAGAAGAACTACACCCCCTACGAGGGCGACGAGTCGTTCCTCGTCGGCCCGACCGAGCGTACCAAGGAGCTGTGGGGCGAGGTTCTCGACCTGCTGCTTAAGGAGCGCGAGCAGGGCGGTGTCCTCGATATGGACACCAAGACCGTTACGGGTATCGTGAGCCACCCCGCTGGCTACATCGATAACGCCCACCGCGAGAAGGAGACCATCGTCGGTCTCCAGACCGACAAGCCGCTCAAGCGCGCGCTGCACGTCAACGGCGGTATCCGCATCGCTTGCCAGGCTGCCAGCCAGCACGGCTATAAGGTCGACGAGAACGTTGTCGAGCGCTACACCTTCGAGCGTAAGACCCACAACGCTGGCGTCTTCGATGTTTACACCCCCGAGATGCGTGCTTGCCGCTCGGCTCACATCATCACCGGTCTGCCCGATGGCTATGGCCGCGGCCGTATCATCGGCGACTACCGTCGTGTTGCCCTGTACGGCGTCGACTACCTGATCAAGGACAAGGAGGCCCAGAAGGCTTCCACCCCGACGGTCATGACCGCCGACAACATCCGCGACCGCGAGGAGCTGCAGGAGCAGATCCGCGCCCTCGGCGAGCTCAAGATGATGGCCGAGACCTATGGTTTCGATATTTCCAACCCTGCCACCAACACGCAGGAGGCCATCCAGTGGATGTACTTCGCCTACCTTGCTGCCGTCAAGGAGCAGAACGGCGCCGCTATGTCCATCGGCCGTACCTCTACGTTCATCGACATCTACGCTGAGCGCGACCTTGCCAACGGTACCTTCACCGAGGAGCAGATCCAGGAGTTCGTGGATCACTTCATCATGAAGCTCCGCATGGTCAAGTTTGCCCGTACCCCCGAGTACCAGGCCCTGTTCACCGGCGATCCGCAGTGGGTCACCGAGTCCATCGGCGGCATGGGTGTTGACGGCCGTACGCTCGTTACCAAGATGAGCTACCGCTACCTGCACACGCTCGAGAACATGGGCACCAGCCCCGAGCCCAACATGACCGTTCTGTGGTCGACCCGTCTGCCCGAGAACTTCAAGAAGTTCTGCGCCAAGACTTCTGTCGCCAGCTCCTCGATTCAGTACGAGAACGACGACCTCATGCGTGTCTATCATGGCGACGACTACGGTATTGCCTGCTGCGTGTCCTCCATGCGCATCGGCAAGGAGATGCAGTTCTTCGGCGCCCGCGCCAACCTGGCCAAGTGCCTGCTGTACGCACTCAACGGCGGTGTTGACGAGGTCTCCAAGAAGCAGGTCGGTCCCAAGTATCGCGCCGTCGAGGGCGATACGCTCGATTACGACGACGTTGTGGCCAAGTACAACGACATGATGAAGTGGCTCGCTGGCGTGTACGTCAACTCGCTGAACATCATTCACTACATGCACGACAAGTACTGCTACGAGCGCATCCAGATGGCTCTGCACGACAAGCACGTGCACCGCTGGTTCGCTACGGGCATCGCTGGCCTTTCCGTCGTGGCTGACTCCCTGTCCGCCATCAAGTACGCCAAGGTCCACCCCGTCCGTGATGAGAACGGCATCATCGTCGACTTCGAGACCGAGGGTGAGTTCCCCAAGTACGGTAACGACGACGACCGCGTCGACCAGATCGCTCACGACGTTGTGCACCAGTTCATGGAGTACATCCGCATGAACGACACCTACCGCAACTCCGTGCCCACGACCTCGGTTCTGACCATTACCTCCAACGTCGTGTACGGTAAGAAGACCGGCTCCACGCCCGACGGCCGCAAGGCTGGCCAGCCGTTCGCCCCGGGTGCTAACCCCATGCACAAGCGCGATAGCCACGGCGCCATCGCTTCGCTGTCTTCGGTTTCCAAGCTCCCGTTCCGCGATGCTCAGGACGGCATCTCCAACACCTTCTCCATCATCCCGAGTGCGCTCGGCAAGGAGGACCAGGTGTTCTTTGGCGATATCGACCTTGATCAGCTGGGCGAGTAACTATTGTTAGTGCTATACTAACAATAACGATTACTGATTAGTGCGCCGGTTTCGGCCGGCGCCTATTAATCGAAGGAGACACATTATGAAGGTTTCTGAAGTTTCCGAGACCCAGGCCGATAACCTGGTCCACATGCTCGACGCTTACGCCGAGAAGGGTGGCCACCACCTGAACATCAACGTCTTCAACCGTGAGACGCTGCTCGACGCTCAGGCTCACCCCGAGAAGTACCCGCAGCTGACCATCCGCGTTTCCGGCTATGCCGTGAACTTCCACACGCTCACCAAGGAGCAGCAGGACGAGGTCATTGCGCGTACCTTCCACGACAAGTTCTAAAGGGGTTTAACTCCCGCAGGATCGCCGGGCCGCTTTGGGTTACTTTCCAAAACGTCCTCGGACATGCAAAGGGCTCCGCTGCGCGCCTGTCTCTTATACACATCTGACGCTGCCGACGAATAGCCTTGT
>ENA-OZFZ01001126-OZFZ01001126.1-human-gut-metagenome-genome-assembly--contig:-NODE-1126-length-11569-cov-4.603874_pt1 | contig 11569 bp, 7 predicted proteins | sample MGYA00244621_ERZ653640 | MGnify/ENA primary metagenome ERZ653640 (study PRJEB26926, sample SAMN06165019) | human gut metagenome | biome: ENVO:00009003; feature: ENVO:2100002; material: ENVO:00002003... | reverse complement strand
AAAACTTTATAAGGAGAAATATGTCATGGGAAAGTGTACATTTAAAGGTGGATGTCATCCTTATGACGGTAAAGAGTTTTCTAAGGATAAACCAATCAAAGAACTCTTTCCAGCCGTAGGAGAGATGGTGTTCCCGCTTTCACAGCACATCGGCGCACCTGCTAAGCCAGTTGTTGCCAAGGGCGACTATGTCCTTGCAGGCCAGCTGATAGCCGAGGCAGGTGGATTTGTTTCTGCGAACATTCATTCATCTGTATCAGGTACTGTTAAAGCTATTGAGCCAAGAACATTGGCTACAGGCGGTAAGTGCAATTCTATCATTATCGAGAATGATGGCGAATTCAAAGAAGTTGAATATACACCTATGAAGTTCGAGGATCTTACTAAGGACGTTATCTTAGAAAGAATCAAGGCTGCTGGTGTTGTAGGTATGGGAGGAGCTGGTTTCCCAACTAATGTTAAGCTCTCTCCAAAGAATCCTGAAGCCATAGATTACATTATCGTTAATGGAGCAGAGTGTGAGCCTTACCTTACATCTGATTACAGAAGATTATTAGAAGAATCAGACAAGGTTGTTATGGGTCTTAAGATTGCTCTTAAGATATTTGACCATGCTAAGGGAATTATCGGTATTGAAGATAATAAGCCTGAGGCAATAAGAATCATGCAGGAAGCTACAGCTTCTGAGCCTGATATTGAAGTTAAGCCATTAAAGACTAAGTATCCACAGGGAGGAGAGCGTAGTCTTATATATGCAACAACAGGAAGAGCTATTAATTCAAGCATGCTTCCAGCTGATGCAGGCTGTATCGTACATAATGTTGATACAATATTCTCAATCTATCTTTCAGTTATAGAAGGTAAGCCTCTTACTAAGAGAATATGTACTGTAACAGGCGACGGAGTTAAAGAGCCTGGCAACTTCTATGTATGGTTAGGAACTAATTACAGACAGCTTCTTGACGCTGCCGGTGGTCCTGTAGGAGAACCTGAGAAATATATTTCCGGTGGTCCTATGATGGGATTTGCCATGTACAGTCTTGACGTACCTGTTGTTAAGGGAAGTTCATCACTTCTTGTATTCCAGAAGGATATCGTATCTAAGACCACATCTTCTGCATGTATAAGATGTGGTAAATGTGGTGAGGCATGTCCGGAACACCTTCTTCCAGCAAAGCTTGCCGGTTTTGCATCACGTAATGATGAAGAAGGCTTTACTAAGTTCGATGGTATGGAATGTGTAATGTGCGGAAGCTGTTCATATGTCTGTCCAGCCAAGAGACCATTAACACAGCAGATTAAGGCTATGAGAAGTACAGTACTTGCTAACAGAAGAAAGAAGTAGAAAGGTGGGCAATCAAAGTGAGTGAGATTTTTAACGTATCGACTAATCCTCATGTGCGAAGCGGGAATACTACTCAGACAATAATGAGAGATGTTCTTATTGCTTTAACTCCTGCCAGCATATTTGGTATAGTTAATTTTGGCCTCGATGCACTGCTTCGTATAGTAATCGGTATTGTTACTTGTGTTGCATGTGAGGCATTATATCAGTATTTCATGCATAAGAAAGTTACTGTTACAGATTTAAGTGCAGCAGTAACAGGTCTTCTTATTGCATTAAATATTCCATCAACATTAAATGTTGGTTTTGAAATCGTAGGATGTGTATTTGCAATTATCGTAGTTAAGCAGCTTTTTGGAGGACTTGGACAGAACTTCATGAACCCTGCTCTTGCAGCAAGATGTTTCCTTCTTATTGCATATACAGGTCCGATGACTAATTTTGTTACATCTAACGGATTTTTAGACGCATATTCAGGAGCAACACCTCTTGCACTCCTTAAGCCTGGTGCAGAATCAACAGGCGTTGTTTCATTAGCTAAGATGTTTATTGGTACAACAGGTGGTGTTATCGGTGAGACTTCAGCAATCTGCCTTCTTTTAGGTGGTATCTACCTCCTTGCAAGAAAGGTTATTAACTGGAGAATACCTGTAACATATGTAGGTGTATTTGCAGCGCTTATATTCCTTTTTGCACCAGGACATCATTTCGATGTAATCTATATGCTTGAGGAAGTATGTGGTGGTGGACTTTTACTTGGTGCCATCTTCATGGCGACAGATTATGTAACTTCACCAATTACACCTAATGGTAAAATTGTATTTGGCTGCTGCTTAGGTCTTCTTACATTCATTTTCAGAATGTATGGTGGTTCAGCAGAAGGCGTTTCATATGCAATTATCTTCTGTAACCTTTTAGTTCCTCTTATTGAGAGAGTAACAGTTCCTAAGTCATTTGGTAAGAAGAAGCCAGAGAAGAAAGCAAAGGAGGCTGCATAAGATGAAGAAAATAGTTAAAGATGCATTAGTTTTATTTGCTATAACACTTGTAGCCGGAATTCTTCTTGGTGTTGTATATCAGATAACACTTGATCCTATTGCAAAGGCTAATGAGAATGCTAAGGAAAAGGCTTACAAAGCAGTTCTTGCAGAAGCAGACAGTTTTGAGACAATAGATGCCCTTCCTTCTGATGATGATATTAATGCTTCATCAGACATTGACTTCTCTAAGGATAAGGTCAATGAAGTTGCTATAGGAAAGAAAGGCAGCGAGACAGCAGGTTATGTTGTAACAGTTACAGATAGTGACGGTTACGGCGGAGATATCAAGTTTACAGTTGGTATTTCAACAGATGGAAAGGTACTTGGAGTATCATTCCTTTCAATCAGCGAAACTGCTGGTCTTGGTATGAGAGCTAAACAGGACCCATCATTTACATCACAGTTTACAGCTAAGTCTGATGCAGTTGCATCATTTTCAGTAGTAACAGATGGTTCAGCATCAGAAAGCAATGCTAATGTTGATGCAATCGGTGGTTCTACAATTACTTCTAAATCAGTCACAAAGGGTGTAAATTATGCGCTTGCAGTTTACAAGCTTGTGGCAGGAAACTAGGGAGGTGCGGACTTTGAATAAATGTATAGAAAGACTTTATAATGGTATTATTAAAGAGAATCCTACCCTGGTACTTACACTTGGTATGTGTCCTACACTTGCGGTTACTACATCAGCAATCAATGGTATAGGTATGGGACTTTCTTCTACAGTAGTACTTGCATTATCAAACCTTATGATTTCATTACTTCGTAAGGCTATTCCAGATGGTGTAAGAATGCCAGCGTTCATCGTTGTCGTTGCATCATTTGTTACAATGGTACAGTTCCTTATGCAGGGCTTCCTGCCAAGTCTGTACGACTCACTTGGAATATATATTCCTCTTATAGTTGTTAACTGTATTATCCTTGGACGTGCGGAAGCCTATGCTTCTAAGAATCCTCCAATTCCTTCATTCTTTGATGGAATAGGTATGGGACTTGGATTCACAATTGCTATCACAATCCTTGGAGCAATAAGAGAGCTTATCGGTGGCGGTACAATTTTCTCAGATGGTACTAACGCATTATTTGATCTCTCAACAATCGGTTACACACCAGCAAGTATCTTTATCCTTGCACCAGGAGCGTTCTTTGTTCTTGCATTCATGATTGCTATTATGAACAGAATTAAGAGAAAGAAAGGCATGAAGCCTGCAGAAGTTCCTGACTACACAGAAGAGATAGAAGAAGCTAAGGCTGAGGCTAAGAATAACTAAGGGAGGTAAATATGGGATATTTTTCACAGTTATTATTGATAGCTGTAAGTACAGCAATTGTCAATAATGTAGTTTTAAGCCAGTTCCTCGGTTTGTGTCCTTTCCTTGGAGTTTCTAAGAAGATAAACACAGCAGCAGGAATGGGTGGCGCTGTTATCGGCGTTATCACTATTTCATCAGCTGTCTGCAGTCTTATATATGACTGTATACTTACACCGCTTAAGCTTACATATCTGAATACAATTGTATTCATCCTTGTAATTGCGGCACTTGTTCAGTTTGTTGAAATGTTTTTAAAGAAGACATCACCATCTCTTTATGAAGCACTTGGTGTATACCTTCCACTTATTACAACTAATTGTGCAGTACTTGGTATTGCACTTACTAACGTACAGAACTATAACACAGCAGCAGGACTTAATATTGGTCAGAAGCTTTTAGATTCTGTAGTCAGTGGATTAGGAACAGCTGTTGGTTTTACAATAGCAATCATAATCATGGCTGGTATACGTGAAAGAAACGAATTCAATGATGTTCCGGAAAGCTTTAAGGGAATGCCTATTGTATTACTTACTGCAGGACTTATGGCTATCGCATTCTTTGGATTTTCAGGTATTATTTAAGAGGAGGACGACAAGATGTCAGGTATAATTATTGCTGCAGTTGTTGTAAGCTGCACTGGTCTTCTTCTCGGACTTTTCCTCGGAGTAATGGGTAAGAAGTTCTATGTTGAAGTAGATCAGAAAGAGATAGATGTAAGAGCAGAGCTTCCTGGAAACAACTGTGGTGGTTGTGGATATGCAGGATGTGATGCACTTGCTAAGGCAATTGCCGCAGGAGAAGCTCCAGCTAACGCATGTCCAGTTGGTGGCGCACCGGTTGCAGCAAAGATTGGTGCAATCATGGGTGAGGAAGTTGGAGAATCAGTAAGAATGACAGCATTTGTTAAATGTGCTGGTGACTGCGACAAAGCAAAAGAAAATTATGTGTACTCAGGTGCAATGGATTGTACAGCAATGAACGTCGTTCCTAACGGCGGTTCTAAGGCATGTACATACGGATGTATGGGATATGGTTCATGTGTTAAGGCATGTCCTTTTGATGCAATTCATATTGTTAATGGTATTGCTGTAGTAGATAAGGGCAAATGTAAAGCATGTGGTAAATGTGTTGCTGTATGTCCAAGACACCTTATTGAAATCATACCATACAAGAGTAACTATACAGTTAACTGTTCATCTAACGATAAGGGTAAAGATGTTATGTCAGCATGCTCTGTTGGATGTATTGGATGTATGTTATGTACAAAGCAGTGTGAGTTCGGTGCTATTACAGTAGAAAACAATATTGCACATATTGATTATTCAAAGTGTACAGGTTGTGGAAAGTGTGCTGAGAAGTGCCCTAAGAAGATAATACATCTTCATTGATAATTTAATCACAATAAGTTATAATAAGAAACTGCCGTAGGCTTATGCTTATGGCAGTTTCCTAGTTTAAGAAAAGAGAAGATACACCTATGGCAGAGATGAAATCGAAGTTACAAGATTTTTATAAAAGACTTGATTCCAGAAAATCAACATATTTTCTGGCTTATTCAGTTATTTTTGCAATCCTTGCTATAGGTGTGTTTTCTTTTTATTTTTTCACTAGAAAGACATTCATATGGGAGGTTGATGGCTGGGAACAGCATTATAAGTCACTCATATATTATTCACAGTATTTAAGGGATTTCTTTAAAAATATATTTATCAATCATCAGTTTGTAATACCACAGTGGGATTTTGCAATAGGTGAGGGAAGTGATGTTATAGGAACATTTCACTATTATGTTATAGGCGACCCATTTACATTCTTCTGTTTCCTGTTTCCTGCAAAGTACATGTATATATTCTATGAAGCAATGATTCTTTTAAGAATATATCTGTCAGGTATAGCATTTTCACTGCTGTGTTTTTATACAGGACATAAGAAAAGATATGTCCTTCCAGGAGCAGTAGCTTATGCATTCTGCTACTGGGCAATATATAATGCAGTAAGACATCCGTTTTTTCTTAACCCGCTTCTGTATTATCCTCTGCTTGTATTAGGCGTTGAGAAGATAATCAGAGAGAAGAAAATGTGGCTCTTTACAATAACAGTAGCTGTTGCTGCAATGAGTAATTTTTATTTCTTCTACATGCTTGTGTTCACAACAATTATATATGTTATTGTAAGATTCATATTCTGTTATGGAAAGAATGTAAAAATGTGGGGCAAAGGAATATTAAGACTTGCAGTTTCATCGGTTACAGGACTGTGTATGGCGGCAATAGTGTTTCTGCCTGTGCTTCACGTTTTCTTAAGTGACAGCAGATTTAATACACCTAATAAAATGGGACTGGTATATCCTTTTTCATACTATGCAAAGCTTCCGGGACTTTTTATCGTTGAGGGTGATAACTTCTGGACATGCATGGGATTTGCAGTGCCGGTGTTACTTGCAGTGCTTTTAATGTTTAAGAGCAGACGTAAGTACACAATGCTTAAGACTTATTTTATTATAAGTGCTGTGATGATATGTATACCGTTCTTCGGACAGGCAATGAACGGATTTTCATATATGTGTAACAGGTGGATATATTCATTTGCATTATTATGTGCATATATACTTGTGTGCATGATGCCGCGTCTTATAACACTGGAAAGAAAAGAAATCCGCTTTATTGGAATTGCACTTACAATATATTTTGTGGTATGTATGTGCGTAAAGTATTCAAGAAATGGCAAGCTTATAAGTGCAGTTACAATTGGAGTAATATTGCTAATTGGACTTAGCATAAAGAATATTAATGAATATAACAGATGCATGATGGTGACAGTAGCGGTTATGCTGGCGGCATTAGCTAATGGTATATGGAAAAATGCTTCATTTGGGGAAAATTATGCGGCACAGTGCATAAGCGTTAAAATGGCACAGGAAGATGTGTTTGGAAGCGAGAAGGAGCTTATAAGTAAAGATGCTGAAGATACAGACTTTATCAGATATTCAGGCTCGGGACTTTCATACAATATGAATTGCATTACTGGAATATCGTCCTCTAATCTGTACTGGACACTTACTAATCCGTATGTATCGAAGTTCAGATATGATTGTGCAATCAGGCTTGATACGCTGCTTCCGCACAAATACACAGGCTATGATGACAGGTCATCTCTTATAGCATTGTCATCTGCCTCAAAGTATCTGGTGAGTAAGACCGGCGGACTTGTTCCATATGGATTTGCTTATGAATCAGAAAATGATGATTATGTAATGTATAATAACGACAATGCACTTCCATTAGGCTTTACCTATGACAAAGCTGTTAATAAGAGGGAATGGGAAGGCTTAAGTGCAGTAGATAAGCAGAAGGCTATGCTTCAGGCTGTTGTTATTGGCAGAAGTGGGAAAGATACCAGGGAGGCGCTTCCTAACAGGGTATCTGTTAAAGATTTAAGTTATGACAGCCAGATTAAAGATTATACAATGGATTATGATGCTAAAGAGGTACAGTGTACTGACAATACATTTGCAGTAACTAAGGCAGGTGCCACGGTTACATTTAACTTTACAGGCAGTGGTGCAGGTGAGACGTACTTTAATATTAATGGTCTTGATTATGAAGGAGCAGCACAGTTTCAGCTGTATTTTGGAAAGAGGAAGTTTGACCCGTTAGACTTATACTCTAAGTCAGACTGGAAAGAGCTTTCACATAATGAAAAGAAGAAGATATTTAAGAATTTCATATACTGGACACAGTCTACAAGCAGTGTTAAGCTTGGGATTACGACTGATACAGGAGTAACCAAGTCAATGAATTACTTTACATCTGATTACAGCTATTACAGTAACCAGCATGATTTCAGTGTGAATATGGGCTATTCGGAAGAAAATGTTACATCAGTTACAGTGACTTTCCAGAAGATTGGCGTGTATTCTTATGATGATATACAGATTGTATGCCAGCCAATGGACAGTTACACTGACGAGATTAATACACTTAAAGAAAATGTATTAACAGATGTAGAGCTTGGAAATAATAAGGTTACAGGTCAGATAACACTTGACCGTAATAAATATCTGTGTCTTACAATCCCTTATTCAAAGGGCTGGAAGGTATATGTAGACGGGGAAAGACAAAAGCTATATAATGCTAATGGTCAGTATATGGCTGTATATCTTACGAGTGGAACGCATAATGTAACACTTAAGTATTCTACGCCGCTTCTTAAAGAAGGAGCGTTGGTGTCACTTGCAGGTGTGGCCATCTTTGCCATGCAGCTTGTAATTAATAAGAGAAAGAAGAGGGAATAATAATGTACAGAGAAGTTGCGAAACTTATTATATATGGTAATCATGAGGACACTATTCTTATGAAAATGTCCGATATTTTCAAAAAATTTGATAGGGATGAGGAGACTCCTGACAAGCTTATAAGTGATATATATGAGCAGATTAAGAGAATATTGGAGGTTGCCACAGATTATGGCTTTGATAAGAATTTATGGCATAATTACCTTACATTCTATCTTATAACTAATGAGAATCCATTCAGCCTTACATGTGAAAAGGTAGGTGCTAATGATGGAAGCGTTAATGAATTTGCTAAGAACGACTTCAAGGTGTTTATGAATCTGTTTAATTATGATTTCAGACCTATTGAGGCTGCACTTGGAATCAACTGTTTTTCACTTATATCTGATTACAAGGCAATTGTTAAGAAAGAGCTTATGTACAATAAGAATGTAAGTGAGAAGGTACAGGCTTTAAGCCTTAAGCTTGAGACAGCAAAGGACGAGAATGAGTTCTTTAATTATGTTACTGATTTCTATAAAGCATATGGTGTAGGAATGTTCGGGCTTAATAAGGCATTCAGGGTAATAGGCGGTGATAATGGCGTTACATTTACACCAATTAACAATATGGATAAGGTTATGTTAGATGACCTTATAGGTTATGAAATCCAGAAGAAGAAGCTTGTGGAGAATACGGAGGCCTTTGTTCAGGGAAGAAAAGCTAATAATGCGCTTCTTTTCGGTGACAGCGGAACAGGTAAGTCAACTTCTATCAAGGCTATTGTCAATGAATATTATGACCAGGGTCTTAGAATGATAGAGATATACAAACATCAGTTCAAGGATTTATCTAATGTTATAGCAAGCATTAAGAACAGAAATTACAAGTTCATAATATATATGGATGATTTATCTTTCGAGGAATTCGAGATTGAATACAAGTTCTTAAAGGCTGTAATTGAAGGCGGTGTTGAGACTAAGCCTGATAATATTCTTATCTATGCAACATCTAACAGAAGACATCTTATCAAGGAAACATGGAATGACAGAAATGATATGGAAAGCAATAACGGTCTTCACAGATCTGATACTATTGAGGAGAAGCTTTCATTAGTGAACAGATTTGGATGCCAGATAAGCTACTCTAAGCCATCACAGAAAGAATTCTTTGATATTGTTATTGGCCTTGCAAGGAAGAATAATGTTAAGATGACAGATGAAGAGCTTATGGCAGAGGCTAACAAGTGGGAACTTTCACATGGTGGAATATCAGGAAGAACAGCACAGCAGTTTATCAATTACTGTCTTGGGGGTAGAGAATGATTTCATACATTAAAGGTGAGCTTGCCGAAATCTTGCCAGATGTAATCGTTGTGGAAGCCAATGGAATCGGATATAATATATATGTTCCGGGTTCAGTTCTTGGTGAGCTTCCATCAGTTGGCAGTGAGGTTAAGATATATACATATATGAATGTCAAGGAAGATGAATGCAGTCTGTTCGGGTTCCTTACAAGAGATGATTTAAGCATGTTTAAAATGCTTATCTGTGTCAATGGTATTGGCCCTAAGGCAGCGCTTGGTGCATTATCTAATATCACAGCAGATGATTTAAGATTTGCAGTTCTTGCTGATGATGTGGCAGCAATCAAGGCACTTCCTGGTATCGGACCTAAGACAGCACAGAAGATTATAATTGAGCTTAAGGATAAGTTAAAGCTTGATGAAGTATTTGAATCAGCACTTTCTAAGAATAAGAAGGCAGACAATAACAGTAATGTAAGTAATGTCATGATGATAAGAAATGACGCTGTTGAGGCACTTGTATCACTTGGATATTCAAGCAAAGATGCACTTGTTGCTGTCAAGGAAGTGGAAGATATAGAGAATAAAGATTCTGAGACGGTTCTTAAGGAAGCGTTAAAGAAGCTGGCTAAATTCTAGAACAGAATAGTATTTGAGAAATGAGGGGCTATATGGAAAAGAGGATTATATCAACACAGATAACTGAAGAAGATTATGGTATTGAGAATTCCTTAAGACCATTATTTCTTGATGACTATGTTGGACAGAATAAGGTTAAGAGCAATCTTAAAGTATATATTGAGGCAGCAAAGGAAAGAGGAGAGGCACTTGACCATGTGCTTTTCTATGGACCTCCTGGACTTGGAAAGACAACCCTTGCTGGAATTATTGCTAATGAAATGGGGGTTAATATCAAGGTTACATCCGGTCCTGCAATCGAGAAGCCGGGAGATATGGCAGCTATACTTAACAACTTGAGTGAGGGTGATATTCTCTTTGTTGATGAGATTCACAGACTTAACAGACAGGTTGAAGAAGTGCTGTATCCGGCAATGGAGGATTATAAGATCGATATTATGATTGGCAAGGGTGCAACAGCAAGGTCTATAAGACTTGACCTGCCGCAGTTCACTCTGATAGGTGCAACAACAAGAGCCGGACTTTTATCAGCACCTTTAAGAGACAGATTTGGTGTTGTAAGTCATATGGAATTCTATACAGTTCCGGAGCTTGAGAAAATTATTATCCGTTCAGCTAATGTGCTTAATGTTGACATTGACTCAGACGGAGCACATGAGCTTGCAAGAAGGTCAAGGGGAACACCGAGACTTGCCAACAGACTCTTAAAGAGAGTAAGGGATTTTGCACAGGTTAAATATAACGGACATATCAATAAGGATGTTGCTGATTATGCACTTAATCTGTTAGATGTTGACAGAGACGGATTGGACCGTAACGATCGTGTTATACTTACTACAATAGTTGATAAGTTTGATGGCGGACCTGTCGGTATTGAGACACTGGCAGCTTCAATAGGCGAGGATTCAGGAACTCTTGAAGATGTTTATGAGCCATATCTTATACAGAATGGGTATATTAACAGAACTCCAAGAGGAAGAGTTGCAACTAAAGCAGCTTATGATAATCTTGGCAGGCCATTCAAAGAAAAATAATACAAATAATGAGGAGGGGACTTATGTCATCAAAAAACACAGCAGAGGTAATTCTTGGAGGTAAAGTAATTAAGCTTGGAGGATATGAGAGCGAGGAGTATCTCCAGAGAGTTGCATCATACATTAACAATAAGATTACAGAGTTTAATAAGGATGAGGGATACAGACGCATGTCGGCTGAGATGAGAGCTGATATGATGTATCTTAATATTGCTGATGATTACTTTAAAGCCAAGAAGATGGCAGACGGGCTTTCTTCAGATATAGAGAACAAGGATAAAGAGATATATGATTTAAAGCATGAGCTTATTGCTGCGCAGATTAAGGCAGAGAGCTCTGCAAAAGAGATTAAGGAATTAAAGAGTGAGATTAACAAGTATCAGAAGAATATTGTCAAGTTAGAGACAGAACTGAATGACTCTAAGAAGTGATTTACATAAGATTATCTGGTATTAATAATAACGGCTGTTGCAAATGCATTTGCAGCAGCCATTTGATTTAAAGGCGGTTTACAACTATGAATGTTGATAAGAAAAAGATACAGGTAGAAGTTCTTGCACCGGCAGGTTCACTTGATATTATGAAAGCTGTTGTGGCGGCAGGGGCAGATGCCATATAC
>ENA-OZFZ01001113-OZFZ01001113.1-human-gut-metagenome-genome-assembly--contig:-NODE-1113-length-11699-cov-9.893078_pt1 | contig 11699 bp, 9 predicted proteins | sample MGYA00244621_ERZ653640 | MGnify/ENA primary metagenome ERZ653640 (study PRJEB26926, sample SAMN06165019) | human gut metagenome | biome: ENVO:00009003; feature: ENVO:2100002; material: ENVO:00002003... | reverse complement strand
ATTCATGAGCGTCTCGTGGGCTCGGAGATGTGTATAAGAGACAGCTGCAAACAGGTGGTGGTGTTATCGCCGCTGTATGGCACGACCTCGATGTTCACTTCCGGGTAAACGCTGTGCACCTGCTCAATAAAGGCTTCTATCTCCTTATAAGGTGCCATAAAGGTGACGGCTTCGTGCGCATCTGCTGTTTTGCTTTCAGCCTTGCCGCCGCCGCAGGCGGTCAGCGCTGCCGTGGCAGCTGCAACGCTGCAAGCCTGCAAAAAGGAGCGGCGGGAGATCTTTTTTATCATATAAATATACTTTCCTCACATTTTCGGAAGGCAGTACTGCGCAAGTGCAGGAGCGCAGTGCTGCCTTAGCGATTCTTACACACCCCACAGGAACCCCTACGCTCGCGGCCTGTCCGCACGGGGCATACGCCGATTTTCCCATAAAATAACAATCATATTGTATCATTGTAACAAAAGTGTTTCAAGCTGTTTTTTGAAGGATTTTGCATGGAAAAGGGCGAACAACCGCGTGCTTTGCAGCTGCACGGCATAAAAATACCCCTGACACCGGGGAAGGGTATCAGGGGTTATGGTATTCCGGGCACGCTGTTTTATTGCAGGGGCTCTTTTGCGCGCAGACGCCGAAAGGTGTCCTCTTTTACAAGCTCGATGACCACCGCTGTCAGGGGGATAAAGAAGATAATGCCGATGATGCCAAAAAGCTTTCCGCCGATCATGGCGGCAATAAGGGTGTATAGCGGCGAAAGCCCCACGGATTTGCCCACCACACGGGGATAAATGAACTGGTTTTCAACAAACTGCACGGCAAGGTACACGATCAGGCAGCGCACCGCCAGCACAGGGTCTACCAACAGCACAAGGAACACACTGACCACGCAGGAGATCAGTGCACCCACATAGGGGATGATGGCGCAGATGGCGGTGAGCACGCCCACCAGACTGCCGTAGGGGATCTTGAAAACGGAAAATGCAAGAGCCATCAGAACGCCAAGGATCACTGCCTCGCTGCATTGTCCCGTTAAAAAGTTTGCAAAGGACTGCCGGAACAGCCGGCAGAACTTCAGCACCCCGGCGGCGTGGGCAGGCTTCAGGTAGGCGCACACCAGCGTGCGGGCTTGGTGGCCGAGGCTCTCCGTACTAAGGGACATATAGACGGAGATGATCAGCGCAAACGAGGCGGTGATCGCGATATTCACCGTGGCAGAGACAGCCCCTACCGCATTGACCAGCACCGTGTCGATGCTTGCGGTGACCTTGTGCAGCAGCTGCTCCCAGTTGATGCCCTCCAGCCAGTTCATCAGCCAGCCCATGTCAGCATCCTGTGCGTTGAGATAGGCAGTCCAGCGGGGAATATTGGCCTCGATCTGCACATACAGGCTGTGGAAGGACTGCACCAGCTCCGGGATCAGCAAAGTCAGCGCCAATACCAGCACCAGCACAACGCCCAGCAGGGTGATGAAAAAGCTGAGAAGGTGGATCACTTTCGCCGAGGGCTGCTTTTTGGCCTTGCCGAACAGGCGGTTCAGCCGCTTTTCCAGACCGGTCATGGGCACGTTGATAAAAAGCGCCAGAATGCCGCCCGCCAGAATGGGCAGTACCAGATCTATCAGCTTTGCGGCAAAGGCCAGAACGTCAGAAAGCCGCAGCAGCGCTACAAAAAGCGTTACCCCTACCACGGTAACGAGCAGAGATTGTTTTGTTTTTGGTTCCATGAAAAAGTTCCTTTCCCGGAAGATTGTGGCAGCAGGCAGCAAAAAGACCGCCCGCCGACTCTTTTTGGTATTGTAATCGGAAGAAAAGGGCTTGTCAAGACGAGAGAAAGGGAAACGGGACGTTATAAAAGCAGTTTGCGAGAATGCAAGCGGGAGCTTTTCAGTAGGGAAAAAGCGTGGTATACTTGGCCAGAGCAAATTTAAAAAAATTGAGAGAAACACAGCTTGAAAGGAAATAGATCATGTCGAAAGATGAATATCTGATTACAGATGCGCCGCTGAAAGCGCTGACGGTTTTTGCAATGCCAATGATCTTGGGCAGCTTTTTTCAGCAGGTCTATAACATGGCAGATTCCATCATAGTCGGTCAGTTTGTCGGCTCCTCGGCACTGGCGGCTGTCGGTGCCTGTGCTGCGCTGACCAATGTTTTTATCTGTGTGGCGCTGGGTGCCGGTGTGGGTGCCGGTGTGCTGGTAAGCCGCTATTTTGGCGCTAAAAACTATGGCAAAATGAAAACCATCGTGTCAACGTCCCTGCTCAGCTTTCTGGTTTTGAGTGTTGTCCTTGGCGTTTTTGGCTTTAGCTTTTCCCGTGCTATGATGAGCGGCTTACAGACCCCCGCCGACATTCTGGAGGATGCGGTGCTGTATCTGCGGGTCTATTTTGTGGGCTTCCCGTTTTTGTTCATGTACAACATTCTTTCCACCATGTTTACCTCCATTGGGGAGTCTAGGATCCCGCTGGGTCTGCTGATCTTTTCCTCCATCCTGAATATTTTTATGGATCTCTGGATGGTGGCGGGGCTTGGCTTGGGCGTGTTTGGCGCAGCCCTTGCCACGTTGATCGCACAGGGCATTTCTGCGGTGTTTTCGTTTTTGATCTTCCTGCACCGGATGCGGCAATATAAAAGCCCCTTTAATAAGTTCGATCGGCAGGAGCTGTATTCCATGCTCCGCATTGCGGTGCCGTCGGTCTTGCAGCAGTCCACCGTGTCCATCGGCATGATGATCGTGCAGGCGGTGGTAAACCCCTTTGGCACACAGGCGCTTGCCGGATATGCAGCAACGATGCGGGTAGAAAATGTTTTCTCGCTGATCTTTGTCTCCATCGGCAATGCGGTCTCGCCCTATATCTCCCAGAATTTTGGTGCAAAGAAGATCGACCGTCTCAAAAAAGGCTACCACGCTGCGCTGGTGCTGGACCTGTGCTTTGCAGTCATTGCCTTTGCGGTCATTGAAACCCTGCACACCCAGATCTCCTCGCTGTTTCTGGGCAAGGACGGAACGGCGCTGGCCTATCAGGTGTCCGGTGATTATATGCGGTGGCTGGGTTACTTCTTCATCTTCATGGGCATCAAGATGGCGACCGATGGCGTGCTGCGCGGGCTTGGTATCATGCGCCCGTTCCTCATTGCCAACATGGTAAACCTTGCCATCCGCCTGTCCGTTGCCCTGATCTGTGCACCGCGCTTTGGTATTGCCTTTGTCTGGCTTGCCGTCCCGGCAGGGTGGCTGGCAAACTTTCTGGTCTCCTATGCGGCGCTCAGAAGATCGTGGCCGACGGAAAATGCAGCGGCACCTCAATGATTTTGTGCAGCGCGGGAGCCTTTTTTCTGCGCCTGCCCCGGCTTGTTACAGTGGTTTACTTTTGGCAGCGGAAATGCTATGATACACCTTAGAAAAAAAGCAAGGAGGAGCTACAATGGGCATTGCAGGGAACGAATGGGGTTTTCAGGTGGGCACGCTGCCCAAAGGTGCGCGGGATAAGATCAGCGATGTGCCGGGGGTGACGGTAGGGCACTGCACCTTGGCAGATGGCGTGGTGCAGACGGGCGTAACGGCGCTGCTGCCGCACCAAGGGGATATTTTCCACGAAAAAGTGCTGGCGGCCAGCTATGTCATCAACGGCTTTGGTAAGACCACCGGCCTTGTGCAGATCGACGAGCTGGGCACGCTGGAAACGCCCATCCTGTTTACCAACACCCTCAGCGTGGGCACGGCACAGACCGCGCTGGTAAAGTATATGCTGGAGAAAAACCCCGACATCTGCGAGACCACCGGCAGCGTGAACCCGGTGGTCTGCGAGTGCAACGACTGCGGCCTGAACGATATCCGGGGGCTTCATGTGACCGAGCAGCACGTTTTTGCCGCGCTGGCAGACTGCAAGGCAGATTTTGCCGAGGGTGCCGTAGGTGCCGGGCGGGGGATGCGCTGCCACGGGCTGAAAGGCGGCATCGGCTCCGCCTCCCGGGTGGTGGAACTGGACGGAAAACCCTACACCATGGGCGCACTGGTGCTCTCCAACCATGCGCTGTTCGATGACCTCATCGTGGCGGGCACGCCTATCCATACGCTGCTGAATAACAGCATCCCGCCCCACGAGGATAAAGGCTCCATCATCACGGTGCTGGCCACGGATATCCCCCTGAGCGAGCGGCAGCTGCGGCGGCTGTGCCGCCGGGCGCTGGTGGGGCTTTCCCGCACAGGTTCCTACTGCAGCAACGGCAGCGGCGAGATCGTCATCGCCTTCACCACCGCCAACCGGGTGCCGCATTACTCGGAGAAAGCCCTGCTGCCCATGACCCTGCTCCACGATGATGCCATCAACCCCTTGTTCCGGGCGGTGGCAGAGTGCGTGGAGGAAAGCGTTCTCAGCAGCCTGCTCCACGCCGAGACGGTTACCGGCAACCATGGCCAAACCTTCCACAGCCTGACAGAACTTCTGAAAAACCGCGCCTGAGGCGCTGCAATACAGAAAAAAGCCCTGCATCCGGTGCAGGGCTTTTGCTTTACTTAATAGCGGCGGTGGATCTTTTTGGTGGGCTTGCGGCGGTTCCAGTTGGCGCACAGCAGCCACAGCCCATAGATCAGGGCGGCAATCAGGCTGAGCACCAGCACCACCTTCAGGTACAGGCTGGTCAGGAACTCCTTCACCTTGTCCACCCCGAACAGCAGCGGGTTGCGGGCTACGTCCTGCCCGGCGATCAGCTCAACCACGCCGATGGTCTCGCCCGCCAGCTTCAGCTCCACCGTGCCCACCACGTCGCCCTGCTGGATGGGGGCGCAGACGTAGTCTGGCAGGTGGAAGTATTTCTGGGTGACGGTGCCGTCGCTGGTGGAGGGCAGCAGGGTCATCATGCTGTCGTTGGGGTACAGCTGCAAGGTGTCGGTGTCGGAGGAATATCGGACCGGGATCTCCGCAATGGTCAAATCAGTGTCCAGCGCAGCCTGAATGGAAAAGCTGTCGAATACCCAGTCCATCAGTTTGACCGTCTCGAACAGGGCGGGGCGGCGGTTGGCGTAGCCGAAGGTATCGCAGCTGTCGGGGCTGTCCATCACGCAGAAGATATAGGTGGCACCGTCCTTGTTGCCCCACGAAACATAGCTCTGGGTGCCGGTATCGTTTTTAAAGGCGGTCACATTGCACATGCCACCCTGCATGGCGCTGCGGTAGTAGCTGCCGCCGCTGGCTTTGCTCAGCGCGGCGTTCTGGCTGACCAGCACCGAGGAGGAGCGGTGCTTCTCCTTGGCGGGCATGGTAAAGCTGGGCGCACCGGACACCTCCACAAAGGAGTCAAAGCTCATCAGGTAGCGCAAAATCAGGTACATATCCACCGCGCAGGTAGTGTTGCCACTGTCGATGCCGCAGGCGTCTGTCCAGCTGCTGGCAGTGGTGCCGATGCGCTGGGACAGGGTGTTCATCTGCGCCACCCAGCCGTCCAGATCGCCGCCGGAAAGGGTGTACGCCACACCCATGGCTGCCTCGTTGGCATTGCGGGTAAGCATGGCGTACATGGCTTCCCGGTAGGTGAAAGTTTCGTTGGAGCGCATATCCGCGTTATTGGTGTTGTAAACGTAGTCCGAGATGGCAAAGGGCATCTGGAAGGTGCTGTCCAGCTGGTCGGCGTAGTTGGTCAGCAGCACGGCAAGGGTCATATATTTGGTCAGACCGCCGGCAGACACCTGCTTTGTGCTGTCCTTATCATAGACGATGATGTTGGTATCGGTGTTCACGATATAGGCGCTTGCAGCCTGCACCTGATATACCGGGCTGGGGTCGAACATGGCCCCGGCGGGCAGCACAAGGCAGCTGAGCAGAAATACAAATGAAAGAACCAGTGCAAAAATACGTTTCATGTGGACAATTCCTTTAAAAAGCGATAAAATATACTAGATACGGCTGCGCTGTGCGGCGCGCCGGAAGATCAATTTTGCAGCAAGCGTGCTGTGTTCTATAATAATAACAGGTTTGCCGGGGTGTTACAAGAGCCTTGCGGTGTTTTACACCGTTCTTTCGCTCCGGCAGGGAGGGCAGGAATGGTATATCTTACAGGGGATACCCACGGCGATATCCAGCGCTTCAAGCAGGGCAAGCTGCGCTGGCTGGGCAAAAAGGACACCGTGGTGGTGCTGGGAGATTTTGGCTTTGTGTGGGACGGCAGCGCCGCAGAGCGCAAGCGGCTGGACTGGCTGCGCAAGCGCCCCTACACGATTCTGTTTCTGGACGGCAGCCACGAAAACTACGACCTGCTGGCACAGTACCCGGAGACGGAGCTGTTCGGCGGCAGGGTGCAGAGCCTTGGCGGCAATGTGTACCATGTGTGCCGGGGCAGTGTGCTGGAGCTGGAGGGCAAGACCTATCTCTGCTTCGGCGGCGCGGAAAGTCAGGATAAGGACGACCGGGAGCCGGGCGTGAACTGGTGGAAGCAGGAGATGCCCAGTGACGAGGAGTACGACACCTGCCGCCGCAACTTAGAGGCAGTAGACTACAAGGTAGATTATGTGCTGACCCACGATGCACCAAGCAGATTTTTGGATTTTACCGCCCTTGCCCTTGGCGAAAGCAACCGTCTGCACCTGTTTCTGGATGAGATCCTGCTCAAGCTGACCTACGAAAAATGGTTTTTCGGCTGCTATCACAAGGATGTGCAGCTTTCCACCAAGAGCCGGTGTGTGTTCTGTGACGTCATCCCCATGGGCGAGCGGCGCACCGGGCTGTTCCACCGATAGGAGGCAAAATGCAGGTCACGGTAAAATTATCCTCCCGGGAGGGGGCGGCGCACATCAGCGGCATTCTGGCGGGCTTTACTCTGCTGGCAAAGCGCGGGAAACTGACCCTGCGGGTGCAGGACGTGCGGCAGGGCAATCCCCTTGCCCGGGAAGCGCTGCTGGAAACCGAGATCGACGGCCGCACGGTGGTGTTTGACCTGATGGACGGCTACTTCTACAACGACCCGGCGGCGGTGCTGGCACTGTTCCACCGGGCGGATGTGGTGTTCAAACGTTCCTTTTCGGAGGAGAAGAACCGGCAGTTCCCGGGCGATATCCCCGCAAAACTGCGGCCGCTGGGGCTGAACTACTACGTTACCTGTCCGGGCTCGCCGCTGGAAGCGGAGCGCAGCGCAAAGAGCCGCCTGAAGCAGTGGGCGCTTTCCACCCGCTGCTACCCGCAGGACTTTGAAGCCCGGCTGACCCGGGTGCGCAAAAAGCCGCGCATCCTCTTCCTCACCCGTCTGTGGGACCCGGAGGAGCCGGCGGTGCAGCAATACCCGGACTTACAGGCAGAGTGGCGGCAGGTGAACGCAGACCGCATCGAGCTGCTGCACCGGCTGCAAAGTGCCTTTCCGGCGCAGTTCACCGGCGGCGTGTCCGACAACGCCTGCGCCCGGCGGCTGTGCCCGGAACTGATCGTGCCGGATAAACTGACCGGCAAGCGCGCCTATCTGCACCGGATGCAGCACACGGAAATTTGTGTGGCATCTACCGGACTGCACGGCTCTACCGGCTGGAAGCTGGCCGAGTATGTGGCGGCGGGGCGCGCCATCGTTACCGAGCCGCTGCGGTACACCCTGCCGGGCGGCTTTGAAGAGGGCAAAAACTATAAAACATATACGTCCCCGGCAGAGTGCGAGGCGCAGCTGCGGCAGCTGCTGGCAGACCCGGCGGCGATCTTAGCCATGGCAAAGCACAATGCGGCGTACTATCAAGCGTGGCTGCGGCCGGAGCAGCAGGTGCGGCAGGCTTTGCGGCAGCTGGAAACAGGGGAAATGTAAGGGGGAAAACGGGGTATGGAAGAGCAGAAGCGGCATAGCGGCTTTGAGACGATGCGCATTCTCAGTATGGTGATGATCGTTCTGATGCACGGCATCGGGCACGGCGGGCTGGGCAGTGCGGCACCACAGGGGTCGGCGGCATTCTGGATCTACTGGCTGCTGTTTATTCTGGCGCGTGTGTCCACCAACTGCTTTGTAATGCTTTCCGGCTATTATCTGTCGGAGCGCAAGGGGGCTGTCCGCGCCGGGCGGCTGTTCCGCATCGGGGCACAGGTGTGGTTTTACTCCATGCTCACTTTCTGCGTTGCGGTCAGGGCGGGGGCAGTCCCGCTTTCGGCGGTCAAGCTGCTTCGGGCGCTGCTGCCCCTTACCTCCAACGGCTACTGGTTTGCCTCGGCCTATTTTCTGATGTACCTCTCGGTGCCGGTGCTGAATGCGGTGGTGCAGAGCCTTGACCGGCGGCAGTACAAAACGCTGCTGCTGGTGGCGCTGCTGCTGCAAAGCGTGTGGGGCACGCTGTTCTACTGGGCAACGGATGAAACCTTTGTGAATAACGGGTACAGCTTTATCTGGTTCTACACTCTGTATTTTATTGCGGCTTATTTCCGCAAATACCGGGTGACCGTGCCCAGCGGGCTGTGTTTGCTGGCATATCTGGCAGCTTCGGCGGCGGGGCTGTTCAACCGGATGCTGGCGCTGCGGGTGGAAAACGCTTTGCACCTGAACGGTTTTGTGAATACCGTCAACGGTTATCAGGCACTGGCTACGGTCATCGCCTCGGCAGCAATGTTTTTGCTGTTCCAGAATATCCGTATCCGCTCGGACTACTGGCGGCGCTGGGTATTCCGGCTGGCACCGCTGTCTTTCGGGGTGTATCTGCTGCACGACAGCGATTTTACCCGGGCGCTGCTGTGGCAGCTGGTGGATCTGCCCCGGTTCGGCGGGGCGCTGCTGCCCTCGCTGGCGTATCTGACTGGTGCGGTGCTGCTGGTTGCCGCTGCGGGCTACGCGGTGGATGCCGTGTATCAGCGGCTCTACCGCCTGCTGCACCTGCCCGCACTGGAAACAAAGCTGGACGTCCTGACCGCCCGCATCCTGCAAAACATTGTTGGGAGCAAGGAAACGTAAAGAAAAGCGCTGTCGCACGAGTTTTTTGTGCGACAGCGCTTTTTTAGTTCATCGGCCCGGCCTTGTCGAACATCTGCTGCACCTGCGCGGCCAACAAAGCGTGGGCCGGGCTTTCCAGCAGCGGGTCGGCGGCAAGCAATGCGGCGGCTTCGCTCTGGGCGGCGTGCAGGGTACGGGTGTCATTCATCAGGTCGGCGATCTGTAAGGTGGGCAGACCATGCTGGCGGCTTCCGAAAAAGTCGCCGGGGCCGCGGGTCTCCAGGTCGTACTGTGCCACGGCAAAGCCATCGGTGGTGGAGCACAGGAATTTCAGCCGCTTCTGCACGGCCTCGCTGGTATTGTCGCTGACAAGGAAGCACCAGCTCTCGGCAGCGCCGCGTCCCACCCGCCCGCGCAGCTGGTGCAGGGCGCTCAGACCGTAGCGCTCGGCGTTTTCGATCACCATCACGCTGGCATTGGGCACGTCCACGCCCACCTCGATGACGGTGGTGGACACCAGTGCGTCCAACCGCCCGGCCTTGAAATCCTCCATGACGGCGGCTTTCTCCTTGGGCTTCAGCTTGCCGTGCATCAGGCCCACCCGGCGGTCGGGCAGCAACGCCTTGGCGATGTCCTCGTAGTAGGTCTTGACGGCGTTCAGCCCGCCGTCCGGCACATCCTCGATGGCGGGGCAGACCAGATACACCTGCCGCCCCTTGTCGATCTCGCTGTCCAGAAAACGGTACAGGTCTCGCCGCCGCTTGCCGGTGATGCACCGGGTCTTGACCGGGGTGCGCCCGGGGGGCAGCTCGTCCAGAATGGAGATGTCCAAGTCGCCGTAGATCAGCAGCCCCAGCGTGCGGGGGATGGGGGTGGCACTCATGACCAGCAGGTGCGGGTTCGCGGCTTTTTCTGCCAGTGCGCCGCGCTGACGCACCCCAAAGCGGTGCTGCTCGTCAATGACCGCCAGACCCAGCCGGGCAAACTCCACCCCTTCGCTCATCAGGGCGTGGGTGCCCACCACAAGGTCGGCTTCGTCCTTGCGGATGGCAGCCAGCGTGGTGCGGCGGGCGGCGGCCTTCATGCCGCCGGTCAGCAGGGCCACCCGCATCCCGAAGGGGGCAAGCAGCCGGTTGAGCCCCTCGGCGTGCTGCGCGGCCAGAATTTCGGTAGGCGCCAGCAGCGCGGCCTGATACCCCGCCCGGATGCACGCCCAGATGGCGGCAGCAGCTACCAGCGTTTTGCCGCTGCCCACATCGCCCTGCAACAGGCGGTTCATGGCGGTATCGCCCGCCATATCGTTTAAAATCTCCTCTACTGCACGGCGCTGCGCCCCGGTGGGGGCAAAGGGCAGACTCTGCCAGAAAGGGGATGGATCGGCGCGGCGCATGGGTGCCCCGGTGGCCGCAGCGCCCCGGCTGCGCATCCGCCCGATGCCCAATTGCAGCACCAGCAATTCCTCGTAAATGAGCCGCCGCCGCGCTGCTGCGGCCTGTTCCTCGGTGGCAGGGCAGTGGATGGCGCGTACCGCCTCGGCCTTGGGCAGCAGACGGTATTTTTGCAGCATCTCCGGCGGCAGCGGGTCGGGCAGCAGCTCCGCGTGGGGCAAAAGCTGCCGGATGCAGCGGGAGATGGCGCTGCTGGTAAGCCCCTCGGTCTGGGGGTAAACGGCCTCAAAGGGCGCGGCTTGTATCTGCTCGGCGGTGCGCACCTGCGGGTTGACCATCTGGCGGCGCAGCATCCCGCCGGTCACGATGCCCTGAAAATAGTATTCCTGCCCCAGCTGCAGCTTCTGGGTGGCGTAGGGGTTATTGAACCATGTGATCTCCAGACTGGCTACATCGTCCCCGGCGGTGATGCGCTCCATCCGCCGCCCACCCGGCAAAATGCGCCCGCCGGGCTTTGCAAACACCTCGGCCTTTACCACGCATTCGGTGTCGGCGGGAGCTTCTGCGATGGAGTAGGGCTTGGAAAAGTCGATGTAGCGCCGGGGGTAGTGGCACAGCAGGTCTGCCAGCGTCACGATGCCCAGCTTCTCGAATCGCTCTGCGGTCTTGGACCCCACCCCTTTCAGGTAGCGCACCGGGGTGTCCGGCGTTAAGGTAGTGCGGTTTTCGGTGGGCATGGCGTTTCAACTCCCTTCCAAGCGTAGTATAGCCATTGTAACACGGACGGGGAACAGATGCAAATATTTTGCCTTTGTGCGGCAGCTGTGGTACACTGGTAGCACAGAAAAAAGAGAGGGGAGATACTGTGGAGATACGCAACGCAACTATGGATGATTTACAGGCCATTGCCGCCGTGGAGGCAGCCTGTTTTCCGGCAGCGGAGGCTGCCACAGCGGAAGAATTTGCCGGACGGCTGGCACACTATGCCGGTCATTTCTGGCTGCTGCTTGAGCAGGGGGAGCTGGTGGCCTTTGTGGATGGCTTTTGCACCGACACACCCGACCTGACAGATGAGATGTACGCGGACGCCGCCCTGCATGATGAAAACGGCGCATGGCAGATGATCTTTGGGGTGAACACCCTCCCGCGCTGCCGCTGCCGGGGCTATGCCGGGCTGCTGCTGCAAAGAGCCATCGCAGATGCCCACACACAGGGGCGCAAGGGGCTGGTACTGACCTGCAAGGAGAAGCTTTTGCACTACTATGCAAAGTTCGGCTTTGTGAACGAGGGCGTTTCCGCTTCCACCCACGGCGGGGTGGTGTGGTATCAGATGCGGCTGCGGTTCTGAGGTAGCGTTACTTTTATTATAGCAATGCCGGAGCGTCTGCGGACGCTCCTGTCTCTTATACACATCTGACGCTGCCGACGA
>ENA-OZFZ01001097-OZFZ01001097.1-human-gut-metagenome-genome-assembly--contig:-NODE-1097-length-11826-cov-3.875287_pt1 | contig 11826 bp, 9 predicted proteins | sample MGYA00244621_ERZ653640 | MGnify/ENA primary metagenome ERZ653640 (study PRJEB26926, sample SAMN06165019) | human gut metagenome | biome: ENVO:00009003; feature: ENVO:2100002; material: ENVO:00002003... | reverse complement strand
TCTCGTGGGCTCGGAGATGTGTATAAGAGACAGTATGTTCGCAGAGGATAAAGCCGCTCAAGACCAAGAGCTTGTCGAGTGGCAGATGATTTGTGGTACAGCGTTCCGTCTCGTCCTTCCCGATGAACCGGGTGAGGAAGACGAAGCTCCTTTTGAGCTTTACACTCTCGACCCGAGAGACACCTTCGTTGTGTATTCAAACGAAATCGGTAACAAGCCGCTGATGGCGGTTAAGTACAGCAAGGACGATAACGAGATTTTCCACTACTCGATTTATACCGAGAATCGCTATTACCTCGTGGACGGAGACATTTTGGTTGAATCCAAACCTCACGCCCTCGACATGATTCCGATTATCGAGTACCCGGGAAACAATGCTCGTCTCGGTTCTTTTGAGATTGTGCTTCCTCTACTGGACGCAATCAACAATGTGGAAAGTAACCGTATGGACGGTATGGAACAGTTGGTACAGGCTTTTATCAAGTTTATTAACTGCGACATTACCAAGGAGGAATACGAGGAGTTCTTACAGCTCGGCGCAATCAAGGTCAAGTCCGTTGACGGACAAGCCGCCGATGTAGGTGTAGTCACCACAGAGCTGAATCAGACACAATCGCAAACCCTCAAGGACGATTACTACAACGCAATGCTCACTATCTGCGGTATGCCGAACCGTAACGGTGGTTCTTCCACAAGTGACACTGGTTCTGCCGTGTTGCTCCGTGATGGTTGGTCTGACGCAGAAGCTCGAGCAAAGGACAGCGAGAATGTCTTCAAGCGAGCAGAAAAGAAAATGCTCAAGCTGGTTCTTCGTATCTGTCGAGACCTCGGCGGTCTCACGCTCAAGTTGAGTGACATTGATATGAAGTTTACTCGCCGTAACTATGAAGCCATTCAGAGTAAGTCTCAAGTCCTTATCTCCATGCTCCAAGAGCCTAAGATTCACCCACAGTTGGCGTTCCAGCATAGTGGAATGTTCTCTGACGCTGAATCTGCTTACACCATGAGCATGAAGTATTACGAGGAGCAACAGGAGAAAGCCGCTGAACTGGCTAAGAAGACCACTCCCGATGATTCCGGGGACGATGATAATGACCCGGACAATAACGATATTTAAGCGGTAAGCCGCTGTGAATATAGGCAGAGAAGCCTTAAATCGCAATAGTCAGAGAAGACTTAAACCGCAAACATTGTCACAGAAGACATTAAAAGACAGGAGGATTTCAACATGGCAAAGATTGACATTAGCAAGATTGACGGCTATGCCGACATGACCCCGGAACAGAAAATTGCCGCTCTTGAAGCGTTCGAGACAGAAGACCCCGATTACAGCGGATATGTAAAGAAGGATATTTTCGATAAGACAGCTTCCGAGCTTGCGGCTAAGAAGAAGGAGCTGAATGAAAAGCTCACCGAGGACGAGCAGAAAAAGCAGAAGGAACAGGAGGAACGTGAGGAGTTACAGTCCAAGTACGACAAACTGCTCCGTGAAAGCGAAGTTTCCAAGTTCAAGGCAAAGTTGCTCGGCATGGGTTACGAGGAGAAGCTGGCTGACGCTACCGCAGAAGCAATGGCTGATGGTGATACCGAGAAGGTCTTCGCCAATCAGAAGAAACATCTTGAGAATGTCGAGAAGAAGGTTCGTGCGGAAGCCCTTAAAGATACACCGAAACCGACCCCGGACGGAGATTCCAAGACAATGACCCTTGAGAAGCTCCGCAAAATGTCTCCACAGGAGCGTTATGACTATTCTGTGAAGAATCCCGAGGACTATAAAGCCCTCTATACCAATAACGATACAGGAGGTAATGAGTAATGGCTCATAAGATTTATGACAATTTCTATCTCTCCAACGAGGTAGAAGACCAGTTCAATTCCCACCTCGATTTACAGCAGTTCTGTACTGTTGATAACTCTCTCGTGGGTACTGCTGGCATGAAGCGTAAGATTAACGTCTACAAGGCTACCGCTGGTACGGAGAAGCTGAAAATGGGCGAAGGTAACACCAAGAGCATTGAGGTTTCTTTCACCCCGGAGGAGTACGAGATTCAGCTCGCACAGAACAAGTTCCAGTATTATGACGAACAGGAAATGACTGACCCTATGCTCGTTCCTGTCGGCACTCGTCACATGGGTACTGATATGTTCAATACCGTAAACGGCGATGTGTACGGCGAGTTCAAGAAGGCTACTATGGTCGTTCCTACTGCAAAGATTGACTTCGCCGCATTTGTGGACGCTGTTGCCAATCTGAACATCGAAAGCACTGACAATCAGCCGGAGAAGGTTGCTCCGCAGACTTTCGCTTTCGTACACCCGGGCGATACTGCAGAGCTTCGTAAGAACCTCGCAGAAGACCTCAAGTATGTGGAAGCGTTCGCTCGTGCTGGCTACATCGGTACTGTTGGCGGCGTGAACATCTACACCAAGAAGGACGCTACGAAGGGTACTATCGTGGTTGCTACTCGACAGGCAGTTACCATCTTCAATAAGAAGGGTGTCGAGGTTGAGACTGACCGTAACGGCGATATTCGTCAGAACACTATTTGGTCTCGTAAGTATTACCTTGCGGCTCTGACTGACGCTACCAAGGCAGTCAAGATTCTCAAGGGTACTGCTACTGCCACTGCGGACACTACGGTTTCCGAGGGCAAGGTTTACTACGCTAAGACCGACAACGGCTACATCGTTGGTAAGCCTAAGACCAACCCGAAGACCGAAGGTTTCTACGAGATTGCCTAAGTAAAGGAGGTGGACAACATGACCGAGGAAGAAAAGCTGATTGCTCTCAAAGCGATGGTCGGTGGTTCGGACAGTGACGAAGTGCTGTCCACCTATCTCAAACTGGCTGGTCGTAAAATCATCAATCGAGCATATCCGTATGATTCCAGCGTAACGGAAGTTCCGGCACAGTATGACACTCTCCAATGCGAGATTGCCGCTTATATGCTGAACAAGCGTGGTGCGGAGGGTCAGACCTCTCATTCCGAGAACGGTATCTCCCGAAGCTATGAAAATGCAGATGTTCCGTCCTCCATGCTCAAGGTGGTTACTCCTCATGTGGGGGTGATTAAATGAGAATGATGGAACGAAACAAGAGCAAATTCTTCTACGCTCTGTACAAAGAGAAAGTCCCTAAGACGGACGAATACGGAAATGTTACAGGGGAATATGAAATCATTCGAGACAACCCGGTAGAGTTCTCCGCTAATATCTCTGCCGCCAAGGGTGAAACAAGCACCCGACAGTTTGGAGAAAGCGAGAGCTATGACAAGGTAATTGTCATGGGGACGGACGCTCCCCCTATTGACGAGTACACAGTGCTATGGGTCGATAAAACGCCACAGGTTGATGAAACCGGGGCTTTGGTTACGAACGATGATGGTGAGGTCATTACTCCTCACGATTATATCGTCAAGAAGGTAGCCAAGAGCTTGAACAGCGTATCGGTTGCGATAAGCAAGGTGACTGTCAGTGGGTAGAAAAGTTATCTCATTCGGATTGTCAACGAGTGAAATCAACCGAGCTATGAAAGAGCTGGCTGATTACAAACAAGAAATCCTTAGAAAAACAGAACTCCTCCGAGAGAAAGTAGCCGAGCGGCTGGCTGATGAAGCGAAAAGCGGATTCAGCGGTGCAATCGTTGACGAGCTTATTCTCAAAGGAGGGCAAACTTCTCCACGATACGCACAAGTCGATGTGTCGGTTGACAATCGAGGGTCGGTTACTGTCGTTGTCGCAAGTGGTGAAGACGCTGTGTGGGTTGAGTTTGGTGCTGGTGTCTATCATAATGGCTCTCCCGGTTCGTCCCCTCACCCTCACGGTGCGGAACTGGGAATGACAATCGGTGGATTCGGTAAGGGTAACGGCAAGAAAGAAGTTTGGGGATTCTACGAAAATGGCGAATTGAAGCTGTCTCGTGGTACTCCGGCTCGTATGCCGATGGCTCTTGCAATCACCACCGTTTGCAATGATATTCAGTCTATCGCAAAGGAGGTGTTCGGGTGATTGACATTGAGACAGAGGTATTCAGTATCGTGTCCGCAGAGGTGCGAAAGAAATACCCGAAAATCTATATGACTGGCGAATATGTCAAGTCTCCACCTTCCTTCCCTTGTGTCTCTCTCATTGAGACAGACAATCAAGTTTATCGAAACACTCGAGATTCCGGGTGTATCGAAAACCACGCACAGGTGCTTTACGAGGTCAATGTCTACTCTAACAAAACGAGTGGTAAGAAGACTGAATGTAAAGCAATCATCGCTCTCATTGATTCCAAGATGGAAGCACTCGGTTTCACACGAACCCTTATGAACCCTGTTCCCAACGAGGAAGACGCAACGGTTTACAGAATGGTGGCTCGATACAGGGCTATCGTCTCTAAAAACAAAACTATTTATAGGAGGTAAACAAGCATGGCTATTAGCACTTACAAGATTTTTCTCATGCAGAAGAACACTTCCGCATGGGAGAAGCTGATTGACATTAAGGAGTTTCCCGACCTCGGCGGTGCGCCGGAAATGCTGGAAACTACTACTCTGTCTGACAAAATGCAGACTTACATTCCGGGTATTCAGTCCCTCGATTCTCTTGAGTTCACTGCGAACTATACTCTCGAGGAGTACAAGAAGCTGAAAGCACTGGAAGGTACAGAGAAGGAGTTCGCCGTTTGGTTCGGTGGTACGGAAGCTGGCGATACCGTCACTCCTACTGGTGACAGCGGTAAGTTCAAGTTCAAAGGCTCTCTGTCTGTTTATGCTAACGGCGGCGGCACGAATGAGGTTGTCGAAATGACTATCACTATCGCTCCGTCCACTGTTATCAGCATGGACGCAGAGTAAGGAAAAATAAGGAGGATAAATCATCATGGCAAAGCAGTTGAAATTCACTTTCAAGGATAAAGAATATGTCCTTGAGTTCACTCGCAGAACGGTTACGGAAATGGAGAAGAAGGGCTTCGTTGCGGCAGAGGTCGAGAACAAGCCTATGTCTACTCTCCCGGCACTGTTTGAAGGTGCGTTCCTCGCACATCATCGTTTCGAGAAGAAGGAAGTTATCAACGAAATCTTCTCCCACATGACGAACAAGGAGGAGCTTATCGGTAAGCTGGCAGAAATGTACAACGAGCCGATTATGGCACTGGTCGAAGAACCCGAGGAATCCGAGGGAAACGTAAGCTGGACAGCGAGTTGGTAAGTGATTCGCTGTTGACAGATGAATCCGCTAACAAGGGGAGCGAGCGTGAGAATCGCTCTGCTCCCCCTTCTTATTCGGAGATTTTTCTCGCAAAGTTCCCCTATTACTTATCAATAGGCATGACGGAAGAACAATACTGGGATAGAGATTCCACTCTCGTGAAGTCCTACCGCAAAGCGGAGGAGCTTCGCAAAGAGAGGGTCAATCAAGAAATGTGGTTACAGGGTATGTACATCTATGACGCCATTTCTCGTCTGTCTCCGATTCTTCGTGCTTTCGCCAAAAAGGGAACGAAAGCCCAACCTTATGTCGAGGAAGCATATCCCATCAATAAAAAGACGGTGGAGGAAGCAGAACTCAAGAAGGAAAAGGCTAAGTCTGAAAAGGGTCTGCGCTATATGCAAGCGTATATGGTACAGGCAAATAAGCAGTTACAAGAAAGGAAGTGAGTTTTATGCCTACTACAATCGAACAACTCGAATTGGAAGTTCAGTCGAGTTCCACCTCGGCTGTCGCTGGTATAGACGCTCTTTCCGCTTCTTTGTCCAAACTCAAAAATGCAGTTAGGGGCGGTGTCGGATTAACAAGCGTTGCGAATCAAGTACGCAATCTCGATACCGCCCTTAAAAGCATAGATAGTTCCGGGGCAGACAAGATTGACAAGCTCGCTTCCAGTTTGGAAAAACTGAAAGGTCTCGGCAGTCTCAAGATTTCGTCTTCCATCGGAAATCAGCTTCAAAATATTGGCAGTGCCGCCGCTTCCCTCACTGGTGTAGATTTCAGTGCCATGGAGAAGCTGGGGACAGCACTTCAACCGTTGAACAATCTGAACGCTTCCGGGCTAAAGTCCACTATCAATGCGCTCAATAAGTTACCGAAGCTGGCAGACACCCTCGACAACATGGATATGACTAAGTTCACCAGTCAGATTCAGCAGTTGTCTACGGCTCTTGCTCCGCTGACAAATCAGCTCAATGCTGTAACTGCGGCGTTCAATCGTCTTCCTACGAACATTCAGAGAGCTATTACCGTCACGAACAGAATCTCGCAAGAGAACAATAAGGCGGCAAATAGTTACATGAATCTGTATGCCAAAATCAAAATGGCTATGGGTGTTGTGCGTACTGGTGCGAGAGTAATCGCTTCGTGGATAACACAGTCCAACCAGTACATTGAGGATTTGAACCTGTTTACCGCTTCTATGGGTAAATACGCAGAGGAAGCACAGAACTACGCAGAAGCAGTCAGCGAAGCTCTCGGTATCGACCCGGGCGAGTTCATGCGAAATCAAGGTGTGTTCAACACCATCATTAGCGGTTTCGGCGTGGCGAGCGATAAAGCGTACCTCATGTCCAAGAACCTCACACAGCTCGGCTACGACATTTCTTCGTTCTTCAATATTTCGTTTGAGGACGCAATGCAGAAGTTACAGTCGGGTATCTCGGGTGAACTTGAGCCGCTTCGTAGACTGGGTTACGACCTGTCTGTTGCAAGACTGCAAGAGGAAGCTCTTGCTCTCGGTATCGAGAAAAAGGTCTCTGCTATGACACAGGCTGAAAAGTCGCAGTTGCGTTACTACGCAATTATGACACAGGTAACTACCGCTCAAGGTGATATGGCTCGTACTCTGAACGCTCCGGCGAACCAGCTTCGTGTTTTACAGGCACAGGTTACGCAGTGTGCAAGAGCTTTGGGTAATATCTTTATCCCGGCTCTGAACGCAGTATTACCGTATGCAATCGCTTTGGCGAAGATTGTCCGTATGCTGGCAAACTCTATCGCAAGTCTGTTCGGATTCAAACTCCCGGAGGTAGATTATTCCGGCATTTCTGCTGGTGCTTCTGCGGTTGGCGATTTGGCTGACAATGCCGGGGACGCTTCCGATGGATTGGGTAAAGCCGGGAAAGCGGCTAAGAAGCTGAAAAATGCTCTGCTCGGTATTGACGAGCTGAACGTCCTGTCTAAAGACGATAGTTCCAGCGGAAGCGGTAGTGGCTCGGGTGCTGGTATCGGTGGTGGGGATTTAGGCATTGACCTTCCTACCTACGATTTCCTCGGTGACGCAATCACTTCCAAGGTTGACGAAATCGTTCAGATGATTAAGGACGCTATGTGGGAAATCACGGCTGTTATCAGCGGATTCTTACTGGCAATCGGTACTATCCTTGTTGTCACAGGTGCAAACATTCCTCTCGGTCTCGGTCTCATGGCTGTTGGTGCTGTCGGTTTGGCGGCTTCGGTAATGGCGAACTGGAACGGAATGTCGGAACGGTTGGCGAAGGTACTTACCCTCGTTACCGGGGTACTGGGCGGCTTCCTGTTGGCTATCGGTGCTTTCCTTGTATTTTCGGGTGTCAATGTACCGCTCGGTGCTGGTCTCATGGTGGCTGGTGCGGCGGCTCTCGGTACTGCGGCTGTAATTAACTGGAAGTTCCTCAACGGAGACCTGTCGAACGCTCTGTCCATTCTCACGGCAATCGTGAGCGGTGCGTTGCTGGCTATGGGTGCATTGTTCGCCTTTACTGGCGTTGATGTTCCTCTCGGTATCGCATTGATGGCGGCTGGTGCTGTCGGCATGGTTACAGCAATCGGTCTTAACTGGGATTCGATGTCTGACCCTCTCCGTAGGACAATCGGTATGCTCGAAACCATTGTTGGAGGTGCATTACTGACATTCGGTGCAATTCTCGCTCTGACTGGTGTAAACGTTCCTCTCGGTGTTGCGATGATTGCCGCTGGTGCGGTTTCTGTCGCTTCGGCAGTAGCTTTGAACTGGAACTCCTTAACAGGTGATGTTCAAGAATCCGTACTAAGCATTGTGGCTATCGTGAGCGGTGCTTTAATCGGTGTCGGTGCAATCCTCGCTCTGACAGGAGTTGCAACCGGGCTGGGTATTGCGATGATTGCCGCTGGTGCTGTCGGTCTTGCCGCAACGGTCGGTTTGAATTGGAATAGTATGCCGGACAATATCAGAAAGGTTACTACGAAGATTCTTCTCATTGCTGGGGCGGCTTCCATTGCCATAGGTATGATTCTCGCTTTCACAGGAGTTGCAACTCCTCTCGGCGTAGGTCTTATCCTCGCTGGTGCGGCGGCTCTCGGTACGGCTGTGGCTCTTAACTGGGACACTTTGACAAACAAGCTAAAGGGCGTAACTACTAAAATACTTGCTATCGCTGGGGCGGCGGCTCTTGCAATCGGTATTATCCTGTGCTTCACCGGGGTTGGTATTCCTCTCGGTGTTGGATTGATATTATCGGGTGCGGCGGCTCTCGGTACAGCAGTAGCTATTAACTGGGAAACCATCAAAGAAAAAATCAAGGGAGTTTTTACCAAGATTAAATCAATGGCTGGTTCTCTCGGCAAACTCGCTATCGGTCTCATGCTGTGTCTGACAGGTGTTGGTATTCCTCTCGGTCTTGCTCTCATTGCAGATGGGGTCAAAGACTTCGCTACTGGAAAACCTGTTAGCTGGGGTTCGATGGTGAGCGGAATTAAGGAAGCTCTCGGAAATATATCTGACGAGTGGAACAAATTCAAAAAGAAGGTTAAGAACAGCAAGCCTGTTCAATTCCTTGCCGAAGTAAAAAACAATGCTTCGGAATGGTGGGACAACGTAAAGGGTTGGTGGTCTGACAAGACGAAAGACGGTCTATCTCTTGAAACTGGCGTAAAGCTCGTAAAAGATGGCTGGTCTTCTGTGAAGAACTGGATTGGTAACATTCCGGCTGTGAAACAGGGTGTCGGGCTTCTGAAATCCGGCTGGTCTACCGTGAAAAACTGGATAGGCAACATTCCTACCGTAGACCAAGCTGTCGCACTCGCAAAGAGTGGCTGGCAGACGGTCAAGGGCTGGATTGGCAATATCCCGGGAGTATCGCAAGCAGTAAGTCTTGCGAAATCCGGCTGGAACTCTGTAAGAGAGTGGGTCGGTAATATCCCGGTTGTCAGTCAAGGAATCTCGTTGCTAAAATCCGGCTGGACAACGGTTAAAAACTGGGTCGGCAATATTCCTACCCTGTCCCAAGCAATCAATCTCATTAAGAACGGTTGGCAGACAGTAAAGGGTTGGATTGGTAACATTCCTACTCTGTCCCAAGCAATCAGCCTTATCAAGAGTGGTTGGACTACGGTTAAGAATTGGATTGGAAATATCCCGGTTCTTTCTCAAGGTATCAGCTTACTCAAGTCGGGTTGGACTACGGTTAAAAACTGGATTGGTAACATTCCTACGCTTTCGCAAGGAATCTCGTTGCTGAAATCCGGCTGGTCTACCGTAAAGAACTGGATTGGTAGTCTTCCTGTTATCGCTCAAGGTATTTCGCTTTTCAAGTCCGGGTGGACAACGATTAAGAACTGGATTGGTAGCCACACCGTAGGTGTCGGTATCTCTCTATGGAAAAACGGTTGGAGTTCTATCTCGAGCTTCGTTGGTACTTCGGTATCTGTCGGTATCTCGCTTTTCAAATCCGGCTGGACTTCTATTAAGAAGTTCTTCGGACTGGCGAACGGCGGTATCGTTGGTGCGAACGGCGGCGTGAAGATGTTCGCTTCCGGCGGTATCATCACTCCGAATATGTGGAAAGCAATGCCGAAATATGCTGGCGGCACGAACCGAGCGCATGGCTCTATGTTCGTTGCTGGTGAGAGCGGTGCAGAGTTGGTAGGTCATGTAAATGGCACTACCGAGGTGCTGAACCGATTCCAGCTTGCTTCTGTCATGCACAGCTCCATCGTGAGCGGTATGGCGCAGTTCTCCGGGTACTGGCAGTCCATGTCTCGAGACATTGTGACTTGTGCGAACGGTATTATCAATGCCGTTGTCGTAAGTACCGCCGGAATCAATGACAACCTTGTGCTGGCTTCGGCAAGCGGTTATGACCCTTATAACTCGCTGGCACAGACGGTGTACGAAGATTCCAAGAAATCCTATGACGGTGCATATTCCGATGATTCGTGGTCTCGCAATATGCGTGAGTTCTACCACGAGTATGTCGAACCTACTCTCAAGGAAATCGCTACCGATACCAAGAGACAGGCAGACAAGAAGGAACAGACCATCGTAAAGGTCGGCAACCGTACAATCAATGACGCTGTTACCACGCAGAAGGAAGCGAACGGTTTCAGCTTCACCGAGTAAAGGAGGTGTGTAGCGATGGCATATTTAGCGATAAATGGTTATGAGCTACCACCTTGTAAACGAGGTGTGAGCGTAGTCGTAACCACCGTGGTTGACAGCGGACGAGACGCTAACGGTGCTGTTGTAGGTCAAAGAGTTGGGCGAGACCAGTACAAGATAGATGGGCTTGAGTGGGCGTGGCTCACTGCGGCTCAATGGGAACGGATTCTCTCTATCTTGAGCAATTTCTTCGTCTATGTCGAATTTAATGACCCTGTAACAAATAAACGCAAAACCGTAAGAATGTACTGCGGAGACCGTACAGGAGAACCCTACTGGGTGACAGAAGACGGTACTCCAACGCATTATCGGAATTGCAAGGTAAATCTTATCGACACTGGCGAGTAAAGGAGGGGTTTTATGCAGAAAGTATCGAAAGCATACAAAGAAAGCATGAAGTCCTCTCTCCGTGAGAGAGCATACATTATGATTTCTTTCGGACTTGTGAACCAAGAAGCACAGGCGAAAGCTACGGTCGATAATGGCAGTTATGCCTACTACTCGAACAAGGACAATATCTTCAGAGAGCATATTGACGATACGGTCTATGCCACTCTCGAGGAGGAGTTCACGAAAGTAGATGGCTCTATGTTCTTTCTCCCTCGGGCTACCGAGGGAGGGAGATACTATGATACCGGGATTGTCTCGGACAAGCTGATTTCCGAAGCTCGATGTGAAGTGATTATCAGCTTGAACACAATCGCAACGGATTTCAAGGGTCTCACGATTAACTTCGGTGAGAATTACCCGGTTGATTTCGATATTGTCGGAAGTACCGGGCAGACCATTGAGTTTAGAGGGAATACAAAATCAAAGTGGAGTACCGAGGAAGTATTGGAAAATACAACCTATATCAAGCTGGTGTTCTACAAGATGAAGAATCCTCAAAGCCGTTTGCGTATCTACTCTATCATGTTCGGTTACGGACTTGTGTATTACAACGATTCTGTTATGAGTTCTGCTCTTGACAGTTACGTTTCCCCTATCGGGGCTGATGTTCCGCAGTTCGATTTTTCGGTAACGCTGAAAAACTACGACCACTACTTCAATGTGGATAACCCGAACTCGGCTATCAACTACCTCGAGACAGGACAGGAAATGGATATTATGTACGGTTATCAGACCCCGGGTTCTGACACTATCGAGTGGATTCAAGGAAACCACCTGTGGTGTTCTGAATGGGAAAGTGACGATAATACGGCTACAATCCGTTGCCAAGACATTTTCCGTAATATGGACGGCGAGTATGTGAAGGGTCTGTATAGTGCCGCTGGTAAAAGCTACTACGCACTGGCAGAGGAGATTTTGAAGGACGCTGGGATTTCCGAGTATTATATCGACCCACGTTTGAAGAAGCTCTACTCTAACAACCCGATTCCGAGAGTGAAATACAAAGAAGCATTGCAGATTATCGCAAATGCCTGTCGATGTGTTCTCACCCAGTCTCGAGA
>ENA-OZFZ01001079-OZFZ01001079.1-human-gut-metagenome-genome-assembly--contig:-NODE-1079-length-11960-cov-4.139941_pt1 | contig 11960 bp, 5 predicted proteins | sample MGYA00244621_ERZ653640 | MGnify/ENA primary metagenome ERZ653640 (study PRJEB26926, sample SAMN06165019) | human gut metagenome | biome: ENVO:00009003; feature: ENVO:2100002; material: ENVO:00002003... | reverse complement strand
TACGAGATTCATGAGCGTCTCGTGGGCTCGGAGATGTGTATAAGAGACAGTGTCATAATTGCAAACTGCTGCGTTGTTTACGGTATTTAACTTCAGTCATTTACATCAGTAAACTCCTGTCTGTTCCATCCTCTTCTCCTAACATTTTGCTAATTCTGACACACCTTAAAGGGGCTGCGTCAAAACAGTTGTTTTGACACAGCTCCCCCCTAGTTCAATCGTTATCTATTATGGATTAAAACTGATGTTGAACAGGTTTAATCACAAATTTGAATCCATAATCCTGATATGGCAACATATATTGATCCAATGGAAGTGTTCTCCAGCTGGTAACGCAACCTAAGCCCATTTGAACTTTATCAATACACAAATTGACATAGTCTGTCGGATCAATCAATTCTGAATGGCGATTAGTTTTTTCCAATCCCTCATCCAAAGATTCAATAGAATAGTTCAATGCACTAATAGAGAACGGAGCTTCTGCTACGAATTGCACACCATTTCCAGCTCTGTTCACTTGATTCCACCAACGGATATCGCTCTTCGTTCCTGTTTCCTGCGGACGGATGTATGGGAAGAACTGTTCTTCAACAGTCTGGTTATATCTGCCAATGAATGTACTGGTCTTTCTGTCAGAATAATTCTCAATAGGACCTCTACCATAATATTGAATGTTTGTCAATCTCTTGTTCAATTCAGCACGCATACCGAAACGGAACATATTAGGAACTTCTACACCTTTTCCAGCAGTCATTTGCTGTGAAACTTCCACTGCACCATATTTGTTGATTCGGTAAGTCAACGCTAATTTTGCAGAAACTTCAGGCATATCATACTTAGCTCCAACAACAATGAATTCTCCTTCTGTCTTATGTTCCAAAGAAGTCAGCTTCATTTCCGGATTCTTCCATACACGATATTTAATCTGAAGATCTACACCCAAGTCATTGTCGGTCGGAGCACGCCAGAAGTTAGGACGCAATTCAGAACCTTTGCAAAGGATAGACTGGCCGTTCACATCATACAAGCTGATAAATCCGCTCTTGCGATTGATATCAATTTGGAATCTTTCACCTAACACAATCAAATAACCCGTATCGTTATCCTTTACCTTTGGAGATGGAGTATCATCGTATGCCATCTGGCATTTGTCTTTACAGTTGCTTTCTACCATTAAATCCTTAGGAGCTTTGTAGTCCTGTATTGCCAATTGTGCTTTAGCTACAGAAAATCCAGCTGGCAACAAAGTTTCTGCTTTTTTCTGTTTGAAATAGACATTCAACAGAACCTCTTTACATGCACAGATGCCATCCAATGTATAATCTAATTGCAAGTTCACTGTCTGCTGAGGAGCAACTTTCAAATCGGTAACAACACCAGATTGAGTGGCTTCACCATTGACCAACAATTCCCATTCTGCATAGTAATTGCTCAAATCACGGAAGAAATTCTCATTGTAAACACTTACGATACCTTTCTTCAAATCTACCGGTTTCACCCAGATATTCTGATAGAAATAACTTACTTCATCTGCATGCGGGTTTGATATACGGTCTGGATTGATTACACCGTTATCACAGAAGTTCTGGCTGGAAGCATCATAAACATTGAAATCACCTCCGTATGCATAAAACTCTTTACCATCCTTGGTATAGCGACGCAAAGATTGATCCACGAAGTCCCAAATGAAACCACCTTGGTATTTCGGATATTTGCGAACCAAATCCCAATATTCTTTGAATCCACCTTCAGAGTTACCCATTGCATGGGCATATTCGCACTGAATCAATGGTTTGTCACCATCACTTAGGAGATATTGTTCACACTCTTCGTAATTATAATACATCGGACAGAAGATATCAGTAAATTCATTCAGTACAGACATTTCATACTGCACAGGACGTGTTTTGTCGTCGTTCTTTATCCAACGATAGCAAGCTTCGAAGTTAGGACCGTATCCTGCTTCGTTACCCAATGACCAGAAGATAACAGATGGATGGTTATAGCTGCGCTGTACATTGCGTTGGTTTCTCTCCAAATGTGCTTTTTCATACAAAGGATTCTTTGCCAATGTTTTCTCTCCAAAGCCCATACCATGAGATTCAACGTTTGCCTCTGCTGCCAAATATATACCATATTGGTCACATAAATCGTACCATAAGTTGTCATCCGGGTAGTGGCAGGTACGTACAGCGTTCAGGTTGAATTGCTTCATTATCTGGATATCCTGTAGCATACGTTCGGGAGATACTACATAGCCTCCATCCGGATCCATTTCGTGGCGGTCGGCCCCCTTGAACAGGACTGCCTTACCGTTAACCAAGATCTGGTCACCTTTCAATTCAATCTTGCGGAAACCTACTTTGACAGGAATCACTTCATTGCTGCCCTGCATGCTGGCACGCAAGGTATATAAATAAGGTGTTTCGGCACTCCACTTTTTGGGGTTCTCTACGTTCATGGTCACCAGACCGGATTTGTTGGCGGTAGCGGTTGCCACTTGCTTGCCTTGTGCATCTACCAGTTCCAAATCGACTTTACCACTGCCTTTCAAATCCAGATTGACAGCCAGGCTGCCGTTTTGGTAAGCTGCGTCCAAGTCGGGAGTTACACGGATATCTTGAATGCGTTTTTTGTTGCGGGCATATAGATAGCAGTCACGTCCCACGCCGCTATACCGGAAGAAATCCTGATCTTCCAGATAGGTACCGTCGCACCAGCGGAATACTTGGAAAGCGATCAGGTTTTTCTGACCCGGTTTTAAATATGGAGTCAGGTCAAATTCGGCTTCCAGTTTGCTGTCCTCGCTGTAGCCTACATAACGTCCGTTCACCCACAAATACATATTGGAGGTAACCGAACCGAAATGGGCGATAATATCTTTTCCCTTCCATGAGGCGGGAACTACAATTTCACGGCGGTAAGAACCTACATGGTTATTCTCTGTCGGCACTTCGGGAGGGTTGTTCTGGAACTGGTTACGCCAGGCATAGCCTACGTTCACATAAATAGGATCACCGTATCCGTTCAGCTCCCATACGGCGGGAACTTGCAGGTCATCCCAGCCTTTGTCGTTGAAGCCGGTTTTCCAGAAATCAGTCGGACGGGAGTCTGCATCCTTTACCCAGTTGAACTTCCAGGTTCCGTTCAAAGTCATGTAGTTAGTTGATTGTTTTTTGTCTGCTTTCTTAGCTGCATCTGCATTCTCAAAAGCAAAGTAGTTCGTGTGCATCGGCGCACGGTTTACCGCATTTATTTCCGGGTTGCGCCATTCTTGGAAGGTCTGTGCGCCTGCTGTAAGGGCGAGGACTGTGAACAGACCTGTCATAAGTTGTTTCTTCATGCTATTATTTTATTGGTTTTGTGCAAATATAGTGAAAATAATAGTTACCGATGGGACATAAATCGGGCAATATTTGTTATAATTGTGAATGATTTGTGTTCTATCCTAAAAAATTATGGCATTTCTGAGGCGTATTTGGAATAAATGGCAGAATTTACTGCATGATGAGAAATTAAAGCATAAAATATATGTGATTATTTTTGAAAGCGACACACCGATGGGAAAGTTATTCGATGTGGCGTTGATAGGGTTCATTGTCTTGAGTATTCTGGTGGTTATTGCCGAGAGTATCAAGAGTTGGGATACCGTTATCGGGCCTTATCTGCGGGTGTCGGAGTATGTTTTTACTTTCTTTTTTACGTTAGAGTATGTGTTGAGGCTTTATTGTTCTCCCCAACCGCGGAAGTATGCTCTGAGTTTTTTCGGTATAGTGGATTTGCTGGCTACCTTACCTCTATATATAGGCTGGCTTTTCGGCACGGCACGTTATCTGCTGGTGATCCGCACTTTCCGGTTGATTCGTGTGTTCCGTATCTTTAAACTTTTCAATTATCTGAATGAAGGTAATTTCTTGTTGCGTTCCTTGGTGTTCAGCAGTCGGAAGATTATTGTTTTTTTCTTGTTTGTACTGATATTGGTGACTTCGATCGGTACATTGATGTATATGATTGAGGGACAGAGACCGGGCACTTCTTTCAATAATATTCCGAATAGTATTTATTGGGCGATAGTGACGATGACGACGGTAGGTTATGGGGATATCACTCCGGAAACTCCGCTAGGGCGCTTCCTTTCGGCCATTGTAATGTTACTGGGCTATACCATCATTGCAGTCCCCACAGGAATTGTTTCTGCGTCTATGATCCAGGAACATAGACGCAGGGTGGCCCTGAAATGTCCGCATTGTGGTAAGGACGGACATGAGGACGGGGCTGCTTATTGTAAATACTGTGGAGGAAAACTGGTAAATTGATTATGGAATGCTGTATGATAGAAAGTTATTCTATCACCCATCGCTTATCATGCGCCACCGTCTTTTTCGGATCATAAGTCATTCCTTCTTTGGTAGGGATTTTTATCACGTAAGTCCGCCCGCTGTGGTTGGACAAGGATGTTTCCCGTAACCAGGGATTCATATTCTTTAATATGGCCAGATTGATTCCTTTGCTGCGTGCGAAACGTGCCAAGTCTGCAATTCCTTTCGTCACAGTGATTTCCGTATAAGGAATAGGCGGATACAAATCCGATGCACGCAGGCGGAAACCGAAAGTAGTGGGGGCATTGAATAATTGTTTGGCGGCAAGAATGCGGTACACATACCGGGCAGTCTCTTCTACCAGTTGCAAATCCAACGAGTCGTCCACATCCTGTTTGGCCAGTTGGCTGGCAATGCGTGCCTGACCGGCATTGTAAGAGGCGGCGACAGCCACCCAGTCCTTATATTTTGCATACGCGTCTTTCAGATAGCGGCAGGCGGCACGGGTCGCTTTCTCAATATGGTAACGCTCGTCCACATTGTTGTTTACCTCCAATCCGTAATCCCGTCCCGTACCTTGCATGAATTGCCATAGTCCGGCAGCTCCGGCAGAAGAACGGGCGGTGGGATTCATATTACTTTCTATTACCATCAGGTACTTAAAATCATCAGGTATTCCGTTTTCTTTCAGTATGGGTTCTACAATGGGGAAATAGCGGTTGGCTTTTTTCAGCATTTGCAAGGAAGTACTGTGCATATAGGTGAATGCCAATAGTTCACGGTCCATACGCTCGTGGCGGTCAAAGCGGCTCAAATCAATGGTTTTGCCACAGAACTCAATACTGGTGGGAACTTCGGGACTACTGTATTTCAATGCCGTAATACCTGAATCTTCCCGTATGATAGTGGTATCTTCCTGCTCCGTTTTTGGAGTAGCGCAACTGCTGCTTACTAAGGCCGGTGATGCAACTACAATGCAAAAGGCTGCCACAGCAGCCAGATTGATGGTTATTTTTCTCATTTTTTCTTTATTCGTTTTCATTCTCTTTTTCTTTTCCGCCCCGTCCGAAGTTACGATATTCGGTAGGGGTGAAATTGGTACGCTTTTTAAATACCGAGAAAAAGTGTTCAGTAGAGGTATAATTCAATTCATAACATATCTCTTTCACTGACATGGAACTTTCAATCAACAGCTGCTTCGCTTTGCGCAGTTTCAGCTCTTGGAAATACTTGGCGGGCGCATAACCGGTGTATTCTTTGAATACTTTGCGGAACCAGGAATAACTGATTCCCAATTTCATGGCCAGTTCTTCCGGGTCTATATCCTTGTACACATTTTCGTGCATGATGATTTTGGCACTTTCTATTTTTTGTGCCGCATTGTCCACCTCATAGCGTTTGTTCTGCGAGATAGCAAGTACGGCTCCCATAATGTGTAAAACGATGCCGGACAAATATTGTTGAGCTGCGGTCTTGTCTGCTTCCGCTACTTCCAGTGCACGGGCAAAAAGACTGGCCAGTTCTTCATTGATACCGATATCCAGAATCTGGCTTTCTTTTGAGATAAAGCTGTTTTTTACCAGATTGTCTATAATCGGGCCTTCAAAACCGATGTAATATTCGTTCCATCCTGTCTTTTGCAGCGGCGCATAGGTATGCCACTGTCCGGGAAACAGGAAAAGTATCTGCCCTTTGGATATGTCGACAGACGGGGTTGTGTCGCTGGCGAAAGTTCCTCGTCCTTTAGTGATATATACCAACTGATATTCATGCAGCACACGTCCTTTCTGGGCTGTGAAATAATAGGCGTCCGGGTGGTTGCGTGGTGGATAAACGCTTCCGGCCCTGATAGCCTGGAATCCGACGGTAGTCACCGACAAGCCGAAACGCTTGTCACGCTCATTGACAATTAGGTATTTAAAATCAGCGCCTTGGTCGTTGTAATGCATGTTTCTCTGTTTTAAAATTAGGTCACACTTATCGGCAAATATACAATTTTTTATCTTAACAGCCTCTAACCTTTTTGTTCTAAGTGTTTCTGGAGGTATAATTTTAGTTTCTTATGTATGCAAATGGGGGAAATTTAGAACAAATCTTATGGAATATTTGCTTAAAATGCTTTTTTTTGCGAATATTGCATCAAATCTTAAAGTTGAATCTATGCACTTGGCACACCGTAACTGCGAATATATTCTTGGAGTAATATATCTTTTTGTTTTTCCTGTTTTGCTTTGGGCTGATAATAAGGTGAATACTTATCATTTTAAATCCATTTCCACTTCGGTGAACTTCCCTACCAATGAAGTCAGGAAGTTATTTCAGGATAGCCAGGGGTATATATGGATTTCGACCTACAATGGTCTCTTGCGTTACGATGGTTATTCTATTGTTGTATATAAACCCGATGGAGTGAATCATGGACGTTCCATTGATAGTTTTGTGAATATGGTGGCCGAAGACAAGGAGAATAATTTGTGGATAGGTACGCACAATGGATTATACGTGTTGCATAAAGAAACGGATGAGATAGAGAAAATAATCAGTCCTTTGTTACAGGTAAGCAATGTAGAAAGTATCCTTTATGCAAGTAACGGAGATTTATGGGTGGGAAGCAACAAGGGATTGTTTCGCAGAAAAGCCGGCAGCCGTACTTTCGATTGTGAAAAAAACATGGATATAAAGTCTGTTGTCGAAGACCGGAAAGGTCAAATATGGATTGGTACTTGGGAACAGGGGCTGCTGCGTTATAGTCCTCAAGAGGAATTGTATTATACTTACGACGGGATTAACCCTGGTAATTCGGCGCATGTCATATTTCAGGATGAAGCCGGGAATATTTGGATCGGTACCTGGCGGTATGGACTGGTGAAACTCATTAATCCGTATGATTCGGAACATTTCTCATTTAAAACATTCCGGAACATCAAGGGAAATTCTCATTCTCTGTTGGATAATATTATCTACGCCATTGCTCAGGATAAAAATTCCGGGAAGCTCTGGATCGGTTCACGCAGTGGGGTCAGTATTTTGGAAGATGAATCGGGAGACGGGAATTTTACCAATATTGTTCCGGGCAACCTTCAAGGAGATTTACCTTTTAATGAGGTGAACTCTCTGTTGTGCAGTAAAGACGGGCTGATGTGGCTGGGTATGTTGGGAGGAGGTGTTTGTACTGTAAATACAAATAAGTTCCGGTTTAATTATGATTCTTTGGAGGCTTTGCGTGAGCATTGCCCTACCAGCTCTGTCCGCAGTGTCTATCAGGAGGATAATGGGAATCTGTGGATGGGAATCATGGGATTCGGTCTGGTATTTTATGATATGAAACAGCATACCATTGTTCCTTACCGCTCTCATCCTGTATTGAAGAATATGGGATATACATCGACGGTCAATGATATTATTTATCGTAAAAGGACAAATGAATTGTGTTTTGCCACTTGGGATGACGGAGTGTGGTTCTATAATGTCAAAGCCGGGAAAGCACACGTGATAAATACCGTTACCAATCCGGAACTGAGTGATATTTGTATTTATTCTTTGTTGGAAGATTCGAAAGGGAATCTGTGGTTGGGGACACGTTCGGGAGTGTTTATCTTGGATACGGAATCAAGACTTCATTCTTTGAATGAACTGGTGACTTTGACAAATCAGGCATTGCCCCAAATTTCTATTTTCAAAATGGCGGAAGATCAAGATGGCTTTATCTGGATAGCGACTAGTAATGAAGGGGTATGGCGGATAGATACATCCGGAGAAACATATAAGGTTAAGTTTTATACGCCTTCGGATGGTACATTATCCACTGTCGGGGCGATGAGTGTTTGTGTGGATGGATACAACAGGGTATGGGTGGGGTCGAATGGTAACGGACTCGATTTGTATGACCGGAAGAATGATCGTTTTGTTTCAGTCTTGAATGATTATTTCCGGAATGGAGATGTTGTTTTCAGCATGCTGGAGGATGATGAGCATACTTTATGGCTTACTACCAATGCGGAAATGTATCACATTGATATACCTTTGGACGGTGCTGCACCGAAAATACATACCTATACGGTAGATGATGGTTTGCAAGACCATATGTTTAACCGGAATTCTTGCTTCAAGGGTGCGGATGGGAAACTTTTCTTCGGAGGATTCCGTGGATTGAACAGTTTTTATCCTGATAAAATAGTTCAGGATACTGCCTATTCTCCGGTAGTAATTACAGATATAAAGGTACATAATGTATCGGTACGTACCTATCCTCTTTCCGTCAGAGAGGGGATTGCTGCAAACAGAGCTATTGATTTTATTGATAAAATTGTATTAGGATACCGGGAGAATAATTTCAGTCTTGATTTTTCAATATTGAACTATATCAATCCTGAGTTGAACCGTTATTTATATCGGTTGGAGGGATATGACAAGGAATGGTTGTCCGTTGAGGCTGGACGTCGGTTTGCCTATTATAACAATCTTCCGGCAGGTACTTATACTTTTTGTGTAAAGGGAGCCAATCAGAATGGAATCTGGTCTCCGGATATGAAATGTCTGCGTATAACTATTCTTCCGCCGCCTTGGTTATCGTGGTGGGCTTATTGCCTTTATGTCTTGTTGTTCGTTTCATTGGCATGGTATACTTATCGGATTGTCAGAAACCGTATCCGGATGAAACAGGCCATAGAGATGGGGAAGATAGAACGGCAGAAAATGGAGGAAATCAATCATGCTAAATTACAGTTCTTTACCAATATCACTCATGAGTTGCTGACTCCGCTTTCTATTATATCGGCTTCGGTGGATGAACTGAAACAAGAAGTACCGGCAAGTTCGTCGGTTTGTTCTGTAATAGCTGATAATACTGTGCGGTTAATCCGGTTGATTCAGCAAATCTTAGAGTTCAGGAAAGTGGAGAATGGCAAGTTGCGGCTAAAAGTTTCGCATGGAAATGTCAGTATGTTCTTGAAAAAATCAGTGTCGGCTTTCGCTCCTTTGGTTAAAAAGCAGAAATTGTCCATACAATTTGATTTGTCTGAAGAATATTCGGGATATTTTGATGTGGATAAATTGGATAAAGTGGTGTACAATCTGCTTTCCAATGCCGCTAAATATACTTCTGAAGGAGGAACTATTGTGGTGTCGCAGGCTCATGATGAGGAAAAGAGGACTTTTAAATTGAGTGTGAACAATCCCGGCGAGTTGATTCCAAAAGAGAAATTGGATCATATGTTCGAGAGATTCTATGAAGGGGAGTATCGTAAATTCCATACCATAGGGACGGGTATCGGTTTGTCGCTGACTAAAGATTTGGTATTGTTGCATCATGGAACGATACAGGTATTTAGCGATAAGGAGGAAGGGAATACTTTTGTGGTTGAAATTCCTATAGGACGTGAGGCTTTTGCTGAAGATGAGGTAGACGAGAATACTGAAAATGTGGACTATGCTGTTTTATCGGCAGATGAAATGGAGAATGTCTCGGAGATTGATATGTTGGAAGAGAAACCGGCAGCATCGACTATTTTGTTAGTGGAGGATAATGAGGAATTATTGGCTTTGATGGTTCGTCTGTTGCATGGCAAATACCATATTCTGAAGGCCGCTAATGGAACGGAAGCTTTGGAGATCCTTGCCAAACAGGAAGTGGATTTAATTGTTTCCGATGTTATGATGCCCGAAATGGACGGTATGGAATTGTGCCGCCGGGTGAAGACTCAATTTGAGACCTGCCATATTCCATTGATTTTGTTAACGGCCAAGACTAGTGATGAAGACCATGTGGAAGGGTATGAGTCTGGGGCCGATGGTTATATCTGTAAACCGCTCCGCCTCTCTGTCTTGTTTGCCAAGATAGATAACTTGTTGAAACGGCGCAAACGTATGGGAGTGGATTTTCGTAAGCAGTTGGTCTTTGAAGCCAAAGAATTAAATTACACCTCGATGGACGAAGCTTTCATTCGGAAAGCGGTGGATTGTGTGAATGCCCATTTGAGTGATTGTGATTTTGAACATGCACAGTTTATGGCGGAGATGGGTATGGCCCGGACTACACTAGCAGATAAATTGAAACTGTTGACCGGACTTACTCCCTCTGCATTTATCAGCAATGTCCGTTTGCAAGCGGCTTGTCGGCTGATAGACGAGAAAAAGAAAATCCGTATAGCCGATTTGGCGTATGCCGTAGGTTTCAACGACCCTAAATATTTCAGTTCCTGCTTTAAGAAGAAATTCGGACTTTCTCCTACAGAGTATATGATGAAGTATGATGGCTGATTATTACCGGAAATAGGCTCTATAGGGAATAAACAGCCTTTTTCCGGTAATAATTCTCCCTGTTTCTTTTCTGTTCCTCTTACTTTTGCTGGCAAATAAAACGAATTATCTTTATTTGTTAGACCTTTAAAAAAAGTATTATGAACATGAAAACTCTGACAGAAACCAGTACATTCCGGGTACTGAGCCTATTGCTGTGTCTCTGCTTCTTCATCCCTGCGATGAATGTGAGCGCTTCCAGTCTGCAAGCAGACAAGTTTAAAGTTTCCGGTATTGTAAAAGATGCCACAGGCGAACCGGTCATCGGTGCCAGTGTGGTTGAAAAAGGAACAACCAATGGAACGGTGACTGATTTGGATGGTAATTTCAATCTCACGGTGGCTTCTAATTCTACTATTGTCATTTCTTTTATAGGATATTCCGATCAGGAATATCGTATTTCGAAAGACAATACGGTGCTGAATGTAAATCTGAAGGAAGATACGGAAATGATTGACGAAGTGGTAGTAGTCGGTTATGGCGTGCAGAAGAAGGAAAATCTGACGGGTTCTGTTGCTGCTGTAAATTTCAAGGATGTAGCTTCTATGCCGGTAGCGAATACTGCCAATATGCTTCAGGGTCGTTTGCCGGGTGTTATGTTGACCAACAATGGTGCCCAGGCCGGTCATGACAGTCCCGAAATCCGTATCCGTGGTGTAGGAACTTTTGAACACAATGATCCGATGGTCTTGATCGATGGAGTGGAAAGCTCGGTAAGCCAGATTGCGGAAATCCCTGCAGATGATATTGAAAGTGTTTCCGTATTGAAGGATGCGGCTTCGGCTGCCATTTACGGCGCGAGAGGCGCATTTGGTGTCGTATTAATCTCGACGAAGAATCCGTCCAAGGACAAGACTTCCGTGACGTACTCGGGTAATTTTACGATGAAATCTCCGACGAAGGTACCGGATGTCGTTACCGATGGATATACATACGCTAAATACTTTAATGAGGCGTGGAGCGCTTATTACGATTATTCCCAAACTCCACAGAACATTAATAAGACCTTGAAATTCTCTCAGGAGTATCTGGAGGAACTGGAGCGTCGTTCCGGCATCTCGGGATTACCGGAGGTAGAGATCGGTCCGAATGGGGATTATGTATATTATGGAAATACGGATTGGTACAAGGAATTGTATAAGAAATCTACGTTCGCTACGGATCATAATATTTCCGTGTCCGGAAGTAGCGGCAAGACCAGTTTCTATGTAACGGGCCGTTATTATGGGCAAGATGGATTGTTCCGATATAATACGGACGACTATAAGTTGTTCAATATGCGTGCGAAAGGAGCGGTGCAGGTACTGTCTCTTATACACATCTGACGCTGCCGACGAATAGCCT
>ENA-OZFZ01001076-OZFZ01001076.1-human-gut-metagenome-genome-assembly--contig:-NODE-1076-length-11972-cov-4.463456_pt1 | contig 11972 bp, 8 predicted proteins | sample MGYA00244621_ERZ653640 | MGnify/ENA primary metagenome ERZ653640 (study PRJEB26926, sample SAMN06165019) | human gut metagenome | biome: ENVO:00009003; feature: ENVO:2100002; material: ENVO:00002003... | reverse complement strand
GCGTCAGATGTGTATAAGAGACAGAACCAATAGCATCCTTAGCACCAAGATAAATGCTTCCACTGTCCGGCTGGATAATGCCGTTAATAAGCTTTAATATAGTTGTCTTACCGGTTCCGTTGTTACCTATTAAAGCAACACGCTCACCACGCTTAATATCGAAATTAATATTATTAAAAAGAGTATTGCCGTCAAATGATTTGGTAAGGTCAGTAACAGTAAGAACATCATTACCACTTACAACAGATGGTTCAAGCTGGATGTTCATCTTGGCATTAAGTTCAACAGGTTTGTCAACAACCTCCATCTTATCAAGCATTTTTTCACGGCTTTCTGCACGTTTGATAGATTTTTCACGGTTAAACTGCTTTAACTTGGCAATAACCTCTTCCTGATGCTTAATATCACGTTGCTGATTTAAGTATTCCTTTAACTTCATATTACGAAGAATTGCTTTCTTGGAAGCATAGTCTGTGTAATTTCCGGAAAATACGGTACAGTCACCGTTATCAATCTCGATAATCTTGCTTACAATCTTATCAAGGAAATATCTGTCGTGTGCAACGATAAGAACCGCACCATTGTAATTAAGGAGGTAATTCTCTAACCAGCTTATAGATTCCATATCAAGGTGGTTGGTAGGCTCATCAAGCATAATAATATCAGGCTTGGAAAGTAATAGCTTACCTAGAGATACACGGGTTTTCTGGCCACCGGATAAGGTATTTACATGTAAAGAGAAATCCTCTTCAGTAAAACCAAGACCTTTAAGTACGCCTGTAATCTCGCTTTTATATGCGTAACCATTATTCATTTCAAATTCATGATTAAGATTAGTGTATCTGTTCATAAGAGCCTCAAGCTCATCACCTGAAGCACTGTTCATGGCAGCCTCAATTCTTCTTAATTCACTCTCCATATCAAGGATATACTGCTTTACAGAAAGAAGTTCATCATAAATGCTTCTGTCAGACTGAAGGTCCTGCTGCTGAGCAAGATAACCAAGAGTCTTATCCTTAGCAAGAGTGACAATGCCTGTATCAGCAGGCTCTTCACCGGTAATAATCTTTAACAGAGTAGATTTACCGGCACCATTGATTCCAACAATGGCAGCCTTCTCATGATCTTCTATATTAAAAGAACAGGACTTAATAATAATGTCCGTTCCAAAAGATTTACTAATATTATTGCAAGATAAAATCATAAAAACTCCTTTTGAAATTCAGACTTTGCCAATTTTGCTATGTCATATATTCAGCCGCTCATGAGGCTGAGTGCATTCACTGCTGTGTCTGTAGGTGCCACATGCCCTCAAGGATTGCTGCACTTAGTGGGAGTAAATGCCGCTATCTACAAAGCTTATTACGGTGTGCTAAATCAAACGCGCTTCGCTTGAACGTGCTTTAGCACACCGCCCTTATGTATATAGCGGCATTAACTCCCACACAGTTCGCAATATATCGGGCGTAGGTCACAGGCGGACATAATGACGGAAGTGTACAGATGTCGAATGAACACAAACAATAGAAAAAGCCAAAAGCACCACCTGCTAAATTAGCAATTCTTAACGTGTTCCAGCCCCTGTGGACCAGGCTGTACCTGAGGGGGTTGGCGGCGGATGACAACAAAATATGAAGTTTGCGCAAATATTTATTGAAATCTTCCGTCATAATTGCGATAATAATACAAATGGAGGAATTATGGATAACAGGAAGTTAATCAGAAGGAATTTATTACTATTATTATTTGTTCTGGCGGCATGCGTTGTGGGTGGCCGCTCTATATTTGGGTTCTTTGCACTGCTTACAGGGTATGAGACTGCGACAACAGAAGTGTCTGCATTTGCAGCTTCTGAGATGTATATGATGTTTCTTTTATTTCTTGTATGTATAATTGGAGGCATTGTTATGAGCTGTCTTAGTAAGGCTAAGGTGAGCAGGACATTTTTTCTGATACGCAATACGGTGCTGATTGTGGCACTTGTGCTTGGTAATATGTCTTTTCCTAATATAACAATCATGAGTACGGTCGTTATGTCTAGATATATAGGCGATGCTGGAATGTATGATTTTGCAGTCAGCTCACCGCTTCTTGTGTCAGCGTTAAGACAGCCATATCTGTTCTACACATACATGGCAGCAGAGGGGTTTATGATTATTCTTGCGTGTGTCACAGTGTATAAGTATATTGTGGACAAGAAAAAGAACAGTAATTATAATAATATGTACATGTAAATGTGTCTGCTGCACTAATAAGGTGTGGCAGACAATTTTTGCGCAGTTAACAGATGCGCTTAATATGCCGGTTTATATGCGGGAGATAATAAAATGAAGGTAATGACACCACATTATTATAAGTATTTCAGATGCATTGCAGGAGCCTGTACAGATACATGCTGTGCCGGGTGGGATGTCGATGTTGATAAGAATTCTTACAAATATTATAAAACAGTTAAAGGTGCTTTTGGAAAGCGCCTGAAGAGTGTAATGGTACCATCACAGGATGGAGAATGTACATTTACATTGAAAGAAGGAGGACGATGTCCTTTTCTTAATGATGATAATCTGTGCGATTTATATATAGAACTTGGAGAGGATAAGCTGTGTGAAACATGTGCAGAGTTTCCAAGATTTATTAACGATTATGGCAATATAAGAGAAATTGGCATAGCACCTTCGTGTAAGACGGCTGGTGAGCTGATGTTTTCATATAAAGATGAACTTACATTTGATACGGTTGAGGATAACAGTCTTTCGCCTGAGCCTAATGATATAGATGCATATACATATATGCAGCTTCGGCAGGCAAGAATAGTGGCTTTTGGAATAATATCAGACAGGGATATAAGTATATTTGAGAGGCTGATGCTCTATCTTGATTATGCAAAGCGTATCCAGAAGCATCTTGATGCTGAAAGGGACGAGCTTATAGCTGGTGTCGCAAAACGGTTCTGTGGACCTGATTACAGAGAGAAGCTGCTTGACAAGCTGAAAAGCCGGGATGCGAAGCTGCATGGCAAAAGGCTGATAAAGGGATTGAGACATTTCTTTGATGACTTTAAAGGAATGGAGGTAATCAATCCTGACTGGAATATTCATGTGGCGAGAGTAAGACAGTTCCTTGACGGGCTGGCAGATGATTCTGAGCTTGCAGTGGTAATGAAAACTTACCATGCGGGAAGTGAAGCATTTGCACATGAATATGAGCAGCTTGCAATGTACTATGTGTATAGATATATGCTTGACGCAGTGAATGATTATGATATCCTGCTTAAAGCCAAGAATGCGGTTATAGGCATACTTGCAGTGGACATTATGGCAGCAGCTAATCAGGTGTCCGGCTGTATGCCAGATTTTACAATGCGCGTTGATATAGCACATTTGTATTCAAGACAGTTTGAACATTCATATTACAATTATGAAGTTTATAGAGAGTACTTTGGCATGAAGAGATGTTATTCATATGAGTTTCTTATGGACGTTTTAGTGTCACTGAATTAATGGAGGAAGTTTTCTTATGAAAATGATTATGAGATTCCTTAAGGATTACAAAAAGGAATGTGTTCTGGCACCGCTTTTTAAGATGCTCGAAGCAATATTTGAGCTGTTTGTGCCGTTGGTAGTATCATCAGTTATCGATAAGGGTATTGTTAATGCAGACAAGGGATACATTATGCAGATGTGTTTTATGCTTATACTTCTTGCAATCATAGGACTTGTATGTGCCATCACAGCACAGTATTTCAGTGCCAAGGCTGCAGTTGGTGCAGCAACAGGAATGAGACACAGTTTATTTGCACATATCCAGACATTCTCATTCACAGAGATGGATACACTTGGTACATCGACACTTGTAACAAGAATGACAAGTGATATTAATCAGGTACAGAATGGTATCAACATGGTACTGCGACTGTTCCTTCGTTCACCATTTATTGTATTTGGTGCGATGATTATGGCATTCACTATTGATGTGAAGGCAGCACTTGTATTCGTTGCGGCAATTCCGGTACTTGCACTTATCGTATTCGGTATCATGCTTGCAACAAGACCTATGTACAAAAATGTACAGTCAGGACTTGATAAGATTCTTGGAATAACAAGAGAGAACCTTACCGGTGTGAGAGTTATCAGAGCATTCAATAAGGAACAGGATGAGGTTAAGCGTTTCAAAAACGATAACGAAAGCCTTAACAGATTGCAGAAATTTGTTGGTAAGATATCAGGACTTATGAATCCGCTTACTTATGTTGTTGTAAATGTATCAATAATTGCACTTATATGGATTGGTGGAGTAAGAGTTAACGCAGGTGCGCTTACACAGGGACAGGTCGTTGCACTTTACAATTATATGTCACAGATATTAGTTGAACTTATCAAGCTTGCCAATCTTATCATTACAATAACTAAGGCACTTGCATGTGCAGGAAGAATTGAGTCTGTATTCGATGTAACATCTGGAATGGCAGATGGCAGCGTTAAGGAAGCTGTAGCTAAGGAAGAACAGCCAGGTGTTGAATTTAAGAATGTTTCACTTACATACAGTGGTTCAGGTGCACCTTCAGTTGAAGGAATTAATTTCAAGGCTATGAAAGGCCAGACAATCGGTGTTATAGGTGGCACAGGTTCAGGTAAATCAAGTCTTGTTAATCTTATCCCGAGACTGTATGACGCTACACAGGGCGAAGTACTTGTTGATGGTGTAAATGTTAAAGATTATGATATTGAGGCTTTAAGAAATAAGGTCGGTATCGTCATGCAGAAAGCAGTACTTTTTAAAGGTACTATAAGAGAGAATATGTGGATGGGAAAGAAGGGTGCTACTGATGAGCAGATAGATGAAGCACTTGAGATTTCACAGTCTAAGGAATTCGTAGATTCTAAGCAGGGACGTCTGGATTATGTTATAGAACAGGGAGGTAAGAACCTTTCAGGTGGCCAGAGACAGAGACTTACTATTGCAAGAGCAATCGTAAGAAAGCCGGATGTGCTTATTCTTGATGACAGTGCATCAGCCCTTGATTTTGCAACTGATGCAGCCCTTAGAAAAGCTATAAGGGGAATGAACAATTCTCCTACAGTATTCATAGTTTCACAGAGAGCGGCATCACTTATGTATGCTGATCTCATTATCGTATTAGATGACGGACAGGTTGCAGGAATGGGAACACATGACGAGCTTCTTGCAAATTGTGAGGTTTATAAAGAGATATATGAATCACAGTTTAAGAAAGCAGATTCAGAAGGGGGTGTAGCATAATGAAGAAGAATAAATCAACATTTGTAAAACTCCTTAAAAGAATTAAGAAGCACAGCTTTTTTATAATATTATCGCTTATTATGGCAGCAGTAACTGTTGCAACTACACTTTATGTGCCAATTCTTGTAGGTCGTGGAATTGACTGCATTATCGGTGTGGATAATGTAGATTTTGCAAAGATTGTGAAAATACTTATACAAATCAGCATATTTGTTGGAATTACAGCACTTTCACACTGGCTTATGAATATATGTAACAACAGAATCACATATGAAGTAACAAGAGATATAAGAAATGAGGCTATAGAAAAAATTCAGGTGCTTCCACTCAAGTACATTGACGGACATTCATATGGTGAGATTGTGAGCCGTGTAATAGCTGATGTTGACCAGTTTGCAGATGGTCTGCTTATGGGATTCACACAGTTCTTTACAGGTGTAATGACTATACTTGGAACACTTATATTCATGATTACAATCAGTGCTAAGATTACACTTGCTGTTGTTGTTATCACACCACTTTCATTTTTAGTTGCAAGCTTTATTGCCAAGAAGACCTTCAGCATGTTCAAGCTCCAGTCTGAGACAAGAGGTGAGCAGACAGCACTTATTGATGAAATGATTGGTGGACAGAAGGTTGTTAAGGCTTACGGCTATGAAGATGAGGCGGTAAGAAAATTTGATGAGATTAATGAAAGACTTCAGAAGTATTCCTTAAAGGCAATCTTCTTCTCATCTATCACTAACCCTTCAACAAGATTCGTAAACAGTCTTGTATATGCGAGTGTTGCTATTGTTGGTGCATTTTCAGCTATCAATGGCGGGATTACAGTTGGCCAGTTATCGAGCTTCTTAAGCTATGCCAATCAGTATACTAAGCCATTTAACGAGATATCAGGTGTTGTTACTGAGCTTCAGAATGCTCTTGCATGTGCAGCCAGAATATTTGAACTTATTGAAGAAGAACCTGAGATTCCTGATACAAAAGATGCAAAGGTTGTTGATGAGGTTGATGGAACAGTTGACCTTAATGATGTGTGCTTCTCTTATGTGCCAGATAAGAAGCTTATTGAGGGCTTCAATCTTCATGTCAAGAAGGGACAGAGAATTGCGATTGTAGGACCTACAGGCTGTGGTAAAACAACAGTTATTAATCTTCTTATGAGATTTTACGATGTTAACAGCGGAAGCATTGATGTGTCAGGAACTGATATCAGAGAGATGACGAGAAAGTCTTTAAGACAGGGCTTTGGTATGGTTCTTCAGGAGACATGGCTAAAGTCAGGAACTATAAGAGAAAATATTGTTATGGGCAAACCGGATGCCACAGAAGAAGAGATTATTGCAGCAGCCAAGGCAGCACATTCATATGGATTCATCAAGAGAATGTCTAACGGATTCGACACAGTTATAGGCGAGGATGGTGGAAGCCTTTCACAGGGACAGAAGCAGCTTTTATGTATAACAAGAATTATGCTTGCAAAGCCGCCAATGCTTATTCTTGATGAGGCTACATCTTCTATTGATACAAGAACAGAGATAAAGATACAGAATGCATTTGCAAAGCTGATGGAGGGAAGAACAAGCTTTATTGTAGCCCACAGACTTTCAACTATCCAGTCTGCGGATGTTATTCTTGTTATGAAAGACGGACATATTATAGAGCAGGGTAATCATGAAGAATTACTGGCTAAGAATGGATTCTATCACAAGCTGTATTACAGCCAGTTTGATACAGCAGCCCAGAATTAATGTGGAGATATATGTATGTTTATAGAGGCGGAGAATATTAGAAAATCATATGGCAGGAAAACGACAGTGCTTAACAGCACTTCATTTCATGCTGCCAGCGGAGAGTATATTGCCATAGTCGGTGCCAACGGCTGTGGCAAATCTACTCTTCTGGAGATACTGGCAGGAAGTCTTAAGGCAGATGGCGGAAGTCTTAAGATAGATGGCAGAGATGCATTTGCAGATGCGAAGATGTTTCAGAAATATATTGGTTTTGTGCCGCAGGAGAATCCACTTATGGAGAAGCTGTCGGCAAGGGATAATCTTAAATTCTGGTATTGTGATACGGGAAGAAATATGGAAACAGACTTATTAAACGGTGTTCCTGCAGTGTTAGGAGTGTCAGGATATCTTGACAAACGTGTTGATAAGCTGTCAGGAGGCATGAAGAAGCGCTTAAGCATATGCTGTGCACTGGCTAAGAATCCACCCGTACTTATATTAGATGAGCCGGGAGCTTCATTAGATATTGTGTGTAAACAGGATATTATGAATTATCTGTCTGCTTACACGAAAAGCGGAGGTACAGTCATCATAACAAGCCACGAAGAAGGTGAATTAAAGTTTGCTGACAGAATGTATCTTTTAAAGAATGGTAAGCTTAATGAACTTGACCATCCGGTTACCGGTAATGAGCTTTTAGAGATTATTCACAGATAGATTTAATTGGGGGATTAGATGAGAAGGAAACTGGAATTATTAAAATTGCAGATTAAATCCGCATTTTTATCTATACCGAAGATAATTCTGGGTACGGTAGTGACGGCAGTACTTGTGATTGTAATAAGTACATGCGTAGGCATTGCAACGGCACAGGACAGTGATCTGAGAATGAAGGTTGCTGTTGTGTATCCTGATTATGATGAGACAGAAAACTCTGATTCGGCAGATGATAATAAGGAGTTTCGATATATTAAGATGGCATTCAATTATGTCAGTGAGATAGACACAATTAAGAATGTCTGTACATTTGAATATACTGACAGACAGCAGGCTATAGATGGATTAAGAAATAATTATTATGTTATGGCTATTATTGTGCCAGAGAATATGATAAGTGATATTATGTCGGGCGAGAATACACCTGTTGAGGTTGTGTGTCAGTCAGAGGGTGTTAATAATACTTCGATGATATTCCGTGAGATGGTGAGGGCAGGAGGCTCTGACCTTGCAACTGCAGAGGCGGGGATATATACATTTGACGATTTGTTCAATGGTGTGCTTAAGAATTACAGGGGCTTGCGGGGTACACATGAGAATAAGCTTAATGACATATATCTTTCGTATGCACTTAACAGAAGCATTTACTTTAAGACAAGGGATATATCGGTTAAAGAAGGCCTGAGTACAGTACAGTTCTATGTATGCACAGCAATTGTGATGCTGCTTTTACTTAGCGGAATAACATGCGCCGGCAATATGAAGGGCGAGAACAGGTCGCTTGCAAAGAGCCTTAAAGGTGCGGGAATATCAGCATTTGATACCGGAATTGCAAGAACTACCGGAGTTGGCATTGTGTATATAATGATATTTGAAGTGCTTTTTATTATAATTAATGTAATGAGGCTGGGGGTGCCTGCAATATCAGGAGTTCTGGCAGTTTCGACAGTTGGAGAATTCATTGCTTCCATACTGGGGATTGTGGTGCTTGTGTATGCGGCAGTTTCATTTATTAACTGTATATTCTCCGTAGTCGACGACACGGTGTATTCAGTTATTACGGTGTGTATCCTTGGAATGGCGTGCATGTATGCATCCGGATGTATTGTTTCATCAGCATTTCTTGCGCCGGGGGTGCGGGTTGTTGGCATGTATCTTCCGACTAACGGCTTATTCACACTTGCAGGTCAGATAATTAAGGGAACTGTGGATATCAGTACCATTATGACAAATGTTTTGTGGATAATTATATTTCAGGCAGCAGGGGCATTGGCGGTTAAGATAAGGAGAGACAGATAATGAAAAGATTGTTATACTGGCTGTATCTGCTTGTTAAAAGGCAGTTAAAGAATCCTGTGATTGTCGTGGCGCTTATTGCAATGCCGGTTGCAGCGTTAATAATTACGCATACCGCGTCTCTTAAGGAAACAGGGCCTGTAAGGGTTGGAATAGTGCTTGAAGATGACGATAAGATTGCCATAATGACAAGAGATTATCTTGTAAATGGCGATTATTCAGTTCAATTTTACGAAGCAGAATCGCAGGAAAAGCTTGAACAGGATATAATGAATAAATACACAGAGTGTGGCTATGTGGTTGGTACCGGGCTTAAGGATAAGCTTGACAGTGGCAGCTACAGAGACATTATAGAGCTTATCATATGCAGGTCAGATTTTGTCAGCTCAATGACTGATGAGATATTCTTTTCTGCTATGTTTAAGGCATATTCGCCTGAGGTTGCAGTTAATTATGTTAATTCTGTAGACATATTTAAAAAGCATTCAGAAAAGGCAGAGGAAGAGATAAGAAAAGGGTACGAGGAATACATATCCGGAGATGACACATTCAGAATTGATTTTAAAGTGTTAGATGGTGTACAGGATAATGGGACACAGCTTGAAGATAAGACAGGAGAGTTTCCGTTAAGGGCATTGCTTATAATTCTTGTATATATAGGCGGACTTTTTGGAATCGTGGAATATTATCTTGATAAGAATTCAGGAACATTTATAACACTGCCTCGTATGTACCGTGTTGCAGGAAAGCCGCTGTATGCATTCATATCGTGTGTACTTTTTGCAGTATCAGCAATGTTAACACTTGCGGTGGCAGGACAACTTAAGGGGGCAGCAGATATACTGCATATAGCTGTGTATGTAATAGCAGTTACTTTATTTGCATGGCTTGTGGCAATACCTGTAAGGAGTGCCAGTGCAATGATTTCAATAATACCGGTGCTTCTTATAGCGTGTCTCATATTATGTCCGGTATTCATTAACATAACGGCATATGTGCCATTTGCAAAATATATAAGAGCATTGCTGCTTCCGTGGTATATGCTTAAGTAGGAGGATGGGATACGGTGAATAATAAGAAAAAACGTATATTTGACATTATCCAGATTGGATATGTGGGTGATGTTGCAAGCCGTACATTTGATATTGCGATAACTGCTGCAATTATAATCAACCTGTTCATTGCGATATTTGATACATTTGAACAGTCAATTCCGTACCAGCCTGTGTTAGATGTTATAGAGTGGATTACAGTTATCGGCTTTACAATTGAATACATACTGCGTGTATGGACGGCAGAATATCTGTATCCTAATAAATGTACAGGTATTGCGAGAATAAAATACATCTTCTCAGGAAGCGGTATTGTTGACCTTTTATCGTTCCTGCCCAATTATCTGCCTGTATTTTTTCCGGCAGGAGCAGTTGCTTTCCGTATGTTCAGGGTTATAAGAATCCTAAGGATATTCCGTGTCAATTCATATTATGATGCGTTAAATGTTATAACAGAGGTAATAAGGCGAAAAAGGGACCAGATATTATCCTCTGTATTCATCATTGTGATGCTTATCATAGCATCATCACTGTGCATGTACAGTTTAGAGCATGAGGCACAGCCGGAAGTGTTTAAGAATGCATTTTCAGGAATATGGTGGTCGGTATCAACACTTCTTACAGTAGGTTACGGCGATATCTATCCTGTGACAGTGCTTGGAAAAATGTTCAGTATTATCATTACATTTCTTGGCGTCGGAATGGTCGCTATTCCAACAGGTATCTTATCTGCAGGTTTCGTTGAGCAGTACAGCCTTATTAAGAAGTCTACAGATTACCTTATGGAGAAGGAACTTAAGTTTATTAAGCTTATTATAACTAAGGACCACAACTGGAATGAAAAGAAGGTATGCGAGCTTAGTCTTCCAAGAGGACTTATTCTTGCAGCAGTATTAAGAAATGGTGAGACACTTATGCCAAAGGGAGATATGAAGCTTTTTGAGGGAGATTGTGTTGTAATCGGAGCAAGAGACTGTGATGTTAATGTTGATGTAAACCTAAAACAGGTGGAACTGCGTGAACATCATCCGTGGGTTGGACACAAGATAAAAGAACTTGATATATCAAGGCATACACTTATAGTTATGATAAGACGCGGTGATAATGCAATAGTTCCTAATGGTGATACCTTGATTAAATCAGGTGATATAGTATTCGTGTTCTCAAAGCGTTATATGGCAGATGCACAGACAATAAGTGTATAGATGGTGAATGATTATGATGATATTTGTGACAACGACAGATGCATTAGCAGATGAAAAACTATATGAAAAGGCATATTCACTTATTCCGGAATACAGGAAAGTTAAGGTGGATAAGATGAAAATGCGTGAAAATAAGCTGCAAACAGTGACGGCAGGCCTGCTTCTTAATTATGCAGTAGGAAAATGGAGAAACAGAGTTAACGAAGAATGTGATAGTGTTTACTATGAAAATGTGGACATTTTTTCTGTGATAGAAGCAAATAATCAGTGTTTTGATTATGAAATAGCTTATAATTCGCAAGGAAAACCTTATTTTTTGTCATTTCGTGAAATTTTTTTCAATATTTCTCACTCGTCTAACTATGTAGTATGCGCTATAGGCGATAAACCAGTCGGAATTGACATAGAAGGAGGCCGCAAAGGTAGACAGAATCTGGCACGGCGCTTTTTTGACAGGGCTGAGTCTGATTGGATAGAAGAAGCCGAAAGTGATGAAAGATTCTTCAGAATATGGACTCTGAAAGAGGCATATGGCAAGGCAACAGGTTTTGGTGTACTTGAAGTTTTAGATAAAATAGTTTATATATTAGAGCAGGGGAAAATTAAAGCATATATAGGTGGAATTCCCCAGAATTTCATTATTGTAGAAAAAAAAATAGGTAAGTTCAGATTATCAGCTGTCTCTTATACACATCTCCGAGCCCACGAGA
>ENA-OZFZ01001072-OZFZ01001072.1-human-gut-metagenome-genome-assembly--contig:-NODE-1072-length-11993-cov-5.056291_pt1 | contig 11993 bp, 8 predicted proteins | sample MGYA00244621_ERZ653640 | MGnify/ENA primary metagenome ERZ653640 (study PRJEB26926, sample SAMN06165019) | human gut metagenome | biome: ENVO:00009003; feature: ENVO:2100002; material: ENVO:00002003... | reverse complement strand
CGGCAGCGTCAGATGTGTATAAGAGACAGTGGTAACACCATCCACCAGCAGGGCAACCTCGCTGCCAAACTTCTGGCGGATCTCGTCAATGGTCACGGGGGTATCCTCGGCCACATCGTGCATCAGGGCTGCGGCAACGCTTTCGCTATCCATGCCAAGTTCCACCAGCAGCTGTGCCACGCTGATTGGGTGGCAGATATACGGTTCGCCGCTGCGGCGGAACTGGGTGGCATGCGCCGCGCTGGCCAGCTGATAAGCACGGTCAATCATGTCAAAATCATAGGCACGGCCGCTGGCGATCAGATCATGGCGCAGTGCTTCATAAGTAGTGGGCATGGGCACCGGCTGCTTTTGCGCCTGAGCTGCCTGTTCTGCAGCATTCTTTTTGACTTCTTCTGGCATTCTATCATCCCCATTTCAAGTATCGCACAATCATAAAAAAGTCCCGTTTCTGCGGCAGTTCCCTCCTGCCGCGGGGGTATTTTTCATTTTGCCTTATCCTTCCCCTTCCGCCAGTCTGCGCAGGACCGGCGCGGAGGAGAGGTCTTTTTTGCCGGTCACTTCCACCGGCTGGTAGCGGCTGCCGCGGCGCTCGATCCCGCCAAGGATGTTGACTCCATGACGCCGGCCTCGCTGCTTACCACGCTTTCGGGTCGTGGCGAGGGCTTTGCTCCCTGCACGGCCGAGGCCGTGTTGGCGTTGCTGGACCATTACAGTGTTGAGCTGGATGGGGCCAAGGTTGCGGTCGTCGGTCGGTCTCTGGTGATTGGTCGTCCCGTTGCCGCCATGCTTACGGCTCGCAATGCCACGGTGACGACGTGCCATACGCATACACGCGATCTTGCTGCCGAGTGCCGTTCTGCCGATATCGTTGTTGCGGCCGTTGGACGCGCGAGCACGATTGGCGCGGATGCCGTTCGCGAGGGCCAGACGATCATCGATGTTGGCATTAACTGGGACGAGGCCGCTGGCAAGCTGGTCGGGGACATCGATTTTGATGCTGCGGAGCCGGTCGTTAACGCCATCACGCCCGTGCCGGGCGGCGTGGGGGCTGTGACCACCGCGATTCTCGCCAAACACGTGATTGAGGCGGCGGAGCGCGCATCGAAATAGGCGTTTTGAGCTGTTTGAGGGGGTTAGCTATATACCACGTGGTCAAACAATGCCAAATATGAGTACTGTTGCCAAGATAGTCACATATGTCTTACGTCTTTTTGGCTTCCTAACGGTATCCATTATCGTTAGGAAGCCTATTTTATTGAACTTATGGGGAATAACGTTGTCTTGCTTTTGGGCAAATGGGGATTTTCGGCACTCGTTACAGGGAAATTTGCTGCCACTAAATTGGTGACAGTACTCATATTTGGCATTTTTTGACCACGGGGGCTGCCGAGGCCGTGGTTTCGCCCTTTTTGCGCCGAAGCGATACACTGTTATCGTTTGATTTCTTCGCTCAAGGAGGATGCGCATGCCGTGCACAACGATTTTGGTTGGTAAGAACGCGAGCTACGACGGGTCGACGCTGGTCGCCCGCAACGAGGACTCGTCCAACGGGGTGTTTGAGCCCAAGCGCATGCGCGTGGTGCATCCCGACGAGCAGCCGCGTGTCTACACGAGCGTCCTGAGCCACCTGACCGTTGAGTTGCCCGACAATCCCATGCGCTACACGAGCGTCCCCGACGTCGTTCCCGGTCACGGTATCTGGGCCGAGGCCGGATTCAACGAGCTCAATGTTGGCATGTCCGCAACCGAGACGCTCACCACCAACGAGCGCGTCCGCGGTGCCGATCCGCTCGTGGACTATGTGCCCGCCAAGGGCAACGAGGGCGAGGACGGATATGTTCCGGCACAGTCCGGTGGCTTGGGCGAGGAGGACATAGTGACCCTGGTCCTGCCGTATGCCAAGTCCGCCCGCGACGGCGTCCGTATCCTGGGCGACCTGCTCGAGCGCTACGGCACCTACGAGAACAACGGCATCGCCTTTAGCGACGTGGACGAGATCTGGTGGCTCGAGACCATCGGCGGCCATCACTGGATCGCCAAGCGCGTGCCCGACGACGCCTATGTGACCATGCCTAACCAGCTGGGTATCGACAGCTTTGACCTGGACGACGCCGAGGGCGACCAGGCCGACCACATGTGCTCCGCCGACCTGCGCGCCTGGATGGCCGAGTGGCATCTGGACTTGACGCTGGGCGTCGAGGGCGACGGCCCGGCGACGGTCTTTAACCCGCGCGAGGCCTTTGGCTCGCACAGCGACAGCGACCACGTCTACAACACGCCGCGCGCCTGGTACATGCAGCGCTGCCTCAACCCCAGCGATGTGTGGGACGGCCCCGACGCCGACTACACGCCCGAGAGCGACGACATCCCCTGGAGCCGTGTGCCCGAGCGCAAGGTGACCATCGAGGACATTAAGTACGTACTCTCGAGCCACTACCAGGGCACGGAGTACGACTGCTACGGCAGTAAGGGCACGCCCGCCACGCGCGGCGCCTATCGCCCCATCGGCATCAACCGCAACAGCCAGCTCGCCGTGTTGCAGCTGCGCCCCTATGCGCAGCCGGCGTATCGCGCCGTGCAGTGGATGGCCTTTGGCTCCAACTCGTTTAACGCGCTGGTCCCGCTGTACGCCAACGTCGAGACCATGCCCGAGTACTATGCCGACACGCAGGCTCGCGTGACGTCCGAAAACTTCTACTGGGCCAACCGCCTGATCGGCGCCCTGGCCGACGTCCGCTTCCATGAGTGCGGCCGCGCGGTCGAGGATTATCAGGAGAAGATCGGTGGCATGGGCCACAAGCAGATCCATGACGTCGACGCTGCCGTAGCCGCTCTGCCCGAGGTCGAGGTGCCTGCCGAGCTTGCACGCGCCAACGAGGAGTTTGCCGAGCGCGTTCGCGTAGAGACCGATGCCCTACTGGGCAAGGTGCTCTACACCACGAGCTGTGCCATGAAGAATTCCTTCGCGATGAACGACAACGTGAGGTAGGGATTTCCCGTCGATCGAATAGCGCTAAAACGCTTTGTCGCTTTCGCTCAATCTTGGGTACAAGAACGCCAATGCAGTTGTTTGTGATTGGAGACAACCATGGTTATGAAACTCGATCAGCTTGTTAACGGCGCCATTAATGTGGGCTTTGGCGCTGCCGCCGTTGCTGTCGAAGGCGGCAAGAAGGTCCTCGACGACCTTAACACCAAAGGCGAGCAGGTCCGCAAGGACACCGCCACCCCCGATATCGCCCGCAGTGTGTCCGACATGTTCGAGCAGGCCGGCGGCACCATCTCCGACCTGACCGAGCGCTTGGGCATACAGGGCGAGACCGCGGCCCAGCGCGTGCTTGACGAGCTCATCCTTGCCCGGGTCCGCGTCATGACCGCCCCCGAGCGCACGGCCTTCCTGGCCCATGTGCGCGACATCGTCGATTCGGTCGAGGACAACGTGACCTCGGTGCCCGTCGAGTCCGTTGAGCCCGATGATGCGAAGGATACCGAAGAGGCCGAGTAGCAGCGCAGATGGCAGATTCCACCACCGATTACAACAATCTAGATCCTTTGGGTGACGAGGCGGCGGTTGTCGATGAGGTCGATGCCGTCGTCTCGGGCGCTCGCAAGAAGCCGCGCGCTGTCGATATGGTCCCCGAGGAGCCCGACGCGATGGCGCCGGACGAGGAATACCAGCTCACGCCGGCGGGTCGTCGCGAACGCATCGGGCAGATTGTTCGCCTGGTCAAAAAGTACCGCGTGTGGGATAACCTCACGCCGGTTCGTTTGCGCCGCCTGCTCGAGGAACTCGGCCCCATGTTCGTCAAGATGGGGCAGATTTTGGCCAACCGGTCCGAGATTCTGCCGCAGCGCTTTTGCGACGAGCTGCGTCGTCTGCGCTCCGACGTAGAGCCGGTGCCATATGAGGTAGTGCTCCGCTGTCTAGAAGAGGAATACGGCCTGCGCCTGGGGGAGATGTTCGATGCGATCGACCCCAATCCGCTTGGTAGCGCATCGCTCGCGCAGGTGCACCGCGCTCGTCTGGTGACGGGCGAGGACGTAGCCGTCAAGGTGCAGCGCCCCGGTGCGCAGCAGGTTATGGCGCAGGACATCGATATCATCCGCTCGGTGGTGCGCATTGTTTCCAAGTTCGTCAACACCGATCAATTCGTTGACCTGCACGGCGTAGTCGAGGAGTTGTGGACCTCGTTTCGCGAGGAGACCAACTTTTTGGCCGAGGCCAAAAACCTCAACGACTTCTACGAGTTCCATAAGAGCGTTCATGGCGTGACGTGCCCTAAATCCTATCTGGACCTGTGCACCGAGCACGTGGTGGTTATGGACTACGTCGACGGCATTTCGATCGCCGATCCTGAACACTTGGTGGCCGAGGGCTATGACTTGGAAAAGATCGGTGCTGCAATCGTCGAGGACTACTCGACGCAGGTGCTCGACGACGGCTTTTTCCATGCTGACCCGCATGCGGGAAACATCATCCTCAAGGACGGCATCGTTTACTTTATCGACTTGGGCATGGTCGGACGCATGTCGAGCCACGATCGCGGTATCGTAAAGGACATGATTTTCGCCGTGGCCGAGGGCGACGTGCCAAAGCTCAAGGATTCGCTCATGCGCTTTTCCGTGACGCGTGGCGACTCGGCTGAGCTCGATCATTCGGCCTTTTTGTCCGATCTTGACTTTATCGTGGCTGACTTTGCGGGCCTCGACCTTAAAGACCTGGATATCGGCGAGTTTTTGACCTCGCTGCTAAACCTGGCGCGCAAAAACGATGTTGAGCTGCCGAGCGTGGTGACGATGTTCGCGCGCGGCATGGTGACGCTCGAGGGTTTGCTGACCGAGTACATGCCCAACGTCAACATGATCCAGATCATCCAAACGCACATTAAAAACGAGAAAAGCACCTATGCGCGTGTGCGCGATATGGGACGTGATCTTGCCGCGAGCAGCTATCGCGCGGCAAAAGGCTCGCTCGAGGCGGCCGAGTATCTGGGCTTGGCTTCGCGCATGCTCACGCGCGGCCAGCTTAAGGTGAACACGCAGATCATGAGCAGCGATAAGGCGCTGCGACAGCTGGGCGGAATTATCGACCGCATGTCGATGGCTATCGTTATCGCCGGCCTTTTTATCGGTTCGTCGGTGGTGTACTATGCGCGCATCGAGCCGGTTGTGTTTGGTATCCCGGTCATTGGCTTTATGGGCTACGTGAGCGCGCTGGTGCTGGCGCTTATGCTGGGCCGCAATATCTGGCTCAACAGTCACGGCGGCAAGCACTAGAGGCTACGGCCGTCACCGCATTTTCCTATCGCAAACAATAGCTTTTACCTTGGGCTTCGCCTGCGTGCGAGGCCCTTTTGCGTGATACCATTTTGACGGTAATAATCGATGGCCTAGATGGTGGTGCGGAGACGCACGAATGCGCGGTTATCCTGCGCATTTGGGAGAATCGGGGTGCAAGTCCCCGGCTGTACCAGTAACCGTAATTCCTCTTGGCTCGGGATGCTCGCGTCGCAGATCGGACGACGTGCCCGAGTCGTTAAGGTTAAGTCGGATCGCCTCCCGTCTTGCATGCGGCTGCGGCTTTTGCCGCCGGTGTGCATAGGGCTCTGGAGGGAAGGGGGTCCCGATGGGGGAACTCGAGCGCAACATGCGCGATGACGTGGGGCAGTCTCAAGGCAACGCTCCAAGTACAGACAGTAGGAGACAAATGGATATGTTTGAGGACGAGCGCCAGCGCGTCTCGCATCGCCGTGGCGCGATTGCGCGCGATGTAGCCAAGCGCGGCCTGGTGGCATTCCTGGCCTTCGCGATGGCCTTTGGCACCACGCCGGCTCAGCTGTGGGCCGAGGGCGCTGAGGGCATTGCCGAGGCTGTGGCTCAGGCTGCGACGCCGGGCGAGGACGCAGCGCTTGCGGGCGGTACCGCTGAGCAGAGCGGCGCCGAGGTTTCGGATTCTGGGAGCGCGTCTGCAACTAGTGTCGCCACAACTGAGGCGGCAACTGGCGACGAAGGCTCGGCGACGGGGGAGAGCCCTGCCACGAGCGAGCAGTCTTCGACGGCATCCGCTGGCCAAGCAGGATCTGCCGCCGCGGCTGCCATCCAGACAGAGAACCCGACAGAAACCGGCGATGTCGCCAAGAAGCAGGTCGAGGTCTCGTTCTCGATTATCGGCACCGATGCCGACGGCAAGGCTCAGACCTGGGTGGCACCCACGCAGCTCAAGCTCGACGAGGGCGCGACGGCTGCGGATGCCTTCGTTAAGCTGCAGCAGAAGACGGGCTTCAAGGCAGACTACGATCCGAACACGGCATACGGTTTCTACCTCAAAAGCATCACATCCCCGAGCGATGGCCGTACGCTTGCCTTCGATCCGACGACTTATGCCTTCTGGCAGTTGTTCGTCGACGGTGCGTCTTCCTCGGTTGGCGCGAGCAGCGTTAAGCTCACCCAGGGGCAGAAGGTTGAGTTTGCCTATACGGCTGGTAGCGCGTCCCCTGTCGTTAAGGACCAGGTTGCCGCAAATGTGACCGTCATTGGTCGCGATGCCCAGGGCAAGACTCAGACTTGGGTCGATAACGTGCAGTATGTGGTGACGTCCGGCTCGAGCGCGCTTGATCTTACGAAGGCCGCACTCGAGGCGAACGACATTGACGCCGTTGCTGCGGGCTCCTTCATTCTGAGCCTTAAGTACAACGGTGTTGAGCTGGGTACGCCCCAAGATTATTCGACCTATTGGCAGCTGTTCATCAACGGCAAGTCGAGTGACTATACGGCGGACAATGTCACCATCCATGCCGGCGATACCGTTACGTGGTTCTACGGTGGCTGGGGCGACCAGCTGCCCTCCGATTCTGTCCATGCTTCTGTTCAGGTTCTCGGTAAGGACAAGGACGGCAAGCAGCAGGTTTGGGCTTCGACGGGCCAGACGAGTCTCAAGGCAGGCTCCACTGCCAAGGATCTCCTTGAGCAGACCGGCCTTAAGCTCGATGCCAGCGAATCGTCTTGGGGCTGGTTCCTCAACGGCATTTATTCGCCGTTCGATGGCAAGTCCTATGGCTGGGATGCTGCGACCAATAGCTATTGGCGCTTCTACGTAAATGGCAAGTTCGCCGACGTTGGCGCCGGTGCCTACGAGCTCCATGAGGGCGATGCCGTCACCTTTATGTATGGTGCTGACGCCGATGCCCTTCCTGGCCAGGTTCTTGGGTCTGTCGATGTTATCGGTCCCGATGTCAACGGGAACAATACGCGTTGGGGCACGGCAAGCAATGTTTCTCTGCCCGAAGGCTCCACGGCCCAGAACCTTATTGAGGCAGTTCTGAAGGCCAAGGGCGTTGCGTACAACGGCTCCCAGAGTGGTGAGTACTGGTTCCTGAATTCCATTACTTCGCCGTTCGATCACAAGCCGTATGGTTGGGATGCTGCGACCAATAAATATTGGCACCTGTATATCAATGGAGAGCCCTCCTTACTCTGCGCCAATCAGATTACGCTCAAAAGCGGCGATAAGGTTACGCTTGCCTATACCACCGACGATTCGGCCATGCCCGATCCCGACAAGATTGTCGTGGACCCGAGTGCGACGACTCCTGATTGGGATGCCGAGTGGGCTGGCTACGGCAACAGTGGCAACGGTTCGACCGTAACGGATGCCAAGACGCCTGCGCAGGCCGCCGGTCTTAAGTGGGCCTTCGATTGGAAGGCCGAGTCTGGTCAGCAGTATGCCAACTGCAGCGAGCCTGTCATTGCTAACGGCTTTGTGTACATCGCGACCGAGAACGAGCTCATTAAGATCGATTCGTCCACGGGCAAAAAGGTTGCCTCTGCGCCGCTTGCCTCCAAGGTGAGCTATACCTCTCGTCCGATCTATACCAATGGCCTTATCATCGTTCCGCTCAACGGCGGTGCGGTCCAGGCGATTACTGCAGACAAGCTGATCTGCAAGTGGCTGACGCCCGGTTTGACGGACTTGACGCAGAGCTCCTGCACCGTCGTTTCGGACGGCGAGTACGTCTATGTTGGTACGGTCGATATTTCGTATGACGAGAATTACAACGCGACCTACGGCAACGGCTCCCTTTCGCGCATTAAGATTGCCACGGGCGAAGTTTCTTGGCAGAACATCGACCCTGCCGAGGGCTATTACTGGACTGGTGCGGCTTTGACGGATAAGTATGCCATCGTTCCTACGAGCGCGGGCACGCTTAAGTGCATTGATAAGACGACGGGCGATGTCGTTTCGACCATGAAGCTCGGCGCTCTCGCGAACGCCGACTGTGTCGCCGATCCGTCCAATGGTTCGACCTTCTATCAGATGACGCACGATGGAAAGCTCCATGTGATTTCGCTTTCGGCGAAGGGCGTACTGAGCGAGCAGAAGACGGTCGACCTGGGTCTTACGAATAACATGAGCGCACCGGCGGTGGCTGGCGAAAACTTGATTGTCGGCGGACAGACGGCTACTGGCTCTGCTCTGGCTTTCTATAATCTGAAGACCGGTAAAACCACGATGGTCACCGCTGCTGACGGTAAAGAACTGCCGGCCGGATTTAACGGTATTGCTGCTACTCCGCTGGTGAGTGTTCAGGGCGGCAAGACCTATGTGTACTTCACCGTTAACAGCGCGGATAGCAAGGATTACGTTAACTACTCTGCTGGTGGTGGCGTGTATCGCTATACGCTCGGCGATGCAGAGGCGACGCAGATTTATGATGCGGCTGGCCATTACCAGCACTGCGACTCTCCGGTCATTGCCGATGCATCTGGCAGCCTGTACTACATCAATGATTCGGGCACGCTGTTCAAGCTCGGGGCCGTTGAGTCTTGGACGGTTGCCTTTAATTCCAACGGCGGGTCTGCTTGCGACACTAAGTTTGTTGCTACGGACGACGGCAAGCTGGTCAAGCCGGCCGATCCGACGCGCGATGGCTACACTTTCGGCGGTTGGTTCACCGATGAGGCTTGCACGCGGGCGTATGACTTCAGTACGCCGGTGACGGCCGATCTGACGCTGTATGCCAAGTGGACCAAGAATGCTGTTAACCCTGGCGGCAATGGCGGTTCTGGCTCCAATGGCGGCAATGGCGGCGCTGGCAACGGTTCCGGTGCTGGCGCTGGCACGGGCACGGGTTCCGGCTCCGGCACGAAGGGCCAGCAGGCTGGCGGCGCTGTCGCTCCGGGTCATAAGCCGATGACCAAGACGACGGTGTCGACCAAGACCGAGACCAAGGACAACAAGCCCAACAAGAAGGACTCCGATAAGTCCGATAAGAAGGACGAGAAGAAGTCTGACAAGAAGTCTGACAAGAAGTCTGACAAGAAGGACAGCAAGTCCGACAAGAAGTCCGATTCCAAGTCCGATACGGGTGCTGCTTCTACGACCACTGCTAAGAAGCCCTCTAGTGCTTCCGAGCAGGAGACTGGCGCCAACCCGCTCGCCATTGTTGGCGTTGCCGCCGGCGTCATCGGTCTCGCCATCGTCGGCGTGTTCGTGTTCACCAAACGTCGGTAGGTGAGGGCTGTGTCCAATAAATCCAAGGACGCTGACCCCAAGCAACCAAATTCCTCGTTCATTCAGTTCGACGATGCAAAGCAACAGGGCGCCGCTTCGGCGGCGTCCGCCCCTCGACGGAAGGCGCTTACTGGCGTCCTGACCGCCGCGTGCGTTGCGCTAATTGTCATATCGCTGGGCTTCGTCCATCCTTCCGAGAGCGGCGCCTGGTCCATTGACTGGATCGTTCAGACCGTGACGGGGGAGAGCGTCGTCGCGAAGGACGCCAAGGGGTCTGACTCGACCGTCGCTTCGGGTAAAGCTGGCTCCAAGGATTCCAAATCTTCGGATGGTGCGAACGACGAGTCTAAGGGTTCGGATAAATCTGACTCTAAGAAGGAGTCCGAGTCTTCGGACAAGGAATCAAACAAGGGCTCGGATAGCAAAAAGTCCGAAGACAAGGATGGCAAGAAGTCTGGAGAGAAGAACAGCAATAAAAAGACCGACGGCAATCAGTCGACTTCTCAGAACTCGACTTCTTCTGGCGGGGCCGGCTCTACGCCTGGCGCCTCCTCCTCATCCAGCGGGGCATCTTCTGCCCCCGATAACGGCAACGCCTCTACTGGCGACCAGGGCAGCTCGCAGCAGCCTAGCTACGTTACGGTGACGGTTTCGGTCACATCGAGCTCTGTGGGCAATCCTGTGTCCTCTGGTGGCACCTTTACCTTTAACGAAGGCGCTACCGTCTACGATGCCCTGTGCGCGCTGGGCCTTTCTGTCAACGCACATGGCTCGTCGTACGGTACGTATGTCTCCGCGATTGGTGGTTTGGCCGAGAAACAGTACGGCGGCACGAGCGGCTGGATGTACTCCGTCAACGGCACAACGCCCATGACGGCCTGCAGTAACTACGTTCTCTCCAATGGCGACAACGTTGTTTGGTATTACGTAACGGGCTAGAGGCCTCGACATAGCGCGCCAGACGGGCGGTTCGGACCAACATCCGGACCGCCCGTTTTTCATGCGAATGGGACTGGGTCGCCGGGTCTCTCTGCAAACAAAAAAACCGGTTGGAACGGGAATTCCAACCGGTTATACATTCAAGCAAATAGTGAATCGACTACGACCGTGCGCCCTCGAGGAAGAAGCGGCGGCTGAAGTAGTTGTACCAGGTGACGAGGAACGTGGCGATGGCCTTCATGGCCTGGTAGCCGATGCTCAAAAACGTGACGCCCACAAACATGTACAGGTCGTTGAGGCCCAGGCCGATCACCGACAGGATGGTGAAGATCGTGAACTCGCGCTTGCGGCTCATGCCTTCGCGGTGGTCGAACACGTACTTCATGCTGAGCCAGTAGTTGACCACGACGGACGTGATAAACGAAACCGTGGTGCTCATCAAAAAGTCAAGGTGGAACAGCTCGACGAGCGCAATGAGCATGCCCCAGTCGATGCCAAAGGAGATAAGACCCACGACAGCAAACTTGAGGAACTGCTTGGTATGAGGTTGTGCCAGCGCCTTGCGCACGTAATCACATCCAATGCGTTGATGAATCGAGCAGAGGATACTTTAGAGCTTTTACAAGGGAAACGTAAGGTCTTTGCCAAGAACTATATGAACTCGCCAAATTTTCAAGAGCTAATCCGCAAACGTTGAAAATTTGCCCGTAAACGAACGATGCCCACGGGCGATACTGTACTGAGCACGCATTGTCCGTGGGCATCGTAAGGCTGTAAGGTTGCGAGTTACTTGGTCTCCTCGCCCTCCAGGAAGATCTTTCGGGTCACAAAGTTGTAGACCATGACCAGCGCGGTGGCGCAAATCTTGGCGATATTGGCCTCGAGCCCCAGGCCGGCGTTGAGGGCTAGCACGATGCCGTCGTTGAGCGCCAAGCCGATCACGGACAGCACGACAAAGATGATGAACTCGCGGCGGCGGCTCATGCCCTCCTTGTGCGCAAACACGTACTTCATGCTCGCGACGTAGTTAAAGATAAGCGAGACGATAAAGCCGCTGGTATTGGCGATCAGGATATTGAGGCCCAGACCGTAGTGGAGCAGATTCATGATGCCAAAGTCGATGACCGTGGCGACGACGCCGACGACGCCAAACTTCATGATCTGCGCAAGGAGCTTTTGCATGGTACCTGCCTTAGGGTGGCGCCGGAGCGCCGCGGGGATGACGAACTCAGCAAGTTTAGCCAATCCCCGCAGGCGGGGCTAGGCGCGCTCCTCGATAGCACCGTTTCTATATGCATCGAGCAGTTGGCGCAGGTCCTGGATTTGGCTGCGAATCTTGGCACCCGTATCGGTATCGCTCACCATGCGGCGCCGGTCGGCCTCGTCAAAACGGTTGGTCTCGCTCTCGATGTCCACGTTGCGCGTGAGCGCTTCGGCAACCGTTGTAAAGGCCCGGTGCGACTTAAGGCGGCATCCGCGCGAGCTGGAGACTGTCTCTTATACACATCTCCGAGCCCACGAGACGCTCATGAATCTCGTA
>ENA-OZFZ01001055-OZFZ01001055.1-human-gut-metagenome-genome-assembly--contig:-NODE-1055-length-12120-cov-11.670949_pt1 | contig 12120 bp, 4 predicted proteins | sample MGYA00244621_ERZ653640 | MGnify/ENA primary metagenome ERZ653640 (study PRJEB26926, sample SAMN06165019) | human gut metagenome | biome: ENVO:00009003; feature: ENVO:2100002; material: ENVO:00002003... | reverse complement strand
CTCCACGACCTCGTTGGTGTACATGGGGTTGCGCAGCAGCGTCTGATAAAAGTCAAAATCGTGGAAGCCGAGTGCCTTGAGCGCGTCGATCTTCTCCTCAGTGGAGTGCCACACGCCCGCGCAGCACAGTTCGAGCGGGTACGGCAGCTTGGGCATAACACCGCTGAGCGACGGGTGGTCGAACGTGCCGGCCTCTTTTGCCAGCAGATACATGAAGCCGAACGCGCTCTCCTTGGGCACGTCCAGGGAAATAAACTTACCGTTCGGCTTGAGCGCCTTTTTGCAGACATTGAATGCGCGCGTCAGATCCTCCATATAGCTGGAGCTGCCGTTGAGATAGATCACGTCGTAGGCATTTTCCTCCAGCTCGGCGTCCTCAATCGCGCCGAACGCGATCACGTTCACGCCGCGCTTTTGCGCGATCGCACCCATGTCGTGCGAGGGCTCGATGCCCTCGATGCCGCTGCAGTCGATCATGCTCTCGAACAGGCCGCTGCCGCAGCCGACGGAGAGCACGCGCTTGTCGGCAATGTCGCCGAGTGCGGTCTGAAACAGACGCAGCTCGCTCTGAAACAGGTTGTCGTTTTCCATAAACCAGGCGTCATACTGCGCCGCATAGCCGTCAAATTTCGGTTTCATCATCAAAGGTCCTTTCTAAGCATCATTTCGTTTGCCGCAGCCGGCGGACGCGCCGCGCGGACAAAAAACAACAATTTTATTATAGCATACAAGTGTTTTGCCTGCAATCCCGCAATGTCGGCATCTAAAAGGGAAGCGCAAAAGAACACCGGCAGGCATCTTCGGATGCCTGCCGGTGGCTGCGAAGGCTCACTTCCATTCACAGTTTCACAACGATGGAAGCGGAATTCTCGTTCCTCTCCGGGAGGGGAATCAGCTGCCAGCCGCTTCATATACCTCTTTTAGGCTTAACTTTTCATCAAGGTCACAGAAACACCATTCGAGAGTTTTTTCTGTGAACCCGCTCAATTCCCAATGTTTGTATATTGCCAGATAATCATATTGCTTTTGGCTGATGAAATGGATGTCTTGAAGGGTCTGGCTCTCTGTATTAAAAATCGCAATGAAGTCACGATCACGCACCCCCATATCATTACGCACATAGCCCAACAGATAGCACGTGCCGGTTTTCTCGTCAAACTCCAGATGTCTTAGTACGGTTCGCACATCTTCAGCAAACAGTGTGCTTACTTTTGTAAAGGTGTTTGTCTCATAAACCCCAAGCTGAGTTCTTAAAGAAGTGATGGGCTTCTCGATATTGTAAAAAAAGCTACCGTCGGGCGAAAAGCAAAATCCTTCATCCTGTGCGCCAATCCTGGTGATCGTGATCCGTTTTAGCAGACAGAGGGAGTCCAGATCATAAAACCCCAGGCGCCCTTCTGTGGACTTCACGGCGATGATATTCTTTCCCGGCATAAAAGCGGCTGTATACGCATAGGGAATATCGCGGAATTTCGCAAGCTCATTTCCTGCTTTATCATATATATAAACCGTTCTGCCGCTGCAGCCCACCTGATAAGACTCGTTTTGATAAAAGCTCCAAAATCTTCTCATGCGAACGCTCCTTTTTCGATGCGCAAATTCTCGATTATTTCATTCATTATAGCATCAAATGGGGAATCCGCAAGAAATGGCATGCGAAAACTGGCACCTCGGTAGAATCTTGCTCTCTGCTGCTCCAAACCTCCTTTCACTTTACAACGGACATTTTTTCAGCAAAAAGCAGGGTATGTGTTTGTAAACATTCTGTGAACGAGCAGTTATCGTCTGTCATTCATCGCTGCAATTTTTTCTGCTTTTATGGTATCGCAGCAGCGGCAGAATTACGACGTACCAATGGGAACATCGCTAACACCATTGGGAACATCGACTGATAAGTCCCCTTCACCCCTTACTACAATTTCAAAAATGCTTTTTGGCCAGTTTTCAGAAAATTGTTTTGCAGGACGAAAAAAGAACGGTCTGCATTGCAAACCGTTCATAAAAAAGCAGCACACAAGTTACTTGTTCCTGTTGCGTTTGGTTCTGCGATATGCTATACTAATGGTGTTTACACCACAAGAGAAAGGAAGTGATCCTCATAGCCATCACAAGCGCAAGTTTGCCCACGAAGAAGCGGATACTGACCGTTTGCGTGAAGCTGTTTTTGGAAAAAGGCTACAAGCAGACCACGCTGGCGGAAATCAACGAAAAGGCCGGTGTGTCTTTCAGTCAGTTCCAGAACATTTTCCGCGCCAAGGATGGTGTTTTGACCGAGCTGGTGGAGTTCATGTTTGAAAACCAGTTCGCTATGGCGCGAAGCGCGGCGGGTGAGAAACTGCCTCCGGTCTATGTCTACGCGGTCGAAACGGCGATCCAGATGACGCTGACGGAGCTGAACGAAAATCTGCGGGAAATCTACATTGAAGCCTACACGCAGAAGGAATCGTCTGAATTTATCTTCCGGGAAACGGCGAAGGAGCTGTATCAGATCTTCGGTCCGTATCAGCCGGAGCTGACTGCCCGCGATTTTTATGACATGGAGATCGGCTCAGCCAGCATCATGCGCGGCTACATGGCGCACCCGTGCGACGAGGAACTGACACTGGAAAAGAAGCTGCGGCTGTTTCTCACCATGAGCCTGCGGGCGTACAACGTCCCGAAGGAGGAAACGGAACAGGCGATCCGGTTCGTGGAAGGGCTGGATATCCGCACGATCTCCGAACAGGTGATGCAGGCGCTGTTCCGTGCGCTGGCGATGCGCTTTGAGTTTTCCCTCGCGGGGATCACGCTGCCAGCACAAAAATAGAAGTCAATATGTATTGCAAGGGAGTACTCCCTTGCATCGGGATATATCCCGATGCAAGCCCCTCTTGCTCCAAAACGCGCTTCCCACGGGGGACGGGACGACGCGCGAGAAGAAAGCGAGGAATGACTATGAAAAAACGGCTGCTCAGCATCCTGCTCATGTGCTGTATGGTGCTGACACTGCTGCCAACAGCGGCTTTTGCGGAGGAAAGCACGGAAACCCCGCCTGTATGCACCTGTGAAACGGCCTGCACGGTGGACAACATGAACAAGGAATGCCCTGTCTGTGGAGCGGAGAATGCCATACCGCAGAACTGCGGTCAATACATCCCTGTTGAGGACAGAACCGGCGAAAACGGCAGCACCGAGAGAGCCGATGATCCGAATGGTCCCACAGAGCTGAGTGCCGCAGATCAGGTACAGGCCATGATCGACGGTTTACCGAACGCAGAAGAAATCACTGAAGAGAACGCCGAAGAAGTCGAGGCGCAGCTTGAGGCCATCGACGAGGCGAAGGAGAAGCTCTCCGACGAGGAAATCGACGAGCTGGATATGACCCGGTATGCGGAAGCTGCCGCTGCATTGGGGGCGCTGGCTGCGCCAATGCTATTGGCCAATGATTCGCCTGACGAGCAGTTTTCCCTCGCTCCCGGCGGCAGATATTACTTTGACCTATCAGCGATGAATATTCCCGGAACGGCAAACAGCAATTTGCCGGACAGCACCCTGCATTATGTTCCCTTTACCTACGCAGGGACGGTGGACGCCTACAAGCTCACGTCTGCGATGGCGACCACCGAGGAATATGCACAGCAGAACAAATACGCTCACAGCCTGTTTGTGGCGGACTATGACGTAACGCATAAGGTAAACTGGAATAACTTAGATACTGCGAGTCTGATTTTCGGCAAAAATTATGCCAGCGGCGGCGTGGACTATACCCTGCGCGCACCGTCTGTGGGAAGTAACGCTACAGGTTTGGGCGATTCCGATCCCGGCGAGCCCCAAAGCAACGAATGGGACACGATGCTGAATAAGGACAGCGGATATATCCAAAACTGGAATGAAATGTATTCGTGGGGACAGGATACTGTTTCTTTCGACGCGTCGCGCCGTGCGGTTCGCGGGTACTATTCGGCCCGCTACTGGTACTACACCACTGCTACGTTCTCCTACCCGGACGTCGGTTTCCGCCCCGTCCTTGAAGTCCTGAACCCTGGTACGATGGGTTCTGACAGGCTGAAAGCCGTTACCCTTGACCTTGGCGGCGGCAAATTGGGCGGCAGCTCGGAGGCTATCCAGATCGTTGTGAAAAACGGCGAGAGCTTTGCTGCGCCTGCGTCCGAAGGTCTGACCCGCCCCGACGGAAATACCGGCAGCTACTTCGAGTGGCTTGGCAGCGATGGCGAGCTCTACGCTCCGGACGATAATGTTCCGGCGGACGTAACCAAGCTGACGGCGCAGTTTGTTCCCCCAGAGCAGTTCAACCTCGCTCCCGACGGCACCTATTACTTTGACCTCTCCGGCGTGAGCATTCCCGGCACGGTGAACGGCTCTCTGCCGGACAGTACGCTGCACTATGTTCCCTTTACCTACGCCGGAACAGTGGATGCCTACGCACTCACATCGGAGATGGCAACCACCGATGAGTATGCACAGGAGAACAACTATGACCACAGCCTGTTTATTGCGGACTACAATGTAACGCATACGGTAAGCTGGGATGATCTGAATACCGCAGGTCTGATTTTCGACAAGGACTATGCCGCCGGCGGCGTGGATTATACGCTGCGCGCGCCGTCCGAGGGAAGTGATTATACAGGCTCAGGTGATTCAGAACGCGGCACGCCCCAAAGCAACGAATGGGACAGGCTGCTGGACAAGGACGACGGATATATCAAAAACTGGAACGGGCTTTTTTCGTGTGGACAAGATTCTGTGAGCGGCTTGTCGTGGCGCCGTACGGTTCGCGGGTACTATTCGAGCCGCTTCTGTGGCCACCGCCACGCTGCGGGTCAAAACCCGCAGGTCGGTTTCCGCCCCGTCCTTGAGGTCCTGAACCACGACACGATAGGTCCTGACGGATTGAAGGCCGTTGCCCTTGACCTTGGCGGCGGCAAGCTGGGCGATGAGAGCAGCATCCGGATCATCGTGAAAAACGGCAGCGCATTTACCGCGCCCAGCGGCGACGGTCTGACCCGCCCGGAGGGAGCTACAGGCAATTACTTTAAGTGGCTTGGCAGCGACGGCAAGCTCTACGCACCCGGTGAAAGCGTTTCGGCGGATGTAACCACGCTCACGGCGCGGTTTGTGCCAGACACCTACACCGTCATCGTGACCACGGACACCCTGCCGGATGGCAAGACAGGCAAGGCTTACAGCCATACCCTGACCGCCATCAGCACAGCGCCCATTACATGGAGGATTGATGAAGGCGCTCTGCCTGCCGGTTTACGTCTGAACGAAAAAACCGGAGAAATCAGCGGCATACCCACTGCGGCGGGAACCGCCACCTTCACCGTCAAGGCAGAAAACAGCGAGGGCAGCGACACAAGGGCGCTGAGCATTACCGTGAACAACGCTGTCGAGCAAACCCCCGTGCGCTATCTGGACGCGGACGGCAAGGAGCGCTTCTGCACCGAATACACGGTGCTGGAAAGCGTTATTATCGAGGATTTTTTCAATAGCGACAACAAGTGGTACGATATGCCCGCAGGCTGGTACGTGGTGGAGGGCGACGTGACCATCACGCCCCGCTTGGACACCCACGGCGCGGTCAATCTGATCCTAACGGACGACTGCCACCTCACGGTACCGTGGGGCATCAACGTGAAGGAGGGCGACACCTTCACCATATGCGCCCAGAGCACCGCTGAGGCATCCATGGGCAAGCTGACGGCGTGCCTCCCGGAATGGTCTGATCATGATAAGAGTGTGTGGCCTGTGGCTGGACTGTCCGGCATCGGCGCCGGTGTGCGCGTGTGGGCTGCCAACGACAACTTCCATGAAAACGAGGGTACGATCATCATCAACGGCGGCAATATCCACGCCAAAGGACAGCAGGGCTCCTCCGCCATCGGCGGATCGGATTATGAACACAACACTTCCTACGACGGAGATACGCCCGGCAATCTCAGGCAAGGCGGCAGCATCACCATCAACGGCGGTATCGTCTGTACCGAGCTTAGGACGAGCGGCGGCGCTCATCTTTCAGACAGCTTTGGGATCGGCACATGCGGCGGTAATGGCGGCAGCGTCACCATCAACGGCGGCACGATCATCGCCGAGGCCTCCAGCAGCGCGATCAGTAGCGGCCGGGGCGGCAGCATCACCATCAACGGCGGCAATGTGACCGCTCACGGTGGTATCAATCGCTATGAAAACCAGCCGCTATACGCGATTCCCGGAAACGGGATCGGCTCGCTTGAGGGCAGCAGCATCACCATCAACGGCGGTACTGTCAAGGCATCTTCCGAGGGAGATGGCTTTGGCATCGGCGGAGCCGGAGTTCACCACACGGCGGAAATGCACATTACCATCAATGGCGGAACGATAGAAACCACGGCAAATCGCAATAACGCCGCCATTGGCGACAAAAGCAAACAAAAGAGCAGCGTCACCATCACCGGCGGCGTCATCCATGCGGTCGGAAAAGGCAGCGCGGCAGGCATCGGCAGCACCGGCGACATCCGCATCACCGGCGGTGAGATCTCCGTTTTCGCCGAGGGCGGCGGCGCAGCCATCGGCAGCATTGGGGGAGTGGATTGCAAAAGCATCACCATCAACGGCAATGCGATCAAATCCATTTCCAGTAAAGACGGTGCCTGCATCGGCGGAGCCGCCGGCGGAAGCGTCGGAAGCATCACCATTTCGGACGCAGAGCTTCCGCTTCTCAGCGCAGAAAAGATTCTGATCGGCTGGGACGCAGACTCACCGGGCGGGAAGCTCACCATCCGAAACTGCCGCGTTGAATCCACGGACGAACTCACCGGTCGTACCGACGGGATCCGCGTGGGCAGCAATAGCGAGCTCGTCATTGAAAACAGCGAGATCAAGCTGCCGCATTTTAGAAGCATTCGCGTCGGCGGCAATGGGAGCATCGCCGTCCGGGATTCCGATCTGCGCACCTACGGCATTTTCATGGACGAAACCGCGCAATCACCGAATGACGCAAAGACGCTGAAAAGGCTGGAGATCACGAACAGCACCGTGTTGACGGGCGATATCATCGGCGCTCGTGGAGGATATTCTTCCGTTGAAGAGGTCGTGATCCACGACAGCAGCATCCGCCTGAACGATGAGTACACCTATAATTACTGCACGATTGGCGGCGGCACCAATGGTTCCTTTGGCAGCATCGACATTCAGAACAGCCAAATCCATATTCCGTCTTCAGGCGGAAACACGGCCATCGGCAACGGTTGGCAAGTCTATTACAATCGTGAGAGCCGTATCCGCATTGCGAACAGTGAGGTGTCCGTTCGTTGTGCTTCGCTCGGACCCGCCATCGGCGCAGCGTGGGACTCCGGCAGCGGTCGAATAAATATCATCATTGAAAACAGCACCGTGACCGCAAAGGGCGGCAATTTGAGGACTGACGGAAACTATGTTCCCGGCATCGGGAAAAATGCGCTCGGCAGGGCTCCGGAGATTGGGATCCAGATCCTGAACAGCACGGTGGACTCCTTCCGGCTTACGGAAAAGGGGGGCACAGACTATGTCTATGACGACCTGCACACAAAGGAGCTGCCCGGTATTCCGGCGGAAAACATCTCCATCTGCGGCAGCACCGTCAACGGAAAGACCATTGACCATAGCTTTGACGAATACGGGAAATGTACGCTCTGCGGCAAGTATGATCTTGGATACTGCTATGAGCATGGGCTTTTGACACTCGAGGGGCTGACGGACTGCGTCTCAGACGGCAGCGAAAAGAAGCTGACGGGGCTTTCCCATCAGACGGGCGAGAACGAAACGAAGCAGCTTGCGGAGAACATGGACTACACCGCCATCTATTCCAACAACATACATCCCTACACCCTCAAACCGGACGACGCGGGCTTTGACCCGGAAAAAGCTCCCAAGGTGACGCTGTACGGCACGGGGAACTACTGCGGCAAGGCGGAGCACTACTTTACCATCAGCGAAAGCACTGCCGCCGCCCCCACCATCACCACGGACACCCTGCCAAACGGCAAGGTAGGCGAGGCGTACAGCCATACCCTGACCGCTGATGGCACTACGCCCATCACATGGAGTGTTAGCGGCGGCGCTCTGCCCGAGGGCTTGACGTTGAACGAAACTACCGGCGAGATCAGCGGCACGCCCACCGCGGAGGGAACCGCCAAATTCACAGTTAAGGCGGAAAACAGCGCGGGCAGCGATACGAAGGAGCTGTCTATTACGATAACCAAAGACGCGCCGCCCTCCCACGAGCACAGCTACGGCGATTGGAGCAAGGACGGCACGAGCCACTGGCACGAATGCACGGATACTGACTGCCCGAATAGAGAAGAAAGCATCACGGACAAAGCCGCGCACGTCTACACAGATGACACGGATACGACCTGCGATGTTTGCGGCTACGAGCGCACCGTCACGCCACCCGCCCACGAGCACAGCTACGGCGACTGGCGCAAGGACGGCACAAGCCACTGGCACGAATGCACGGATACTGACTGCCCGAATAGGGAAGAAAGCATCACGGACAAGGCCTCACACGTCTACACCGATGACACGGATACGACCTGCGATGTTTGCGGCTACGAGCGCACCGTCACGCCTCCTGCGCCTACCGAGTTCATCGTCACCTTTGACGGCAACGGCGGTACGCCCTCTGTCGGCAGCATGACCACCACCGACCAGAAGCTGACCTCTCTGCCCAGCGCCTCCCGAAGCGGCAGTTACAGCTTCGACGGCTGGTACACCAAAAAAAGCGGCGGCACAAAGATTACGACGGATACCGTATTCTCTGCAAATACCACCGTTTACGCTCACTGGACCTACACCAGCGGCGGTGGCGGCGGCTACAATCCACCCGTCACCTACTACACGCTGCGCTTTGAAACAGGCGGCGGCAGTGATATTCCCAGCGTGCGGGAAACGTACAATGCCTACATTGACCTGACCCAATATGTTCCCACCTGGCGCGGACACACCTTTATCGGCTGGTACAGCGAACGCGGCCTGATAAACAAGGTTTCCGGTGTTTATCTGACGAAGGATATGACCGTGTATGCAGGCTGGCGCGTGGACGAAAATCCGAACACAGGCGCGAATCCCTTTACCGATGTTTCTGAAAAGGACTGGTTCTACGGCGATGTGATGTTCGTCTACGAAAACGGATTGATGCTCGGCACGAGCAAGACCCTGTTCAGTCCGCATGGGACGGCGACGCGCGGCATGATGGCGACCATTCTCTGGCGCATGGAGGGCAGCCCCGTACCGAAGGGCAAAAACAGCTTTACCGATGTGGAGGCCGGAAAATGGTACGCTGACGCGATCACATGGACGGCGGAGAACGGCATTTTCGCGGGCTACGGCAAAGACAAGTTTGGCCCGGACGATCCCATCACCCGCGAACAGCTTGCAGCCATCTTCTACCGCTACGCGGACTACAAGGGCTACGATCTGACCGTCAAGGGAAATCTGGATACGTTCAAGGACGCGGACAAGATCACGGATTACGCAAAGACGGCGATGCAATGGGCGGTCGGCAGCGGCCTTGTAAAGGGAAAATCCGGAAATCTGCTTGACCCGCAGGGCACGGCGACCCGCGCTGAGATCGCCGCCATGCTCCACCGCTTCATTGAGAAGTATGAGCTGGTGCAGGGCAAGGCTCCCGGCGGCCTGATGGGCTGGATTGACCCGAAGCGGCTCAAATCCCAAAGACCGGCGACAGCAGCGCGTTAGGCTTGTGGGGGATCTCCCTCTGTACATCTCTTGCCGGATGCCTTGCGCTGACCACATGGCAGATCAGGCGGCGGCGTGAGGAAGAATCGCTGCAAATCATCAAAAAGCAAACAGGCTCACCTTTAGGGGCGCGGGCAAATAGCCCCGCGCCCCTTTTCGGTTTCATTCGTCAGGAAAGGCGGTTGCTCTTTTGAACAACCGCCTTTCGCCATTTCTATCCGATTTGAGCAGAAAGGAAATCGGTCTATGACATATGTCTTAGAGCATACTGGACTGAAAGTCAGCCACCTCTATATCTTACAAGCGAAGCAGGAATACGGCATCATTGAGAGAGGAATATACCTCGCTGAAATCCAAAAACGACAAGTAGCCCTGATGCCTATCTGAGAAGCAAAAAGCAAACGCAACGGCGCCAAAACACTTCGGGATGATGTAACTGAATACAAAAGGACAAGCATCTAAAATGGATGCTTGTCTTTTTATATCCAACGCATTATGTTAAGATGTGCAGTAGATGTTCCATTTTGCTGTCCCACTCTCTGCTGGAATCGGCGCACTCTTTCAGTTCAGTTTCGACTTCAGCATTTATCGGCAAATTTTTCTTGTAGCGGATGGTATGCTCAAGGCTTGCCCAGAAGTCCATAGCGATTGTACGGAGTTGTATCTCCACCGGCACACGGATCTCTTTTTCCGCAAAGAATACCGGCAGCCGGATCGTCAGGTGCAGACTGCGATAGCCATTTGGCTTAGGGTGTGAAATATAATCTTTCTCTGTGATAATTTCAATGTCAGACTGATCTTTTAAGCACTTTGCCAAAAAGAACACATCCTCCTCGAAAGAGCAGATCACACGCACACCGGCAATATCCATGATATTTGCCTGCATGGTCGGAAAATCCAGAGAAAGTCCGCGCTTCTGCATCTTGTTCATAATGCTGGACGGCGACTTCAAGCGGCTTTTCATGCTTTCTATCGGATTGCGATCATGCTGCAATGAAAACTCTTCCTTCAGAATTTCCAACCGGCTTTCAAGTGCTTTCAGTGCGCAGCGGTATTGCAGCATGACTTCCTGATACCTGCGATTTTCGCTTAAAAGGCGTTGGCATTGCAGATCATCCAAGCCTTTATCCGTCGCAACCGTCAAACCAAATAGATTTTCACTCATAGCTTCTCCATTCCGCAGGGATAGGCGCTCTGCGCTGTCAGCCGCTCTTGTGTTACGACCTGATAAAAACTGTATCCGCCGGAGAGATGGGCACAGGTGAAGCCGTACTGCGTCAAAAGCCGGCAGGCCAGATAACTGCGAAGCCCTGTCTGGCAATTCAAATAAACAGGCTTACCCCGGTCTAACTCGTCCAAATGCTCCCGCAGATCGTCCAGCGGAATATTGCGGAACCCATTCAAATGCCCACGCCGATATTCGCCTTCCGTACGGACATCCAGCAGTGTAACGCTGCCATCGTGGGGTAAGCCTTCGACATCACTCCAATGAAACTGCCGCACCTTCCCGCGCTCCAAATCCTCGATCATAAAACCGGCCATATTGACCGGATCCTTGGCAGAGGAATAGGGCGGCGCATAGGAAAGATCGAGCTCCGTCAGTTCCAAAGCTGTCATTTTTGCGCGAATGGCCGTTGCCAGTACATCAACGCGCTTGTCCACGCCCTCGCCGCCAACGATCTGCGCACCGAGCAGCCGCAGGCTTTCTTTTTCATACAGCACTTTCATTGCCATAGACTGTGTGCCGGGATAATAGGCAGCGTGGGATGCCGGGAACAATACGACTTTGTCGTAAGCGATCCCTGCTGTCTGCGCTGCCTTTTCGTTAATCCCCGTGGAGGCCGCTGTCAAGCCAAACAGCTTCAGAACAGACGAACCCTGAGAGCCGTGAAAGCGGCTGCTTCCGCCGCAGATATTGTCAGCGGCAATGCGTCCCTGCTTGTTGGCAGGCCCCGCCAGCGAGATCAGCGTTTTCTGCCCGGTCACGAAATGGGTGACCTCTACGGCATCGCCCACAGCATAGATGTCCGGCACGGAGGTTTCCATCCGCTCGTTGACAGCGATGCTGCCACGAATACCAAGCCTGAGTCCGGCATCTTTTGCTAAATGCGTATCCGGGGTAACACCGATGGCCAGCAGCACCATATCCGAATGCAGCGGCTCGCTTCCGTCCAATAGAGTCAGCACGGAATCTCCGTCCTGTCGGAATCCGGTGACGGTTTCACCCAACCGCAGAGCCACGCCGTGTCTGCGCATTTCCGCATGGACAAAGCTCGCCATATCCGCATCCAGCGGCGCTAATAGCTGCTTCGGGCGCTGAACGATGGTAACCGAAACGCCCATCCCCACAAGGTTTTCCGCCATTTCCAGACCGATAAAGCCGCCGCCAGCCAAAACAGCGGT
>ENA-OZFZ01001052-OZFZ01001052.1-human-gut-metagenome-genome-assembly--contig:-NODE-1052-length-12147-cov-4.312769_pt1 | contig 12147 bp, 8 predicted proteins | sample MGYA00244621_ERZ653640 | MGnify/ENA primary metagenome ERZ653640 (study PRJEB26926, sample SAMN06165019) | human gut metagenome | biome: ENVO:00009003; feature: ENVO:2100002; material: ENVO:00002003... | reverse complement strand
GAGACAGGCTATCCAGACAGTGCCGACTGGTTTTCCTGGTGTTGCCCCGCCTGGGCCCGCAATGCCGGAAGTCGCTACAGCGCAATCGCAACCCAAAACACGGATTGCCCCTTTTGCCATCTGTTCGACTACCGTCTGGCTAACTGCACCGAACTGTTTCAAATCTGCTTCGGAGACGCCCAGCACTTGATGCTTCACCTCGTTGCAATAGGAGACAATGCCCCCTTTGAAATAGGCGGAACTTCCCGCATGAGAGGTGATAATGTTGGCAATCCTGCCACCCGTGCAGCTCTCCGCCGTGCCCATCGTCAAATGCTTTTGTAGCAATAGTTGGATTAACTCCTCGATTGTATCCATCATAGTTGAACCCTTGAGAAAGGAGCAGCGTCCATCGGGCAGAACAGCTTGTCCAAATATTTGTAATACCCCGTGATGGCAACCATTGCAGCGTTGTCGGTCGTGAAGGAGAACTTAGGGATATGCACTTTCCATCCATATTTTTTTCCATGTTCGATGAAAGCATCCCTTAATCCTGAGTTGGCAGAGACACCACCAGCGACAGCCACCTCCTTGATATGCAAATCCTTTGCTGCCATGCGTAGTTTGTTCATTAAAATGTCGATGACGGTAGCTTGCAGGGAGGCGCACAAGTCCTTCTTGTTTTTCTCGATGAAGTCCGCATCTTTCTTCAGCTCGTCGCGCAACGTGTAGAGGAACGAGGTCTTCAAGCCGCTGAAACTGTAGTCATATCCTGCGATGTGCGGCTTGCTGAAAGAGAAAGCCTTCGGGTTTCCTTCGTTGGCAAGTCGGTTGACCACCGGTCCGCCTGGATAGCCCAAGCCCATCACTTTGGCGCATTTGTCAAAAGCTTCCCCGGCAGCATCGTCAATCGTCTGGCCGATTACCTTCATGTCGTTATAGGCATTGACCTTGATGATTTGCGAATTGCCACCCGAAACCAAAAGGCAGAGGAACGGGAAAGAGGGAGCATGGTCGTCTTCCGGGGATTCCTTGATGAAATGGGCGAGGACGTGTGCCTGCAAATGGTTGATTTCCACCATGGGAATATCCAAAGAGGCTGCCAAACCTTTGGCAAATGAAGTCCCCACCAATAAGGATCCCATCAATCCGGGACCTCTTGTGAAAGCGATGGCACTCAATTCGGATTTGTCAATGCCCGCCCTTTTGATGGCTTCGGAAACGACAGGGATGATATTTTGTTGATGCGCGCGGGAAGCCAATTCAGGGACGACACCCCCGTAAGCTTCATGCACCGCTTGGCTGGCGATTACATTGGACAATAAGACCCCATCACGGATGATAGCAGCGGATGTATCGTCGCATGATGACTCTATTCCTAAAATTGTTACACTCATATCCTAATAAATTTTCCTGCAAAATAACGAAATCTATCGCAATAAAGTCTTATTTTTGTCGAATATTTTTAATTCGTAAAGCTATCAGAATATTAAAATACATAATAGTTATCTTGTTATCGGTTGTATGGATAGCCTATGCTGTACCTGCTCTGTTGGTGAAAATCCCGTTTTTCCAACGGCAAATAGCACAGACCACCACCGCTGTCCTGTCCGACAAATTGGGCGTGCCGGTTAAGATAGGGCAGGTGGATATCGAATGGCTCAACCGCTTGGTCGTGGAGGAACTCTATCTGGAGGACCAGGAAGGGCGTGTCATGTTCAAAGCCAACCATGTGGCAGCGAGTTTCGACATCCTGCCTCTGTTCAACGGTCGTTTGGCGTTCAATACCGTCCGTCTGTTTGGTCCCGATGTCCATCTCAGCCGTAAGAGCATGGCGGACCCTCTCAATTTGCAATTCGTCATAGACGCCTTTGCCCCCAAAGACACGACTCCGAAGAATCCGAACATAGATTTGCGCTTCAACACTGTGCTCATCCGCCAAGGCCGTTTCCGCTATGATGTTGAAGATGCCCCGTTGACTCCGGGCAAATTCAATGCCAAGCATGTGGATGTCCATGACTTGAGTGCGAAGATATCGTTGAAAGCTCTTAGGCGGGACAGCATCCATGCCCAGATAAAGAAGTTCACTTTGAAGGAATCATCCGGGTTCTCGTTGGAGAAGTTGGCATTGTCCGTAATCGGGAATCCCGACAGCCTCTTCCTGCAAAAATTCGAGGTCAAGCTGCCCCATAGCAATCTACGTATCGCAGACGCCCGGATAGACTTGACGCAGGTGGATTCGCTCAATGCCTCCGTGGTGGACAGTGCGTTGCTACGGCTGAAAATCACCCCGTCCCACATCTGCTTGAAGGATATTTCGGCATTCGTACCGGCTTTCCAGAACTTTAATGATTCCGTAGAGCTATCTGCCAAGGCAAAGGGGACAATCAACCATATAGATTTGGAAAACCTGACGTTGAAGTATAGTAATAAGATGCTGCTGGTCGGGCAGATGGAATTGCGGGGCGTGACCCGTCCGCAGGAGGCGTTCCTATTGGGCAGGGTGAGCAAGATGTACATCACTTCCAATGGTTTGGAAAAATTGGTCAATAACTTCAGAAAAGAACCGGCAAATCTTCCCTTGCCTTTGCAGAAGTTAGGCACAATCAATTTCACGGGTGAAATCTCCGGCTTGTTCAACCATTTGGTCGCATACGGGAAACTCTCGACCGCCATCGGTTCTTTGCAGATGGACGTGCTTATCGGTAATGATAAGGAAAAGGAGATTGCCGCGTTCTTGAAAGGGCATGTGCAAACGGGAGAGATTGATGTCGCACAACTTTTTGGAAACGATACGCCGTTGGGCATTGCGCAATGTGGTTTGGATATCGATGCCAACCGTCCTGTCGGGGGGCATTTTGCCGGGCATATCAATATGAATGTGAATCGTTTCGACTACAAAGGCTACTCTTATGAGAATATGTTGCTTTCTGGTAATTTCCGGAGGAATGCTTTTGACGGCACCGTGCAAATAAAAGACCCCAACGGTTCATTGTTTGCCAATGGCATCTTCGAGCACCGGGGTGAAAATTCCGTGTTCAACTTCACGGCAGACCTGAAGCATTTCCGTCCCGACCGCTTGAACTTGTCCGACAAATATGAAGACCCTGACATCTCGTTGTCGTTGAATGCTGATTTTGTTGGTAACAACATTGATAATATCGAAGGTGAAATATCTTTGGACAGCATTGATTTCCGTACAAAACCGGACAGTTTCTTTATCAAGCAATTTGTCGTGGCAGCCTCCGGTCTCTCATCCAATCGTGATTTGAAGATAACATCCGACATCTTGAATGGAGAAATCAAGGGGGCTTATTCGTTTGCCACTATCGTGCCGAACTTCTTGAATACCGTCAAAGAGTATATTCCCGCATTGGTGAAAACAGGGGAGCGGAAAAAAGAGGTGGAGGAAAATAATTTCACTATGCTGCTTACGTTGAACAACACGGAAGAGGTGTCGAGGACGCTGAAGTTGCCGTTCGCAATGAGGAAACCGGGACGGATATTGGGCTCGTATAACAACATCTACAACAAATTCCGGTTCGAGGCTTATCTTCCCCAATTCAGTATCGGTAAGTCTCAGTTTGAAAGCGGCTTCATGCATTGTTCCAATTCCAATAACCAATTTGACTTTTCATTCAAGGCGACACAGTACAATGCCAAAGGATTGCGCAATTATATGGACGTTTCGTTCGATGCGAAAGATAACAAAGTCAACACGCACGTCCAGTGGGCGAACAACAAGTCGAGGACTTTCAAGGCGGACTTGATGGCGACGACCCGGTTTATCGAGCAGATGGATGAAAACGGGAAGAGCGACTTGAGCACGGAGATTAAAATAAATCCGACTGCATTGGTCATCAATGACACGATATGGAACATCAACCCTTCTAAGATAACCATCGAAAAGGGCAAGGTGGCAGTGGATCATTTCAGCATTTCCCGTAACAAGGAGTTTTTGGCGATTGACGGGGTCATTTCCAATGAAGTGTCGGACACGCTTAATTTGGAATTGAACAATATAGAACTCAGTTATATATTCGATATCTTGAACATACCAGTCCTCCAGTTCGCAGGGAAAGCGACAGGGAAGTTCAATGTTTGCGTGATGGGCAGCCGGATGATAAACACCGACCTTGAAATCCAAAACTTCTCATTCAACCAAGTGGGGTTGGGCAAACTGAACCTGTTCAGCGAGTGGGACGATGCCCAAAAGGGAATATTGATGCTTGGGACGATTTACACGAGTGATACGGCATGGACTGATGTCAGTGGATATATTTATCCGGTTCGTTCCCCTTTGCGTGAAGCGGGTCTCTCCCTATTCTTCGATGCCACGGATATAAATGTGGCGTTTCTGCATCCGTTCATGGAGAAAGTGGCAAAAGACATCAAAGGACGCGGATATGGGAATGTTCATTTATATGGTCCTTTCCATGAATTGGCGGTCGAAGGCGATGCTTATGTAAAAGATGGAGGATTGGAAATCGACTTCTTGGATACCTATTATACTTTCTCGGATTCAATACACATGGACTCAACTTCCATCAAGCTGAAGGATTTGACGGTTTATGACAAGTATAACAATTCGGGCAAAGTGGATTTGACGGTGAATCACACCCATTTCCGCAACATAGATTTCCATGTCAACGTACAAGCGAATAATATATTGGCATACGATGTGGCGCAAAAGCATAATCCATTAATCTATGGGACGGTCTTCGCTTCGGGAAGTGTCGGCATCAACGGAAATGAGCAGCTGATAAATTTCGACATCAATATGCAGAGCCAGCCCAAGACGCACATATTCCTGAATTTCATGGGCAATTCCACGGCAGCCGATTATGACTTCATCACATTTGTAGATAAAGGGCAGTTGAAAAATAGGAGCCTGACGGAAACGATGCAGCAAGATTCGCTACCTAAACCTCTTCAGTCTGTGGACGAAGGTGCGGAAATGCGCATGAACTTTTTGTTGGACATCACTCCGGATGCAGAGATTGAATTGATAATGGATCCTCATGCCGGAGATAAAATAAAGGGCAGCGGAAGTGGAAGTATGCAGATTCAATATGGGACGAAGAGCGATTTGCGAATGTATGGGAATTATGCTATCCAAGATGGTATCTATAATTTCAGCCTGCAACAATTGATCCATAAGGACTTTAAAATCAGGGAAGGCAGTTTGATTAGTTTCAACGGAGACCCGTTCAATGCCAATATGGACATAAATGCCATTTATAATTTGACAGCAAACCTGAGTGACTTGGACCAAAGCTTGGCGTTGGAAAGTCCCCGGACGAATGTCCCGGTAAATTGCGTGCTGCTTTTGGACGGAATGCTACGCCAGCCGAATATCTCGTTTGATTTGGAATTGCCAGGGTCCAACGAGGAGTTGGAACGCCAAATGAAGAGTTTGATAGACACGGATGACATGATGACGAGGCAGATTATTTATCTGTTGGTGTTGAATAAATTCTACACACCCGAATACACGGGGCAGAACAGCAATGATTTCACAGCCGTGGCTTCCTCTGCGCTCTCTTCCCAGATTTCAAGTTTGCTGAGCACGATAACGGACAAAGTGCAAATCGGCACGAATATCCGTGCGGGAGAAGATTGGGGAATGAAAGATACAGAAGTGGAGATGTTGCTATCCAGCCAATTGCTGAATAACCGTTTGCTGTTTAATGGCAACTTCGGATATAAGAACAACCCGACGCAGAAGAATGCGTTCATCGGCGAGTTTGATTTGGAATATAAATTGAACAGGAGTGGAGAAATCCGATTGAAGGCTTATAACCACATGAACGATTTATATCAATATCTGAAGCAGGCGTTGACGACGCAAGGAGTGGGAATCTTGTTTAAGAAAGATTTTACGCGGATAAATGAATTGTTCCATCGCAATTACCGAGTCCTCCAACCCTCATCGAGAAATTCGCTTCAGCCGAAGGAGGCAATCATCCGTAAAGATTCTACTGAAACGGTTCCTTCTGAAAGTAAATAGAGGCTGTATTATGCTATTTGGCCAGGTGGAAAACAAGATAATGAAGAAGAAGTTGTACATTTGCAATTTCATTTTAGAATAGACAAGAATGACAAAAGATAATCATTTGAGCAGACTGTTGGCATTATTGGTGCTGACATTTATAATAGGCTGTTTGTTTTATTATTTGCCGGACCATATCGGTGCAGTCAAATTAAAACGGGTGGATTTGTTGTCGGACTTACGAGTTGAACCTCCATCGATTCCGTTGGATTCTCTTATTTTAGCCGATGAAGACACCGTAGCCGTGGATTCCGTAAAGCTGCAACAATTGGCAGTTGAAAAGGCTGGCATTGATTCGATAGCGCTCGCCCAAAGGGATTCCCTTTATCGGGCACTTTATGCCTCGGAAGATGCCGATTCGTTAGGACTCCGCATAGAAGATTATTCAGTGGGTCATGTAGGTTTGAGCCACTTTTTCCAAGCCCTGAAGAACAGGGAGTCCCTCAATCGCCCGGTCAGGATTGGCTTCATGGGCGACTCTTTCATAGAAGGAGACATATTGGTGGCGGATTTCAGGGCAGAAATGCAACGGGAATTTGGCGGGAGTGGAGTCGGTTTTGTTCCCATTTCTTCCGTTGCAGCACCTTATCGTCCCACCATCAGAGAGACTTCGGCAGGATGGAAAAACTGGTCGATATTGAACGACCACTCCCAACGTTACACCCTGTCGTGTATGCTTTTTGAGGCGGAACAATCAGATGCCTTCCTTCAAATGGAGGTGGGAAGCAAATATCCAGAACTTCAGAAAGGGTCGTCGCTTAAATTTATTTACGAGGAGAACCAAGAGACCCGGCTCGCCCTTTCCTGCAACAACCGGGAAGATTCGTTGTTCGTCATGTTGCCTCCGACCGACAGTTTGGTGCAATATGCTTATACTTCTCCCTCGGAGATTCATAAGGCGGTGCTGCACTTCTCGCAAGCCAAAGGATTGAAGGCTTTGGGCGTGGCTTTGGAAAATGACAATGGAGTCGTCGTAGACAACTTCTCGGTGCGTGGAAACTCCGGATTGGCTTTGGAACGTTTGGATTCAGTCCGTTGCCGCCAGTTCAACCAGATTCGTCCGTATGATATGATTATTTTGCAATATGGGTTGAATGTTGCAAACGACAGTGTCATGCAATATGGCTGGTATGGAAAACGGATGGAAGCGGTGGCTCATCATATCAAGCGCTGTTTCCCGACAGCCGACATCTTGATATTAGGTGTTTCCGACCGGAGCACACAAGAGAATGGCACGTTTTATACAATGCCTTCCGTTTTATCCTTGCTTTATACCCAACGCCAGATGGCAAAGCGGAGCGGTTTGCCTTTTTGGAACACCTTCGGGGCGATGGGCGGATATAATAGCATGGTTGCTTATGTGGAGAAAAATTGGGCAAGTAAAGATTATACGCATTTGAGCTTTGGTGGAGGTCGTGAGCTCGCACGCATATTGAAAGAGGCATTGATGAAAGAAAAAGAATTTTATGATGAAGCAGAAACAAAATAAGAATACGCAAAGAATAATATGTATTAGTGTTGTCTGTTTGCTGTTGACATTGGGCGTTTTCTCCCAATCTTTATGGCAGCTTCACCAGCAGACACCCTTAAAAAAGGAAATCACCGGTTGTGACACGGTTCCGTTGCCATTGCCGCTTCCCGGAATGTTGGTCCATGGCGCAGACACCCTCACTTTCCCTGATTCGGTAACTGTTTCCGGAGAATCACAAGCTTTCTCCAACTTCTTCGAGTTGCTTGATTCCCTAAGAAGCGGCAAGGATACGGTATTGACCATCGTCCATTTAGGAGATTCGCACATCCAAGCCGGCAAATATAGTGGGCAGGTGATGCGGTTGCTCCAAAAAGAATTCGGCAATGCCGGGCGAGGATGGATTTCTCCTCTGAAGTTGAGCCGGACAAATGAACCGGACGATTATTTCATCACCTCCTCTTTGCGTGAATGGACGGCAGGACGCTGCATCCAACATTCACCCAAAACGACACTTGGCATTGGAGGAATAGGAATCCGCAGCCTCTCTTCGTCCATCAATCTCAATGTGATGATCGCACCGAAGAATGGGGCTGGTTACTCCTTCAACCAGGCTATTTTATATCGGAAGCCCAATTCCATGCCGATGCTTCCCACGGATGGGAGCAAGCGGATTGCGACGACTTCCCTTGCCGACACTACTTTTGCCAATGGAATCGTTGCGGACACATTCCGGCTGAGTTGCCTTGCCGACACTTTGCTCTTGCACAGCACAAGACGCAAGCAGGGAACAGACCAATTATTGCCCGCATCTTCTTTCAATAACACCTATTATGGCTTTAGCCTGTCGAACGGAAAGCCGGGAATCCTTTATCATTCCATTGGTGTGAACGGGGCGATGTATGTACATTATACAGACTCGAATTATGTGAAACAATTGGCTTTGCTTCATCCGCAGTTGTTGATTATCTCATTGGGGACAAACGAAACATTCGGCCGTCGTTATTCCAATCTTGAGTTTGAACACCAAATAAAACATTTCCTTTCCATGGTAAAGCAGGAAATGCCTGCTGTGGAAATCCTGATTACCACTCCTCCTGAATGTTATAAGCGCACGTATAAGAATAAAAAGAGGATATATGTGCGGAATGCCAATACAGAAAAAGCGGCAGCCATATTGAAGCAGGTGGCGAAGGAAGAGAATGTGATTTGTTGGGATTTGTTCGCTGCCACGGGAGGTTCTAACTCTTGCCGGAAATGGCAGACGCAACATTTGATGGCGAGAGACCGGATTCATTTTGCCCAGCGTGGTTATGAAGAGCAGGGATTATTGCTTTATAGGGCGTTGATGAATAGTTACAATATGCATTTGAAACTAAAGGAGAATTGATGATGTTAGTGAGTTTGATTGTATTTGGAAAAGAAATAGGAATGGATTTCTTGAGTAATTTATCATTTGACAAATTAGGTGAGATTCTTTCTTACCAGCCAACTGCGCCAATGTTGTTCAGCAGTGGGCTTTTCTTTATCCTTTTTCTTCTTTTTAGCCTGTTTTATATCGCTTTCCGTAAGCATACATTGGCTCGATTGATTTATGTGACATTGTTTTCCCTCTATTTTTATTACAAAAGCAGTGGCGTTTGGTTCGGGTTGTTGGTGTTCACGGCAACTTCCGATTTCCTCATTGCCCAAGTCATGAGCCGGACAGAAGGCGTCAACCGTAAGAAATGGTTGGTGGTGTTGAGCCTCTGCATCAATTTGGGTATGTTGGGCTATTTTAAATACTTCAATTTCCTGCGTGAATTGGGCGCATCTCTCTTGCAGGAAATAGGTGTTTGGTTCCATTATGCGCCTAGACAATCTTTGGAAGTCGAGCATCTGAATATATTCTTGCCGGTCGGCATCTCCTTTTTCACCTTCCAAAGCATCAGTTATGTGATTGATGTCTATCGGGGAAAAATAAAGCCTCTTGGAAGATGGATTGATTATCTCTTTTATGTTTCCTTTTTCCCGCAATTGGTGGCAGGCCCGATTGTGCGCGCACGCGACTTCATCCCTCAAATCTACCGCGAACCGATGGTTTCCCGTGCCGAGTTCGGTGAAGGGCTGTTCCTTATCTTATGCGGACTGATAAAGAAATGTGTCATTTCGGATTATATCAGCATGAATTTCGTGGACCGTGTATTCGATGCGCCAACGCTTTATACGGGGGTTGAGAACTTGATAGGCGTTTATGGCTATACTTTGCAGATATATTGTGACTTTTCCGGATATTCGGATATGGCAATAGGAATAGCTTTGCTTTTAGGATTCCGTTTCAATATCAATTTTGATTCACCTTATCAATCGGCAACTATCACGGAGTTCTGGAGGCGTTGGCACATCTCCTTGTCCAGTTGGCTGAAGGATTATCTCTATATCTCTTTGGGCGGAAACCGGAAAGGAAGAATCCGCACATATATCAATCTCTTCTTGACCATGCTTTTAGGCGGATTATGGCATGGAGCTTCTGTCCGCTTCATCCTTTGGGGAGCTTTGCACGGTGTTTCATTAGCTATCCATAAAGCACTCATGGCTGCGTTTCCCGGCTTTAAAAAGACCGGGGTTGAAATGGGATTGACCCGCCGTGTCATGGAGACTTTCGTGACTTTTCATTTGGTTTGTTTCGGCTGGATTCTGTTCCGTGCCGATTCCATGCAGAAAGTGGGAGAGATTTTAACCCAAATAACAACTAATTTCCATCCGGAAATATTTACACAGTTTGTCTCTGGATATAAAACCGTCTGTGTCTTAATGCTAATGGGCTATCTTTTCCATTTTATTCCCAAGCGAGTGGAAAACCGTTTGCAAGACGTGGTGACCCGTTCGCCATTGGTCGTGCAGGCGTTTATGTTGGCTGTTGCCATTTTCATCGTCATCCAGTTCCGAAGCGCAGGCGTGCAACCGTTTATCTATTTCCAGTTCTAAAAAAGTGATAAAAATAATCGAAATTGATATAGAACAAGTCAAAATAGGAAGAAATGATGTAAATTTGCAACCGAAATGTTTTATGGCAACCAATGCCGACCTTTAGAGAAAGACGATTGGTTGTCCATTCCTGAGAATCAGGAGCCGACTGCCTTCTTTAGTGATAAAAGAGGTAAAAAGAGAAAAGGAAACTTGCTCTGTCGGTTATGTTTAACTTAAAATATTGTTGAATGAAGCTAAAAGCTTATTTTCTCGTGGCGTCTGTGCTATTGCTTGGCATAGCGGCGGACACTAAAGACGCAAAGCCTGTAGAGGGTGTGAATCCGGGAGACTTTGCTCCGAGAATAGTACTGGATGGAAATGAGTCTGAGATTCATTTTCAGAATCCCGACGGACGTTTTACGTTGGTGAACTTTTGGGCGGCTTATGACGCTGAGTCGAGAGCGAAGAACGTATAGTTGTGGAATGAGGTAAAAAAACTGAATGGCTCTTCGGGAAAAGTGTCCATGTATTCAATTTCATTAGATGAATGGAATTCAGTTTTTGAGGAAACTGTGAAAGCGGATAAACTGGACATGACCAGACAATTACACGAAAAAAAAGGCAGCCAGTCGGATGTATTTAAAAAATACAGATTGGAAAGAGGGTTGCGGAATTTCTTGATTGATGACAAAGGAATAATCGTCGCAACCAATGTCTCTTCCAAAGCATTGGCTGAGTGGGAAAAGCGGATTTAATTGATTTGACAACAAATGTAAAGGCGGGTCAGAAATAGATTTTGGCTCGCCTTTCTCTAATAAATTCATTATTAACATAATACTTTGGTAAATATTTATCGAGACTTTACAATCAAACATCAGGACTGCTAAAATCGCTTTGATGCCGCAACTTATTTGCAAGATATGATATATCAAAAAAAGCAACCGTTGTTTTTAAAAAAACATTGGACGTTTTTGGAAAAACATTGGACGTTTTCAAAAAAACATCGGATGTTTTAGGAAGATTCTTCGGCATGAAATCGGGAGCGGGTTGTAACCATTGGTCGGAATGGGTTTAGATGAAAATTACAAGAGTATGTTTACTTTAATCGCCAAATTAAATAGGATGATAGACTTTATAACATTTTGTGATTATTCCGGAACGTTTGCATTTGCCATTAGTGGTATCCGGTTGGCATCAGCTAAAAAATTTGACTGGTTTGGAGCTTATGTAGTCGGTGGTGTGACAGCTGTCGGCGGTGGAACATTGCGTGATGTCCTTTTGAATGTCACGCCTTTCTGGATGACGCAGGCTTCCTATTTGGTTATATCGGGTTTGGCACTTCTCTTCGTATTGCTCTTCCGTAAATATGTCATCCGTTTGAACAATACTTTCTTTATTTTCGATGCCGTCGGTTTGGGCTTGTTTGCCGTTGTCGGTATTGCAAAGACGCTCGAATGCGGACTTCCTTTCTGGACTGCCATTATCATGGGAACGGTCACGGGAGCATTCGGGGGAATGATGCGTGATATTCTGATTAATGAACTGCCTTTGATTTTCCGTAAAGACATTTATGCATTGGCGTGTGTCTTTGGAGGGTTCGTCTATTATGTATGTGACAAGTTAGGTTTGCCATTGCATATCACCCAGTCCATTTCTGCCATTTCCGTATTCCTGTCTCTTATACACATCTCCGAGCCCA
>ENA-OZFZ01001045-OZFZ01001045.1-human-gut-metagenome-genome-assembly--contig:-NODE-1045-length-12207-cov-14.877633_pt1 | contig 12207 bp, 5 predicted proteins | sample MGYA00244621_ERZ653640 | MGnify/ENA primary metagenome ERZ653640 (study PRJEB26926, sample SAMN06165019) | human gut metagenome | biome: ENVO:00009003; feature: ENVO:2100002; material: ENVO:00002003... | reverse complement strand
CATACGATATTCATGAGCGTCTCGTGGGCTCGGAGATGTGTATAAGAGACAGGGTCGCAGGAATACGCTGAAATACTATTTTGATGTGTCCGACACCCACGAGGGCTATTATGGCAGCCGCCCTGTTCCGATATGGCAGATGGATGAGCGATACGAGCAGGCTGTTATGGAAAGGCTCTCGGACAGGTTTGGAGATGTGGAAAGCACTGACCTTGCTTCTGCCTTAATGGAAACGGCAAAGAACGCCGTGGAGGACAATCTGCAAGACTATTTTTCTCAGTTAAAGGACTGCACGAAAGACAGCTTTTTGGAAGAACTGGACGACTTTAATATAGAAGTCATTTACAGGCGGCTGGCAGCAAACAGCGTTGCTTTTATGCTGATCAGCCGCTGCGGTCTGGATACGAATGAGTTTTTTGACCGAGAGGATTTTGCGGATATTGTAAATTTCAATACCCCTGCAACGATAAACGCCATCGGCGTTGCCACGAGCGATATTGCGGAAATGGCGTTACGGGAAATCTCACAGTCTATCCGAAATGTGCAAATGGCGGAAAAAGACCAGAATCGCACCTTTGCACAAAGAACGCAGGCTCAGTATGATAAAGGCAGACAACAACCCGAAAGGAGCGAATACAATGAGCGAAATCACTTACAGCAGACAGGGGGATTATCTTATTCCCGACCTAACATTACCGACAGAGCCAGAGCTTCCGCTTGGCAGGTACGCTTTGATGCACAGGGATTATCTGGAGAAGCACAAGCGAGTGACCTATCTCAATCTGCTGACATCGGGCAGGCTGAACGGGCATCTGCACGAGGTAGAGCAGACAGCACTCCAGAGGTTGGAGCTTCTGACGAAGCAGCTCTCAGCCGAGCAGGGCGTGACAGAGGAACTGAAAGAGAAAGCTCCGATGCAGTGGGTCGGACTGATGAACAACATCCGCAGCCAAGCGGAGGAAGTCATCTTGACGGAACTGATTTACAGCTGAGTTTCTTCGATGCCCACATCCCCACCGAAGCCCAGCAAATCGAAACTATCGACCAAGCGGAGAGCGAAAAAACGCCCTCCGCTTTTGTTTTGTCGCAAGCGGAAATCGAGAATGAACTGCGTAAGCACGGTTCAGGATTTGAGGGCGGTAAGCAGCGCATTATGACGCTGTATCAGGCCCAGCCAGACCGCAGCCTCCGTGCCAAGGCTCTGGCAAAGGAGTACGGAATCGGTGGGCACTCCCACGATTATCTGGATGGCAGCAGAGGCTTTGTGAACCACGACTGGAAGGGGCTGGAATTTGACCATTACCCCGACCACCAGAAATTCACCCTGAAGTGGACGCAGGTGGAACAGTATATCGACCTGATGATCCAGTCCGACCGCTACCTGACCGACAAAGAGAAGGAGCATTACACGCCTCCTGTGCCTGTCAACGCAGAGTCGGATGCCGACCTGACCCGTGCCAAAAGACTGATCCGGGAATTTTGTCAGGAAGAATATGATTCTGAGCCAGACTTTTCCGACCTGTCCAAGATCGGCGTTGCCTACACCAACGCCACCGATGAGGAGATTTCCATTCAAGTTAATGTGGATTTGGTGGGATACCGGGTGGAGCGGTATCTGGGTGAAGTGCTGATCGACGAGCGGCAGTACGAAAGTCTGGAGGACCTGACCGAAACTGAGTTGGAAGATCTGGACTTTTCGGAACTGGTCAGCGTCACGGATGAGGAATTGGAGCACTACCACAGCAAGGCGGAGGAACGCCCTGCACTGCTGCCGCTGGATGCCGCCACCGAGTACAATGCCCTGAAGGAGCAGCACCCGGATGCGCTGGTGGGCTTTGAGCAGAACGGACAGTTTGAGTTTTACGCAGATGACGCGCAAAAAGTCAGTGAACTTCTGGGCGGCAAACTTCTGGAAAAAGAAACAGCACTGGGCACCGTCCCGGTCATCGGCTTTCCCCGCGACCAGTGGGCGCACCGTGCCAAGCAGCTGTGGCAGTGCGGCGAGAACGTCTATCTTGCCGGGCTGAACGAGGACGGTACCCACCACCAGACCAAGTATCTGCGCCGGGAAGATTATCTGCCGCTGGGTGCTACCATCCACATGGAGGGGCGAGCTTTCCGGGTGGATACGGTAAATTTTGATAAAGACAGCGTGACCCTGCAGGATGTGGCACTGGCAGAAATGCGGATGCCAATTTTCCGGGAAGAGCCGCTGGCTCTTGTCCGGGAGTTGTACGAGCAGGAACAGGAAGTGATGGAACACTCCCTGCCCGATTACAAGGTCGGTAACAATGTAATTGTTGACCTTCCTACCCGAACCATCGAGGGGAAAATTGGCTATGTAGGTGAAACGGATGTTCGCATCGACACCAGCGCACATGGGCAGTCGTGGGATAGCGAAGTTATCAACAAACGACAATTCGAGGACGGTCTGCGGCAGGTTGAAGCGCAACTTTCCGATGAGGAACTGGACGAGCTGCCTATCTCTGCCGTGATGGACGGAAAGGTGCAGACCTTCCCGGATGCTGCTGCCTTGGATGAAGCCCTGAACGCTGTGCCTGCCGGGAACTTCCGCATCACAGACGACCATCTGGGCGAGGGTGGCGCAAAGCAGAAATATGCCCGGAATATTGAAGCCATCCGCACCCTGTTCAAGCTGGAACAGGAGCACCGGGGTGCCACCGCCGAGGAACAGCAGGTGCTTTCCCAGTATGTGGGCTGGGGCGGTCTGCCGGATGCCTTTGACCCCGGCAAAAACAGTTGGGCAAAAGAGTACGTCGAACTGAAAGGGCTGCTTTCCGAGGATGAGTACGCTGCTGCCCGTTCCAGCACCCTGAATGCCCACTACACCAGCCCCACCGTCATCCGTGGTATCTACGATGCAGTGGAACGCATAGGCTTCCGGGCTGGCAACATCCTGGAACCGTCCATGGGTGTGGGCAACTTCTTCGGAATGCTGCCGGACATCATGCAGGATAGCCGACTGTACGGCGTGGAACTGGACAGCATTACCGGGCGCATTGCCAAGATGCTGTATCCGCAGGCTGACATTACTGTTGCTGGCTTTGAGACCACCGGCCGCCGTGATTTCTACGATTTGGCGGTGGGCAACGTGCCCTTTGGTCAGTACAAAGTCAACGATAAGGCGTACAACAAGCTGGGGTTCAGCATCCACAATTATTTTTTTGCGAAAGCCATTGACCAAGTACGACCGGGCGGCGTGGTGGCGTTTGTCACCAGCCGCTACACCATGGACAGCAAGGACAGCACCGCCCGCAAGCACATGGCAGAGCGTGCCGATTTGCTCGGTGCGATCCGTCTGCCGAATAATGCGTTCCGTGCTAACGCTGGCACGGATGTTGTCAGCGACATTATCTTTTTGCAGAAGCGTGACCGCCCTATCGACCATGAGCCAGACTGGGTACAGCTTGGCAAGACCGAGGACGGCTTTGCCATCAACCAGTATTTTGTGGACCATCCGGAGATGGTTCTGGGTGAATTGACCACCGAAAGCACTCAGTACGGACGAGAGGAACTGACGGTTGCACCCCTTGAGGGTGCAAACCTTGCCGACCAGCTTACAGAAGCAGTGCGGCATATTGAAGGCCAGTATACTGCCGCCGAGGTGGATGCTCCCGACATTGCCGAGGAAGAAGCCACTCGGCGCATCCTGCCTGCCGACCCGGAGGTAAAGAATTTCTCCTACACCGTGGTGGACGGCGAGGTGTTCTACCGGGAAAATTCGGTCATGACGCAGGTGGAACTGTCCGACACCGCCAAGGGGCGTGTCACCGGCATGGTGGAGCTGCGGCAGATCGTCAATGAACTGATTCAGCAGCAGTTGGAGGATTACCCTGATGCTGACATCAAGGCAACACAGGAGCGTTTGAACGCCGCCTACGATGCCTTTACTGCAAAGTACGGCTTGCTGAACGACCGCAAAAACGGGCGGCTGTTTGAGCAGGATTCCTCCTATTATCTGCTCTGCTCTTTGGAAAATCTGGACGAGCAGGGGCAGCTCAAGAGCAAGGCGGCGATGTTCACCAAGCGCACCATTCGCCCGGAGCGCACCGTCACCAGTGTGGATACCCCCAGCGAAGCGTTGGCGGTGTCCATCGGGGAGCACGGCAAAGTGGACTTGCCCTATATGGCAGAGCTGCTGGGCACGCCCGGTGAGTATGGGCGCATTACCGCCGAACTTTCCGGCGTGATCTTCAAGGACCCTGCCGCAGACCCCACCGACCCGGAAGCGGGCTGGCAGATGGCAGACGAGTACCTGTCCGGCGATGTCCGGGCAAAGTTGCGGATGGCACAGTTCGCCGCAGAGACCAATCCGGAGTTTGCCGTTAATGTGGAGGCACTGACCAAGGCACAGCCCAGAGAACTGGAAGCCTCCGAAATTGATGTGCGCTTGGGTGCAACGTGGCTCGACCCCAGTATTATCCAGAAGTTTATGACCGAGACCTTCCAAATTCCCTACTATCTGCGCCGGGCGGTGAACGTGCGTTATTCTCCCTATACCGCAGAATGGCGTGTGGAGGGCAAGACTGCCACCGGGCGGAGTGACATTATTTCGTCCGAGACCTACGGCACATCCCGTGCCAATGCCTATAAGATCTTGGAAGAAACGCTGAACCTGAAAGACGTCCGCATCTACGACACCATCGAGGATGCCGAGGGCAAACCGAAACGTGTGCTGAACAAGCGGGAGACCATGCTGGCGCAGCAGAAACAGCAGGTCATTAAAGACGCTTTCGCCAACTGGGTCTGGCAGGACCCCCAGCGGCGCATTGCGCTGGTGAAGCAGTATAACGAGCTGTTCAACAGCACCAGACCCCGTGAATACGATGGTTCCCACATCAAATTCGTGGGCATGAACCCTGAGATCACCCTCCGGGAACACCAGCGCAACGCCATTGCTCATGTGCTTTATGGCGGTAATACGTTGCTTGCACACGAAGTGGGCGCAGGCAAGACCTACGAAATGGCGGCATCTGCTATGGAAGCGAAACGCCTTGGTTTGTGCCAGAAATCGTTGTTCGTGGTGCCCAACCACCTGACGGAGCAGTGGGCAAGCGAGTTTCTGAACCTCTACCCCAATGCCAAGTTGCTGGTGGCACGGCGCAAAGACTTTGAGACCGCCAACCGCAAAAAATTCTGCGCCCGCATCGCCACCGGGGACTACGATGCCGTCATCATCGGGCACAGCCAGTTTGAGCGCATCCCGCTGTCCTTTGAGCGGCAGGAGCGTATCATTCAGGAGCAAATTTATGAAACGCTTGCCGCCATCAACGAGCTGAAAGTCCACGCAGGCGAGAATTTCAGTATCAAGCAGATGGAAAAGACTCGGAAAACGCTGGAAACCAAGCTGGAAAAACTGCGCTCCGATGAGCGCAAGGATGACGTGATCACCTTTGAACAGCTCGGCGTTGACCGGCTCTTTGTGGACGAAAGCCATTTTTACAAGAACCGTGCGAAACGTTGTGCATAAGACCTTGTTGACAGCAAGGGCGAAAAGCACCATGTGATTGCACTTAGCAATAAGAAAATATCACAGAGAACTTTAATCTCAAAATCAGGGGTGAAATTCCTCTGCCGTACAGAACCAATGTCGAGGAACAAAGTTCAAGAGAATAGGTCAAAATTCAAGACAGTACGAGAGCTAATACTCCACTGTGCGTTGCCACCTGTAAGTGTGCATTGTACAGAGCGTGGTGAAGGCGTAACCTGAAAACCTAAACCTCTGCAAAGAGGCATGGATAATAATGGTGCGGGCTTCCGAAACCTATGGCTATCCGTCAGGGAAAGCTATGCAGCATCGTAAGAGCGAACGACATCCGAAAGGGTGACCCTTGGAAAAAGTGTGTGTGGCTGGTTTTTCTGCACACGCCCTGTGGGATGAAATCCCCATCAGGAATCATGCAGCAACTGTGGTTCAAAGCATGGTTAGACTTTCCCGGTGTAAGGTAGCGGCCTAAGGGTTTCAGAACAGGGATAGAGATTAAGGAACGTTTGAGAGCCTGTTGTTGGAGCGTTACAGTGCAGTGAAAGCAACAGGAAGTCAGCCGTATCATAGTAGTCTGGGCTGGGTAATGCCAGTCAAACGGAATTGAAATATTCCATGGCGAAGGATACGAGTCAAATCGATTTGTAAATTTCACAAAACGAAAATCCTATAACTCCCTGAAAGATGGGTGACGAACTGCGAGGTGAAAACCTTGTGCATTTGAACGTCAGATTTTCAACGGAAACGGAACTTAAAAAGATTCAGGACTTTCTCTATGAGAAGTCCGGTCAAGGAGTATCGTTCACCGGTCTGGTGGAAGCGATGGCAAATGAAGGGACCATTGTAACCGCCGTCCACAATATCAAGTCCAACAAAGGCAGCAGAACTGCTGGCGTGGATAAGATGAAAATGGACAAATACCTTCAAATGCCCAAAGATGAGCTTATTTTATTGATTCAATCGAGTTTTCGCAACTACCGCCCCAAACCAGCCCGCCGTGAATATATCGAAAAGAGTAACGGCAAGAAAAGACCGCTGGGTATCCCCACTGTATTGGACAGGATCATACAGGAGTGCGTGCGTATCATTATCGAGCCGATCTGTGAAGCGAGATTTTATCCGCAAAGCTACGGCTTTCGCCCCTATCGGGCACAGAAACATGCAATCCGGGGTATCATCAATGTCATAAATGCTGGATGTAAATCGCCCGACCAACCCGTGTGGGCTATTGAGGGTGACATCAAGGGATGCTTCGACAATATCAATCACCGCCTGCTGCTCCAAAAACTCTGGAGAATCGGTATCCATGACAAGCGTGTGCTGAAAATTATCAGTCAGATGCTAAAAGCTGGATATATGGAAAATGACCTGTTTCATGCAACAGAGCTTGGTACACCGCAGGGAGGAATCCTCTCACCGCTTTTATCCAATGTTTATCTCAACGATTTCGATTGGTATGTTGGTCGTATGTATATGGAGCCGCACAGACAGTGCAAGCATAAAGGCAACGACACAAGGCGTTTGAAATGGGCTGGTGTAACGCCAAAGTACAATTATCGCTACGCCGATGATTGGGTGATTCTGACGTCAACGGAGAAGGAAGCACTCCGCTTGAAACGTGTCTTGACAAAATATTTTCGGAACAGAATGAAACTTGAATTGTCGCAGGAAAAGACCTATGTAACAGACCTGCGGACAAACGGTATACACTTTCTTGGCTTTGTGGTAAAGGCCGAACGAAAACGGAAAACTCCTGACCCGGCAACATGGACGAAACATCTGGTTGGAAAGCCGCTGCCGGATATGGAACGGTTAGGAAAGAAGATTAAGAAACTGCTCGAAGAAGTGCACCGCATAGAACTTTGTCAAAAAGTCAATGTGCAGGCTGCGCAAATTCAGTACGTCAACTCTGTCATTATGGGCATGGCACAGTACTTGCAGACATCCATCTGCTCTCGTGCCTACCATGCGATAGACCGCAGAGTAAACAACGCTGCACTGGCTGTATGGAAAAAGCTGTACCCCAAACGGTACAACTCCATGCAGGTGCCGCTGAAGGTGCTCTGCAATCTTCCTGACCGACACAAAGGCTACGACAGCAAGACATTTGCTGTATGGGTCGAAGGAAATTGGTTTGGTATAACTTATGCGTTCATCACGCATAGTCACTATGAATCCAAGCCATTTGACCAGAAAATGACACCGTACACAGCGGAAGGGCGTAGGCGATATGTAAGTTACCGTACTAAGCACAAGCCGCTTCCGTGTGACCGTCCATCCGTTAACTCCCCAAGCGATATTGCGATATCAGCGTACGCAAAGGGAAGGATGAATTTTGAGTATTATATGAACCGGGAGTATGCTTACAGCAGGGACAAAGGAAAATGTAAATGCTGTGGAGATGCCTTCTCACCCATGCTTCAAAAGAATTGTCACCACGTTAAAAATAAGCTTCCACTTGACAGAATCAATAAAGTACCGAATCTGGTTTGGCTGTGTGAACCATGCCACCGCATGGTTCACAACAGTCCAATACCGCCTGAGCTTAATGCAAAGACGGTAGGCAAAATCATGAAATACCGCGAAAAACTCAAAACGTGAAATTTACAGCCACTTTATGTCCGTGAGGACGCAAAGTGTTAAAATCTGAAGGAAGAAAGTAGATCGATTTGATGGTACGCCGGGTGCGCTGAAAGGTGCACGCCCGGCGTGAGGTGGGGGAAAACTTGGAGATTACTTCAAAAAGTTACCTATCACAACAAAGCAGACTACTCTGCGGACTGCTTCGCAGCCGCAGAGGTGCTGCACATTCTTTTTGACCACAAAAATGCGGAATGTCGCAGGATTATCCACCAGTGAAGCACAGAAATCCAGCGATATGTTTGGCAAGTGCCGCTATCTGGACGAGATCACCGGAGGTCGTGGCGTGGTGTTCGCCACAGGTACGCCCGTAAGCAATTCCATGACCGAGCTGTACACGGTCATGCGGTATCTGCAATACAGCGCCTTGCAGCAGAAAAAGCTGACCCACTTCGACTGCTGGGCATCTACCTTTGGTGAGACCACCACCGCCATCGAATTAGCCCCCGAAGGTACAGGCTACCGTGCCCGCACCCGATTTGCCAAGTTCTTTAACCTCCCGGAACTGATGTCCATGTTCAAGGAGGTTGCGGACATTAAAACCAGTGACCAGCTTCATCTGCCGGTGCCGGAGGCAAAGTTTGAGACCGTGGTGGCAAAGCCGTCCGACCTCCAAAAGGAGATGGTGCAGGAGCTGAGCAAACGTGCCGCCCGCATCCACTCCGGCACGGTGGATGCCTCCGAGGACAATATGCTCTGCGTCACAAACGACGGCAGAAAGATCGGTCTGGATGTCCGCCTGATGAACCCCATGCTCCCGGACGACCCGGACAGCAAGCTCAACGTCTGTGTGCAGAACGTGCTGAAGATTTGGGAGGAGGGCAAGGATCAGAAGCTGACCCAGCTTTTGTTCTGCGACCTCTCTACCCCGAAAAACGATGGCAACTTCAACGTCTATGACGATATTCGCAAAAAGCTGAGCGCTGCCGGTGTGCCGGAAAACGAGATCGAGTTCATCCACAATGCTGACACCGAAGCAAAAAAGGCGGCGCTGTTCTCCAAAGTGCGCTCCGGCGATGTGCGGGTTTTGCTCGGAAGTACGGCAAAAATGGGAGCCGGGACCAACGTGCAATCCCGGCTTGTGGCGGTGCATCACTTGGACGTTGGCTGGAAGCCCAGTGACATGACCCAGCGCAACGGGCGCATCATTCGACAAGGCAATATGAACAAGGAAGTCAAAGTGTTCAACTATGTCACAGAAGGAACGTTTGACAGTTACCTTTTTCAGACCCTTGAGAACAAACAGCGATTTATCTCGCAAATCATGACTTCAAAATCCCCGGTGCGCTCCTGTGAGGATGTGGACGAGCAAGCTCTGTCTTACGCCGAAATCAAAGCACTGTGCGCCGGAAATCCGCTCATCAAGGAGAAGATGGACTTGGATGTGCAGGTGGCAAAACTCAAGGTGTTGAAAGCCGACCACCAGAGCCAGAAATTCCGCCTGCAAGACAAGCTGCTGACCAAATTTCCGGCTGACATTCAGGAAGCGAACGCCCACATTGCCGGGCTGAAATCCGATGCACAGCTTGCCGCCGCTCATCCGCAGGGCAAGGAAGAGTTTTGCGGCATGGTCATCAAGGGCGTTGCCTACGACGAGAAAAAGACCGCCGGTGAGCGTCTGGTGCTTGCTTGCTCGGAACTGCCCAACGCTGAGGAAAAAGTGATTGGCAGCTACCGGGGCTTTGAGTTGTCTCTGCGGTTCGATGCTTTTCGCACGGAGTATCAGGCACTTTTGAAAGGGCAGCGGAAGTACACGGTTCCCTTGGGCAACGACCCACTGGGCAACATCATTCGTCTGGATAATTCGCTGAACAACTTCCCGGAGCGCATCACCGCCGCAGAGAATGAGCTGACCACCCTGCATCAGCAGCAGGCGGCGGCACAGATCGAAGTGGAGAAGCCCTTCCCACAGGAGGAAGAGCTGGCAGAGAAATCCGCACGGCTTGCAGAATTGAACGCTCAGTTGGATGTGGACGAAAAAAGCCACGAGCCGGAACAGGACGAGGAAGAACAGGCGGATGCACCTAGCCGCCCCTCGGTGCTGGCGGCGCTGGAGGAAAAAACGGACAAGCCGGAGCCGGTGAGGCCCTTCAAAAGCTATCTGGATAAGGACGGTGATGCCCGGTGAGGGAAAAACGGGACGAGATCATCATCCTGAGAACCACAAAAGCGGAGAAAAATCGTATCTATGAAAAGATGCTGGGCATAGGCATCCGCAGCCTGAGCGCCTATATCCGCAAGATGGCTCTGGACGGTTACTGCCTGCACCTCGACCTGAAGGAACTGCGCCGCATGGCTTATCTGCTCCAAATGTGCAGCAACAACCTCAACCAGTACGCCAAACGTGCCAACGAGTGCGGCAAAGTCTACGCCGCCGACATGGAGGACCTGCGGCAGCGGCTGGACGAGCTGATCGACATTGGCAGAAAAATTCTCGCTCGGCTGGCAGAACTCTAAAATTTTCCCCCGTAGTTGGAGGGCTGCGGGGGTACATAAGGGTTGACATCCTTGCAAAGCAATCGTTGACACCTTTATAATAGGGACGAAAGGTAGGTGCTGGACATGAGGTTCGTTTTTAAGATGATCGTTTTCCCGTTTTGGCTGCTTACGGCTTTCCTTGCGCTGATGCTGAAATGGACGCTGAACCTGTCAGCGTTTGTGCTGGCGCTGCCCATGCTGTATATCTTCGGCTGCGGCCTTTATACGCTGTACTGCCGGGAGTGGATGCAGTTTTTGATCTTGCTGGTGGCAGAGTTTGGCTGCTTTGTGTTGATTTTCATGGGCGCTTTGATTGCAGATGCAGCAGAGCGTTTTAGTGGCTGGGTTGCCGGATTGTGAGGGATGCTATGGAAAACCAGAAATTGGAGGCTTGTTATTCTGAGCACAGCAGCACGATTTTTTCTGAAATGCTGGGTGAGGACGAAGATTATCAGCGGCTGAGAAAGCTCTGCAGAGCGTCATCTGCCAAGAAGCATGGAAGCAATACCTCGCCTTAGATGAGATCTGCAACGAGTTGGAATGCGCCCGATACAAAACAATGTATCTTGCAGGGGCAGCAGACTGCAAAAAACTAGAAGAATGATTCAGATGCCGCCTCTGGGCGGCATTTTTCTTTGCAATAGGGGGGTGATGACGCTGGCAGCAACGCGGCTGATTGCATTGCACAAAAACAAAGGAAAGTCGGTTGCGGCCTGCCTGAAAAGCCGCACGGACTATGCGCAGAATCCTGACAAAACGAACAAGGGAGAGTTGGTCAGCAGCTATGAGTGCGGCCCCTTGACCGCAGACGAAGAATTTATGCTCTCCAAACGCCAGTATGAACTGATGACCGGGCGCAGGCAGAAAAGCGATGTGATCGCCTATCAGATTCGTCAATCGTTCAAGCCCGGAGAGATCACCGCCGAGGAAGCCAATAAGGTCGGTTATGAGCTTGCCATGCGGTTTACCAAGGGCAAGTATGCCTTTATCGTTGCGACCCATACCGACCGGGAACACATTCATAATCACATCCTCTACAACTCCACCGCACTGGACAGTACCCGGAAATTCCGGGATTTTTTGTTGTCCGGGCTGGCGGTGCAGCGGTTGAGCGATTTGATTTGTCTGGAACATCAGCTTTCCGTCATTGAGATAAAACCCTATCGGGAGCGGCAGAAGCGCACACTCTACCCGCCCAAAGAAAGCAATCGTGACCGTCTATGCGGCGCGATCGACAACATTCTGGCGAAAAAACCCAAAGACTACAAAGATTTTCTGCAAAAGCTGGAGCAGCAGGGATACGAGGTCAAGCGAGGGAAATACACCTCCGTCAAAGGCGCACGGCAGAAGCGATTCATCCGGTTCCGCACTTTGGGCGCAGGATATAGTGAAGAAGAACTGAAAGCTGTTATCTCTGGGGAAACCGAACACCATCCCCGGCAGAAGCAGAAGCGCATCGTACCGGAACAAAAGTTTCAGATGCTGGTGGACATTCAGGCAAAGCTGGCCGAGGGAAAGAGCATGGGGTATGCTCGCTGGGCAAAGCGATATAATCTGAAAGAAATGTCCAAAACGCTGATTTT
>ENA-OZFZ01001038-OZFZ01001038.1-human-gut-metagenome-genome-assembly--contig:-NODE-1038-length-12250-cov-13.508077_pt1 | contig 12250 bp, 8 predicted proteins | sample MGYA00244621_ERZ653640 | MGnify/ENA primary metagenome ERZ653640 (study PRJEB26926, sample SAMN06165019) | human gut metagenome | biome: ENVO:00009003; feature: ENVO:2100002; material: ENVO:00002003... | reverse complement strand
GGGAAGAAATCTCCTCCCAGCAGACAGAACCCATCTACATTCTCCCCTGTCCTGTGCAGCAACAGCCTTCTGGATTGCAGGGTGAGCAGCTGTGCCGGGTTATCCGGGCAGCAAATTTCTGTCCGTTCCGCGCTCTTTGGTGCTTCCAATTCCCAACAGGGCTTGCTTTCGCCCCAGCATTCCCGGCCGTCGCGCAGCAGCGTCAGGTTCAGCATCAGGGTCTCGTACAGATTATCACCCTGTGCCTGAATAAAACCGATCTTGCCCAGCCACCCGGCTCCTACGGACGGAAGCCCCTTTCCTTTTGGCTTTGCAGAGGTGTCATCATAGCCGTTCACACACAGCAGCCACCGCGCCGCCTGCGGATAGCTCAGCTGCTCCTTGCTCTGCCCCGCATACAGCGGAAAGAGCCGGAGTTTATTGCTGCTTTCCGACATTTCACCGTTGAGTTTGGCCGCACCGTATTCCGTGCCGATCTTTGCCTGCGGCACCTGCCAGAATGGATGTGTCGGGTGGAACAGCCAGAAGCGGTCCTTCCACTGCTCCAGATAATCCCGGACAGGCGCCGCCGGAAAATGCCCAAGCTGCCACAGCGCGCTCCAGCGCTCAAGTGCATCATCGCTCTGCATCAGTGGGCGGGGCTCTCCCTTTGCATCCACCCGGGAGAACACGGTGAACAGCACCGCCAGCAGCAGCCGCAGCACGGCGGCGTTCTGGGTGGGCATCTCGCCCGCAAGGTCCACATAATCCTGCGCCGACACCAGCGCCTCGGTCAGGGACACCTCCCGCACCGTGTTGTCCCGCAGCCGCACCCGTATCCACGGTTCGGTCAGCAGGTTGAATTCAATTTCCTTCATCCGTCTCCTCCTTTTGGTAATACAGGCCGTTTTCACGGTCATAACAAAGTTCCATGCCCGCAAGCCGGGCAGTCAGGTTTTCATCCAGCAGCAGGATCAGTTCTCCGTGCAGCAGCGGCGACAGCTGCCACGCCGCAAGGCGGCTGCGGTTGTCCGCTTCCAACTCCCGGATGACCCCGTCCACCTTCCACGCCTTGCCGAACACCGCCGGGAGCCGCAGCTTCTGCCGGGCGATCTTCAGTGCCGTTTCCGGCGGGGGCGGGCTGTCGACAGCTACGGCACTGCCGCCCTCCTGCCACGGCAGAAAGTGGATGCTGCCGTCTGCCCGACGCTGCATTACCAGCACCTCCACCGAGGGGTCGCCGTCCCGCACTGCCGCCCGGGCTGCCGGGTCGGAGCGGGCGCCCTCGTTCTGCATCCAGTCGTCCAGCGTGTTCAGCTGCGCCAGCCGGTGCGTTTCCGGCTGCGGCACAAGGTATGCTTCGGCGCGTGCTTTCATTTTCTCCTGTGTCCGCTCATATATGGAGCGCATTTCCTCGCCCTGCGCCCCGCCGGGAGCTTCCCGCTCCCAGCCGTAGACCCGCTGCACCAGCGGAGAGATCTCCTCCGGCAGCCGGATGCTCCGGGGCAGAAACTTCCGGGTGCGCCAGAGCAGCCACTGTCCATATACCGCCTCGCTGCCCGCATCAAAGGCATCTTCCCCGGTGTCCAGCACCGCGCAGCAGGCCTGCTGCAACGGAGCGGGGCGGCTGCGGTGGTGGCGGTGCAGCCGTCCAATGCGCTGCAGCAGCAGATCCATGGGGCAAAGCTCTGTGACAAGAACGTCCAGATCAATGTCCAGCGACTGCTCCATCACCTGCGTACCCACCACGATCAGGTCGTTCCGGCACTCCGGTGCAGAGCCCTTGCCGATGCGTGCCATCAGCTGGTTTTCCCGCGCCGCGCGGTCCGGCATCAGGAACTGCGCATGGAACAGCTGCACCTCTTTGTCCGGCAGGCTTTCCCGCAGCAGCTGCGCGATCTTCTGCACTTTTTTGACCGTGTTTACGATCACCCCTGCACAGCCGCCCTCTGCCAGCTTCCGGCGCAGCAGCGCGGGCAGCTCCGGCTCTGTGAGCGTGGTCAGCTGCACCGTTTGACCGGGTGCATCCGATGGGACGGCCGTCTGCTTTACCTCTGCGCCATCCGTCCATGTCAGCAGCGGATAGCCGCAGCTGGTTTTCCACGGAGCGTCCGGGGCGGCCTTTTTCTGCCGGTAGGCCTCGACCAGCTCTGTGCGCCGCCGGGCGGGCAGGGTGGCCGAAAGCAGAATGACCGGCACCTTATACCAGCCCAGCCATTCCAGTGTCCGGTCCAGATAGCAGTTCATGTAGGTATCGTAGGCGTGGCACTCATCAATAATGACCACCTTGCCCGCAAGTCCCAGATGCCGCAGCATAACGTGCTTCTGGGCAAGTGCCGCCAGCAGCAGCTGATCAACTGTGCCAATCACGAAGTTTGCCAGCAGTGCCTGTTTGTTTCCCCGAAACCACTGGTGTACCTGTACCCGATGCTCTTCCTGCGCGTCCTCCTCCAGCTGCACTCCGCGCCCCTGTAACCGCAAATAGTTCTCGTTCAGTTCTGCCATGCCGTGCGCCAGCTTTATAGCCTGCGGCAGCGTCTCCTCAGACTGCGTGTCTGCCCAGCCAAGCAGCCGGGGAAAGATGCCGTTGGCCGTGGCCTGTGTGGGCAGCCCGAAAAAGACACCGCCCAGCCCGAACCGGCTGGCCATGATCTCCGCAGCGGCCAGCGCCGCCTCGGTTTTGCCCACGCCCATCTGTGCTTCCAAGATCAGAATGCCCGGTTCCGCTGCGGTATCTGCAGCCTTCAGAACAGCCCTCTGCACCGCATTGGGCGCAAAGCCGAACCGCACCGCAAACTCCTGCGGGTCTGCGATGCCCGGCTGTGCCTCCCACGGAAAGGGCAGGGCCAGCTTTTCCCAAGCCCTGTCCACCCGCGCCGGGTAATCCTCCATGCTGCCCAGCTCCTCTACCGGGATCAGGGGGAAGTATTCCGTATTGCTGGCGATCCAGTCTGCCATGATCAGAAGTCCGGTCAGAAGCACTTCCTCCTGCGGGTCCAGGTCGTACAGTTCCGCCGTATCATCAAAGCCGCAGTCCTGCAAAACAGTCATGAGCAGTTCTGTCCAAAAGCTTTCCCAGACCTTTTTTTGTCCCTTGGGGTAGTAGTTGCTCTCCCAGCACTCCAACTGGTCATCGACCGCCGCGCAGCTCTGTGGCCTGCCGTGATGCGCCCCCACAATGGAGGCTAGCCCGCCGGGACAATCATTCCACAGCAGAATTGCCTCGCCCGCCCGGGCATGCGGCGACTCCCGGCGGTTCTGTTCAGGACAGTCCAGCGGCGTCAACATTTCCAGCCGCTGCCGCGCCTCCGGCAGGGTGCGCAGGATATTTGCCTGAAAGGCTACCGTAGCCTTGCCTATATCATGGATCCCGCCCAGAAACCGGGCATGCGCGAGCAACGCTTCCTCGCGCTCAAAGCCCATGGCCCGTTTTGCACTTTCCGGGAGCCACTGCCGGACCAGCCGCTCCATGATGCCCGCCGTATCCCATAGGTGCATCCAGAGCGGCAGCCACAGGCTGGTATTCTCCGGGTCCGTTTTACCAGCCAAAAGCCTTGTTTTATTCAACGTCCAGCGCATTTTTGCTCCTTTTCCGGTGTGTGCTTTCCGTGTACCGAGCATAGCAGATAATGTGTACTATAATCCGTACTTTTTGCATTTTATCTCCGCAAATGAAAAAAGCGGCACACCGGGGCGTGCCTCATCAAAACGAAAGTGTCCTTGCAAGGTAAAGAAAACTGCTATTTATGGCCCTGTTCCGCCTTCTGTTCCAAAGATACGCTTCTGCCCTTCTGCTGTCAATGACTCTGCGCCAATTCATCAAAGCTACAAAAAAACGATTTCTTTTTTGTATAAAAACCGCCCCGGCTTCCATTGCGGAAACCGGGGCGGTTCATTCTGTTTATTGGTGTTCTTTCAGACACTCAATGCCTACCAACTGGCATTCAGTTTTTGAAGTTTTAGTCATATCTGTATTTAGAGGACTTTCCGTACACTTTTCGGAGCGATTTTTTCAGATTGACCACTGTTTCTTTGATGATTTTAGCTTCATCGGCAGAGCAATCTGCAAGCTGTTCCGTCATCCAGCTGTCGAACACCGGCTTTGCTTTTTTGATCTCGATGCAGAGCAGCTCGTCCGCTGAACAGTCCAGCGCGTTGATGATATCGATCAGCGTTTTCAGGCTGGGCACGGAGTTTCCTGTCTCGATATGGCTGATGTGCGTGACCACAACGCCGACCTCATTGGCCAGCTGCTCCTGCGTCATGCCCTTTGCAAGGCGGCAGGTACGGATGCGTTTTCCAATGTCAGCGTAGTCCACCATAGTACAAGTACCCTCCGTTTTGTGAAGTGATACTTGTATTGTATGTGCAATCGACCGGGATTGTAATAATCTGAAAGTGCAGTGGACTTATAAATACTAATCGTTCAGAAATACTTTAACTTCCTGCTTTCCGTCAATCGTTGTCACAGCAGTAATGGCATCCGGGCGGAAGGAGTCTCCCGGATAATGCATTTCCAATTTCAGATTGACTTTTTTCCCAGCTTCCACTTCCTGTGCCAGTTTATTCTCAAAATTTTTGAATTCGTTCCGATTTAGTCCAGAATCCTGCGGAATGAGATTTTCCAAATCGTTTGCCCCATCAAAGCGATCTGCAATTGCATGACCTCGATCATCGGTACTTTTTTCATATCCTTTTCCAATGTCATGGATGCTGTCTTTAATTTGCAGACGACCATCATGCTCTTTCAGATGCAGGTTTCCTTCGGCTGTAAACAGCCTTCCAAGGTGATCGGTAGTGTACTCATATCCGTTTCTTTTATACTCTGCATCCGTCAAAAGATCCTGCTCCATACGGTACGGCATTCCATCATCGTTATTTTTGTATTCCAGCTCTTTTTCTAGCTCTGCAAATGACTTTTCCGTAGCAGCATCCAGTTTTTCTTCTGCCTTTTCTATCACGCCTTTCTGTAGACGTTCAAATGACCGTTTGACGACATCATCCAACCCAATGTGCATTTTTGCTTCCATCGGTTTCGCTTCTGAGATTTCTCGCCTCACAGCACACGACCTCCCTGCTGTTCAAAATTCGTCCTTAGATTATCTACAGCCTTTGCATCCGGGTTCAGGCTCATGCCCATGCTTATCACGCTATTTAGCACCCAGTCTGCAGCAGCAGCTTTCAGGCCGTACTGTCCCTGCAGCTGTTCCAGAAATTCTTTACGGGGTGTGAGCGATTTTTTAGCTGCGGCACAGTAATCAACGACTGTACCGATCCCACCAAAGAAATCGAACACAGCTTTCCGAGTCTTAGCCACATCCAGTTCGCCGCCTGCAAAAACCCGTTCCAGGTAGCGACTGTCCTCAGGCTTCAGCACAGTCTCATGGCGTTTCAGCCAGAGCTTCAGCTGCTCCATCTCCGAACTGCTCAGCGGTTTCAACTCTTTGCCCACTGCCAGTTGTCCGAATACAAACTCTGCGTTGATTTCATGCGGCATTTTTGAAGGCTTGTGGTAAACAGCATTTTCCGGCATGGGATACGCCTCAATCTTGCAGAGCACTGCCTCCGGCCACTCGTTCTGGTAAACGGCAGCCACACCCAGCGGCAGCTTGGACAATTCGTCGATCTGTGCCTCCTTCAGGGCGGCAGACTTGCCTACCAGCTTGCGATCTTCTTCGTCCGGCAGGCGCAGAATAATTTTGGTGTTCGTGTTGCGGATGACCGACATATCCAGCAGTCCGGGTGCCTGGTCTGCAATGATAAACCCCTCACCATAAGTACGCATTTCCGCAATGGCATTTGCCAGCATTTCCACCGACTTGCCCTGCAAATTTGCACCTTCCTGTGATTGCTCTGCCGAGGTCTTGCGCAGCAGGTTGTGCGCTTCTTCCAGCACTGTGACATGGCGAAGCCTGCTGTTCATCCCGCTGCTGCACATCCGGTATTCCTGTAACTTCATCACCAAGATGCCCATCAGCAGCGATTTCGTTTCCATAGAGCCCACACGGCTCAAATCTACGATCACATTCTGATCGAACATTTCAGCATCGCTCAGCGCATCTTCTGCGCAAAGCACACTTCCATAAATACCGTTTGTCAACGACTTTACGCGGGTGCACAATGCACCCACATAATCGCTTTGGGTATCCTTGGAATAATGCGACTCTTCAATGACGCCCGGCAGAATATCCAGCAGGTCAAAGAAGGTTGGGAAAATTCCCTTCTCGCTCTCCGAATTGCGCAGATCCCAGCCTACTTTCTGATAGCTGCGCTCAATAGCATCCTTCAGCACCGCTGGCATGGCTGCATACATCGGCCAGCAGGCGTTGAATATCTCCACCAGACGGTCAATATGTTCCAGAATATGGATATTCTCAGGGAACGCAAAGGGGTTCATGCGCAGCAGCGGCGTTTCTCTGGGGTTTGTACCAAACACCTGCGCATCTGTACAATTGCCGAACACGTTCTTGTATTCGCCCTTGGCCGGTTCCACCACAAGAAACGTCGTTTGTCCGTTCTTTGTGATCTCATCCAGCAGATGGTAGACCGCATTGGATTTGCCTGTGCCAGTCGAGCCAGTGATGAATGTGTGGGAAGCCATCGCCTGCCGGTTCAAGAGCAGTCCTGCCGCTTCCTCTTTACCCATGTGGTAAATCTTGCCCAGATTCATCTTGTCCTCATCCGGCATCGCCTCATCCGGCACATTGCGGCCAAACTCCGCGTGCTCAATAATTGGCAAGCCGTGCACTGAGCGGGTGGGCAAGCCAAGATGCATCGGCAGTTCCCGCCCGCTGACCAGCGTACCTGCCGTGTAAAACAGACTGTCAGCTTCATTCTCCCAGAGCTGGCGTGCAAAGACAGGGTGTGTAAACCGTTTGAGATATTCTCGCATAGCAGTTACACTTGCACGGTCCTGCCAAAGATTGGCCGCACCGCTTTCCACAGAAGAGCCTTCTCCAATCATCAGCGAACGATATGTATTAGCTGCAAGAAGAGCCTTGCTGGGGCGAGAGGACAAAAAATAAGCCGCACAACTGTAACAGCCGTAATCTTCACTTTCTTTGGTACGCTTGATTTGCTCGTCAATTCGTGTCAGCAGTTCTTCCACCGCCTTGTTGCAGACTTCTATCTGCTGCGTCCGCACAGTGCCGTGCGTATCCGTCGTCCCGTTGGAATGCTGTTCATTGGTGCTGTGCGCATTGCTGCGTTCCACCGTAGAGCTGTCTGTGTGCGCCGTGTTGTATCCCCGGCTCATCCCAAAGCCCATCGACTTTCCGATGCTCCGTGCCGTACTCCATGCAGTCCCATTTGTTTCATGTCCAGCCACCATAGGCACCACAGCGCCAAACAGCGGTCCAGCCTTTACCGCCGCACCAACTGTACTCGCCGCCGACACGATGGCTGCTCCGGCAGGCGGGAAGACTGCCGATGCCGCCACTGCTCCAAGCGCAAGGATACTCGCACCAGCCGCAACGCCGACCATCGTTCTTTTGCTCGGCAACCGAAGCCGTGTGACCGCGTGCGACTGTCCTATCGTATTCGTCGTTCCTTGGTTCATTCCAGCGTTAAAGTTAAATCCCGTGTTTCGGCCTTGTTCATCGCTGAAACCACTGCTCGTTCCGTCCGTTACCGTATCCGATGTGCCAGAGCAGAACGTCTCCATGACCGCATGGCTTTCGTTTTCTGTATAAGACCACGTTGTTTTGCGGAACGGAGACAACGCGCTATACAGTTCCTCATATCCATTTCGGATGCCAGCCTGTGTTTCTTCTGTAACTGGCTCTGCCAGAAATAACGCTGTATAAGCATCGCCATCCATTGCATCGATAAAACGCTCAATGCCCTGAATAAATGCTTTGTCCTCCGTCTTGGATTTATCTCGCAATGCCGCAACGCAGGAGACAGAAGCGATTGCCGATTGTGCCGAACCGAAAGAACCGTTATCGTCTTCCAGCAGCGCGTCAATTTCTTCCTGATGGAGTTCCTGTACTTCCGAACCGGGGAAGTTACTCTTCATCCCTTTTTCCAGCGCATCACCGGAAATTGCAAGGTCGCGGTTATCGATGCTCTGCCTGCCCGGATTCTGCCGCACCCCCAAATAAATATCTGCCGGTGCACCATCTGCCGGAACATCGATCATCACAGCCAGACTGCAACCAAGGGCCATGCTGGAATGATAAACGGTGGAGAGTTTTTGGAGCATATCCTCGCCTTTTTTCAGGGTCAGCTCCTTCATCTGGAACAGCTTGATGCAGGTCTTGACATCCAGCGTTTTCTTCATTTCTTCCGATGGCTCCACCAGCGAATAACTCTGCAATTCCGGCAGATATTTTTTGTACACCAGATGGTCTGCCAGCGTCAGTTGATTTGCAAGTTCTTCCATCGACTGCCTCTGGGAGAGATCCTGATTCGTCATTTGTAAATCGTTCATGTTGGTTTCCTCTTTTGACAGAAAGTCGTTTTATTCAAACATCGCTGCACCCATCACGTTTATATCTTCAACTGCTTTTGTTTGGTTCACCCAATATTTTCAGAAATCCATTTCCAATGCCATGCGCAGTCTTTTACGATTTGATGCTTTTTCTTTTGAGCGTTCAAAGCTTTTGTTCATCTTCAAAATTTCATCCATGGTCGTTTTGGTCTGCTTTCCTGCAAATACGTCCCTTGACATTTGCTTTATGGCTTTGCTCATCCTGCTTGCATCTTCCTTGGCCTCTGCTACTATATAGAGCACATCCGCGCGGTGCTTATCCTTTTCCACACCAATGCCATTCTGGTAGCAATAGGCCACATTGCTGTCTGCCACATAGAAACCATGATCTCCTTCACTCGCTGCCCCAAAATGGGCCAGAGCCTCTTTCCCATCTTTGGGTACACCAATGCCCCTTGCGTAGCAAACGCCAAGATCATTTATTGCCTTCATATATTCCTGCTGTGCTGATTTTTGGTAATACTCTACTGCTTGTTTCACATTTTGGGTCACAGCATTTCCGATAAAAAGACACGTTGCAAAAAGGTACTGTGCCTCAGCATCTCCTTGCTCCGCTGCCTTTTTATAGTACTTGACAGCTTCCGCAGGAAGTTTGTTTACACCCAACCCCTTCATATAGCATTTTCCAAGATTTCTCTGCGCTTCCTTCGAACCGTTCTCTGCCGCCTTTTGGAACAGTTCAAACGCTTTTCTCGTCTCTACCCCCACTCCAATATAATACTCGCCCAATTTATTTTGTGCGTCGGCATTTCCCTGTTCTGCGGCCTTTTCGAGCCATTCCATAGCCTTACTCTTGTCTTCCTCTACACCAATTCCTGCAAAGTAGGAACATCCCAAAAAGAATTGTGCTTCCGCCTTTCCTTGTTCCGCCGCTTTTTTAAACCATTCAAAAGCTTTACGCTCATCTTTTTCTGCTCCGATTCCCTCAGAATAAAAATTTCCCAAAACAACCTGTGCATCTGCATAGTCTTGCTCAGCGGCTTTCTGCACCCAGTAAAGTGCCCGCTTTTCATCTTCTTCAACACCCAAACCATTCAGGTAACAGGCTCCAAGATCATACTGTGCAGCAGCAAAGTCCTGTTCAGCAGATTTTTTGTACCATTCGATTGCCTTCTTTTCATCTTTTTCGACCCCATATCCATTAAGATAGATACCTGCCAAAACATATTGTCCTGCGGGATGGCCTTGCTCCGCAGCTTTTCGGAACCACTTTATTCCTTCTTGCTGAGCAGGGTCGTTCCAATCCGCGTCATCATTTGCTAAGGTCAAACCATATTTAACCTGCGCGTCTGCATTTCCTTGCTTTGCAGCCAGATAGAACCACTTTTTTGCTTCTTCTTCATCCTGCTGAACTCCATCTCCGTCGCTGTACATATCACCTACCACAGACTGTGCATCCGCGTCTCCCTGCTCTGCGGCCTTCTTCATCCATTTGAATGCTTCTGCATGGTCTTGCTCAACACCTTCACCATTGTAATAGCACTCTCCCAGATTAGATTGCGCATTTGCATAGCCTTGTATTGCTGAGTTGTAAAACAGCTCAACTGCTTTCTTCAAGTCTTTTTCAACCCCCTTTCCCGTTTTGTAATCTAACGCTAAATTGCATTGCGCCTTGGGATGGCCTTGTGCCGCTGACTTTGCATACCATTTGGCAGCTTCTTTTACATCTTTTGAGACACCTTCACCGCGATCATAGCGGACACCAAGACGATTTTGCGCATCTGCATTTCCCTGTTCTGCGGCCTTGCGGTACCACTTAGCAGCTTCCACCATATTTTTTTCATTACCTTTGCCTTCTGCGTAACAAAGGCCAAGCCGTAACTGGGCTTCCGCCGAATCATACTTTTCCGCAGCAGCTTTGTATGCCTGAAACGCTCCTTCCTCATCGCAGACCTTTTCACACCGCTGTGCGCTTTCCAAATATACTTGCGCATTGTCCTCTTTGCTCGTCTCTGCAACCATTTCACCAAGACCGTACTGCTGCACACAATAGGCAAACACACTTTTTGGCATATCTGAGCCGTAGAAATAGTAGCTGTATTGGGTATCAGGCCCTGCATTCCGTGTCTGGAGTTTTACTTCTTCGCCAAGACCCTTCCAGCTGGCACGGCCCGAAACAGGCATAAACCATTCTGGAATAGGCTTGTTTTCAATGGCTGTCAACCCTTCCATCTCGCATTTGTCGATACGGATAGATTGCAAAGCATTATCCTGATAGAAAACTTCGACCCGAACCTTGTTCATACAGCAGAACTCCTTTTATTTTTTCATTTCCGATATAATTTTGATGTAATCTCCCTGACTTCTCACCCACATATTGATACCTGTACCGAACACCTCAGCTTCTACGATCCAACCTTTTTCTGTTACCTGCAAAACCTTTGCAGTGGGCAGTCGGTCGAGAACGGATTCCAGACTTGGCCCGGTATACTCGAACCGGATGGTCTGCAACTCGCCGCCGTACATAAACTGGATGCGCTTGCGCATCTCGCCCTCCTGAAAGCGATCGGTATAGCGCTGGGCAAAGTGCCGATCGAGGGTCTTATAGTTCTGGATACGGTCGATGCGGTAAATCGTCGGGGAGTTATCCTGCGGGTTCTGGAAATGCTTATCCTTGTCGATACCCTCGATGAACGCTGCCAGATAGAAATAATACTCACTGAACAGGATGCCCACCGGCTCAATGGTGCGCACACGGGTCTCGCCGTCATGGGTGCGGCAGTAGGTAATTTCCATAACATTGTGATTTTCTACTGCCGTGCCGATCTCCCACAGGCTCTCAATGAACTTCCGGCCGTGCTGCGGCTCAACGTAATGGAAGCGTTCGTTGCTGATGAGGTCTTTCACCTGATTCAACCGGTCCAGCGGGGTGCACACCTGCACCAGCTTGTCCAGAATGGGGAACATTTCCTCCTTGACCATGGAACGGCTCTCCAGCAAAATCTTGCATACCGCCAGAATCTCGCTGCTGGTGAGGAAGCGGGAAAGCGTGTCATCCAGCAGATAGCCGCCCTTTGCGGAGTTGTATAAGATCTCCCGGCGCGGCTCGCTGTCTGCAAAATAGCTACGCAGGGTATCAAGATCGCGCTGGATGGTTTTCTCGCTGACACCGAAGCGGTCAGCCGTCTGCTGTTTATTCAGCACCCCGCCCTGTACAAGCACCTGCTGGATATAGAGTATACGGTCTAATCTACTATTACGCACGGTTCATTCTCCTTCTCTGCTCATTGTAACACAGTGCAACAACAGTCGCAATTCTTTGTGTGAAATTTTGTTGTTTTGTGAAACAGCTATAAAATTTTTGTCTCTTTTGCACAACCCCAGTATACAAAAAAAGATGGACAGCTTGTCTGTCCATCCTCCAAAAAGCCAAGTGCTTTTCTCACAAATTCCATCTGCGGTTCAGCCGGTAGATCACATCCCATACATCATCCTTAAAAGTGTACATTACCTGACGCGGTGATGCACTTCTGCTTGCCATGCAGACAACCAGAAACAGTTCGGCGGCAAATGCCGCGCCCAGCAGAAACATCCATATTTTTTTCATTGTGCACTCTCCTTTGATGGCGTTTATGCCCTTTTGTCTGTCTATTATAACGATCCTGTTGGACAGTTTGCTTGTCCTTTCTGTAAAAGATATTTTCTGCTTTTCCTGTACGTTGCAACACAAAAACCGCCCCGGCTTCCTGTTACGGAAACCGGGGCGGTTCGTTTGTTTTATTTGTGCTTTTTCAAGCGCTCACGCAATTACTTGCGGGGGTTCTTGATAGCAGCCTGAGC
>ENA-OZFZ01001000-OZFZ01001000.1-human-gut-metagenome-genome-assembly--contig:-NODE-1000-length-12561-cov-5.177435_pt1 | contig 12561 bp, 10 predicted proteins | sample MGYA00244621_ERZ653640 | MGnify/ENA primary metagenome ERZ653640 (study PRJEB26926, sample SAMN06165019) | human gut metagenome | biome: ENVO:00009003; feature: ENVO:2100002; material: ENVO:00002003... | reverse complement strand
TAAAACGAATTAGTTAATCGTACTCAAATCTGTCAAGCCTTTCTAGTGATAGTCAGACAAAGAATATAGTGGTCCATATATACGTTGCTTGAATAGCATACCACAATGGGTATTGGTCGTAGCTCTTTTGACGCTATACATTTCTAGGTGTATTGTTTCTTCTGCTGCATATTCTCCATTTTACGTTTGTTTGTTCGTCATTCTATTTCTTAGAATAAGGTGGTGGAACTGGATTGAACGTTGCATGATGGTTCTTGGTAAATTCAGCACATCGGTATGGCTAATACATACATGGTTTTGCTATTATCTCTTCCTTGATTTTATATATGGTTTCCATTATCCAATACTAATATTGGCAGTTGAATTTGCTGTAAGCATAATGTTTGGATATGTGATACAGAAGATTGCAGCAATGGTGTATTCGTGTCTTAAATAAAGAAAAGCAGTACAAAATGAGAAAATCTCACAAATAATGTATATCTTTACCATATTATATAACATAAAAATGAATGATATGTTTAACAGACTCACAATAAAAAATTTTAAGTCAATAATAGACCTGACTATTGATTTGGGAAGGGTGAACGTTTTCATCGGTGCAAATGGCATGGGCAAAAGTAATGTACTGGAAGCTATAGCCATGATAGCAGCTAATAGCCAAGATGAAATCGACTTGAACAAGTTGGTGCAGGCAGGTGTACGTATTGCGCGTCCAGACTTGATGAGAAGTTCTTTTTATGGAAAGAAAACTGCTGACAATATAGAAATATGCCTTTCGGGATATGGCAATGAATATACTTATACAATATCTCCTAAAGACAAGGAGTATGTTATGACTCCTTGGACTGTTGATGTCAAGAGAACGGAGGTAAACCATGAAACATCTAATCGAGATAAATTTGCAGTGGCGTTGTCGCGATATGAAATATATACCCCAATGTTGGATGCATTGCGTGGATTGTCACAGACTTCTTCTCGTTATCCAATAGGACTGCATGGCGAGGATTTTGACGTGTTGCTCAACATGATGTCGAAAGATACAAAAGAAAAGATTGCAAAGGAAGCAAGTGAGTGTATATCGTGGATGGATTCTGTTGCATATGATGAAAACGATCTGTTGCGTCAGGTCGGTCTTAAACTTGGAAGAAGCAAGTCGCATTTGTTTTTCAAGGACAAGTTCATGCAAAAGAAAATGACAATGTTCTCAGCTGAAAATGCAAATGAGGGTGCATTGGTTATATTGTTCTATCTGACATTATTGTTGAGTGACAAAACTTCATCGTTTTTTGCAATAGACAATATTGATACAGGACTGAATCCTCGTCTTTGTCGACATTTAATGAAACTTATAGCGGAGATGACAGAAAAAGCGGATAAGCAAATACTTATAACAACACATAATCCTGCGTTTCTCGATGGTATGAACCTTCAAGATGACAATCAGAGACTTTTTGTTGTAAGCAGGTCGGATGAGGGTTATACAAAAATAAAACGTTTAAAGACAAAACCACTACCCGATGGTGATAAAATGCGAATGAAATTGTCTGAGATGTGGATGAATGGTCTTTTAGGAGGTGTCCCCAATAATTTCTGAGAAATATGAGAATAGGAATTATAGCAGAAGGACGCGCAGATATTGCTGTCATTAAAGCTGTTGTAAAAGCGATTACTGGTATTGATGGTAGTGATATGTATGCAATCCGTCCAAAAGAAATCTTAGATGAAACGGATGGAGAAGAATTAAAGTTTAGCAATTGGGAATTGGTTTTGCAGTCATGCTATAATGAACAATTGCTTGTACCTTTCTTTGAAGGCATTGATGATGAAGCCATTTTAGTCGTTCACATAGATACGGCTGAAAGAGGAGAGAAAAATTATGATGTGCATGAACCTCAACGGACCGGACACCCTGATTGGAAAGAATATAGCCGAGAACTTAGAAATAATGTAAAGATAAAGATTGAAACATTGATACCTGAGCGTCATAGAGATAAGGTTGCTTACGCTATTGCTATAGAAGAAACTGACGCTTGGCTAATACCATTGTACGATGTAGCAAAGCGTAGAGACTCTGCTTCGAATATAAATGCGAAGGAAAAGTTGCGAACTTTGATAGGGGCAATAAAAAAGAACGCTAAGTATATTGACACGACACACGACAACTTGAATTACTCTAATTTAGGAAAAGATTTGATAAAGGGTATAAAGATTGCACGAAAAGGAAACGAAAGTCTTAATCTTTTCTGTATGGATATAGAGAGCTTTTTATAATATTAAACATCCCCGTCCGAATGGCGGCATAGCGCAGAGCGATACTGCGACGGGGAACAACTTTTTATTTTTATTATTTGTATTCTGTTGGTGGAGTAGGGCTTTATCATTCCACTAACGCATAATAGTATATCTTTAGAAATAGACTTTTAAGGTAGGTATTCCAGTATGGAGTATCTGCCCTAAGTGGTATTGTAGTTTATGAATATCCTTCACGTAGTTAACATCTATTTTGTTCTCCCTTATTTTATCGGAGACCAATTTACGTATTTCAAGGAACGTGGCTATCGGATGAATGTAGTCTGTAGCCCAAGTGAGTATTTGGCTGACTATGCCAAGAAGCAAGGCTTTGACTATATTGATACTCCTGTGAACAGGAGTATTTCAATAAAGCAAGACTTGGCAAGTATAAGGAATATCTGCAAGTTTATACGCAAAAAGAAAATTGATATTGTTGTTGGTCATACGCCTAAGGGGGCATTGCTTGCGATGATTGCCGGATGGCTGTGCAGAGTGCCTAAGCGTATTTATTTTCGTCATGGACTGGTGTACGAGACGAGTCATGGATTGAAGCGGACTATACTTAAGACAGTTGACAGAATCGCATCGGCTTGTGCTACGCAGATTGTTTGTGTCAGTCCGTCGGTGCTTAAGCGGAGTATTGAGGACAGACTTGCTCCTGCTAAGAAGCAGATGATATTGAGTAAGGGTACTTGTAATGGTATTGATACGCAAGGACACTTTAATCCTGCAAACATTGACAAGGCACTACTAAACGAACTGAAAGCAAAGTATGGCATTAAGGATGATGATTTCGTTATAGGCTATTCTGGACGTATGGTGCGTGATAAGGGTATCATAGAGCTGGTACGTGCTTTTGACAAACTGAAAGATGCTGACAACTGCAAGCTGTTGTTGGTGGGTATGTTTGAGAAGCGTGATGCTTTGCCTGAAGATGTGAAGAGTCGCATAGAGAATGATCCCCGTATCATCTATACAGGTTTTATCAATGGTGGAATGGAGTACTATTATGCCATGATGAATGTGTATGTGCTTGCATCGTATAGAGAAGGTTTCCCGACTGGTGTGCTTGAGGCGCAATCTATGGGAAAACCAGTTATAACTACACGTGTCACGGGATGTTGCGACTCGATAGTTGACGGAAAGACCGGATTGTTTATTGATAACGATGCCGACGATTTGGCTAAGAAGATAGATATGATTCGTATGGATAATGCTATTGATGGCAAAGAGGGACGTAAATGGGTTGTCGAAAACTTTGATAGCCGCATTGTGTGGAAAGAAATAGAAAAGTTATATTAACTCATCATTAATGTCCTGTTAAAATGGGACGAGTTGAACAATTAATCAAATAGCCCCGGAATTAGGGGATCATTTAGATCTTTGACATCATTGAAATTAGTCTTGTCGAACAGGTCATGCAAGTGGGTTTTGTCAGTCAATGATATGCTGAGAATCTGCAAGACTTCATAGGTTGAGCGTTTCAATTTCATATCATGTTGGACAATAGCCACAAGACAGTATGTGATAATAGCCACACTGATTTGTATGCGAACAGCGTTCTCTGTTGTACCCCAGAATTTCTTTATCTTGAGATGCTGCTTGAGCCATTTGAAGAACAGCTCAATCAACCATCTTTTCTTATAAAGTTGGCGACATCCAGTGCAGAAAGTTGTTTCGCATTCGTCAGAAAAGTGAACTCACAGTCATCTTCCTCATCGTAATATCGGACGAGTCTGAATGACTCAGTATATTTCTTCTCGGAGAGATATCCAGTCAGTTTCACTTCCGCATCTGTCATTATGTTCTTTTGCATTCTCCGCTCCCATTTGACAGTCTTATACTTTAAGTTTGTCTTGGCTCTGACAACAAAGAAAGAGTCGTAAGATGTATCCTATAGAGTTCTTTAAAGGAGTCATAAGCCCTGTCGAATATATAATAAGCGTTTGGCTCATAATGGATTGAAGACATTGCTGTAGAATCGTGCTTTGATGCAGTGGTTACATTATAGAAGGCAGGAACTTGTGCTTCAATGTCGTATAAGACATGAGCTTTCACTCCACCTTTCTTGCTTCGGAACTTTGCCCATGGGAATGTTGCAAGACATAACGAAATTGTTGTTGAATCAAACGCATATTTCTTCCCGGAAATGTCAAGGATGTTGGTCATCCGCTTCTCGCAGGCTCTCACGGTTACTCAGTTGTCCAAACATCATCGCAAGCATCTGATTCCAGCAAGTGAAATGTTTTACATATCGGTTGCCATCATACTTGCGAACATAATTGTTGAACTAAGTCCTGTTTAGAAAAGCGGTTGGTTGAGAGAATACGTATTTGTCTTGGAACATAGCAGCTATTTGTATTAGACTGCAAAGTTGCAAAATCAAGTCCGTTTCATTTCAAAAACCGTGTAATTGACTATATTTCAATAATTTCAAAGAACTATTTATCCGTAAGCAGTCATTTTAGACCGTCTTTCAAGCCTTGTTAATGAAATATACCTTTGCCTTGGATTTTAAACAAAGGCAAGATGAATATAAACGAAGAAGGTAAGTACTACGCCTCAATGGTTCGCAAGTTCCGAACAGAGTGCAACAGTAAGAACCTTCGTGGGTTCTGCAAAGAGCAAAAAGTAAGCTATATCAAAATGCTTCATTGTATACGTGACGATTCTTATCGTAAGTCAAGTATAAAGCCTGTCGCATTCGAAGGGGAACAGGGCTTGCGTCCATTGGTAGTGGATAGGACCGATTCCGAAATAACGGAGCCCGCAGTTTCTCCCGAAGCGCCATTATCGGACATGTTGCTTGATGATATTGACATAAGTTTCTGGATGAAATAACTAACAAACGATGAATATACTTATTACTGGAGTCCACGGTTTCGTAGGTTCAAACTTGGTGAAGTATCTCGCTAAAGAGAATACTATCTATGGATTGGACATTGTAAAACCTGAGAAAGAGGGTGTGAAATGCACCTTTGGTTGGGATGCGTTGGATACTGAGGGCATAATGCCTGAGATTGATGCTGTGATTCATTTGGCAGGAAAGGCACACGACACTCGCAACAAGAGTGCAGCTGATGTTTACTTTAAGGTGAACACAGGACTGACTCAAAAGATATTCGATTGGTATATGGCTTCGCCTACTGCAAAGAAGTTTGTCTTCTTCTCAACTGCCAAGGCAGCTGCAGAGTGTGTGCCAGAGATTCTAAGAGAAGATGTAACGCCTACTCCTAAAGGTCCTTACGGTGAGAGCAAGATAAAGGCAGAGGACTATATCTTGGATGCCTTGGAGAAGCAAGGTGTGTCGCGCAAGTCAATGAGCAGTGTGGTGCCTGGAGCGGACAGACCAACGAACGGCAAGGAGGTGTATATCTTCCGTCCTTGCATGATACATGGTCCTGGCAACAAGGGCAACCTTAACTTGCTGTATGGTGTGGTGAGCAAGGGTATTCCTTGGCCTCTTGGTGCATTTGAGAACCGCAGAACTTTCACTTCGGTAGAGAACATCTGCTTTGCCGTGAATGGTGTGCTGACGAAGGATGTGCCTTCTGGCATATATAATATGGGAGATGACGAGGCTTTGTCTACCAATGAGCTTATAGAGGTAATCTGTGAGACTTTAGGTAAGAAGGCACGCATCTGGCGCATACCTAAGGGCTTCATGAACGGAGTGGCTAAGGTGGGCGGTTTGCTTCACTTGCCGTTGAATTCGTTGCGTATGCAGAAGCTGACCGAGAATTATGTCAGCTCGAATGAGAAGATAAAGAAGGCACTTGGAATAAAGAAATTCCCTGTAGACGCACGCGAGGGATTGAAACAGACTATTGCTTGCTTTGCAAAGCAATAATCGGCCTTAAGGAGTAGAATGTAAAGGTGTAACCACTCAATGATATGTATGTGCTTGTCAAAGAGCTGGTTTGTAAGCCGTCAAGCTATGAATGGTAGCAGAGCTTTCTTCGGTCTGCGGCCAGAAAAAATCAGATTGGCAATCAGCCGATAGTCAATAATCAAGTCGAATTTTAAGAACTCAGCTATAAGTACCAGTAAATGTGCTTATATAAAGAGAGGTATGCCCGAATTTGAGCACTTACAGTGCTTACAATAGAAATTCTAATATAATCAAAGGAAATCCAAACATGACGTATCTTATTATTTTCGTTCTGCTCCTTGCGGCGGAACTGGTCTATTTCCGCATTGCGGACAAATGTAATATTATTGACAAGCCTAACGAGCGTTCATCGCACTCGACGATTGTGTTGCGTGGTGGTGGCATCATCTTCCTGATTGGTGCTTGGGTGTGGAGCGCATTCTTCGGATTTGAATATCCGTGGTTCTTGGCAGGACTGACTTTGGTTGCAGGAGTGAGCTTTGTGGATGATATTCATTCATTGCCCGACTCTATAAGATTGGTGGCTCAGTTTGTGGCGGCAGCAATGGTGTTTTATCAAATGGGAATATTACATTGGTCGATGTGGTGGGTGATAGTGATTGCACTTGTTGTTTGTGTTGGAGCAACAAATGTAATAAACTTTATGGATGGAATCAATGGTATTACAGCAGGATATTCATTGGCAGTATTGTTTCCGTTAGCTGTTGTAAATATAGATAATAGCTATATGGAGCAGAGTTTGATTGTCTCAACTATTCTTTCTTTATTGGTGTTTTGTATCTTCAATTTCCGACCGAAAGGGAAAGCAAAATGCTTTGCTGGGGACGTAGGTTCTATTGGTATTGCGTTCATTCTACTGTTCATGTTGGGAAATGTGATTATTAAAACAGGCGATATTACTTGGTTGATATTCCTGTTGGTATATGGCGTGGATGGCTGTTTGACGATTATGCATCGCATTATGCTGCATGAGAATTTGGGAGAGGCTCATAGAAAACATGTCTATCAGATTATGGCGAATGAATTGAAGATTGGCCATGTTAAGGTGACGTTATTCTATATGGCTATGCAGTTGGCTGTATCGTTGGGATTTGTTTATCTTTGTCCGAATACGATTATGGCGCATTGGTGCTATATGGTTGCCACTATTGTGGTGCTCGCTGTAGCATATATTCTTTTCAAAAGGAAATATTATCATTTACATGAGGAGTATCTTGCTTCTCTCAAAAATTAATTATTATGGAACAGATAGATGAAAAATTAATATCAAAGTTATTTGAGCAAGCAAAAGAGAATCCCCGTTTACGCCAAAACTTAGACTTGCGTACTTCTTCGTCCGATACGAGCCAGCGTATGTTGAATGCTTTGTTGCCGGGAACGGTAGTGCCTATTCATCGGCATGAGGATACAGCGGAGACTGTTATCTGTTTGTGTGGCAAGTTGGATGAGGTTATTTATGAGGAGATGAATCCTCAGTTGCCTTCTTTAACGGGAAGTCGTTTCCGGGAAATAGAGCGCATTCACCTTTGTCCTGCCCAAGCCCAATATGGCTGTCAGGTTCCGAAAGGTGCGTGGCACACGGTGGAGGTGATAGAGCCGAGTGTGATATTTGAGGCGAAGGATGGAAAGTATATGGGGTAAAGCCTCTCCCCAGCCCTCCTCTAAAGGGAAGGGGTGATGGATGTTAACCTCTCCCTATAACAGATAGGCATTGGGGACATTTTGATGATATCATTTGTGACACTGCTTTGCATAACTTATGCTGAGAGAGTATCAGGAAGAGATACGCAATCATGTAGTGGATGCTTTTGAGAAGTATCGCTCCGTGATGGTGCAGATGCCGACAGGAACAGGCAAGACTGTGGTGCTTGCTTCGATAGTGGAGATGTTCCTGCGTGGTAATAGTACTCAGACTGTGCTCATTGTGGCACACCGTAAGGAACTGGTGGAGCAAATTCGTGAAACTCTGAAGCAACAGTGTTTCCCTTTCCTTATTTCAAATTCTATACGAGTACATTCCATACAATGGTTGAGTCGGAGGATTGATTGTGTTGATTTTGTTCCTTCTTTAGTCATTATTGATGAGGCGCATCATGCCCTTGCCAAGACCTATAAAGTGATGTGGCAACAATGGCAGGGGGCGAAGTTCTTGGGATTGACGGCTACTCCTTGCCGGTTGAATAAGCATGGGTTTACGGACTTGTTTGATGTCCTGTTGCAATCGTGGTCGCATAACAGGTTTACTGCCGAGGGATGGTTGTCGTTGTATGACTATATGTCGGTGAGGGTTGATAGCGAGGAGTGGCGTATGGTAAACTCGTTGAAGAAGCGAGGAGCGGACGGGGATTTCTCGTTGAGGGAGATGAGTGAGAAGTTGGATGTGCGACCAAGTATCGAAAGACTTTGTGATACAGTGTTGAGGTATGCACGGAACAAGAAGGGGATTGTGTATGCCATAGATATTCAGCATGCGGAGCATATTACGGAATACTATAGGGAGCATGGAATCAATGCCGTGGTGATTAGTTCGAAGACACCTCCTGATGAGAGACAAATGCTTATTGGACGGTTTAAAGAGAGTGTTATCCTGAAAGATAAGGCGAACGGGGCGGATAGGACAAACATGGCAATGGAGAGCATTCAGGTCCTGGTGAATGTTGACCTGTTCGGTGAAGGCTTTGATTGTCCCGATGTGGAGTTCATACAATTGGCGCGGCCTACATTGTCACTTGCGAAATACTTGCAGCAGGTGGGACGTGGAATGCGTGTGTTTGACGGCAAGAAGTATTGCCTGATATTGGACAATGTTGGGTTGTACAGGCTGTTCGGGTTGCCGTCGGATGACAGGGATTGGCTTGCCATGTTTGAGGGTTCGGAGGCTGGAAAGGGAAACTTGAAGAGGGCAGAAGAGAGGGTGCTTGCCGCTTATTCCATCTGCCATGATACACTGGATGAGATTACTGCCGATGAGCGGACAGATTTAATCATTGTGATGGCGCATGACGGACAGCGCAATGACTTGGAGGCTGCTTATAAATATAGAATCTTGCGCAATGCGGAAGGTTTGACCGGGGTGGTTGACAAAGATGGCAAAGAGGTGCTTCCGTGCATCTATAATAAGGTCGAACTGAAACTATATGGAATAGCCAAACTCTACTCACGAAGGAAAGTAGACTGGGAGAGTCCGTGGATGGACTTGCAGAATGGGATAAGATTCCGATGCCAACCCCAAATGGAAAGGTATGGTTTCCTGGAGTTTTGTACAACGGACGGCTTGCGACTTTACCCGAGAGTGCGGACGAAGTTGATGGATGAAACTTGCTTTGTCACGCCTGCTGCATTGTCACATGGAATAGATGATGGGCTGCGGTTCCGTAATTTCTACATACCGCCTTCCAAGGATGAACCACAGATTTATACTTTCAAGGATAAGATGGACGGTTACGCATTGTTTGAGAGTGCGGACGGATTACTTTATTTCAGGAATGGATTGGAAGCGGGATTGCACCTTGTCTCGTTGGATGAATGGAAAGAGGAGAAGATTCGCTGGACAGATAGGATAAAGGACTTTGAGAATCAGGAGAAGAGATGTGGAGAGAGAAGGATATTCCCATATCACATAAAGGTGGAGATTAATCATGGCTATAAGTTGTCCGACTACAATGAAGTCACAGATATCCGCATCACCCGCAACGGTCAGAAAGCCTACAATACCTTTGCCTTTGATATGTTGGCCCATAGTTGGAAATCAAAAGGGTCGTACACGGAAATATTTCCCCCGGCATACGGCATTCGTGTCGTAAGGAATTGGGAAGGCAAGTATCTGTTGCGTACATCTTATTTTGAGAAATTCAGCACGGAAAAAGATCCGAAGTTTGATTTTGCGGAATTGCAGGATGAAGCCTATCTGTATATCCAGAATGACGGCAAAGAGTATTATGTTGACCTTGAAAGCAAAATCTGCTTTGAACAAAAGCCCAAGTTGGTAAGGATAGGATTCATGCTATTCCAAAAAGACGGCGATTTGCATTTTCCGTTTGACTATCGTTTGAGTGGCAGCATACCTTATCGACGCGGAGAGATTGCCGGAGGAGAGGATGTTTGCTTCATTGGGAAAAACATGATTGTATTAAAAGATAGTTCTTCCATATTCTATATCCGTCAACGTTACAGTGACGGCAAACGTTTTATTGTCAGTAAAAATAGGGAAGAAGGAGTTGCTGACATTTTATATGATTTGTATTATGACGGGAAGAATCCTGTGGAAATACAACAGCGGAAACCATAAACCACATGACGGTGGTGTGTCATAACCCCAAACTCTGACACATATAAAAGGGGCTGTACCAAAACTTCCATTTCAACACAGCCCCATATTATTATAATTCGTCGATAGAACCTCGTACGATACCTCGCTTGGATGATTTGATGAAACTGAGAATCAAATCACGCTCTTCACTTGGTTCATATTCCGTTTCAATTGCTTTCAAAGCATCTGTATTATTAAGCCCACGGGTATATAATGTCCTGTAGATATCTTGGATTAGATATACCTGTTGATTGCTGAATCCACGACGGCGTAAACCAACAATATTGATTCCGCAATAAACAATCGGGTCTCGTCCGATAAGGGTATATGGAGGAATATCTTTTCCTATTCGGGAACCTCCTTGTATCATGACGTGTTTTGAGATGCGGGTGAATTGATGGACAAGTGATCCTCCGCTGACAATGGCAAAATCATCTATTTCCACTTCGCCTGCTATCTGTGAGGCATTGCCGATGATGACATTGTCTTTCACAATACAATCGTGTGCTATATGGGAATAAGCCATAATCAAGCAGTTCTTCCCGACAACAGTCTTTCCTTTTGAGGCTGTTCCTCGGTTGATGGTAACGCATTCGCGCAACGTGGTGTTGTCTCCGATTTCCGCTGTGGTTATTTCTCCTTTGAATTTCAAATCTTGAGGGATTCCTGCTACCACAGCTCCTGGGAATACTTGGCAGTTCTTGCCTAAACGTGCGCCATCAAGGATGACAGCGTGAGGGAAAATATGACAATTGTCACCGATAACAACATCCTCTTCGATGACTGCAAACGGGTCAATCGTGACGTTTTCCCCAATCTTAGCATTGGGATGTACGACTGCTAATGGTGAGATATTCATATCGAATTGCTTTTTTATTTGTTCTTTATTATTTGAGCCATAAATTCAGCTTCACTAACCAAGGTGTCACCTACGAACACTAATCCTTTCATGGTGGAGATGCCGCGGCGTATCGGAGCCAACAATTCCAAACGCAAGATTAAGGTGTTGCCCGGAACAACTTTTTGGCGGAACTTGACTCCGTCAATCTTCATGAAGTAAGTAGAATAACGTTCCGGCTCTTCTACAGAATTCAAGACCAAGAGACCTCCTGTTTGCGCCATGGCTTCAACTTGCAAAACGCCTGGCATAACAGGCTCTTGCGGGAAATGTCCTTGGAAGAATGGTTCGTTGGCTGTGATATTTTTTATACCGACAATATAGTTGTCTCCAATTTCTATGATTTTGTCTACTAACAGGAATGGATAGCGGTGAGGCAGTAATTCACGGATACGGTTGATATCCATTACTGGAGCTTTGTTGGGATCATAAACCGGAGCTTGCACTTCATTCAGCTTTATTTCCTTGCGAATCATGCGAACCAATTTGTTATTGATGCTGTGTCCAGGATGTGTTGCGATGATGCGGCCCTTCAATGTGCGTCCAATAAGGGCGATGTCACCGATTACATCCAACAACTTATGTCTTGCCGGTTCATTGTCAAATACCAATGGATTATTGCTGATGTAGCCTAATTCCTCCGCACTCTTGCGAGGCTGGTTCATCATGTCTGCCAATTTATCCAAAGAATCCTGGGAAACCTTTTGGTCATAGATAACGATAGCATTGTCCAAGTCTCCACCTTTAATCAAATTGTTCTGAATTAACATTTCTATTTCACGAACGAACACAAATGTGCGTGATGCGGAAATTTCGGATGGGAACTGGCTAAGGTCATCCATTACGGCGTACTGGTTAGTCAAAACCGGAGAGTTATATGAAACCAAAACATTCACACTGAAGTTATCTTCAGGAAGAATCATGATAGAAGCACCCGTTTCTTCGTCTTTAACTTCAATTTTATGCTTGACAATATAATATTGTTTGTTGGCAGTTTGCTTTTTCAATCCGACTTTGCTGATTCCCTCTGTATAGAAACGTGAGCTTCCGTCCAAGATTGGGAATTCAGGAGCATCGACCTCAATCAAACAGTTGTCAATCCCGGCAGCGTAGAGGGCAGCCATCGCATGTTCGATGGTACTGATTCTGTCTCTTATACACATCTCCGAG
>ENA-OZFZ01000998-OZFZ01000998.1-human-gut-metagenome-genome-assembly--contig:-NODE-998-length-12564-cov-6.139979_pt1 | contig 12564 bp, 9 predicted proteins | sample MGYA00244621_ERZ653640 | MGnify/ENA primary metagenome ERZ653640 (study PRJEB26926, sample SAMN06165019) | human gut metagenome | biome: ENVO:00009003; feature: ENVO:2100002; material: ENVO:00002003... | reverse complement strand
CTCAGATACGGTGCGCAGCGGCGTTATCATCGGGCTGGGCAGCCGCTTGCAGGTGTTTCAGAACCGGCCCATCTGTCAAATCACCAGCCACGATGAAATTGACATGGAGCTGCCGGGCAAACAGCCCTGCGCTTATTTCTGCATCACATCCGATCAGGACAGCACCTTTGATTTCCTCACGTCCCTGTTCCTGTCCTTCGCATTTATCAAGCTGATCCGTTACGCGGACAAAAACTGTGCCGACCGCAGGCTGCCGGTTCCCGTTCATGTGCTGGGCGAGGAGCTGACAGCCTGCGGTGTAATTCCCGACTTGAGCCGGAAGATCAGCGTGATCCGTTCGCGGGGCGTCAGCATGAGCTGTGTATTTCAGAATCTGGCAGGCTTGCAGAACCGGTATCCCTATAACCAGTGGCAGGAGATATTGGGCTGCTGCGACTATCAGCTTGCCTTGGGCTGCACCGATGAGCTGACAGCCAAATTCCTCAGTGACCGCACCGGGGAGGTCAGCGTCCATGTCTCCAGCAAGGCCAAGCAGTTGGGTACATGGCGTATCAGCAACTACACGCCGGAGTTCCGCGAAACCAGCGGCGTGGGCAAGCGCAAGCTACTGACTATGGATGAGGTGCTGCGCCTGCCGGTAAACCGTGCGCTGGTCATTGCCCGCGGCAACAAGGTGCTGCAGGTGGATAAGTACGACTATACCAATCACTACGAGGCAAAGAAGCTGCGGGACTGCAAGGCCTCCGCCCATATCCCAGAATGGCGTAAAAGCCCTGTGTTTTCGCCCGCACCGAAACAAACAGAGCAGCCTATTAAGTCAAAGAAGGTGCCGAACAGGCGCAGTGAGTTTGTAAAAACCGATAAGGATTCCATCATGTCAACAAAAATGTAGTACTAAGGAGGAGCAACTATGCCGAGAAAGAAAACAGAAGAACTTGCCGTGATGCCGGAAGCACCGGCACTGCCCATCGTCCCCGAGGAGGCGGCAGAACAGCCGGTGACAGAAGAGTGTTTGCCGGAAACCGCAGCCGATCCTGTTGTGGAGGATACTGTACCCACAGAGAGTGTTCTCGCCGAGCCTGCGGAAGTGGTGACTGTGCCGGAGGATTCCCAGCCCTCTGAAAAGCCGAAGCGCACCGTCCGCAAACGAACCGCTGCAAAAAAGACGGCAGAGGTGGAGAAGCAGGCTACGCCGCCTACTGAGAATGCTGCCGCCTCTGCTGAACCTGCCCCTGCCGCTGTCCAGCAGAGAGATATTTTGACATTGGATGCCCGGGGCGAAGCGGAAACGCAGGCGCAGATGGAGGACATTATCTGGCACGAGATCCACAATGCCTACCGCACCCGGCGCATGCTCTCCGGTATGCTGAGCGGCATTGAAAGAACGGAGGCGGGGAAAACCATTGCCATTGTGGACTACAAGGGATTCCGCATTGTGATCCCCTTGAAGGAGATGGTGCTGGACTTCCCGGCAGATATGTACGGTGCTGACTATAATGAGATGATCCTCCGACACCAGAAGATCCTCAATAAGATGCTGGGCGCAGAGGTGGATCTTGTGGTCAAGGGCATCGACGCCAAAAGCCGAACCGTTGTTGCCAGCCGAAAAGACGCCATGCTGAAGAAGCAGCAGATCTACTATTTCGGTAAAGACAGTGACGGACAGTATCGTATCTATGACGGGCGCGTGGTGGAAGCCCGTGTGATCGCTGTGGCGGAGCAGGTCGTCCGGGTCGAAGTGTTTGGCGTGGAGACATCCATTCTGGCTCGCGATCTTTCGTGGGACTGGATCGGCGATGCTCATGACCGCTATGCTGTGGGAGACAAGGCTCTGGTACGCGTGCTGGAGATTGACCGCACAGAGCCGGAGCGCATCAGAATTAAAGCCGACATCAAAAGCGTATCCGGCAACAGCAAGAATGACAATCTCCAGAAATGCCGTATTCAGGGCAAATATGCCGGGAAGGTCACCCATATCCATAAGGGCGTTGTGTATATCCGCCTTAGCAACGGTGCCAATGCCATAGCACATTCCTGCTATGATCGGCGCAGACCCGGACGAAAGGATGATGTCAGCTTTGCCGTTACCCATCTGGATGAGGAACACGGCGTTGCGCTGGGGATCATCACCCGAATTATCAAGCAGCATATTTAGGATGCGCGAAAAGCAGCTGGCCGCAAATGCGACCAGCTGTTTTTTTGTGAATTATTCAAGCATCATGAACGTATCAGTGTTGTGCCTGTGCTATCAGGCCGGTAGCTGACCGGTGTGCAGGTAACGGAGAAGCTGCTCTCTGTCCAAATGGCCGATTCCGAGATAGTCCAAATCGAAGGGATTGCCTTCAAAGAAGCTGGTTTCGTGCATGGCACCGCCCAGCACGATCATGCTGTCAATGATCGGTGTCGGTACGCCGAACTTTTTGCCTAGGTCGTGGTAGATCTTGCAGCCCACGGGAATGTCCTCGGTGATATAGCGGTGGTCGATGGAATTTGGCCCCGTATTGCCCTCGTCGCAGGGCTTGTCCAGCGGAAAGATCACATTATCCTCGCCCTCGGAGCCAAGGCCCATGTACTCCTGCGTCAATATGCTGCGGCGGGAGAAGAATGACTCATAGGCATAGTCCGGGATGCGGATGCCGATCGCGTCGGCAATGGCACATTCTTCCTGATAGAACTGATACTGCACTCGGCAGATGGAGGGGCACAGCCCGTGGGAGTACATGGAATAGCTGTCGGGGTCGTTGCCATAGATGGATGACCAGTTTTCCATGCTCGACACGCCCAGCACCGAAGCGGGAACGTGGATCACCGGGTTGACATTGGAAAAGCCAATGTCCAGCACCGTGTCTCCGGCCACAGGGCCATCCCCGTGGGTAACGGCATCCATGCAGGGCAGATATTTGGCGGACTCCAGAAAATCATCGATATCTGTCATGGGCTGCGTCGCGCCGCGAAGGGTAATGGCGCGATATTTCGCGCCTACATGGGGCATTGTAAAGCCGCCGATCTTCTCCAGCCGCGTTCCGTAGGGAGCGGAGCTCCAGCCGCCCACGATGACTTTCTTGGTGCAGCCGGCCTCGCGCATGAAGCGGCGCAGCAGAAGCGTGGCGTAGTTATCAGTAAAGATATGTACGACCTGACCGTCCTCCAGCAGCGGCACCAGGGTGCGCAGGTAGTGTTCCTGGGCGTTGGCGGTAATGCCGATCACGATAAGCCCCGCGCCCTTTACCACCTCGGCCATATCCGTGCTGGCCAGATCCAGAAACGCACGGCCTGACCGCTCAAAGCCGTACAGGTTCCGCTGTACGCCATCCAGCAGGATGCCGGTCTTGTCCAGATTCGCCACGGCCTTGGGGGTGCGGGAATAGAGCCGCACTTCCCGTCCGGCCAGCTTCATATCTGCGGCGCAGGTCTTTCCGACCGCACCACCGCCTAAAACGGCAATGGGCAGATCCTTCAGGTACGACATATCATGCTTCATCAAATATTGCCCTCCTTCTGCTTTTTTGACTTTATCGTTATGCACAATACCAGTTTACCATAGAGAACACGAGAATTGCAGTTAAAAAAGTGTAAAATATATGGCACACCAAAGGCCACGTCACTACATCGGCAGAGGATGGCAGCAGATTGGCACTGTTTTGCGATTTCACCGTAAATCACCATGTGCTATACTTGGTACAGTCAAAATTGTAAAGACCGCCGGGTGGTAACTCGGCGGTCTTTCGCATACAGGAAGAGGGTGTTTTATATGTGGTAGGCAGAGCAGCGGTTCACGACCGAGCGGCAAATGCAATCGCCGCAAAACCCAAACAACAGTACATAGTGTTGAAAAAGGCGAGGCTCCAGTCGTAAATATCTTCAAAGCACATTAAACAGTGCTGCGATATTTACGTAAAGGAGAGAACGCCCATGAGGAGAAAAAGAATGCGTTTAGTTTCACTTATTTTGAGTGCCGTGTGTCTGTTAGGCTGCGCAGTCCAGCCGGCACCGGTCTCGGATTCGTCTGAGTCCAACACCAAGGTCTCTGCCTATGCAGCAAGTCAGGCCGAGCAGAACGAAGAGGAGCGCACGGTGGCCGAATCTCTGCTGCCGCAAACAGAAGATGGAGGCGATACATCCAAGAGCAACGTCGCTCCTGAGCGGGCGGGTGCGGAGAATGCGGATAACGCCGCAGAAAAGCAGCCTACAACCGCTGAAACGGCACCGCCCACTACCCCTGAACAGCCGGCAACACCCGCGCCTGTGCCGGAGGATAAACCTGCTCCCGCACCCACACCGGCACCTACACAGAAACCGGCAGAGAAGCAGGAGGAAGAACCTGCGCCTGCGCCTACGCCCGAACCTACGCCCGCGCCTAAACCTGCCGCCAGCGGGAACATCTACTCCATCGCGGAGGCTATCCAGGCGGGCAACGAGTACGCAAGAGCGCAGTACGGTGTGACCATCGACACCAGCATGACCGCCGCTGACTCCAGCTACTTCCCCGGCACGGCAGACAGCGTGGCATGGCTGGTAGAGAACGGCGGACAGGCGGCACTGACCGCCGCCGTAAAGGGCAACGTGGACGCCACCTTCGCCTGCCTCGCCGCCATGGACGGCGCGGAAACAGTCAGCGCGTATGCGCGGTTCAACTGCACCGCCCGCTACGATGCGGCATCGGACGAATACATCGTGGTGGTGCTGTACGGATAAACCAACTGAATACCCGACCAGAAGACCGACAGCGTGAGCTGCCGGTCTTTTGCGTTGGGAGAAAGGACGAGCATGAAGAAAACAATTCCTAAGCTGTTGACGCTGGTATGCCTTTTAGTAGCAATCATGGGTCTGTCCATCGTGACCGCCCATGCTGCCACGGTCACAGGCACGATCAGCGGCGGTAATGAGTACCGTTACCATGAGGACAAAACGCCCGTACCGCAGTGGGGCGCGTTTACCAGCACAAAGCTGAAATACTTTACCAGAGATGATACAGGCGTAACGGTGCCTGCCTATTGCATGGAGCCATCCGTTCGCTCTGCCAGCGGCGATCTGAGCTACTCCTCCACCAGTTGGAGCAGCCTGAGCTGGAATCAGCGGTACGCTGTGACGCTGGCACTCTCCTACGGCTACGGCGGCAACTATGATTTTTATGGTATCCATCCCGACTGCGCGCAGCTGGCGACGCAGGCGGTGATTTGGGAGTTCGTGTGCGGCTACCGCGGCACGACCTATCCGTACACCCTGTATGATACCACCTGCGCCAACCTGTTCCACTACGCCGGCGACGGCGTGCAGGAGGCGTATGACATCCTTATTGACCGCATTATGGGTCATGGCGTGATTCCCAGCTTTGCGGTGAAATACCGCAATCAGCTTTCGGACGCCAATGCCATTACGTTGACATGGGACGGCAGTCAGTATGTGGGTACAGCCACCGATACCAATGGTGTGCTGTCGCAGTACTATTTCCGGACCAATATCAGTGGCGTAACCGTCAGCCAGCGGCGTAATGTACTGACCGTGACGGCCACAAAGGACGCTGCAGCGAAGCTGAACGGTTATATCAGCAGCGACTACGGCTACGCACTGGATGTAGAGGGCACGGAGGCTGTGCTGTTAGAACCCAGCAACGGCAGCAACTACCAGGCGTGTGCGGCATTGACTTCGCTACCCGACCCTGTGTGGGCGTACATTCATTTTAAGGTCAAAATTGTGGAGGAAAAGGGCAGCCTGACCATCAATAAGGTGGACGCGGAGACTGGCAAAGTGCTGGCGGGTGTGACCTACCGACTATACGACAGCGCAGGGAAAAAGGTGACGGATGTTACCACCGGCGCGGATGGTAAGGCGGTGTTTGCTGATCTGTCGCAGGGCAAGTACAGCTATCAGGAGATCAGCGCACCCAGCGGCTATGTGGTGGACAACACCAAGTATCAGATCACCATTACGGCCACGGCACTGAACATTACGCAAAAGAGAACCAACACACCTGCCAAGGCCAGCATCGAGATCGTCAAGGTGGACGCTGATCACAAGACACCGCTGCAAGGCGCGGGCTTCCGACTGTATGATACTTCCGGTAAACAGGTCGCGGAGGGCAACACAGATGCCAACGGAAAGCTGACATTCTCCGGTCTGCGACTGGGCAGCTATACCTACAAGGAATTCAAAGCACCGAACGGATATGTTTTGGATGACACGGCGTACTCCGCTGTGCTGAACCAAAACGGGCAGGTGCTGAAGGTCACTCGCGAGAATATGCCGGTCAAAGGCAGCATTGAGGTCTTGAAGGTGGACGCAGAAACCAAGCAGCCGCTGGCCGGTGTGGTGTATTATCTTTTCGACGCCGATGGCAACAAGGTCGCGGATGGCACGACCGATGCCACCGGCAAGGTGACATTCTCCGGCCTGCGACTTGGCAAATACGCCTATCAGGAGATCAGCACCGTGGACGGCTATGTGCTGGACGAGACCAAATACGATTTCAGCCTGACCACAGCAAATCTCAATATCAAGGTTACCCGCGAGAACGCACCCGCCAAGGGCAGCATCACCGTCCGCAAGGTGGACGTTATCGGCAGTCCTCTCGCTGGTGCGGAGCTGCTGCTGGAAACTTCCACAGACGGTCAGACGTGGACGGAGGTCGGCAGAGTGACCACCGACAACACAGGCATCGCCAAGTGGAGCGACCTCAAGGTTGGCGCGCAGTATCGTATTACCGAAACCAAAGCTCCCGCAGGGTACACCTTCCTGACCGAGCTGCTGTTCACGGGAACGCTGGACAGCAATAACCGAGACATTACCATCACTGCCTGCAACAATGCGGGATTCGTCCTGCCGTTCACGGGCGGAACGGGATTTACAACCTATTTCCTGTTTGCAGCACTCGCTCTCATGGCGGGTGTTTATTTTTGCAAAAAATCTGATTTTATGAAGGAGAAAACCAAATGAAAAAGATCCATCGCGTATTGGCACTGCTGTTGGCGGCGCTTATGGCCCTTGGGCTGATGACGACGGCATTTGCCGCAACAGATTCTGCGCCTATCATCGATCCCGGCAAGAAGGCATCCCTGAGCATCTATAAATACGACATCACCACGGCTGGCAAAGACGGTGCGTGGGACGCTGAGTCCTATGTTTCTACTGGCTTGCATGACGGTGCGGTTACCGACAAGTTGAGCAAGTATGCCATTCAAGGCGTGGAGTTCACCTACCTCCGTATTGCCGACATCACCATGAACAATGAACTGGTGGACGGCCAGCGTCAGGTGGGTGTGCTGTATGGCTTCGACAGTTCCGACCGCAGCACCACCGTGCTGTCGGCCATCGGCCTGACCGGCGCGGACGCTCACAAGACTGAGGGCGGCGTCAACTACTACACCAGCGATGCTCTGAGCAACAAGCTGTCCACCGCGCTGACTGCCAATGCCACCACCGTGAAAAATGCGCTGGAAACGGCGGTGAAGAACGGCGGTGTGGCTATGTCCGAAACGGATGTTACCGGCCACACCTCTGCATCCGACATGGAGCAGGGGTTGTATCTCGTTGTGGAGACTCGCGTCCCTGAAAACGTGACCTCCACCTGCAATCCCTTCTTCGTGTCCCTGCCCATGACCACCATCGACGGCGCGGCGTGGAATTACGATGTGAGCGTGTACCCCAAGAACCAGACTGGCAACCCCAACCTCGAAAAGACCGTCCGTGAAAACAAAAACTCCACCGGCAAGCACAACGGCAGCCTGACCGACATCAAGGACAGTTACGCTCACACTGCCACCGCATCCGCGGGCGATGTGGTGGACTATCAGATCATCAGCACCCTGCCCACGATCACCTCCAAGGCGTCTTCTCTCAGCGAGTATACTTACGCCGATACCATGTCCAAGGGTATCAAGTATAACAAGAACGATGTGGCTATAGAGTTCTTCAAGGATAGCGGCTGCACCGACAAGATCACCACATGGGCGGAAGATTCCGGCAAGTTCACCGTGGCCTACGACGACGCGCAGAACATTATGACCATCCGCGTGACCGAGGCTGGCCTGAGTGAAATCAACGAGGCGGCCACCGTGTATACCGACAGCGTGAAACGCGGATACTCCGACTGCACCATGCGGATCACCTACGCCGCCACCCTGACCGCTGACGCAGCCACTTACGGCGGCCGCGACAATCCTAACAGGGTCAAGCTGACATGGAAGCGTACCAACACGACTTACTATGATACGCTGGAGGACTGCTGCCACGTCTATGTCTATGCCATTGACCTTATCAAGCAGTTCAGCGACAATAATGGCACTTTCGGCAAGGTAAAGTTTATCGCCTACAACGATACGGACGGATACTATATCAAGGCCAACATGGAGGGTGAGGTCTACAACGTTACCGGCTTCACGTCCAACAAGTCCGAGGCCACCATGCTGATCCCCAACCTCAAGGGCCACATTATTCTCCGCGGTATTGAGGACGATACCTACACACTGACCGAGGTTGCCACCGATAAGGGTTATGTGCTGCTCCGCGATCCCGTGAAGATCATGGTCATCACCAAAGAGGATGGTGCCTGTGAACGGTGCGGTGCGGCCCTGCTGACCGCCTCCGCCACCGTCAACGGTGAGCCGGTGAGCATGACGGACGCAAACGCTGTTGTGCCGCTGCGTATCATCAACAACCCCGGCTTCGATCTGCCCAAGACGGGCGGCTACGGCGTTTGGATGTATACGGTGGGCGGCGTTCTGCTGCTGGGCGCAGCGGCGTTTATCGTGATCCGCAGCCGCAAGCACAAGAACGAGCAGTGAAGCGCTGGTTACTGGCGGCGGCTTGCGGTGTTGTGGCGCTGGGGCTGATGCTCTATCCGCTGATTGGTGAGCTGGTAAGCGAGAAATATCATTCAGACGTGGAAACCGCTTACACAGCGGCCGTCAAAGACACCGACGCTGCTGAGTTGACCGCCCAGCGGCAGGCAGCAGAGCAATACAACACCATGCTGTCCGGCGCAGCCATTGCAGAGGGAGGGGCAGATGCCCCTCCCTTGGCCTATGCCCAGCAGCTTACCGTGGGCGGCATCATGGCCTATGTGGACATCCCCAAGATCAACGTATATCTGCCCGTGCAGCATGGCACGGGCGCAGAGACGCTGGAAAAATCGGTCGGCCATGTCGTAGGTACATCTCTGCCGGTAGGCGGCAGCAGCACCCACGCGGTGCTGTCGGCACACAGCGGAATGGCGAGTTCTAAGCTGTTTTCGGACATCGACCAGCTTGCAGTGGGCGATATGTTCTATATCCATGTGCTGGGTGACACTTTGGCCTACAAAGTGGACGCCATCCACACGGTACTGCCCACAGACACGAGACTGCTTCAGATTGAGGAAGGCAAGGACTATGTCACGCTGGTGACGTGTACCCCGTTTGGCATCAACACCCACAGGCTGCTGGTGCGAGGCCACCGCATTCCGTACACCCCCGAACAGGCAACCGCTGCCGCCGTGGAAAAACCAGCGGCATCCTCATGGACACAACACTACCTCACTGGCTTGGGTATCAGTCTTAGCGTGGTAGCTGTTGCAGGCGGCGGATACTTCCTGATGAGGAGGAAACGCCATGCGTAAGACATCCCTTGTGCTGGCAGTACTGTTGGCCGTGGCGGGTATCTGCGTCATGCTGTGGCCGGTGTTCACGGGGAACAGACTCCAAAGCAGTGCCGCAACTGCTGTGCAGGAGTTCTTCGCCGAGCGTAACGAGCCGGAGCAGCAGTACCCTGAACTGCTGGCGGCTCTACAGGAGTACAACCAGCGTATCTATGCCGAAAAGCAGTGTAACCTCGTTGACCTCGAAGCCTGTGAAGAACCCGCCGCCGACCTGACTGCCTACGGCATCGAGGATGAGATCATAGGCGTCTTGGAAATTCCCACCATGGAGCTGACCATGCCGGTCTACTTGGGCGCGTCCGATGACCACCTTGCCGCAGGTGCGGCGGTGCTGGGCAATACCTCCGCACCCATCGGTGGCAATAGCACAAACTGCGTCATTGCCGGACACCGAGGTTGGAAAGGCGCGGATTATTTTCGGCACATCGACCGTTTGGCGGTGGGCGATACCGTTACGCTGACAAACCTGTGGGAAACGCTAACCTACACGGTGGCTGACATTCAGATCATCCAGCCCCACGAGGTGGATAAGATCAAGATACAGCAAAGCCGCGACCTGCTGACGCTTCTGACCTGCCATCCTTACGCCAGCGGTGAGCGACAGCGGTATGTGGTGTATTGCGAGAGAACGGAGGTGAGATAACTATAAGCATTTTCGGCAAGGTGACCTTCGTAGGGGACGACGATATCTTCTACGACGATGCAGACGCCTTCCTGGACTGCATCCGGGAGGAGCTTCCCTACCGCGATACCACAGGGTTTCGCTATGAAGTCCTGACAGACGATCCCGCTATCCGCAAGGCCGCAGATGACATCCTGTTTGACTTTCTTGGTGAGGAAAACCCCTGTGAGTTGGAAGACTACACACAGACGATGGGAGGAATTTAGTATGAACGTAAATCGGGAGCTGCTGGCGTTCCTGCGGAAGCAGTACCCTGTGGGTACACGCATCCGGCTGGACTCCATGCAGGATCCGTACGCACCGGTGGAAGCTGGAACGACGGGGAAACTGGACTACATCGACGACGCCGGGCAGTTTCATATGAAATGGGACAACGGACGGGTGCTGGCGCTCATCCCCGGCGTGGACAGCTTTACTGTTTTGCCGCCCGAGCTCAGCATGACGAAGCTATATATGCCGCTTACCGCCGAGCTTTATGAGCCGGACGTGTATGGCAATATGCAGGAAGAGCCGGAGCTGCTGACCGGACACGACCTGACCGCGTATGAGGACAATATCCGCAGCGCACTGGTGAAGTATCGGATGCCGGAGGAGGTCAACCGCGGCATCATGCACTGGTACGACGCGGCGGACAGTGTGAACGACAAGGTGCGTTCCGTCACCTTCGACGTGGAGCGGCGAAACGGCAAGCTGTGGGGTATCGCGGAATGTCAGATCAGCGGCGAGTTGTCGGCGGCAGAGCTGACCACGCTGAAGGAATATATTGAAGGACAGGCGTCGGACGGCTGGGGCGAGGGTTTCGAGCAGCATGAGATCGCCGTTGGACGTGGCAGCGAGCTGTATGTGCATCTGTGGCAGGATCACGGTTGGAGCATCCAGACGGAGCAGGAGCGCTTCTGCGCCCACTTTGAAAAGCTGCCGGAGATGTGCTTCTCGCTGCTGCCGGGCACAGGACAGCTTATCTGCATCAAACGCGGCGAAAGCGGGTACTACCCCAGCGATTGGTCTACCGGTGACGCCCACGAGAACCGCCGTATCGCGGATGAGCAGAACAGAAAGAGGGGCGTGACGCCTGCACAGGAGGAGGCTATGAAGATCGGCAGCATGTGCGGCTGGGATGTACCCGGTGCAGACCCGGACAACTGTGAGGACATCGTACAGCGCCGTGGGGGGATGGCGCTTGGATAAAAAGATCATCTCCATATACATGGGCAATCCCGACAACAGCAATCACGCGGAGCTGGAGCTGCCCGCCACACCGTGGGAACTGGTGGATGCCATGGACAGGCTGCGTCTGTCGGAGGGACAGGAACCCTATTGGCAGGTGGAGGACATGGGCCGATATGAATTTCTCGCCCCACACCTTGACGGGTATGACCTGTACCAGTTCAACGCACTGGCAGAGAAGCTCCGTACATTCGGTGATGTGGATGCCGTGGCTTTTGAGGGTCTGGTGCAGATGGAGCTTAACAATCTGTATCAGAACAACGGCGGTGAGCTGACGCTCCGGCGGGTACTGGATCTGGCATACAGCGTGGATTGCTGTCATGTGGTGCCGGGGATCACGGACGATGCCGCACTGGGACAGTTCTACGTGGAGAACGATTTTCTTCCGGCTTTGGCAACCGTGCCGGACAGCGTATTGGAAATGCTGGACTACGAGAAGATCGGCAGATCGATGCGGGAGGGTGAGGGCGGTGTACTTACGCCCCACGGCTATGTGATGCAGGAGTCCGAGCTGCGGCAGGTCCCGTCCAACTTGGGCAGGCCGCCACGAAAGCCGCCGTATATGATCTATTTCCTCTGCGTCAGCGACGTCCGTGCTGTAAAGTTGTACCTACCCGCAAAGCAGGCGGAGCTGGACGCCGTACTGGACTGCCTGGAGGTGGACAGCTGGCAGGAGGTGCGGCTGGAGGAGTGCGACGCCGCCATGCCGGAGATGTGGCGCTTCACGGATATGGGTTATGACGGCATGGAGCAGATCAACCGATTTGCGCAGTGCTTGGAGGAACTGGACAGAAATAACGAACTGATAAAGTTCAAGGCTGTGGCCGGTCAGTTGGACATCAGAAGCCTGGACGATGCGCTTGCACTGGCAGAGCATCTGAGCGAATATGCCCTTGAGCTGGGGATCCATTCTCTGGAGGAATTGGCGAGGGAGGAGCTCTCCGTCATCGTGAGCGATCCGGATCGTGACCTGCTGACGCGGCATCTGAACATGGAGGCCTACGGCGCAGCGCTGTTATGGCGG
>ENA-OZFZ01000994-OZFZ01000994.1-human-gut-metagenome-genome-assembly--contig:-NODE-994-length-12634-cov-5.695286_pt1 | contig 12634 bp, 9 predicted proteins | sample MGYA00244621_ERZ653640 | MGnify/ENA primary metagenome ERZ653640 (study PRJEB26926, sample SAMN06165019) | human gut metagenome | biome: ENVO:00009003; feature: ENVO:2100002; material: ENVO:00002003... | reverse complement strand
ACATTGATGCTTGGACTACCGAGCACTTGTCCAAAAACTGGGTGACAGAACGAACTAAAACTCTCAAACAAGTGAGTTAATATTGGAACATAGAACTGGACACCCTACTTATTTTTTCTTCTACCAATTGCGACAACAACAAATCGGAAGGAACAGAGAAGCCCAAATCCTCTTTATTCATCGCAGGATAGCTGTAGAGAGCTGTCTTCCTGATATGAGGACCCAGAAATGGGAAATAATTAAAATGAATTGACTTGCTGATAAACAAGTTGTTGATATCCAGGAGATGGTTAATGATGGAAAGGTTCAACTTTTCATCATACCCATTCTCTACAAAGAATACCTCGCCATGTAGGCGTGTTGGGAAGTCGCGAAACTTCAATACCTTTTTTCTTCCAATCTTTCCGGTCATTACTTACCAATTATTATATGGTTGAGTACAAATTTGTCAATATCAGATCTATCTTCTTCTGCATTTATCGAATAGCTAAACACCGAACATGGCAAAAAGAACAAAAAAGACTCACCCTGAGCGCGCTGTTCTAAAGGGAAGCGGGGGGGTGAGTATGTTGTTACAAAGGTACAAATGTTATTCGAAACAACAAAACTTTTAGCAAAAAAGTTTCGAAAAAAGTAGTGTGAGGGGACACAATCGTAAAAAGGAGAGCTATCTCGGAACATGATTCTTCCAACAAAAGGGATGAGGCTAGAAGGAAGTTTAGAAAGAAGTACGCAAGCGATAAAGAACCAATAAATATACGCACGTATAAATCTTTTTTCTTCGAAAAAAGTATCAAAGTATCATTTTTAGGCATAAAATAAAAGTTATATCATTAATACACAGAACCTTATCACGAATGAGACTTCTCTGAAAATGAAGAGAGAAGTATCATCGAAGTATCATAAATTAGCGAAAAGTATCATGATTTCTTGCTTGCATCGAAAAAAAATGCTTTATGAAGTGATAATAATAGCATTTATAAGGCAATAAACAGGATGTTTTTGCGTTTAGTAAAACAGAATGTTTTATTCTTAATACTTAAGAAACATGGATGAAAAGGAATTACTGAAAAAGGCTTTTGAGTACGGAAACGTACCTAGCAACATCACCTATTGTTTCACCGAACCATGTCCGATGAAAAACAAATGTATCCACTATCTATCCGGTCTCTACAAAAACGAGAAGACTGATAGAGGGGATGCCATTTTCCCAAATGCCCTGAAAAACGGGAATTGCAAGTACTTCGCTCCGCTGCGTGTCGTGAAAATGGCATGGGGATTCGACAAACTCTTTGCAGAAATGAAAGTGAAAGACGCTCCTGCTCTGCGCGCCGAAATGAGAGACTACCTCGGCAGCAAAGGACAATACTACCGTTACAAACTGGGACAACTGAAACTCCTGCCGGAACAACAGGTATATATCAAACAGCTCTTCGCCAGATACGGATATAAAGATGTTGAATTCGACCATTTCTCAGAAGAGATTGATTTCACTAAAAGCTAATCTTTTTCTCTGCCCTCCAGATGTTCCAGCCATGTCATTTAAGCGGTCCCACAGAGAACACGTGACGGGCTACTGGAGAACAAGCGACGGGCAGCCATTGCCCGTACAATGGGAAACGAGTGCCCAATTTACCAACCAAACTTTGGGCAACGCTGATAAGATTTTATAGTTTATAGTTGACAGTTTATGGTTAATAGTTAACAAACAAACATTCTAATCAATATATTCAATGAAGGTAACAATCGTTCATACAAACAACAAGAAGCAGCTCCTCGTCAGCACCAAGACGATGGAGAAGTTGCTGCAACGTATCGCAAAAGATGACAGCAGACTTACTGTTACCCATTTCCGCGAATACGTGTCCTATATGGAAAGCGGCTACGAATATTACAAGGATATGCCAACATGGATGCACATCTACCCCGCTGCAGAATTCGCCAAAGACGAAAACAACAACCTGAAGATGAAGGCGTGCAACGGTATCCTGATGCTGAAATTCGGAAACATCACAGATGCAGACGGCGTGGAGGACGTGAAGCGCTCGGTTGCCATGCTGCCTTCTACCTTTGCTGCGCTGGAAGGTGCTGATGGTAAGTCGGTTATCGTATTGGTGAAATTCAGCAATGAAGATGATTCGCTGCCTGCCGACGAAGCGGATGCCGAACGACTGTACCGCATCGCTTACCAGCAGATTTTGCCTGTATATCAGGCGATTGCCAAGGCTTCGGTGCTCACAGACGGGCCAAAACCTTCTATAGAAGCGGGCGCGAACCTGTCTTTTGAGCCTTCGATGCACAACAGTTTTATGATGACGCTCGATGCGAAACCTTATTTCAACAGTAAGGCGGTAGCGATGAAAATTGACAGCAACATGCACCCTCAGAACCAGGCTTTCAACACGGAAGATAATCAGCAGATGATTCCTGGTTCCGATACTTCGGAAGAAGAAAAGAAAGTTGACAAGAACAGCGTTCGCGAGAATATCATGAGCATGATGCAGCTGCTGAAAAGTAAATATAATTTCAGATACAACACGGTGATGAAATTCGTGGAATACATGCCGAAGGAGAAAGGTTGGTATGGTTTCCAACCCGTAGATCCGAGAGTGCAGAAGCGCATGACGCTGGAGGTGCAGCTCGCTGATATCCGAGTGAGCATCAAGGATGTCAGGAATTTTCTGGAGTCTGATTATATCAAGAATTATAATCCGATAGATGAATATCTCTTCCAATGCTACGACAAATGGGACGGGAAGGACCATATACGTGCCTTGGCTCGTACGGTTCCTACCAACAATCCTTACTGGGCAGACTGGTTCTACACCTGGTTTCTGGGCATGGTTGACCAGTGGCGCGGCTTTACCCATCGCCAGTATGGCAACTCGGTGGCTCCGCTTCTGATTTCCAAGCAGGGTTACAACAAGAGTACTTTCTGTCGCCGGCTATTACCGCCGGAACTGCAGTGGGGATATAACGATAATCTGATTCTGTCTGAAAAACGTCAGGTTTATCAGGCGATGGCGCAGTTTATGGTCATCAATCTTGATGAGTTCAACCAGATTTCTCCACAGGTGCAGCAGGGATTTCTGAAGAATCTCATCCAGTTGCCTACGCTGAAATACAAGCCTCCGTATGGCAGTCATGTCATGGAATTTCCTCGTCTCGCCTCGTTCATCGCCACGAGCAACATGACGGATATTCTCACCGACCCATCCGGCAACAGAAGATTCATCGGTGTGGAACTGACGGGACCGATCGATGTGAGTGTGCGTCCGAACTATCAGCAACTTTTCGCCCAGGCGCTGACTGCTTTGCACAATGGCGAGAAGAGTTATTTTGATGCGGAACAGGTGAAGTTGATCATGAAGAACAACTGCCAGTTTGAGGTGGCTGAGCCGATAGACCAGTATTTCCAACTCTATTTCGAGTTGGTTGAGAATGAGAAAGAGGGTGAATATCTGACTGCCGCCGAGATTTTCGACTATCTGAAAAAGCAGATAGGTTCATCGCTCAAGGTGAACAGTTTGATGGGATTCGGCAGAAAACTGGCGAATATGAGTGAGTTAAAACATAAAAGATTTGCAGATGGAATGAAGTATCTTGTAAAGAAACAGTGAAATAATGATACTTCTATGATACTTTAATGAGACTTCTCGGCACCAAAACCGAGAAGCCTCATTCTCTTTATCTTATTATCTATCAAGTCTTTAAGTCAATATTTTCAATAGAAAATGAGACTTTGAGACTTTTTTCTCAAAAAAACTTTTCCACGTAAGAGAAAACTATTATCCTTTAGATAGCATAAAGGAAGGTGCGGATGAACCAGTAGCAAACGATACCTGCAATGTAACCTACGAAAGCAATCCAGGAGATGTGCTTCATATACCAGCCGAAGGTAATCTTCTCCAAGCCCATTACTACCACACCAGCGGCACTACCGATAATCAGCATTGAACCACCTACTCCGGCACAGTAGGCGAGCAACTGCCAGAAGACGCCATCCACAGCCATATCACCAGCGGCTGCCACAGGATACATTCCCATACATCCGGCTACCAGAGGCACATTATCAACAATACTTGAAAGCACACCGATGATACCAGTAACCAGGTAGTGGTTGCCATCGAATACGACGTTCAAGCCCTGACCCAAAGCAGTCAATACGCCAATCTCAGCCAGGCAGGAAACAGCCATCAGGATACCGAGGAAGAAGAGGATGGTACTCATATCAACACGAGAAAGCAACTTGGTTACTCGCTTCTGAGTACCCTCGGCATCAGCTCCACGATGCAAACCGCGATAGAAAACTTCGGTAGCAGTCCAGAGAACACCCAATACCAGAAGGATTCCTACGAATGGAGGCAAGTGGGTGATACTCTTGAAGATAGGGACGAAGATCAAACCGCCAACTCCCAACCAGAACACAGCCTTGCGCTGACCTTCGGTGAAATCGCTGACCGATGCATTCTGCTGGGCAGAAACCTCAGGCATCACGAGTTCGCCCTTCAACATGGTCTGAAGGATGAGGGCTGGAATCACCATGGAAACTACAGACGGGATGAAGATTTCGGCGATAACGCCGGCAGCAGTAATTAATCCCTTGTTCCAGAGCATGATGGTGGTAACATCGCCGATTGGTGAGAAAGCACCACCCGAATTGGCTGCGATGATGACGAGGGATGCATAAACCATGCGATCCTTGTGGTCGGTGACGAGCTTTCGGAGAATCATGATCATCACGATACTGGTGGTCAGATTGTCGAGGATGGCAGAGAGGAAGAAGGTAAGGATAGCGATACGCCAGAGAAGCGCACGTTTCGACTTGGTCTTCATCACCTTGCGAACCCAGTTGAATCCGCCGTTCTGGTCCACGATTTCCACGATGGTCATTGCACCCATCAGGAAGAAGAGTGTTGTGGCAGTATCGCCCAGATGTTCCTGGATGATTCCGGTCACCTTCTCCACCATTCCAGCAGCACCGCCTGTATAATCAGGGTGCATCAACTGGAGATACTGCATTGGATCCATCATGTAGAGGGTCCAACAACCTACCAACATCAACAGGGCTATCGCAGCCTTGTTTACCTTAGTCAAGCTTTCGGTAGCTATGAGTGCATAGCCGAGCACGAAAACGACAATAATAGAAATTGTAAGTGTAGTCATTACTTTTTATTTATTATTAGATATTCTTTTTTCCTTTATGTATGATTTGGTACTCACAATTGCCAAACGGCTGCAAAGATACAAAAAGAAAAGCAATAACCACACGATTCCTTATTATAATTGTATGTAATCGTTTACTTACTTACGGTTTTAACCTAATAATAACAGATTTTCTTTGCGCATCTAACTGATTATTCTTACTTTTGCACATCATTAAGTATTCTTTTTAAAGCATCACCAATATGAATCATCATTATATGAAATATCTGTTTGTGCTTCTCCTCTTCCTCCCAACTTGCCTCATGGCGCAGAACAAGGAAGAGAAGATGCCTGGACATATCACAAAAATACAGAAACTGGAGGATGTGAACGTAACAGGGAATCGTCCTCACTTCATCAGACTCAAGGGATATTATCGCAGTTACCAGACCAACGACTCTGTAATGAAATACTTCAACGACGGCATCGTGGAGTATTACATCAACCTGAAGAATGGAAAGACGGATCTCAATGCCTATTCCAAAAGAAATCTTCACAACAGCCGACTCGTTTCCGAAGACAAAAAGCGAGCATTCATGGTCAGTGACAAAGGAACCTTCCGACCTTGGCCGGAAGAGAAGACACTTATTGAGCAATATCGAAAGAAATATCAGCTGAAAGATTCTCTGGGCTCTCAACTCGTCCTGCTCAATCAGCAGACAATAGGCAGTATTCAAACGGACAGCAGCCGGAACATCTGTCAGATAGAAATCAACCACCTTCCTACCTACAAGAATCTGACACACCAGCTTTTCGGTTATACCCAGACAGATATCTACGACCATGTGGTAGAAACCTACCAGATAAGTCCTGAAGATTACTATTCCTTCAAGGACCTGCTCTTCCAGAAATCTGACAACAGCTATCTTTTCTCTCATAAGAAAGACAAGCAGCAGCAACTCATCCATGTGATTACCGAACTATATATCACGGAAAAGGAGTATGTAGAAAAGAAGCAATCCATCAAACCGGATTCTTCTACTCCCAAAGAATCAGCTGCCGCCATTACCGATTTCTGCATCAGAAACAAGATACCTTCCTTGCCTGAAGCAACAGAGCAGGAGATGCAGCAGTTGACTCCCTATAATCCTGCAAACATGAAAGAGATAAAGGAGTAAGGAAACTATACAAAAAAATCCGAAACAGATAGCTGACAACGCTTCTGTTTCGGATTATCTTTTCGTATTCTTTCTTATTCTTCCTTAAAATCCATGCGGATTCTGATATTTAATAAAGCTAGCAATAATCATGTTCACAGGTTACTTAGCCACCTTGAATACGGCGGCACTAATGCCTGAAGCCTTGATAGCATCGGTCTTCTTGCCTGATTTATATACAACCTTGCCTGTAGAAAGAACAGAAACTGCCTTGCCACCTACAGAGCTGATGTTGAGAGAGGCAGCCTTGGCACCAGGATTCACGACAACAACATACTTCTCATCACCCAAAGTGCGCTCATATACCATCGGATATTCCTGACCCTTCTGGTTCAGGAGCTTCCAATCTCCCTCATTGTCAAGAGCCTTGGCTGAATGACGCAAAGCGGTCAGCTTACGGGTATATGACAACAGAGAATTCTGATCTCCCTGCTGAGCCTCAACGGTCAACTTTCCGTTTTCCGTATCTACAGGGAAGTAAAGCTTATCAGGCGCACTCGTTGAGAAGCCGGCATTCTTGCCCTTGGTCCACTGCATCGGAGTACGGGTACCAGAGCGCTCATTGCTACCCTCCTTGTTAGGGAGATTCATCTGATACTTCATACCAATCTCATCACCATAATAGATAAATGGAACACCTGGCATGGTGAGGAAGAAGGTCATCGCCACCTTCAGCTGGTCTGGCGTGTTGCGGGTACCGATATTAGGACGCTGGTAATCGTGGTTGGCAGATGGAACAGCGATGTAGCCGAGATTCTTGGTGGCATTATATGCCTTGGTATAGTTCTCGCTAAATTCCTTAAGCGAACCCTTGCCCTGCTTGTCGAAATAGCAGTTCTTATAGCTCTGCTCCCACTTGCCCCATGGAGTCTTGCGGTCGAAGAACAGAGAGGCATAGCCCTTAAGACCGAAATGGATGTAGAAATCGATGTTGAAACCGGCAGGAATGGCTTGCTGCGGATTAGCCCACTCTGAAATCAGGACGGTCTCAGGATAGTACTTGTCCTTCCATGCACGCATCTCATTCCAGAGTTTGGAAACCTCCTTCTTGTCAGGGTCGTTCTTGATGAGCGATGACGCCATATCAACACGGAATCCATCCACACCCTTATCAAACCAGAAAGCCATGATGTTACGTATCTCCCTGCGAACAGCCTGTGGTCCAGGCGCATCTACGCTCTGCTCCCAAGGATGATTTGGGTCTGGATGAGCAAAGCCATAATTCAAGGCTGGCTGGCACTCGAAGAAATTCTTCTCATAATACTTGGCACGAGGAGCATTCGCCTCCACATATCTGCCTCGGGTACTAGACTCCGGACTTGCCTCCTGATGACGGGCTTCTATTTCTTTCTTCTCGCTCTCAGGAATATCGTTCATCCAGATATAATAGTCGCTGTAACGCTGGTTAGGATCTTTCTCGGAAGACTCCTTAAACCAGACACACTTGGTACTGGAATGTCCTGCCACCAGGTCGAGACAAACTTTCATGCCACGCTTATGGGCCTCATTGACCAATGTAACCAAATCAGTATTGGTACCGAATCGAGGATCCACCTTGTAGAAATCGATGACATCATAGCCACCATCAAACCATCCCGACTCAAAGATCGGATTGAGCCAGAGGGCGTTCACACCCAGCGACTTGATGTAATCCAACTTGGAAGTGATACCCGGCAGGTCACCAATACCATTGCCATCAGTATCCATATAGGAAGATGGATAAATCTGATAGAAAAGTGCATCACTCAACCAAGCCGGTCCCTTCTTCTGTTCTGCCTGAGCAGAAAGTGTGGTTGCCGCCAAGGCAGCAACCAACAACATTTTATTCATTCTTTTCATGAGCATCATTATTAATTCAAGAATAATTTCTTTCATAACAACTTAAAATCCTGCATTTTATTGCGCAAGAAGGCTAATTGCGAATCCGCCACCTGCAACGGAGTTCAACTTCAAGACAGACTTGCTGGTTACAGTCTTCTTGGTGATGACATAAGCCTGAGGATTTGTCTTGTAGTTGGCATTCTTTGCATCCTGATAGATGGTAGCCACATACTTCTTGCCCTTCTCGAGGAAATCGAGCTTTACGGTAGACTGATGAGCCTTCATGCCCGTAACGCCACCGACAAACCAGTTATCAGAACCCTTTGCCTTGCGGGCAGCGGTGATATACTCCATTGGTTCAGCCTCCAGATAGATAGACTTGTCCCAATCTACAGCCACATCCTTGATAAACTGGAAGGCATCCATGTGCTTCTCGTAATTCTCAGGGAAATCGGCAGCCATCTGCAATGGACTGTACATCGTTACATAAAGTGCCAACTGACCGCAGATGGTAGAGTTGCAATGAGAACCATTGGCGCAATCCATTTCAAAGATACCCGGTGTATAATCCATCGGACCACCCTGCAGACGGGTGAAAGGCAAGATGGCGGTATGTCCCGGTTTGGTACCTCCGAAAGCCTGATATTCAGTACCGCGAGCACTCTCATTGCCAATCAGGTTAGGATAAGTGCGGCAGAGACCGGTAGGACGCACAGCCTCATGGGCATTTACCATGATGTGATAATCGGCAGCACGGGTTACGGCATGCAGATAGTGATTGATTTCCAACTGACTGTAGTGATGCTCTCCACGAGGAATGATGTTGCCCACATAACCGCTCTTCACTGCATCGTAGCCATAATCCTTCATCAACTGGTAAGCTCTGTCCATATACTTCTCGTAGTTCATTACAGAAGAGGAGGTCTCATGATGCATGATGAGCTTCACTCCCTTGGAATGCGCATACTCATTGAGTGCCTTGATGTCGAAATCAGGATATGGAGTCAGGAAATCGAATACCTTTTCCTTCATATAGCCACTCCAGTCTTCCCAACCGATGTTCCATCCTTCTACCAGGACTGCATCGAAACCATGGGCTGCAGCAAAGTCGATGTAACGGCGCACATTGGCATTGTTGGCAGAATGCTTGCCCGATGGCTTGGCATGTACATAGTCGGTTCCATCCAACTTCACGGTAGGATAATCATGGGTATAAGCCCACTCACCCTTACCGGAAATCATCTCCCACCATACACCCACGTACTTCACAGGATGAATCCAGGAGGTATCCTTGATCTTGCAAGGCTCATTGAGATTAAGAATCAGGTTGGAAGACAACACCTTGCGGGCATCATCTGTAATGACCATCGTACGCCAAGGGCTCTTGAACGGAGTCTGCATATATCCCTTCATACCCTGTGCATCAGGGGTAAGCCAAGAGGTAAAGGTCATGGTCTTGTCATCCAGGTTCAGATGCATGGCTGGATAATCTACCAGGGCAGCCTCATGCAGGTTGATGTAGATACCATCATCAGTCTTCAACTGGAGTGAGGTCTGTACACCGGTATCTGAAAAGACAGTCTGTGAGAGATTGCTGCTGACAGCAGCATGCAAGGCTGGACGGATGCCCGACAGACGGGTCTTGGTGTATTCATACTCCTGGGTATCGTAATCACCCGGAATCCACCAGGCGGTATGATCGCCCGTCATGGCAAATTCTGTACGCTCTTCCTTGATGGTAAAGTAGTTGAGATTGCCTTTCTGAGGGAACTCATAGCGCAATCCAACTCCATCGTCATAAACACGGAAGCGAACGTTCATATAACTGTCTGTAGAATTCTGCTTCAACTCTACCAGCATATCATTATAATGATTGCGGATAGACTTATTCTCTCCCCAAACAGGATTCCAGGTCTCATCGAAAGTGGAAGTTTTCTCATTGATGACACTAAAATCAGAAAGCAGATCCTTGCCATCCTTGCCGCCCTTGGCGAGCTGATAACCCAGACGGCTAGGCTTGATGATGGTCTTGCCCTGATAGGTCACACTATAGGTAGGCACTGTGCCATCCAAGGTGAAGTTCACCTTGATTTGTCCGTTAGGAGAAGTGATGTCTCCTGCATCTGCTGAGATGCCAAAAGCCATCAGAAGGCTTGCGAGCAAAAAGAGTTTTTTCATATTTTTTGTTTAAAATTGTTTGTTGCTGCAAAAGTACGGCAAAAATCGATAAGTTGGTACGAATAGTAGGTTCTTGGTAGATTACCGCTATCTACCAACCTCCTCACCTCTCTGAATATCAACATTTTGCAAATTCTCAAAAAAAACGGCTAGTAGATGCGAGATTCTCAATGTTTTTTATTATTTTTGCAGCAGAATCTAAAAACATAGGAAAAATGAGACATCTTTTCGTTATAATCATCACACTGCTGATGCTACAGCCGATTTACGTAAAAGCAGACAACAGCCAGCTCTACAAACAGCTGGATGCTGCCATAGAAAAACGTGCGCATTATGTAGAAGTAAAAGAGAAAAGTCTGAACGACATCAAGCAGGGTGCCAAATATGTAACCAGCAATGAGGACAAGCTCAAGCTTTACGAGCAACTCGCCAATGGATACAAAGCCTACGAGTATGATTCGGCGATGACTTACGTAAAAAAAGGCCTTGTTCTTGCCCAAAAGAGCAACAACATCTTATATTATAAAAGATTCCAACTTAGCCAAACCAGCCTGCTTATCACACGTGGATTCTATGCTGAAGCAAAAAACATCATGCAGAAGATAGAACCCAAGGAAGAAGATCCGCTTGACTATCAGTTTCAATACTATTATACACTTTACGGACTATACAACAACTGGTCAACCTATTGTGAAAACAATGAATTCAGCAAGATTTACGACCAGCAGAAAGTGGAATACCTGAAGAAAACATTAGAACTGTCGCCAAAAAAAGATGCATTCTATTACTACCTGCTGGGAGAGTTTTACTATTACAGCAATCATTCCAACAATAACAAGACCATCCAATACTACAAAAAAGCACTGAGTATGGAAAAGCCGGACAGCCGTCTCCATGCCATGACCGCCTTTGCCCTATCCGAAATATACAAGAAATCCAACAACCAGAAACTGACGGAACATTACCTGCTGGTTGCAGCCATCTCAGACATCACTTCTGCCACAAAAGAAAACGTAGCCCTGCAAGACATCGCACTCTTCATCTACAAACATAAGACCAGAAGTCTGAATAAAGCCCAGGAATACATCAACCTATCCCTGGAAGATACTTATGCATACAACAACCGATTGCGCCGCATTGAGATTTCATCCAAATTGCAGATGATTACCAATGCCTATACAGATGACATCAGAGCCACCAACAGCATGCTCTACATCGCGCTGTCGGTCATTTTCCTGCTCTTGCTCGGAGTGGGACTTAGCAGTCTGTTCATCCGCAAGAAGAACAAACTTCTGAAACAGAAGAAAGACGAAATCACGGCTACATCGGCAAAAATGGAAGTTCTCAACAGCCAGTTGCACCTCATCAACGACGAACTGAAGGACACCAACCAGAAGCGCGAGAGACTGATAAAGGTGTATATTGACCTGTGCTATAAGAACATAGAGAGAAACAGCAAACTGCGCACCTTGGCAGTTAGAAAGATCAAGGCCAACCAGAGTAAGGAGCTGCTGAGCCTCCTTTCTTCCTCAACCAATACAGAGAAAGAGAACAAGGAGTTTCTGACGGAATTTGACAAGGCATTCCTGTCTCTGTACCCAACTTTTATAACCGAGCTGAACAAGCAGCTTACAGAATCGGCACACATCCAGCTGAAAGAGAACGGAGAAATGCCCCCTATCCTCCGTGTGTGCGCCCTGTTAAGATTAGGCATCACAGAAAGTTCAAAGATAGCCGGCATCCTGTCTTATTCGCCACAAACCGTATACAACTACCGTTCCCTGCTCAAGAACAATGCCATCGACAAGGAGCACTTCGAAGAAAATGTGCTCAGACTCTGCATGGTGATAGCCGACTGATCGGAGATTAAGAATACGGCACAAATATCCGAAACAGATAGCTGCCAATGCTTTCTTCCGAAAAAATGGAGCTGATTTGCCAAAGTAACATCTTTGTCGCAACTTCGTCAATGCCTTTCAACCTCATTGCAACCCCAGTGTAATATAACCACCGTACCTTTGCAACCGAAATCAAACGATATAGGTTATGAATGCTAAAAGGGGAATTATTGTATTAGGATTGCTCTCGGCGGCTAGCATGCCAATGTGGGCGCAGCAGATTAAGGGTGTGGTTATCGACCAGAAATCGAAAGAGACACTCATCGGTGCAGTCGTCACTGTGGATGGAACCAACGTGAAGGCTATCACCAACATCGACGGAAACTTCCTGATTGATGGAATGAAGAAAAATAAGACATATACACTATATATAAA
>ENA-OZFZ01000984-OZFZ01000984.1-human-gut-metagenome-genome-assembly--contig:-NODE-984-length-12772-cov-6.286546_pt1 | contig 12772 bp, 6 predicted proteins | sample MGYA00244621_ERZ653640 | MGnify/ENA primary metagenome ERZ653640 (study PRJEB26926, sample SAMN06165019) | human gut metagenome | biome: ENVO:00009003; feature: ENVO:2100002; material: ENVO:00002003... | reverse complement strand
ACAAAAAAGAGGCTGCTGCTCACCTGATTTTGGATCAGGATTTTGCAACAGCCCCTTTTTTTTATTCGAGCAAAGTTAGAAAGTGACTTGAGTATTAGACTCAGGCTCTTTTCCACCCTTCTTTCTTCTTCTAAAAGTCATCTTTCTTACTGCGATATCAGCTAAGTAGATAATGACAGACAATAACAAGATATAGACATTAGTAGACAAATAACTTGCATGTACTTTTTCATCATCAGACATCTTATACTGAATATTATCTACATCATATAAATCTCCACCGGCTTGTTTTGTGAGACTATAGAGTAAATCATTTGAGTTGTCATCGAAGAAATTGAATTCTTTTGAATAATCGAAATTGATAAATACTTTAGAAGTAACAGATTCCGTTTTTCCACTACCATCAGTTCCTGTATAAGTCAATTCAGCTTTATATTGACCTATTGTAGGTGTAGAAATGACTGCACTATAAGTTTCACCATCGAAAGTCAAAGTATAGTTAGTAGATGTATTAGTATTAGAATCAGTAATCTTAGCCGTCAATGTAGCATCACTCTTACTGACATTAGGAGAAACAGACAAATTGACTGATGAACCATTGGGAGTATAAGACACGCTCAAGATTGAATCTGTATGCTTGTCTGGCAAGCTTTGAGAAATCATATTCTTGAAGAACTTCTTTCCAGCTAAAGTTCCACGCAATGTATTAGTCCAACTCTTATTCGTTCCACCTATCGAGGAACTGAAGGTAGAGACTTTACCAAGTCCGTAATTCCAATAAGCATACAAAGGAACTGCGATAACACTTGCTGAATAAGTACTATCCATCTTTACGTACTGAACAGAAAGAACAGTTGAAGCACCATCTTTACTTCTAGAATAATAATATCCACCGATAGAACCTAACTTATTCACGACACCTTGCAAAGTTTTATCCTTCTTCAACAAGTATTGGATCTCAGCGTTTTCATTAATTTCTACTTCATCTATCGTCTCATTAGTGACGAAGCTCTTCATGATGTTGGATAGATTAAGAATTGAGCTGCTATCCAAGTATTGGAAACGTCCATTTCCTAACTTTGCCAATCTCTTCAATAAAGCAACACCATTCTTATAACCGATATCGATGAATGAACAAGAAATGTTCTCATTGCTGATATTGATAACTTTATCTCTCAAAGATTCATCAGTATCAGAAGATTGACCATCGGTCAAAGTAATGATGCTCTTGTATTCAGCAGCAATACCCTTGATTTGACCATAAGCAGCTTCCAAACCTTTGAGCATTTCTGTTCCACCACCAGAGGTAATTTTGTTTTCTATGTTCTTGATGATTTCATTTCTACCATCTTCAGAAGTAATAGAAGTCATAGGCTGAACAATAGTGACGTTAGATTCAAATGTGACAACTGAAATCTGATCACCCTTATTCAACAATTTAGCAACTTCCTTAGCACCCTCTTTAGCATTGCTTAAACTTGCACCGGACATTGAACCAGAGCTATCGATAAGAAGGACGACAGCTCTAGAATCACTAGGCTGTGATTGAACAGGGAGCATATCGTTATAAGTGCTAAGCGATACATCCTTAGTATCATCCTTATAATCCATCAAATGAGTATTTCCTAAAGTAAGTACACTCTTTCCATACTCTCTAACAGCAATATTTAAGTTAGAGATGAATTTATCGTAGTTTTTAATAGTCTTCAAATCGACATTCGATAATACGATTTCATCGTATTTGATAAGTTCGGTTAATTCAGTAGGAACTTTAGTAAATCTAGTGCTGCTTCCTTTAATTTGAGCATCGACTTTAGTATTGGAACTAAATCCACCCAAGGCTTTAAATTGAGTCAACTCATCCGTAGTATTACCGATAAAGAGTAAGTTGAACTTATCACTTACATCTTGAGTAAATAATCTTGAATTGTTCTCATTAAAAGTATCCAAGAATCCACCATCTTTTGTTGCTGATACAACAACTTTATAGTTATATGTTCCAGCGATAGATGTATCTAGAGTAAAGTTGACAATATTCACACCATTAGATAAATGAGTATCTTTAGATTGGCTCACTTTATCATTCAAATACAAACTAACTGTAGCATTAGTATCATCGGTAGCATTGATCGTCACATCGACTTGCTCATCTCTATTTAAGAAGGTGCTATCGTTATAAGCTAATGAAGTCAAAGAAACTTCATGAGTATAATCAGCATCGATATCTACAGCATCCAAATGAATACCTTTACTCATGATTGTCGACATTGCATCGACAGCAGAGTTATCAGTTTCAACACCATCAGATATCAATGTGATTCTCTTGATGACATTTTCATCAAACTGAGTTACAGTGAAATCCAATGCACTCTTTATATCTGTAGCAGTATAGTCAAAACTATCATTGCTATAAACATCTTTGATCGAATTGAATTTTTCACCAGGTTTGGATAAAACAACTGCATTTCTTCCAAAGGCTATAACACCGACTTTAGTGCCTGGTACTTTCTCAGCTTCTTCCTTAGCTTTATTGATGGCTTTGTCAATCTTAGTTTGTGATTCCTTAGAACTGGCAGAAGCATCAGCGAGAATATAAACATCAGTGTTGCTATTAGTGACGAGTATCTGTGGATTTGCAAATGCAAAGGATAGAGAGACACACAACAATAAATGAAGAACTAAAGAAATTATGTTCCTCTTGTTGTATCTCTTCTCTTTCTTCATCATGAAGAATCCGACGATAACACCAGCCACCAAAGGGATCATTATAAATAATAACCACGGGTTCCAAAATTTAAAATTGCTCATGTCCGTACAGTATCCAATCCGTCAAGAAGAAGACTACAGCAACAATGACGAAAGGAAGAATATCGTCATAGATTGCATTAGCCTTTTGCTCTTGGCTATTCTTAACAATCGACCTCTGCTTGCCATCAGCTTTCAAAGGATCACTCTCATCACTAGGATATGCAGAGTAGAAGTTGACAACTTTCTCTCTTCCAAAGTAATTAGTGACTTTGACTGAATAAGTTCCAGCCTCTTCAAGCTTATATGTTGTCAAATCAGTCTTGCTGATAGGTTCTTCTTTGCCTGATGGAGTAGTAACTACAATAGTCTTAGCATTGTCAGGCAAGGAGAATGTAACTGTATCTCCAGCCTCGTATTTGAAAACATCCAACACCTTAGGATTCGAATAAGAAATGAAGTTTCTCATCAAGATAATGTAATCGGCCAACATAGGAAGATCTGAGTTTTGCAAGTCGAAGTTACATACGATTTGTCTCTGATTGTTATCGTTCTTTCCAGCAAAGACGAAAGGAACATTGTCACAAGAGAGAAGAACTGTGAATTTGTTGTTCAAGGTATAACGTTTATACTGACCGACTTTAATAGAATTTTTCATTGACAAATTCTTTGTCAATTGTTGGAAAATAAGGTCACTAGAATTGCTTGTATATTTAGCAAGAGCACCAGGATCGACAGGCTTTACCTCTTCCTGACACACGAATCCACAGCCTTTAACACTGTCGACATTGAATAGCCAAACAGCCCCGTCGGCAGGAAGTTGCTTGGGCGAATATCCATCGAAAACATAAATATCAAATCCTGTAACCGATGAATACAAAGCATATTCAGAAGATTTCATGACTTCATAGCGAATTCCACAATTGTTTGAATTCAAAGCAGAGAATGCTGCCTCGTAATACAAAGGATTAGAACTTACCAACAATATCTTAGTGATATCACCTTCACTACGATACAAATAATAATCGTTATCTTCAGGAAGCTTGTCTTCATTTAAGACACTAGCTTTGATAGACTCATAAGTCTTATAGTTTCCAGCCAAATCAGGAATATCGACACTGATATCGCTCAATTTACCTTTTTCTACATTTAGTCTCTTTTGGCCCAATGACTTATTATTGACAAAGAACTCAACTTTAATCTCAGTATCTTCAGCATATGATATGACCTTGGTTTTCAAAGTCATAACTTTCTTCCTTGAATCATATGAATATTCAAGGTCTTTGATAGCGTAATTGTTATCTTTAGAGCTAACATCCAATACTTTGAGATTATCACCAGGATTCTCACCCAAATCGATAGTTTCATCAGTAGCGATGTAACAAAGACTTCCTTTATTCTCTGAGACCATGGATTGAGCTATACTCAAAGCATTATCCAAATTTGAATTGTTATCATCAATCTCAGCATTATCGATAAACGAATTAAATATATCGACATCTGAAATGTTTTGACAAACAGCTTTGGTGCTAGAATCAGCTAAAATCAATGAAAAGGTACATCCGTTGGTGCTATTAGCAACGACATCTTTAATCTTTTCCTTAGCGACATCGAATTTAGTCTTAGTATCATCATCAGCACTCTTCATCTTCATACTAGCTGAAGAATCCAAGATGAAGACTATGTTATCAGCACCATTCTTAAAAGAGAATATAGGCTGAGCCAAGGAGAAAGCCAAGAATACTATTGCACAGCATTGAAGGATCAATGCTAACAATTTAGAAAAAGTATTGATAGGATTTTTCTTCTTGATAAACTTCTTACTGAGTTCCCAGACGTAGCTGGAAGAAACAGTATCTTCCTTATACTTATTCAGCAAGATATAGATGACGATAAGTACAGGAATAGCGAGGAGCAATAAAAGTCCCCAAGGATATTGAAAGCTCATTTTATCACCCCCTTGCTGATCATCTTATCTAAGAACAATTCTCTCATAGGCATTGAAGTCGGATAGAAGATATAATCAGCTTCACGAGAAGCACAGAAGTGAGATAAGTTATCTTTGATATATTCCAAAGCAGCTGTGTAAGCCTTCAAAATATCTCTACTTACGTTTCCTTTATAAAACCTATCTGAATCCTCACAATCGTAGAGAAGACTCTTACCACGAGCGGTAGGATTTATCTCTTCATTTGCCAATAATTGAATACAAAGAACATCTCTTCTCTTTTGTCTTAAATAGTCGATGGCATCAAAATAATTGTTATCGGTTAAGAAATCAGAAATGATGATACTTTTTCCATCACCATATCCAACTTGGCTCTTAATGATAGCATCGCTGATGAAGCTATCACCACCGAACTTTATCTTGTTGAGACTCGATACACTTTGAAGGAATCTCTCTTTACCGACTATTTTTTCAAACAATGGTTCGACTCTATGTCCGTTGATAGTATAAATAGAAACTCTATCCATCTCAGAAACAGACAAGTACGCAAGCGTAGTAGCTAAGCGTAATGCAAAATTACTTTTGTTATAGAAAGACATAGATCTAGAAGTATCTATGTAGATTCTAGTATTCATCTGCTTTTCATCCAAATAAAGCTTGATGTATAACTCTTCAAATCTACCATAAATATTCCAATCTATCTTAGTAATATCATCCCCTTCGATATACTTCCTATAATCCGCAAATTCACATGAAGAGCCATATTTCTTGGATTTATGCGATCCACCGAACAAGCCGGCTACATTGTCTTTGACAGCCATCGAGAATAGCTCGACTTGTTGCAAAAATTGCTCATCAATAATTTGTTTCATAGGCTACTTAGCCTTTCTATTCTCTTTGATAAGTAATCCTATTACATCATCGACAGACAAATTATCATTAATTGCGTTGTAATTGACTTTGATTCTGTGTCTCAAGACAGGGAAAGCCAAAGCATCGATATCATCATAAGAAACATTGTAGTTTCCTTCCATCAAAGCCCTGATCTTACCACCAGTGATAAGAGCCTGACAGGCTCTAGGTGAAGCACCGAACTTAACATATTTTCTAGCAACTTCAGAAGTCTCATCAACTTCAGGGTGAGTTTTGTGGACGAGTCTCATAGCATAGTCCAAGACATCTTGAATCACAGGAACTCCGACAGCAAACTTTCTCATTTCCAAGATGGTGTTTCCATCGACGACAGGTGTAGCCTTTTCAGATTGATCAGCTTGTGTCATCGTGACGATGTCACCCAATTCTTGAACTGAAGGATAATCCATAGTCAACTTAAACATAAAACGGTCCATCTGAGCTTCAGGCAAAGGATAAGTACCATCTTGTTCGATAGGGTTCTGAGTAGCCAAGACGAAGAAAGGCTCTACCATAGGATAGTTGACACCACTGACTGTAACCTTATGCTCCTGCATGACCTCCAACATAGCTGCTTGAGTCTTAGGAGTAGTACGGTTGATTTCATCAGCCAAGACAATTTGAGCAAAGATAGGTCCTTTTTGGAAGGAAGTGGTCAAATTACCATCTGCACCTTTTCTGATGACATTAGTACCAGTGACGTCGTTAGGCATCAAATCAGGTGTAAACTGAATTCTGGAGAACGGCAAGGACAATGTTTGTCCCAATGAACGAACTAATCTTGTTTTTCCAGTTCCAGGAACACCTTCGAGCAAGACGTTACCACCAGCGATAATAGCGGTAATAACATTGTCTATAACATCATCCTGACCTACGATATCTTTGTGAACCTCTTCTTTAATCTTAGCAATAGATTCACTAAATTCTTTAAGCATTTCTTCGTTTTCCATGTTTGAGTTTCCCCTCTTTAATATTAAATATACAATCTAAGTCTAATTACCACCCTGTCCAGCATTATCGCCAGTTCCAGTACCAGTTCCAGTGCCGGTTCCGGAATTGTTTCCACTTCCGGATCCAGAGTTATCTCCGGAATTATTGCCACCATACAAATACTTGAAGTAATCAGAGACAGAAGAATCTACATCGCTATCGCCAGAGTCTTTAGCATCGTTAGCGGCTTGACCTTGGTAATCTTTGATAACTTCACCATAACTCTTGGATCCCTCATCTCCGGTGTAAACCTTATCGTTTCCTCTATAGTTGGTGTTTCCTTCTCCACCACCAGCTCCATCTCCTTTGCCTTCACCTTTTCCTTCACCTTGCTGTCCGCCACTTCCTTGACCTTGGCCATTGCTTTGAGAACCGTTTTGGCCATCGCCTTTGTTTCCTTGATTATTACCTTGGTTTCCTTGATTACCTTGTTCACCTTGATTGCCTTGGTTACCTTGGTCACCGTCTTGATCGCCACTGTCGCCATTGCTTCCGCTGTCACCATCGTTGCCTTGGTCACCTTTGTTGCCTTGGTTACCGTCTTGATCACCACTATCGCCAGGCTTACCATCACTAGGATCACCACTACCGCTACCGCCATTCTTAGTAGGATCGATAAGTTCTTCCATCTTTTTCTTTACTTCTTCAGCTAAGGCAGTGTTGCTATTTTCAATTTGAACATCAGTAATTAAGTCAGATAAAGCTTGTTCGAAAGCAGTATAAATACCCTGTTTCAAAGTAGTGATTTTTGCACCGTTAGAGCTACCACATGCCTTGGCCTCTGGAGAGTAAGCTTTGAGCTTTGTGCTCAATATATTGAAGATTCCATAGATTTCATCGGTAGATTCAACCTTAGAAGCTTTCAAAGAATCATCGATATGAGCTGCCCAAGTATCCAAATAGCTACCTAACTTTGCTCCATCAGAACGAATATCGCTCAATGAATAAGGCTTCAAATATTCGTTTCCATCTGGATACATAGTGAGATATTCATCTTTATCTTTGTTAGTGGCTGACTTCTTTATTTCAGTGTTGTCTTCCAACCAGTGGAATCCATCAGTAATGATTTGGTTATCGGATATTCCGGTGTCACCATTGAACATTCCGATTCCGACCTTAATAAAGAATGTATCGCCGTGTGTTTGAAGTGCAAGACCGATTTCCTCTTTGACGTTTACTCTATTCAAAGCATCATCGACTTGACCTTGAGCATCTTTAACTTTCTCAGTTCTAGAAGCGATATCAGTATCATTTTCCAAATCAGCTTGTAGTTTTTCTAAAATTGCAAACAATTCTTGTTTGAATTCCTCAGAAGCATCCGATTTAGAAATGTAGTCCTCGATGTCTTTGATGATATCATCAGTACGATCATTGAAGTCCTTGCCATTATTTCCAGGATTTACAATCGTATTAAATCCTTCTTTAATTTGATTTGTAAATAAAGAAGTAGTGAGTAAGGAAGCTCCTAAGACTATTGCAGGTAAAGTCCAAACAGCAAGCTTTACAGTCATCTTCTTAGGATTTTGCTTCTTGACTTCGACTTTAGCATCTTCTCTTTGCTTATCGATCAAGAATGAGCTCTTTCCTTGGAACTCCACCATTGTTGCGCATTTCTCTTTGAGATCGTAAGTGGAGTCGATTCTCTTTGCAACATCGCCTTCCTTAGGATTCTTGACAACGCAGTAAATAACTGCAGTTGCCAACATAGCTAACACTCCACCACAGACCTCAATTGTGATATAAGGCCAGGTGGTCAATTTAGCCAACAAAAAGGACATTACAAGGATTGCAGATACGACCAATCCCAAAGCCAATCCCCACAAAGAACCTTTAATAATGTTCTCTAAAACAAGTTTTCTTTTATATTGTTTTAACATAAGCTAACTCCTTTCCACATAATGGACAAAAGCTAAATCAATTTTTAAATATTTATATCAACTTTAATTTAACTTCTCTCCACATTTCCTCGCTCTTTAAGCTACTAAATATTAACACTAAATATAAAATTAATCAAATAAATAGGTTGAATATACTTTGTATTCTTGCTGAAAGTACTTTCATACCATTTTCTTAGCAATATTTAGGCCTTTCCGAATCCAGTTAAAGTCAATTGATTTTCAATGCTATCAAAGTAAGTGCTAAATTCATCTACACCCATGTTGAAATAAGGAACATCAAACTTCAAGCTTAGGAGTCGAATCAACACTACAAATAAGTTGGATTTGTAGGACTATAACCAGGCAAAAGAATAGGTAACAACAACGTAGAAAAGTAATGATTTTCTATATTTCATGCTAGATACACCCTTCCACTCTTTAGAACTGGAGGTAAAATATCACTACATTTTTAAATGCCAAATCTCATAAAAAATATCCAGTCCCTCAAGGGGCTGGATATCGACTAAAAGTATCTAAAAAGTTGAAATAGAGTATTTATCGAGATACTGTTTAAGCCTTGTCGAATGCAGTCAAAGTCATAGCGACTTTGATTTCAGTTCCGATGTTAGGCTTGATATCTACAGTACATATTCTTCCATTCTTCTCACAATAGCCGGTTAAAGACTTATAAACGACATCGTTACTGACTATGTAAGTTTCTAATGTATGCCAACCAGCAGCATCGAATGCAGTCTTAGCAGCTGCAATTTCAGAATCACCACCATAGTTATATCCAGTAACAACCAATTGATTGCTAGAGCTATAATAAAATGTATATGGTTCATCTACACCCATGTTGAAGTAAGGAACATCGAAATTCAACTCATTCTTCATTCTTTGCTTCACATTTGTGTGCCAATCTGTTCTTGTGACGGAAGAGAAGTTTGGTAAGTAGAAGATAGTAGCTTCGATTCCATTCTCATCACTGGCTTCAGATGAATAATTGCTTTGATAAGTAATCTTGAAATAAGATCCATCTGGATTTGTCTTAGTAGCGACAACTGAAGGATATGTGTAGTATCCGAACGGACTATAAGTAGTCTCAAATCCAGCTGCCTCTAAGGCTTCTACCGCTTTATTTACATAAAGAGGTGAGAAGACTGTATTTCTTGTATATAGTCTAAGTTTTCTATTCCAACTGATTAAATCTGAAGGAGTAGAAATACCCATATCTTCACCTAATCCTGTTGTAGGAAGATAGATGAACGGATCGACTGCATGATTTTGGAACAAATAATTCATCTGATAAACGATATCTTCATTATTAGAAGCATTAGCCTTAGTCAATGATGCCCAAGTTGAAGGTGTAGTAGAGAGATTAGATACGGCCAAATCATGATAAACACTCATTGTTATTTTGTCAGAATACTTCTTCACCAAGATTCTAATCTGACTTCCATCACTCAATATCTTATATCCGCCCATACAATCCTTAGATGTAGAATAGGAAGAGAATGCAGAACAATAATCAGCGTGCCAGCCTCCATCAGCAGTATCAGCATCCAGTTTAGTCTTAGCCAATTCCAATACATCATCGTTCCAATCACTTCCAGTGATAGTAATAACATTCATAGTTGTACCTATGGTCTTCGTTGCAACAGAAGGTAAGACTGTTCCTAAATAGATATATGGAATAGCAGATTCGCTTCCAAATTCCTGTGAGAAAGCAGTCTTTATTTCAGCGGTCCACTCCTTACCATTTTCAGGAATGAATCCTTCCTGGTAAGTAATCTTGATATAAGGAACATCAGTTGAAATGTCCCTAGCTATATGAAGAGTTAAAATATCTTTATTAGCTAGTTTATACGTGAAGTAAAGGGATGTGCCATAGGATCTGCTCGAATCATAAACGAATCCTTTATCTGAAGAGAATGCTGCTTTAGCATTAGTGAATATCTTGCTATCATATGTATTTCCATAAATATTGAATTCCCTGGCCTTTGCATCATATGTATACATAGGATATTTTGTTCCCAAATATAAGTATGGAAGATCAAAATCCTCACCATATGCTGTATGCAAAGTATTAGTGATTTCACTAGTCCAAGCGGTAGGAGCATTGTCCTCATCGTATGTTTCATCATATGAAATTATATTTGAAATAGAAGGACTATAAGAACTATTAGAATACTTGAAGGAAATCTTCAACGTTCTACCATCATCAAAGGCCTTAGTAGCATACAAACCTTTAATATATGCTTCATCATGAGAATACAAAGAAGTACACATCGTCAGCTGGGTGTCCCATCCAGCAGCATCGAAAGCATCCTTTGTATTCAACATGAAGCTTTCAATATTGTCGTAGCTAAATTTTAGATTGAATTCCAAACTACCATCAGCAAACTTGATTTCATCTTCTGTACTGCCTGTATCAAAGAAAGGAATAGATACATTTTCACCTAAAATCTTTATGACAGCCTTAGCTCCTTCAGACCAATCAGTAGCAGTAGTTGCAGGCATAACAGCAGACTTAGCTATTTCGATATATGCAGTTTCATCATCGTCTTCTCCATCCTTGAATAAAGCAACCTTATAAACATTTCCGTTGATTTCCTTGAGAGCTATTCTTTGAACCAAGCATCTACTCGAGTAATCCTTAGTTGAATCGAAATCCTTTATCAAAGTCCATCCACTATCGGAATCATATGCAGTATCGAATAACTCAATAGTCTTTGCATCATACTTTCCACCACAAATGATGAAGTTAGGATCATATTTATCCACACTGCCATCCACATAAGGAGTTGTAGTTCCTATATATACAAATGGAATTTCATCCATTCCATCCGTGTACTTAGCTGTGAATTGAGTCTTGAGATCGTCCGGCCATGCAGTCAGTGAAGAAGGTGTGAATATTTCAGTCCTGGAAACTACAAAAATAGGATCTCCATCGATGTTCTTCTCGATGACAGCCTTATAGTCATTGATTCCAACAGTTTTACTGAATGTCTTGCTTGTCTCTTCAGCTGTATCATCAGCCTCTGCTTCAGCAACTTGCTCAGTCCAACCATCACCCTCAAGTGTCTCTTTAGCCTTAGTCAAGAGAGAATCATCCCAAAGTTTCCCTTTCAAATATAATTTTCTTGAATTTGTATTGTAAGAATTAACTTCAGGGCTGACTGTTCCTAAATAAATATAAGGTAAAGTAAGTCCACCCAAAGACTTAGCTATGTTATCTTTGACAGTCTTAGACCAGTGATCCTGGTTAGTGTTATCGAACTTTTCATCCAAAGATACGACCACCTGTGCTTTATTATGATATGTACCTAAAGTAGCTACTAATACACTTCCATTATCAGCAGTATAAGTGGCAGTATACTTGCTCATATCCTTTGGATCTTGTGCTACAGTCCAAATAGGATCAGCAAAAGTTTCTTGGAAGATATCACATACTTGGTCGTCCCAAGTACCACCAGTGATAGTCATGACCTTTGTAGCATCAGCCGAGAAATCGATTTTATAATTCTTAGTTCCTAAATAGATAAAAGGTATGATATCAAAGACACCTAAATAGTCACTCATATCTTCCTTTTCTTCATCTGTCCAATCACTTACGGAAGTATCATCAAATTTTTCAGACCAATATGCACGTAATTCAAACAAACCATCTTTGTTCGCTTCGACTATAACATCGATGTCAATCTTGTCGCTATTTGCGACAAAAATGCTATTGACAACCATACAACCCCAATCATAGCTGATATAAGTATCCTTAGCATCTTGAAGGTTGGATGAGACAAACTTATTTCCGACCAAAAGAAGATAGGACTTATATCCATCATTAGCATCATCACTTACATAAGATACATCTATGCTTTTACCGATATCGATATAAGGAAGAATATTACCTCCTAAATACTGAACCATGCTAGCAGTAACTTCCTCAGTCCAAGGTGAATCCTCTGGTTTGATAATATCAGGATCATCTTCTTCATCAGGGGTAGAAGGGGTAATTGTAGTTCCACTTCCACCACCCGCACCTGTATAAGATTTAGGGACGTCAGGCTTAGGTGTAGCAGTAGAAGGCTTACCAGTATCAGTAGCCTTAGGAGTCGACACTGTACTAGTTGGATTAGTAGGATTACAACTAGTCAAAAGAATAGGTAACAATAATGCTGAAAAACTTAAAATTTTTCTATATTTCATATAACATATTTCCTTTCGCTCTTTTGAGCTGAAAATATAATAACCTGTCTCTTATACACATCTGACGCTGCCGACGAATAGCCTTGTGTAGATC
>ENA-OZFZ01000981-OZFZ01000981.1-human-gut-metagenome-genome-assembly--contig:-NODE-981-length-12802-cov-4.530870_pt1 | contig 12802 bp, 10 predicted proteins | sample MGYA00244621_ERZ653640 | MGnify/ENA primary metagenome ERZ653640 (study PRJEB26926, sample SAMN06165019) | human gut metagenome | biome: ENVO:00009003; feature: ENVO:2100002; material: ENVO:00002003... | reverse complement strand
CCACAATCATTCGTAGCGTTGCCGTTGCCTCTGGTGTCGGTGATATGAGTATCGGGGCAACAACCGTGCTTAAGGCAATAAATTCAAGCCTTTACGAACCATGTTCTTTCCTCGGTTGGTACCCTCCGCTTGTCTCGCCCAATCAGATTCGAGGAACGTGGACGGAGCCTGCGTTCTTTGCCATTTGGCTTTCGTTTGCTGTGCCGTTTTTGGTTTCGTTCTTTTTTGAAGACGGAGTGTTGTCACGAAAAAAGGCAGGAATTGTCCTAGTTTTCTTCACGACACTCTTTAGCATCTGGTTTATGACGTATGCCAGAACGTCGGTCGTTCTTATGGCAGCACTTGTCGGCTTGTATTTTTTGTTTGCGATTCTTTATCGCACCCGAGAAAATTGGCGAGTCGTCGGAGTTCTAGTTGTAACTATTCTAAGCGGATTCTTGATTGTCTCTACGTGCGGTCCTCAGGAGAGAGGACAAAGGGTTCACAATCAAACGGAGACTTCTGTGCCTGCACGATTGGAAAAATCCACCAGCGATTCCGTCCTCTTTGAAAACACAGTCAAGAGTTCTGTGGACGCAAAATCACGGAGTAACCCCTCAAGACTTCAGGACTTTCAGTTTAAATTTAAAGTTTTTAAAGATTATCCGATTGCCGGAGCCGGAGATACACTGGCTTCTGTTGCACAGATTCGCAAAATGCTCGAAAGCCCGGATACCTTAACCCAAGAAAGCCGCCAGCGTATGGCGTATACCTACACAAAGGGGCTTTTTCAAAGTGGCGTGAACGGATCTTCTCTTTCAATATCCGGGGTGCTTGCCTGTCGGGGTTTATTAGGATTTGCTGTGGTTTTTGCCCCGATTCTGCTTTTAGGCTTGTCTTTGTTTATTTGTCTTTTTAAGGTTAAAGAGACTTTTCGAGGAATCGGCATAACACTTTTTGTCTCATGCGCTGGCTCATTTCTTGCGGCCTTTTCTCAAGGGCTGTGGTACTATTATTTTTGGTGTTCTGCCGGGCTAGCTTTAGGGTTTCTTCTTTGGGCACGACATTCGAATTATTCGGATACGAGTAAATATCACATAGGATACAAAGGATGTTAATCGGGTTATTGTTAATCGCGTTTCTCACGATGTGGGGCATTGCTTTTGTCCTCTTTGAAAGGGACTTGGCCTGCCCGACGATGCTCCTTTTATCCGGGTACACGCTCTCGGTTGCTGTGGCTTTTTTTTCAGATTTCAAGATTCCGTTTGTTTATCACTCGCAAACGGTTTTCGTGCTTATTGTCGGAACACTTTTATTCTGCATTCCGGCCTATGCCATCAAGACTTGCTATGCCGGCGGTAAAGGCGTGCATCCGGATTTGCCCCGTTCCGTTATCGACATTCGGTCGCTTGCTCTTCTTTTGTACGCAGCGGGTTTGCTCGGAACAATTGCCTTATCGTTTTGGGTTTACCGAGATATTCTCGCAGAGATAAAACCGACGCTGACCTATGCCGAATCGGTCAACGCCATGCGCAATTACCTCATTGCCAATCCCGATGGGGTGAAAATTCCTGAACTTTTCTTACTCAACCAAATAAAAAAAGTATTTCGCATTGCCGGATATTTTCTTTTGGTTATTTGGGCGCGCAATGCCGTTGTCCGCCGTTCTTTTGTCAAAGACAAACTTCTCTTCTTAAATCTTATCCTGACAGTTATTCTTTTTGGGACAGAAGGAGGACGGACTGGGGTTGTGGCCTATGTGCTTGCAGGGGTTGTTCTGTGTTTCTTTTTTAATCGCCTGTATAACAACACGCGCATCACGATTTCTGGCGCTTTGGTTGTCAAGGCTCTCGGTGTTTTCCTCGTAGCAAGCGTTGCCTTTTACGCCATGCTCTACCTGAGCGGAAGACAGTCGGGCGCCTTACATATCGGCGCTCTAATTCACCACGTTCAGTTTTATCTGGGCGGGTCAATTCCCTTATTAGATAACTTTCTTCTCACAAGTTTAGGTGTGTGTGGGGGGGGTACTGAAATTATTGGAAAAGAAACGTTTTACAGCCTCGTACAACTCATGAGTAAACTCCATATTACCGACATTCCGCTTTATAGCGTTCACCTGGAATTTCGTCCCGGCGTTTACGACGGAAATGTCTACACGGGATTTCGCTCGTATATCCACGATTTCGGATATGCGGGATTGATTGTCCTGCCGGTTCTTTTTTCCGTGTGCGCTAACTGGCTTTATTATGCAGCCGTTCAAGCATCTCGAGAAAAGGCCGTTGCTGTCGGGCTCGTGCTCTATGCAACTCTGATGTACCCGATTTTTGCTGATTTCGTTCGGTGTTTCTTTTTCTTGTCGTTTTTCAGCATCAATACGCTTTGCCTGTGTTTGGGCGTAATCCTCTTGCAACTTTTCCTTTTAAAAACCGGGTGGATGCGTTTTTCTCCGGTTACATCGAAAGCGCGTTCCTCTCGGAGTCGGTGATATGGTAATCGGTCTGCTTTTCATTATTTTCCTGACGCTTTGGGTTATTTCTTTTGTTCTCTTTGACCGAGATATCACATCGCCTGCGATGCTCCTTATTTCCGGCTACACGATTTGTGTCGGAACGGCAGTTGTTTCGTACTTTTCGTTTCCTTTTACATACCACTTGCAAACGCTATTTGTCATGATTCTCGGGACGGTGCTTTTTCTCATTCCGGCTTATGCCATCAAAGAAATTGCCGTCGGAAAAAAAGAGAAGGTAACGCCCGCCGTCGCTTGTTCTGTCGTTGTCTTTAATCCCTGGGTTTTACTGTTGTCGGCTGCGCTTTTACTCGCCTTGATCGGATTGACCCTCTTGACATATGTCCGCATTTTGCAACATGTTGATCCGGCTGTTACTTACGTTTCGGCAATCCCTATGATGCGATATTTCCTTATTGCACATCCGGAGGTAGCGACTCTTAAAGAACTATTCCTTCTCAATCAAGTAAAAATGTCTTTTTAATCGGCGGGTGGTTCCTTCTTTATATCTATACACGCAATTGTGCCGTTCGCCAGTCTTTTTCGGTTGATAAGGGAGTTTTTGTTAATCTTTTTTTGGTATTGTGCTTGATTGCGACCGACGGCGGACGCGGGGAACTGGTGGCTTTTCTTGTTGGGGGACTCGGACTTTACGGCTTTTTTAACTACCTATATAACGGCACTCGCATCCGTATCTCCTTGAAATTACTACTAAAAAACGGCTGGGGTATCACGGCCGCTGTGGTCTTTTTGCACTCCTGTACCTTTCAGGCCGTCGTTCTGGGGTCTTTGATATGAGAGCGGTTTGGACGCACGTTCAAATCTATTTAGCAGGTCCCATCCCGCTTTTAGAGCACTTCCTTCAGACACCGTTATCCGGCGGCGGAGATATATTCGGCCAAGAAACCTTCTACGGAATCAATTCGCAACTGACAAAACTCGGTTTGCTGGACATCCCGCTATATAGTCCGCATCTTGAGTTTCGACCGGGTGTGTATTTGGGCGGAAACTACTACACGGCGTATCGCTCGTATTTGTATGACTTCGGCTATGCGGGGCTCGTGCTCTGTCCCGTACTTTTTTCTGTTCTGATTAACGGGCTTTATTACGCTTGTGTCCGATGGGCGAAAAAGGCAGTCTTTGTCTCCTCGCTGATTTAAAATATTGCTTTCGTATAAGCTATTTTCCTAACCTATGTTTTTGCCTCCGAAGAACAATGCGAGTACTTTGGCCCGGAATGTCTCCTATTCCATGGCGGCAAACTTAACGTCGTTTCTTGTCGGCGTTGCCGTCATTTTGCTTGTTCCCAAGGTCATCGGAGTCGAAGAGTACGGCTACTTTCAACTCTTTTTGTTTTTCATCGGGTACGTTGGATTCTTCCACTTCGGCTGGGCCGACGGCATCATCCTCAGGTACGCAGGAAAGACTTGGGAAGATCTTTCCAGGGCCCGTTTTTCCGGGCAAATTCACGCCTTCCTTTTCTTTGAAGTAGCCCTTTGGGGCCTGTTCGCTTTGGCCTCCTGGCTCTATTTCGGTCAGGGAGCACGGCTTTTTGTTTTGCTTTGCACGGCGGTCGGCGCTGTTTTAGTCCTTGCGAACACGTTTTTACGCTTTATCTTGCAGGCAGCCAATCGCATTAAGGTTTATGCCTTCCTCGTTTTGGTCGAGCGTCTGGTTTACCTTGTTTGCGTTCTTTCGGTGCTCTTTTTCGGTGCACGAGACTTTCGCTTTTTCATCATGGCGTATCTGACGGCACAGGGAGCAACACTGATCGGTGCTCTTTGGTTCTGTCGAGATTTGGTTTTTGCGAGTCCCGAAACGGCTCGAGATATCTTCCGAGAATCTGCTGAGTGCATTCGGGTCGGCATTAAGCTCATGCTTGCCAATGTTGCCTCGATTCTGATTCTCGGCATTATTCGCTTCGGAATCGAGCGAGCCTGGGGTATTGCCGTATTCGGGAAGATTTCGCTTTTGCTGTCTGTGGTCTCGATTCTTTTTGTTTTTGTTAATGCAGCGTCTCTGGCGCTTTTACCGGCGTTGCGAAGAGAAAAGCAGGAACGCTTTCGGGCGCTTTATTTTCCGAGTCGCATTACGCTGACGTGGGTTCTGCTCATTTCTTTTGTTTTTACATATCCGGCGTCTCGACTTGTGGCGCTTTGGCTTCCGGCTTACGCCGATTCCCTCATGTACCTGCCGCTCATCCTCCCTGTGTGTTTGTTTGAAAGTTCCGTGAGTCTCTTGACAGGAACGTATCTGAAGGTTCTGCGCCGGGAAAAAGACTTTTTAATCGGCAATACCGCCGCGTTGCTTGTCAGCACGGTGTTTCTCGTAATTTCAATCCCGGTACTTCATAACCTGGCACTTGCCGTGCTGGCGATGCCGGCCTCCCTTGCCGTGCGCTCCTGGTTTTTAGAAAAGCGCCTTGCTGCTCGCCTTGAGGTGAACGTGATGCCGGTTTTCGCAACCGAAGTGCTCGCCAGCACTGTCTTTATTGCGCTTTCGCTCGGCATCGGCGGGTTCACGGGATCTATTCTTTACGCTGTGTTTTTGCTGATTGCTTTTCTTATCAGTCGGAAAACGTTTTGGAAAACGCCCCTTCCTTCCTTGTCTTTCCTCGCTCATAAGCGCTTTAAACGATGAATTCAACGTACCGCCACTCGCTCGCCGGGAGCGTTATTTTGTACAACCCGGATTACGGTGTTCCCGACAATGTCGCAAGTTACCTGAATGCAGTCGACCACCTTTACGTTGTCGACAACCGAAACGGCAAAGCGGTTGCCGAGCGGATTGCTGCGCTGGCTCCCGAGAAAGTTACCGTGATTTCTAATCCGGAAAACGAAGGAATCGCAAAGCCGCTGAATACGGTCTTACGGCTTTGCCGCGACAAGTATGATTTTCTGATAACGATGGATCAGGATTCGCGTTTTTTGCCCGGGCACATGTCTTCATACCGCACTGGTTTGGATTCACTGGATTGGACGTCGGTTTTCGGCGTGGGCCCTACAGTTAAGAATTAGAATCTTCCTCGGTTGATTGAGCCCACGGAATTGAGGAGGGCTCATAGCCTCTTATGAAAAAAGTCCAAGATTTTGTCCGCACTCCCACGTGGTATGCCGTTATCCGGCGCTTGACGGGTTGATGTTTAAGTCCACAGAAAGAAGAAATACGAGAAAGGATATCTCCCAACACCCCGCCGCTTTCCCGAGTTTGTCACCTAGAAAACGCTACACCTCCTGATGCTCAAGGGGTGTAGTGGTAATATTTTTCATTTTGCCTAGCACGACGCTTTGGGCTTTCCCGAGTAGATAGCCTTCAACCTAAGCTTCTTTCGCAGACTCATAGATGTTTCGTAACGGCCGGGTGCTTCCCGTCCAAAGGCGCGCAGCATGTCGTCAAAGCGGTTTTCACTAAATACAAGCGCAGATGCACCGTCACTTGAGGATTCCCTCTTGGGCGTCACGGAATTCGTTCCAAAAGTGCAAGGGCTTTGCTCCGAGTGGAACATAGAAGCGCAAGTAACTCTTGTCGAGCTTTTTCACTGACAAATTCAATTGAAAAGTGTGGGTCGACGTTTTGTAGCGGAAGGGAAAAAAGCCATACGGGATTGCTTTGTAGTCGAATGCTATCTGTCAAACCAGGCGCGCGGAGCATGCGTGAGTCAGAGCACCTTAATTCGGAAACTCAGGAGGCATTTTTTGTGAAACTTACGGAAATCATCCTTGGTAAGTACCGATGAGATTCACTACACGTCCGAAAACCATGCCGCCATCGCCAAGGCCATGACAAGCGAAATTAAGAAAGCCTTTAAATAGTCAAAGTCTCTTGACTGTCCCGCCCAAGCGTTACAAGCGGGGCATTTTTTAAAGCGAAAAAAGCCCCGTGTTAAAAGCACAAACACGGGGCTGAACATACTGAAACAACGGAAGACTACACGCCGATTAAAAGCACCATCACAACAATGACGCCGATTGCCACGATATTAATGATGATACCGGCACGGAGCATATCGACAATGCGAAGTTTGCCGGTGCCGAACACAATCGCGTTAGGCGGTGTGGAAATCGGCAAAATAAAGGCTGCCGAAGCCGCAAGGGCCGTTGCAAAGAGCACGGGCTGAGCCGGAAGGTTCAGGGCCGAGCACACGGCTGCCAGTAGCGGCATCATCATCGCCGCCAAGGCCGTGTTCGATGTCACGCCCGTTGCAAAGGTTACAAGAGTCACGACGCCTAAGAGGAGAGCCCAGAAGGGAGCGCCCGAAAGAACCGTGACCTGCGCACCGATCAGAGCCGCAACACCCGTACTCTGAATGGCCGCTGCAAGCGAAAGCCCGCCGCCGAACAGTAGGAGCACATCCCAGCTGATTTCGCGGTTGGCCGTTTCCCAATCCATCGCTGTATCACCCTTGTCATCAACCGGAATTAAGAACGAGATTACGCCCATCATCATCGCAATCACGGCATCGTTTAAGAAGCGAAACGGTCTGCATCCGTCCACTTCGATACCGCGAATCGCAGAACCCGTGAACCACAAGACGGCGGCAATCAGAAAGCACAGCCCGATAGCGATTTCGCCGCGACTCATCTTGCCCATCCCGGCAAGTTCCTTCTTCACCCATTCGCGTCCCCCCGGGACTTCCCCTCCCATGTCGCGGAACATAATGTTCGCAAGAACAAAATAGGCTACAAGAAACATCATCACGGCAACCGGAACGCCCACTTTCATCCAGTCGACAATCGAAACGCTCGTCCCGTACGTCTGCTCCATAAAGCGCATGTAAATACCGTTCGGGGGAGAGCCGATCAAGGTCGCCATACCGCCGATGGAGGCCGAGTACGCTAACGCGAGTAAAAGGCAAATCGTAAACCGATGCTCTCGCACGGCGGCTTCTTTGTCATTGGGATCGTTTGTCGAATGTACGAGGTTAACCAAGGCAATCGCCACGGGGACCATCATCGCCGCGCAGGCCGTGTTACTCATAAAGGCCGATAGCGTGCCCGTCGTGAGCATGATGCCGAAAACAATTTTCTTCGGAGTGGCTCCGATGCAACTCATCACAAACAAAGCGATACGGCGATCAAGACCCCACTTGGTGACACCGGCAGCCAAAATGAAAGCGCCCATAAAGAGGAAAATCGTATCGGATGCGTACGGGGCCATGGCCGCCGCAGGCTTACAAACGCCCAAAAGCGGGAAAAGCACCATCGGCAAAAGCGAAGTCACGGCAATCGGTGCGGTTTCAAAGCACCACCAGATTGCCATCCAAACGAGAACTCCGAGACAGGCACGACCTGCCTGAGAAAATTCGGCAACCGAGCCGTCTGCCGTCACGTAACTCGACGGCATCGCTAGAAAAATAATGAGACAAAGCAAGGGGCCCGCAACTAGGGACCCGTAGCGCATAAGCGCCTGCTTGCCTGACATTGCGTCAGACATACACCCTCCTTAAAGTCAACAAAGCAAAGCTATCTGTAAAAAATTTTATAAATCAGAGCACTATGAGAAATATTTGCCTTGTGCAGGTCGAATCTAACGCCCAACTCCGTAACAACGCTTTCTGACACATTTCTCACGCTAAGCAACATAGAACCCACAAAGCAAAATATTAATTTTTACCCCGAAGACTCTCATGCTGATTTCAGAATCTTGCAAACATCCTCTTTTTGCAAAACACTGAAATGTCCGATACTACCAAAATGCGTGGCAAGTTCGGAAATTTTTTCATAAGGAATATCTTCCTCTACGAGTTCCGCAAGACGACGTGGGAGTCCTAGGAAGGAATAAAAATTCCTCAATTTTCCTATAGCAAGAGTTACAACCTCGGCCTGGGAGCTACCCCCTGTCACTCCCATCACGTATCGTGCAAAGCGCACGAACCGCTCGGGATTATGTTTCCAAACATACTGCATCCAAGCTGGTGTTAAGACTGCAAGTCCCTCTCCGTGAACAATTGAGGGATTCCAACCCGAGAGAGCATGTTCTATCGCGTGGCAGGCCCAATCTTCCTCATGACCCATACCGAAAAAGCCACAATGCGCAAAACTACCCACAAGACCGATTTGTTCCCAACTTTCCAAATCACTCCAATCTGCTTTGAGTCTCCGGGCACTTTGCATCGTGACCCGAAGGGCTCCTTCACACTCTTCCGTCGTGAACTCGACTCCCTTCGTATTTGTGAAATACCGCTCAAATACATGACTCATCATGTCTGAAACGCCAGCAGCCATTTGGCGTTGTGATAATGTCATAAAAACTGTCGGATCCACTATCGACACCCGAGGGCGGATGTTCATCGATTCACTTCCGGCTCCGTTTTTAATATCTCCGTTAGATATCACGCAACGCGCCGATTGTTCTGAACCAGCCGCAGGAATCGTTAGCACCGTAGCAATCGGAAGGCGAGCCGGTTTATTGGCTTTTCCGCAGAAATAGTCCCATACATCTCCCTCGTAGGCCTCTCCCAAAACGCTTGCTTTAGCGGTATCAATGACACTGCCTCCCCCAATAGCCAAAACAGCATCGATTCTTTCTCGCCGAATAATCTCAATCGTTTCTCGTACAAATTCCACTGTCGGATTTTGGCGGACACCCCCGCGTTCAATGCAACGAAATCCCGCATTTCGGCACTCGGAGAGAACCCGATCTAACACTCCTGTACGCTTAACGGAACCTCCGCCATAAACTACAAGCACTGAGGCTCCGACGTCGACTAAGTGGAGGATCTCTTTCCCGACCTGACTAAGCACACCAGGTCCATAAACAAGTTTTACTGGGTTAAAGTAAGAAAAAGAATTCATGAAAAAACTCTGAATTCACCCCTTTGCGCATTTAAGCGCAAAGGGGTGTCCTTTTACCTAAGGAAGGGAGAAGATTAATTCTTAATAAGAGTGAGCCCCGTCTTGGCTCGTTCGTCAACTACAAGATTAAAAACATCATGCCGTCCGTAGTGACCGGCCACATCAAAGTCGTACTGTCCTTCAGCGCGAACCCCCATATCCAAATCTGCGATGAGCATGCCCTCTTTTCCATAAAGAGGTTCGCAAACATATTTCCCAAGAGGATTTAGCACAGCACTTCCGCCCCGGCACATCACCTCAGGCTCGGAATCAAGTTCCCCCGATTCCAGTACCTCTTTCGGATACATATCTTTGGTGACATACTGGTTGCATCCGATAACGAAACAACGCCCTTCAATGGCAATGTGTTGCAGTGTTGCTTGCCATGAATCACGACTGTCTGCTGTCGGAGCTAGATAAATGTCCACTCCTTTTCCGTACATTGTTGCCCGTAGTAAAGGCATGTAGTTTTCCCAACAGATAACAGCGCCTAGTCGCCCGAACGGAGTATCCACTGTTGTCAAAGTACTGCCATCGCCTCGACCCCAAATAAGGCGCTCAGATCCAGTCGGCATCAATTTGCGATGTTTTCCAAGATAGGCACCGTCCGGCCCGAAAAACACTACTGTGCAATAAACCGTGCCGCCGTCCTTTTCGATAAGTCCCGTAACAAGGTAAACCTCGTTTTGGGCAGCAATAGCCGCCAGTTTGTCGCAATCCGGCCCAGGGATTGCCACAGAGTTTTCGTAATACAAGCGAAAGTCCTTTCTTCCTGCATCCGTTCTCTTGCCTACGTTCGATCCAAAACTCATCCCACGCGGATAGCAAGGGATAAAAGCTTCCGGGAAAAGCACCAACTTAGCCCCGGCTTTCGTGGCTTCCGGAACAAGTCTTGCCATTTTCTCAATTGTCGCGTCTTTGTTAAAGATAACCGGGGCAGTTTGCATAACCGCCACACGCACTGTTTCAGACATTATTCATCTCCGTTTAAAAATTATCCGAGGAAGTTCGCCGTAAAGAGCACAAGCTGGCTCATAAACGTTATTGCCAAGAGAACAACTCCCAATATGCACAGGAACGGTACTGAGTATCGAACGACATCCTTGAAGGCAACATCCTTTCGTAAACCATTTGCAACAAAAAGATTGATGCCCAATGGAGGTGTGAGAAGCCCAATTGCCAGATTCACAATCATGACGACCCCGAAGTGAACCGGATCAATTCCAAAAGTTAAGAGAATCGGCAACATAATCGGCCCTAGAAGAATCACCGCAGCGTTAACTTCCATAAGGCATCCCGTAATCAGCAAAATAAGATTCAGGATAAGAAGCATCATGTAGGGCGATGTTGTGAAGCTCGTCAGGTAGTTCGTCACAGCGACCGGAATCTGTTGGGTTGTCATAATCCAACTCATTGATGCCGCACAGCCGATAATCATCATGACCATAGCCGAAGGCACAGCGGCATCCGCAAAGCACTTAAAGGAGTCTTTCCAAGTAAGTTCTTTGTAGATGAACTTCCCGACAATAAAACTGTAGACTGTGGCCACAGCCGCTGCCTCGGTCGGCGTGAAGAAGCCCCCGTAGATACCTCCGAGGATAATGACGGGCATCAAAATACCCCAACTGGCCTCTTTCAGAGCCTTACCCGGCTCAAGTTTGACGAAATTTTTTGACTTGTAACCGTGTCGACGACTCACGACATAGCATACAAGCATCATGGCGCATCCCATGAGAATTCCAGGAACAATGCCGCCAGCAAAAAGCTTTCCTATGGAAGCGTTCATCGTAATGCCATACGTAACCAAAGGAATCGACGGCGGAATGACAAATCCCGTAGTTCCGGCAGCCGCCATAAGACCGACAGCAAATCGCTTGTCATATCCATCCTTAATCATCGCTGGAATCATGATTGATCCGATGGCAACGACCGTAGCGGGAGCAGATCCTGAAATGGCCGAAAAAAACATGCTCGCAAGAATTGTTACGATGCCAAGGCCTCCGTAAATATTTCCAACACAGTTTTTGGCCAACATAATCAGCCGTGCTGAAATACCGCCTCGTTCCATCAAAATCCCGGCGATCATAAACAGCGGGATTGCCAGAAGGGGGAACGAGTCCATTCCGGTAAAAAGCTTTTGGACAACGATAAAGAGCGGAATTCTTCCTTGCAGATAGATTGCCAGAAGCGCGGCTCCCCCAATACTGAATGCAATAGGTACATTCAAAATAATGAAGGTACCCAACGCAATTAGCAGAACCTCACCCATGTGTCACCTCCGCTTCTTCCTGTTTTTTCACCAAGCCATGCGTAACAAGCTCAATAAAAAAATGCACGAACATAAAAGCGCAACCGACAGGAACAGCTAAAAACACCCACGACATCGGCACAAGCATCGCAGGTGTTACCTGACCAGAGTTATCTAGTCGGATAAAGTACAAAACAGCCTGCCAAGTCAGAACTCCGGTAAAAATTGTGCAAATCAGAAGTGAGAGTTTTTCAGCAATGCGTTGCAATGCTTCGGGGAGACAGTGCACAAAAACCTCAACTCCCACATGGGCACCACGGACAATGCCAAGACTTGCCCCGAAGAAGATTGCCCAGATACTTACGTAGCGTGACAGCTCGTCAGTCCACCCAACTCCGTGACGAATCACAAAGCGTTCAAACATCCCGTAACTAATGACAAGCGTCATAACGATAAGTAACAGACCGCAAGCAAACACTTCGATTCGAACAAGTCGTTCTTTCAGAGCTAAAAGACTTTGAATCATGAAAATCTCGAAAATAAGCGGAGCTATTCCTGGAGGGCGAACAACTCCGCAAAGTAGAAAAAAACGCGGTTACGACGTTTAAAAACGTCGACCAATTATTTCGCCGCGTCAACAGCTTTCATAAAGCGATTGACAATTTCATCTCCAACCGACTTTCGAACCATCTGTTCGGCACTCTTGGTTGCCTTCTGAAACTGCGCATGTTCTTCTGGGGTGAGCTCAATGATTGTCAGACCCTTGCTCTTCATAAACTCCTCGCCCGATTCACATTGCTTAGCGTTGAGTTCGCGCTCTGTTTTACGCCATAACTTCGCACCGTCCTGAATAATCCGGCGATGTTTTTCCGAAAGAGAGTTATAAAAATCATTCGACAACACAAAGATATATGGGGCATACAGGTGCCCTGTTTTAATCATGTACTTTTGCACCTCGTAAAAGCGCATAGATTGATTAAGCGCAACCGGATTCTCCTGTCCGTCGACAACTCCCTGCGCGAGTGCTGTATACAACTCGGCAAAAGCCATGGGAGTCGGAATTGCCCCCAAGCCACGAATCATTTCCATATGGACAGGATTCTCCATTACACGCAATTTCAATCCTGCCAAATCCTTAGGAGTATGTGCCGCGACCTTCGTTGTGGTGAAATGTCGTAGTCCGTTCTCGCCAAAAACAAGAGCCTTAACACACATCCGCTTTTCCACAAGACTTAA
>ENA-OZFZ01000913-OZFZ01000913.1-human-gut-metagenome-genome-assembly--contig:-NODE-913-length-13387-cov-3.694419_pt1 | contig 13387 bp, 10 predicted proteins | sample MGYA00244621_ERZ653640 | MGnify/ENA primary metagenome ERZ653640 (study PRJEB26926, sample SAMN06165019) | human gut metagenome | biome: ENVO:00009003; feature: ENVO:2100002; material: ENVO:00002003... | reverse complement strand
GCGTCAGATGTGTATAAGAGACAGCGGTGAAGGAGCTGATCACGAAGCTGGAGACGGGCGGAAACGCCGGTGACGGCAACAGCGATGGTGGCGACGGTGACAACGACGCCGATTCGGGCGAATCGGACGAACTACGTGCACTGGCCACCGCCAACGCGTCCACACTGTCCACGCTGATTTCCGCGCCCGTCGCACTGCATCGCGTCTCGGTATACCCGATTGCGAACTACGGTTCGGCCATGGCGCCGTTCTATACGATCCTGTCAATCTGGGTGGGTGCGATCATCCTGTGCGCCATGCTGAAAGTGACGATTTCGGACCGCGAGAAGGCGCATGTGCTGGGCTTGGGCGACACGCTGCCGCGCATCGCCGGCCCGTCCGGCCCGGGGAACGCCTCACGTTGGGGACTGCGCCTCGACCACGAGTATTTCGGACGGTACGCGATCTTCGCACTGCTCGCGTTGCTGCAGGGCACACTGGTTTGCCTGGGTGACACGTATTTCCTTGGCGTGCAGGCGAATCATGCGCTGCAGTTCCTTGCCGTGGGGTGGCTTGCCGCGCTCGTGTTCTCGAATATCGTGTATACGCTGACCGTGTCGTTCGGCGATATCGGCAAGGCCGTGGCCGTGGTGCTGCTGGTGATGCAGGTCGCCGGTTCGGGCGGTACGTTCCCTATCGAGACGCTGCCGAAGTTCTTCCAAATGCTCTACCCGTTCCTACCATTCCCGCACGCCATCGATGCCATGCACGCCGCGATGGCCGGATCATACGGCAATGAGTACCTGCTTGACATGGTGTATCTCGCCTTGTTCCTGATTCCTTCGCTGCTGCTGGGATTGATGTTGCGCAAGCCGGTGATCCGGTTGAACAACTGGGTGAGCCGCAATCTGGAGTCCACCAAGGTGATGTGACGAGGCGGATTTGAACGGGCTGGTTTGAGCCGGTTTAGATCGGTTTCGGCTGGTACACGTGAACGCGCTGCCCGCCATCATCGACGACCTGAAAACCCAAAGCCACGAATTCGTCACCATCGACCAGCCGGCAAAAACCTAAGCTAGCGTGGAGGCGTAGGGCATTGTCCTGCCCAGTCACTTCCCTTACGTACCGCTGCGCCATCCCGGCGCTCCTCTGCGCCGCCACTACCCCACATGTCGCCTCCTCACGCACCAACAAGTGTCCGATCCCCCGAATCAGCCACCCACGCGTCATCCGGTCACCCCAGGTTGTCCGATTCGGGAGAAACGGACAACCAAGATGGACGCATTACACCTCAGACGTCCGATTCTGCAGAATCGGACAATCAGCGGCGTCGCGCAAACCACACGTTGATCAGCGAGCCGACCACCACCAGCGCGACACCGATCCAGAATGGCATGCCCAACGCCACGCCCAATAGAAGCGTGCTGGAAGCAGTGGAGAACAGCGGCGTCGCATACGAACCGATCGCAAGCGTTTCCATACTGCCATGTAGCATGCCATACCCCCAGCACGCGTAGCCGCCGGCAATCGACGCGGCACATGCGAGCAGCGCAATATAGCCGCCGATGCCAGGCGCTACAGCTGGCAAACCGTCGCCTGAAACGAAATGGATAATCCACAGCACAACAGCAACGCAACAGAAGAAAATCGTCGTACCATCGTAACCGCTGGACATCGATGGCGTCACGGTCGCGTAAATCGCCCAAATAAAGGCGCCTGCGAACGCGAGCGCGTACGGCAATGGATTGCTGGCGATATTGGCGACCGCTTCCTGCACGTCAAGATTTTCACCGCCGACCGCCATTGCCACGCCGACGGTGGCTACGATTGCACCCGGCAGCGCTTCGGAGACCGAGCCGCGTTTGTGCGACACGGCGGCGGTCATCAGTACCAGCAGCGTCGGCCACAAATAATTGACGAGGCTGACTTCCACAGATTGCGCGTTCGTTGTGGCCAGACCGATTGACAGCGAGATCGACGCCTCGTATGCGATGAACATGAGTCCGCCTGCGACGAGGTACTTGCGTGGCGCTTGGCTAATCGGTTTCGGCCGTCGCACGATGAGCAGGAGCATGCCGCCGACAGTGTAGATGAGCGCCGAGCCTAGCGTGGCGCCGAATGATTCGGAAACGAGTCGCACGAGGCCGGCCATGAAGCCCCACAGGACGATTGCGAACAGGCCGATGAGTGTCGCCGCGTGTGATATGGCATGACCAAATAGGGGGGTACTGGGGCGTTCGCCTGCGGATTCGGCGGGAAGTTTCTGATCCGTATTCACGGATTCCAGCCTACCTGCCGCCCACCCCGCATGTCCGATTCTGCAGAAACGGACAATTGAACACCGGTTTTGGCACCTTGTGCGTCCGATTCACCAGAAACGGACGCACAAGCATTCGGATTCGTATCCCTAACGTCCGATTCACCAAAATCGGACATTCCTGCGACCTGCGATGCCGCAAAGCATCAGCAGCTTGTCCATTTCGGGGTATGCCTTCTCGGACTCCCATTTCGAAATTGCCTGCCGGGAAACGCCCAGCAGCATTGCCAGCTGTTCCTGCGTCATGTTGCGCGAACCGCGCAGATACTGCAGATTCTCTTTGAAACTCATGTCCGCCCTTTCATCGAGTTTCCATATCGCCTCGACTTGCGATTATTGGCGATTGCCAAGCAACAGCTTGTCATAAACGTCGCGTTCCACGCCACCATCTTTCGGTTGCATTGCGATTCGCAACCAAATTTTGCGATGCAACCGACAGTCGCGCAGCGCGAAGTTGACTTCACGGGTCTTTTATGGCAATAGAAAACCCTTGGAATTCCAACGATTCCAAGGGTTTTGAGTGGAGCGGATGACGGGAGTCGAACCCGCCTTTAAAGCTTGGGAAGCTTTCGTTCTACCGATGAACTACATCCGCAAGGTGTGCCTTTTGGGCACGAGCCATTAGTCTAGCACGCAACGGATGCGTATGCGGACACAGACCGACATGCGATACCAATTTTCCGCAATATCACGGAGACTCAACCACGCGGCCGCTGCGAATAGTCGCGAGAATATCTGCCAGCCGAGCCGCCCGAATCATGCGCGAATCCATACTGCGTTCCAAATTGCGGCCCACCGGCACCAGCCATCGCAGAACGTCCGCCTTGCCGAATATCCGCCGCCGCAACGCCGCTCGTGGCATAGCCACCGGCCAAATATCCGGACTGCACGCCCTGCTGCCGCATCTCCTGACCCATCTGCATGAGCCGCGCAATGCGGTCCTGAATCGGCGGATGCGTGGAAAACAGGCGCGAGAAGCCCTCCGCGGAGAACGGACTGGCGATCATCATCGCAGCCACCGACTGCGTGCCGGCGGTCTTCTCCATCGGCATCGCGGCTGCGCCGCCGGAAATCTTGCTCAACGCGGAAGCGAGCGCTTCCGGATCCTCCGTCAACTTGGAACCGTCTTCGTCGGCGTCGTATTCGCGTGTGCGGGAGATTGCCATCTGTATCAGCGACGCTGCGATCGGCGCCAGAATCGTGCTCAGCAGCACACCCAGCAATCCCAAGCCGCCGGACGCCGAATCGTCGCGGTCGTCACGCGAACGGCCGCCGCCGAAATACATGAGCGAGTAGCCGAGGTACGAGATGACGGTGGCCATGGCGGAGGCGATTGCGGACGTCAGAATGTCGTGGTTGTAGACGTGCATGAGTTCGTGTCCGAGCACGCCGCGAATCTCACGTTCGTTAAGCGTCTGTAGGATGCCTTGCGTGCAGCAGACCGCCGCGTGTCGTTCGTTGCGCCCCGTCGCGAACGCGTTGGGGCTCATGGTGGGGGCGATGTAGATGCGCGGCATCGGCTTGCCTGCCTTCGCCGATAGCTCGCGGACGATCTTGTATAGTACGGGGGCTTCCTGCTCGCTCACCTGTCGAGCGTGCATGCTGGCGATCGCCAGTTTGTCGGAAAACCAGTAGGAGACGAACGTGGAGCCCAGGCCGATGAGAATGTAGTAGCCGAGCGTGCTTTGACTGGCGCCGGTCGCCCACCAGATGAGCATGATGACGCCCCACATCAACGCGAACAAAAGCGTTGTTTTCAAGCCATTGCAATGGCCATGCACCTGCAATTTGCCGTTCATGGCCACCAGCCTAGGAATTCAGGCTGGGATTTTGCTGTATACAAGCTGAAGGGTGGATTTGCAACATCTAGAAACATGCCACGCAACGACGCTACAGCATCGGCCATAGACCTATCTGCGGCACGGCGAGAGTCACCCCAACTTGGAACGTATTACCCCCGCATATCCCCCGAATGCACTGCGTCGAGCGTGCCGATCAGGCTGGTCAGCAAATCGTTGCGGCCGCACGCGTTCGTCAGCACCGCCAGCACGTACGTGCCCGACTGCGACATCACCAGTCCGGCATCGTTCAGCGCGTACAAACCGCCTTCGCCGTTGATCCATCCGGCCTTCGTGTACACGGTGTCCGCATCGCCAAGGGCCGCGTGGATGCAGGAGTTCAGCGAATTCGTCATGTCTCCGGACAGCCATTGCAGCGATTCGGGCGTGATGTTCTGCACCCCCGCCGTTTGCCCGGCGAACAGGAAACCGTATCCGGCGGTCCACAGTTTGGCCATGTCGCGCGCGGAGGTGAACAGGTACCCGCCGCGATCACCCATTCTGGAAGCCGCGCCTGCCTGTTCGGCCCACGTGTTGAAGCAGTCGAGGCCATACGTTTTGTACAGCCAGTCGTAAGACGCGTTGTCGGAATTGCGCAGGACGGCGTCGACCTTCTGGTGGACGGTGGCGGACTGCGCGTCAGCGGATTGGGCCACGCTGTTCAGGTCGACGGTGCCCGTTGAGAACAGCGATATCAGGTATGGCGCCTTCGCCGACGAGGCCGAATAGATCTGTGCATCGGCGTTGTATGCGATCGTGCGGCCGGTCGTGATGTCGGCGAGCACGAATGATGCGGTATATCCGTCGGCTTCGAAAGTGGCGATTTGAGACTGCACGGCGGCCTGCGAATCGGCGCTTAGCGCGAAGCCCTGCGTTGTGATCGTGGCGCTGCCCTCGACTGCGGAAATGCCGTCCAGCGCGACCTGCGTCGGCGACGAGACGGCTTGTGTCTGCGATTGCGGCGCGCTGTTTTGCTTAAGCGCGCCCGACGTGGAGGACGTTTCCGAAGACGTTCCCGAGGACGCCGCTGCGTGGGCTTCCTCTTCGAGATGCACATCGACAAGACCCACGCCCATGGCGAAGCCGATCAGGCAGGCGATCAGCAGGCCCACGACGGACACGGAACAGCAGTACAGTGCCTTGCGCTTGACGTGTTTTCCAAAGTTCATGCCGACTTCACAACCTTAGATTTCAATGCCCGCATCCGTTTGCGATGATATTGCGCACCGCGTTTCACTGGGGTCAGCCTAGCGCATGGACCCGAACTTCGGGGGTAATAGGTCAAAACGACCGCGTATATCCGATTCTGGAGAAACGGGCGGTTGTGCGATCGAAAATGCACGCTACGCGACCAGTCCGCCGAAAATCGACCGCTAAAGCGGCAAAAACTAACGCCCTGCACGTCCGATTCAGAGGAATCGGACGTGCAGGGCGTTACTAGATTGCGTTAAAAGGCTTGGAGTTAGGGTGTCAGGAAGTCAGCACTCCCACCCTAATTCCAGCCGGCCCGATTCAGGCATGCGCCAGCGCGCGCATCTGCTCCGGGTCGATGACCTTCTTGTGCTCGCGGCCTTCCTTCGCGCCTTCGGCACGTTCGAACGCATCGACCTTCTTCCAACCGGCGAAGTCAATCGGCTTGACTCCACGGGAGGCCAGCAGACGGTCGATGGATTCCGGATCGCGGTCCGCCGCCACACGACCACCTTCGGCGGCCTTGGACAGGTCCTCAAGCATGTTGGTAACGATGAGCAGTGCGTCGGACTTGGTAGAGCCAATCAGTCCGACCGGACCACGCTTGGCCCAACCGGTGGCGTACAGACGCTCACGCACCTGCGCGCCCTCGCCGGAGGCCTCCGTGGTGATGCGGCCGTCGCCGTTCGCGTTGGCCAGGTGCGCGCGACGCTCGTCGTACGCGATGCCCGGCGCGGTGGCCGGCTTGTAGCCGATTGCGTGATACACGGCCTGCACCGGGTACTCTTCGAATTCGCCGGTGCGAGTCATCTTGCCGTCCGCGGAAGTCGTCGTCTTCTCCACGCGAATCGCCTTGACCTTGCCGTCCTCGCCCAGCACTTCGACCGGAGCGGAATTGAAGTGGATGTAGTACTTGCGATCCGCCGGGTTGCCTTCGAAATCGGTGTCGCCGTCGTCTTCCATGTCCTCGGCCATCTCGCGGATGGTGAACAGCTCCTCGACCATCTGACGGGTCAGCTTGTCCTTGCCGGCCTCCTCGATGGTATCGTCGTCCAAATCGAAATCGTCTTCGTTGATAATCAGCTGCACGCCCGGCAGCTTCTCCATCTCGCGCAGCTCCTGCACGGAGAACTTGGCCTGCGCCACACCGCGCCGGATGAACAGGTGCAGGGTCTTCGCCTTATTGGACTTGATCCCCTCGTACACGTTGTCCGGAATGTCGGTGCGTTCCTTCAGATCGTCAGCGTTGCGCATCAGCTCGCGCGCCACGTCCATGGCCACGTTGCCGCCGCCGATCACAGCGACTTCCTCGGCATCGAGCGGCCATTCGCGGGCGCCGGTCGGGTAACCGTCGTACCATTCCACGAACTTGGCGGCACCGTACACGCCGTCCAAGTCGGCGCCCGGCAGGCCGAGCGGCTTGTCTTCGACGGCACCAGTGGCGAACAGCACGGCATCGTAACGTTCCAGCAGCTCGTCGAGCGTCACGTCCTTGCCGAATTCCACGTCGCAGTAGAGGTGGATGTCCGGGTTGTCGAGCGTCTTCTCGAGAGCGGATGCGATGAATTTGATGGACGGATGGTCGGGGGCCACGCCGTAGCGCACCAGACCGAACGGCACCGGCAGCTTTTCGAACAGGTCGATGCGGGCCTTGGTGCCCAGTCCCAGCTCCTCGCCGAGCTTGCCCAGCTGGCGCAGGAAAATATCGGAAGAGTAGACGCCTGCGGGGCCGGCGCCGATTACAGCAATACGAAGTTCGTTAGTTTCGCTCATATGTTCCAGCCTAATATATTCCCTGCATTTCCAACAGGGGGCATACGGCACTTTCTTGCGATTCCCTTACTTGCCTCGCAACGCGCAGCCCGGCCCATGTGCCGGCGCAGGAGAACGTACAATCGCAGAAGATCACAATCGGTCCCTCACTAAAGAAGGTCCTTATCGTAAGAGGGTGGGCATATGCGCATTCACATCACGTATACCGGCGGCACCATCGGTATGGTCGAGTCACCGAACGGTCTGGTTCCGGGCGCCGATATGCGCGGCTGGCTGCGCCGGCTGATTGAGGACGCGCATCTGGACCCGAGCTTGTTCTCGTTCACCGAGCTGGACCCGCTGATCGATTCGTCGAACGCGACGCCCGACAATTGGCAGACGATGGCGGACGACCTGCGCGCGCACCGCGATGACGCCGACGCATTTGTGGTGTTGCACGGCACCGATACGATGAGCTATTCGAGTGCCGCGCTGTCTTACGCGCTGACCGGTTTCGGCAAGCCTGTGATTTTCACGGGGTCGCAGCATCCGCTCGGCAAAATCGAATCGGACGCCACCGCGAACGTCACGGGTGCGCTGAACGCCGCGATGAGCGGACGTTTTCATGGCGTCGGCCTGTTCTTCGGCCATCATCTGTTCGCCGGCAGCCGTGTGAGCAAATCGTCAAGCTGGGCGTTCGAAGGGTTTTCGGCGCCGTCCACCGGCCCGCTGGCACGTACCGGCACGCCGTGGCATTGGTATGCGGGTGATTCGGCCGGCTCCGGTTGCGGTTGGGCGTCGCCGCTGCCCTACTCCCGTCACGATGTGGCCGTGATCGACATGGCTCCCGGCATTTCCGCCGCGCGATTGGCCGCGATGCTCGACCCTCGTCCGGAAGCGGTGCTGTTGCGCGCGTACGGCGTTGGCAATGTGCCGAGCGACGAGCCAGGACTGACCGACGTGATCGCCGACGTGCTGCATGACGGCGTGCCTGTCGTCATCGCATCGCAATGCCAGCAGGCGGAAGTGCTGCTCGGCCATTACGAGACGGGCGACGCGATTGCCCGCGCCGGTGCGATCGGATCGGGCGACATGACGCTGGAAGCCGCATACGCGAAGATCATGTTCCTGCTGTCGCAGGGCGTGGACGCGGCCGATTTCGGCACGTGGATGCGCCGGAACATCGCTGGCGAAATCTCGCCCAGCTCGATGTAGCACGGCGCAACGCGGTTCAGCCTCCGCACGGCTCGTCGCCGCAACCGGCGCTACTCGCGGTCGAGCAGGGCGGTGAGCGCCCACAGGATGCTGACCACGTCGATCGCTTCCTGCATGAACGCGCCGACGACCACCGGAATGAGGTTGAACGCGGCCGCGACCATGCCGATAATCGCCAATCCAAGGCCGACCAGCACCGCCTGCAGCATCACTTTCTTCGTGCGGCGGGCGATGGCGATGGCGCGCGGCACGGAGGCGATGTCGTCGTTCATAATGACCACCTGCGCCGATTCGGACGCGGCGGTGGACGTGCCGTCGGTCATGGCCATGCCGATGTCCGCAACCGCCAGCACGGGGGCGTCGTTCACGCCGTCGCCGACCATCATCGTCACCTGTCGGGTCATGGATTCGCCGACCACGCGCTGTACGACCTTGTCCCACGCCGGCTGGTTTTGGTGCGCGTCTTCCGTGGCGTTCTTGACGGCCGCGACCTTGCCTTCGGGGAAGAGTTCGGATTGCACGTCGTCGATGCCGACCTCGCCCGCGATGATGCGTGCGGAAGCCTCCTTGTCGCCGGTGAGCATGGACAGTTTCTTCACGCCGAGCCGGTGCAGTTTTTCAAGGGACGATTTCGCATTTTCGCGCGGCACGTCACGCAGCACGATGCGCGCGGCGAGCTTGCCGTCGATCGCCACGTATGCGGCCATTTCGTCCGGTTCGAGAGGTGCGAACAGCGAATTCACCTCCGGCTTCTTGGAAGCGCCGGCAGCGGTACCGGTCGCCGAATCGCCAACCGCGCTATCGGCCACAGCACCAGCCGCAGTACCGGCCGCCACCCCTGCGCCCAGCACATGCGTGAAGCCGGCCTCGTCGGCCGTCACGTACGCGAAACGACCCACGCGCACGGCATGCCCGTTCACCTCGCCGGACACACCCTTGCCCGACTGTTCCTCGATGTTCTTCACCACGGGGTAATCGCGTCCATGCCCCGGCAAATCGCGTTCGGCGCACAGCCGCTGCCCGTTCTCATAGCGCGCGTACAGTTCCTGCATGGCCTTCTGCCCGGCCGCCGCGATGCCCTTCGACAGAATGTGCACCGAGTAGCCTTCCACCACGCCGGCCATCATCAGAATGTGGTTCTCGTCGTACGGCGAGCTGTTTTCGAACGGCTTCTCGACGCGCACGACCTGCGGCTGCTTGACGGTAAGCGTGCCGGTTTTGTCGAAGAAGATATGCGATACGCGGCCCAGGTTTTCCAGCACGTCCTGCGCTTTGATAAGAATGCCCGCCTTGGCAAGGCGACCGGTGCCGGCCACGTACGCGACGGGAGCGGCGATCAGCAGCGGGCAGGGCGTGGCCAAAACCAGCACCTGCGCGAATCGCAATGGCGTGCCTGCGACGGCCCACGCGATGCCGGCGATCGCCAGCGAAAGAATGGTGAACGGCACCGCCAGCACATCGGCGGTTTTGACGACGGTCGGGCGCGATTCCTGCGCCGACGACACCAGTTCGAGGATCTTCTGATACTGCGAATCCTGCGCCAATTGCGTGGCACGCATCGTCAGCGCGGTCGATCCGTTGACCGCACCCGACAGCACGCGCGCGCCCGCATACACTTCGCGCGGCACCGGCTCGCCGTTGATATTGCTTAGATCCAACGTGGCGACGCCCGACAGCAGTTCGCCGTCGACCGGCACCGTTTCGCCCGGCAGCACGAGGATCACGTCGCCAAGCTTGACCTGGTCGACCGGAACGGTTTCGAAATGCTCGCCGGCCGCGTCGTAAGGCTTGGTTTGGGTGGTGGACTTATTCGTTTCCGCAGCGTTAGGCACATCCACACTGGCGACCTTGCGAAAGCCGTCCGCCGTCATGTCGCCCTCAGCATCACCGGCAGTACCGTCGGCCCCGGCAGCCGCCGCACGTGCACCCACGCCCGGCAACGTCACCACGTGCGCGGTCCGCGGCGCCGCATCAACCAGCGCCGTCAGGTTGCCTTCCGCCTTCGACTGTGCGAATTCCTCAATCGCCTCGCCGGAGGAAATCATCAGCACCACGGCCCACGCAGCCCAGTATTCCTGCACCGCCACCGTCGACGCGATCGCAATAACCGCAAGCAAATCCACACCGACGTGACCGTGCCGCAAATCGTCAATCATGCCGATCACAGTCACCACAATCGTGTACACGACCAGCGCGATCACGATCCACTGCCCGACACCCGGATTGAACGGTCCGAAAGTCAGCGAGACGCCCGCAGCCTCCCACGGACGCCACGAACCCAGCAATGCCAACGGAATCGCGGCAATGATGGCGATCGGCAGCAGCGGAACTTCTTTGCAAATGGAAATGATTCTACGCATGAGAATCTCCTTACGCTCGTATCGGACGCCTTGTTAACCCATCGGCGCCCCGCCTGCGCGGACCATCGATACACGGCGTAAAAAGATATTTCCAGCATAACAGAGCATTGCGATTGCCGCGGTCGTTTGCGTGTGCTTCCGTTCGTCGCGCGCGTTCCGCGCATACGAAAAGGGCCGTGCGATTGCTCGCACAGCCCTTGTTTTCCGCCGTTTTTCGGCTTGTTCAGCGTTTTCCGCGATTACGCGGATTGCGGTTGCGACTTCGCCGTCAGCCTATCGGGTGGCAGCCACCCGTATCGCTGTCGGCATGAACGCCGCACACCGTACGTTGCCGTACGATGCCGCGCATCCGGCTTTACCACAGACCGAACGGATCGAACAGGCCACCGCCGTCGCCGTTGTTGCCGTTACCGCCATTCTGGCCGTTGCCGTTATCGTCGTTGCCGTTGTTCTGCTGACGCTGTTCCTGCTTGTTGGAGGAGTTCGTCTTGGTCTCTTCCTGGTCGAGCGTCACTTCGAGATCCATGGTGTTGCCGCCGCGCACAACGGTCAGCTTCACCTTGTCTCCCATGGCGGAGGCGCGCACGTAACCGAGCAGCGAGTAGTTGTTGTTCACTGCCTTTCCGTTGAACGCCACGATGGAGTCGCCGGCCTTCACGCCGGCCTTGGACGCCGGGCCACCGTCGGTCACGGCCTGCACCTGGGCGCAGCCGCGGGTCACACCGTCCGCTTCCACCGAGGAGCTCTTGATGGTGATGCCAAGCACCACATGCTTCACGGAACCGTTGTCGATGATCTCGTTGGTCACGCGCTTGACGAGGTTCGACGGAATGGCGAAGCCGATGCCGATGGAACCTGCCGTGCCGGACGAGCTTGCGGTGGAGGCGATGGACGAGTTGATGCCGATCACCTGGCCGGCCGCATTAAAGGTCGGGCCGCCGGAGTTGCCCGGGTTGATGGCCGCGTCGATCTGCACGGCGTTGGTGACGATGGCGTTGTTGTCGTCATCGGTCACGGTCACCGGGCGGTTGAGCGCGGACACGATGCCGGTGGTGGCGGTGTCGTCGTAGCCGAGCGGATTGCCGATCGCCATGACGGCCTCGCCGACGGCGAGATTGTCGGAATCGGCGAATTCCGCGACTTTCAGATCGCTCGGCGGATTGTCGAGCTTGATCACGGCCAAATCGGTGGTGGTGTCGGTGCCGACCACCTTCGCGGAATAGACGGCGCCGCTGACGAGCGTCACCTGAATCTGCTGCGCGCCGGAAATCACGTGGTTATTGGTGGCGATATAGCCCTTGTCGCTGATCACCACGCCGGAGCCCTTGGCTTCGCCGTCGCTGGTCGCCACGTCGATGGCCACCACGGAATCGGACACTTCCTTGGCCACCGCGGTCCAATCGACCGCCGTACCGGACTTCGCCTTGGCGGAACCGGAACCGGACGTGTTGGACTTGACGTCGGACAGCGAGCTGGAGGACGGCACATGCACCCAACCGTTGGTGATCGCGGTGAAGCCGACGCCGAGGCACAGCGCGCCGGACACCAGTGCGGCCACAACGGCGGTGACCACATGGCTGGTCATGCCGGACTTCTGCTTGGTGACGACCGGCGTCTGGTTCGGCTGGTTCGGGAAGCCCTGCCCCGGAGCGCCGAACGGATTGCGGTTGCCCGGTCCCGCAGGGGGCATGTTCGCGCCGTACTGCGGCTGCTGCTGATTGTTCTGCTGCGCGCCGTTCTGCGCGGACGAGCCGCCAAACGGATTGCCGAACGGATTGCCATTGTTCCGCTGATTGCCGGTCGTATACGGGTTGCCGAAAGCGCCGAAGAACGACGGACGGTTGTCCTGCGGCTGGCCCTGCTGCTGCGCGCCGTACTGCGGTTGCTGGACGGTCTGGCCGCTGGCATCGCCAGCCGGCGGCGTCGGCACCGGACCGTACGCGCCGTATTCGGGCGCCGGACGGTACTGTTCGGTCGGCGCATCCTGCGTCGCGTTGTTGATCACCGTGCGTTCACCGGCAGCGGAAGCATAATCCGGCGTATCGTCAGCGGTATTGCCTGCCGTGCCATCCGCCGCGTCCACGGTAGGAAGGGCGGTGGTGGGCTGCTCGCCCGCGTTCGGCGCTGCAATCGGTTCGGTAACGGAAGTCTGTGCTTCGTCGGCGACGTTCTCGCTCGGCGTCTGCGGCGCGGTCTGCTGCGTGCCATCCTGCGGCTGGGCGATGTTCTGATCGCTATTATCTTCAGCCATTGTTGCTCCTTATTCGTCTCGCGGCATTCAACATGGTCAGCAATCGTGCCGCTCGAACTGCTATCTAAGAGTAAAGATACCTGCTCTGGAAGTTTCCTGAATGTTTGTTGAAAGTAGCAATCGAATCGCTTGGCAGTTTGCTCCATACGATGCCACCGTCGACCGCCGATGGCGCCACCGCGGCAATCGGCGCTATCGCATACAGTTGAGAGCATGACAAGCTTGAACGAACCACAGACCGGCGCGGCGGCGCACGAGACCTCAGCGGCCAACGCGGCAGCCGGCGCAACGCACGACGCAGCAGGCAACACGACCAGCGCGGCATCGACCGAAAACCTTATTGAGCATCCCCGCGGCGCGGAACCCGGCAAGCCCGGCCGCCGCGACGCGTTCTACTTCGAGCAGAAAACCCGCCTGCCAGATGCGGCCGATGGCAAGGGGCGCGGCGGCGCGCGCTACGGCCGCACCGGCATCATCCACACCC
>ENA-OZFZ01000908-OZFZ01000908.1-human-gut-metagenome-genome-assembly--contig:-NODE-908-length-13397-cov-4.152976_pt1 | contig 13397 bp, 7 predicted proteins | sample MGYA00244621_ERZ653640 | MGnify/ENA primary metagenome ERZ653640 (study PRJEB26926, sample SAMN06165019) | human gut metagenome | biome: ENVO:00009003; feature: ENVO:2100002; material: ENVO:00002003... | reverse complement strand
CTTCTGTAAAGATAGAAAATTTCTCTATCTTTGTTCGAAATCATCCCCCTTCCTCATCATGAAGCGTTTCTCGTTCTCTTATTTCGCATCCACCGCATTCCCTGCCCTCATGGCAGGACTTGTGATCGTCATTGCTCTGATCTTGCTTTCCCTCTGCTACAAAGAGCCGGAACGACCTCGTTTCACAAGTTACGACGCCGATCTGTCGAAGGCTACGGCCGTACTTTCGAACCAATTGATGCAAGCCTACAAAGCTCGGTCCCGCACGCAAGCGGCCCAATTCTTCGAACGCTGGCATCGGGCATATCGGCCCAACGCGGATGATGCGAAAGCACTCAACGATACCGTAAAGGCAGTATATGATCTATTTCACGACTATTTCACCCCGCTGTTGCGAACCCCATCCGGGTCCGATACGACTTACCGTTACGCCATCATTCAGTCGAATATCCGCTTTTACGTCATGGAAGACAGCTCTTTCCTCAACAAGATAGAGAACTGTCAATATCCCGATTGGATCGAAATAACACACGCTTCAGCCGACAAACCGTACAGCACGATCTCCAATTTCCGTCCCGAACTTAAAGACCCCGATCTAAAAACGCTCTATCCGAATCAAGCCTATAGAGCTGCCTTACTCTCTTTTTTAGGTTGGGGTATGGATAAAGAGGGATATTTCACTCCTGTCATTTCTCCCGGCGAACGCAGCAAACGGCAGGAATTTCTGCTTCCGATAGTTCCCTTGGAATACGGCACCGATTATATCGACCTCAATACGCCACCCAGTCTGCGGCTTATCGTATTCAATCGTTCCCTTGACAGAGCATTCATCGTAACGGACCACTGGCATCAGGGAGGAGAGCTATCTCTACACAAACACGGCGGAAGTTGGAAAATAATGAAAGAACGTCCTTACACATGGACAGAATGATCCATCCGCCCGACAATCGAAGCGGCGAACCGGAAATTTCCGGTTCGCCGCTTCGATTGCTATAAACACAGCCGTTTTACGCCTGTCCGCCGAACTCCATCAGGTAGGCCTTGATGAATTCGTCCAGGTCGCCGTCCATCACCCCCTCGACATCCGAGGTCTGGACTCCCGTGCGGTGATCCTTCACCCGTCGGTCGTCGAAGACGTAGGAGCGGATCTGCGAACCCCACTCGATCTTCTTCTTCGAAGCCTCGAGCGCCTGCTGCGTGGCCATGCGCTTGTCCAGTTCGCGCTGGTAGAGCTTGCTTCGCAGAATGCGCATCGCATTCTCGCGGTTCATCAGCTGCGAGCGCGTCTCCATGTTCTCGATCAGGTACTCGATCGCCTCGCCCGTGTCGGGGTCTTTCGCGTGGTAGCGCAGGCGCACGGCCGTCTCCACCTTGTTGACGTTCTGCCCTCCGGCGCCCGACGAACGGAACGTGTCCCACTCGATGTCGGCGGCATTGACCGTGATCTCGATCGTGTCGTCGACGGCCGGCGATACGAACACCGACGCAAACGTGGTCTGACGCTTGTTGTTGGCGTTGAACGGCGACAGGCGCACCATGCGGTGCACGCCGTTTTCGCTCTTGAGGTAGCCGTAGGCGTATTCGCCCTCGAATTCGAGCGTGCAGGACTTTACACCTACCTCCTCGCCAGCCTGATAGTCGAGCACCTTGACCTTGTATCCGTGCGCCTCGCCCCAGCGGGTGTACATGCGCAGCAGCATCCCCGCCCAGTCGAGCGCCTCGGTACCGCCCGCACCGGAATTGATATCCATGATAGCGCCCATACGGTCCTCGTCACGGCGCAGCATGTTGCGCAATTCGAGTTCTTCGATGCGGTGCATCGCACGCGCATACTGCTCGTCGAGCTCCTGCTCGGTCACCACGCCCTCCTTGACGAATTCCGGCATCAACCGCAGGTCTTCGACCTCCTTGACCACAGCATCGTACTCCTCGACCCACTCCTTGATTCCCGCCACGCGGCGCAACTGTTCGCGGGCCTTGTCGGGATTATCCCAAAAGCCCGGAACCTGCGTCTTCTCCTCCTCGTTCTGGAGTTCTATTCTTCGCTGATCGATGTCAAAGACACCTCCCCAACGTATCCTGACGTCTTATAGCCTCTTTAATCTGTTCTGCAAGTACCATATTTTCCGATTGATTTTTACAGGCGAGGCAATCCGTACAGACTCTCCCGCAAGGATAGCCGCCTCTCCTGTCTTTCTTCCAACAAATGTAAACAAAATTTCCGGTTTTCGGAAATAGGAACCGGGCTCGTTGCCAATAAAAACGATCCCGCCCTGGCAGCTCCTGGCCGAAAAAAGTCGGACGCCCAAACCCTTCTACCGAAAAGATCGCCTCGGGCGACGGGCTACCGAACGTTATCACAACCCACCGATCGAAAACCGATCGAAAACAGACTCCGTCGCACCGGCACTGACCGTCCGAAAACCGTTTCCTTCATCCCTTCCCAAAACCGTCCGACGCATCCTTGGATTATGCCGAACACGCTCGAAGCCGCCGACTACCGCCCGGACAGGTTCATCTTCAGTTTACGCTCCGCGAACTCCCGGATAAAGTCGGCCGTACCTTCGATCCCCAGCACCGAGGAATCGATGCAGAGATGGTAGGTTGCGGCTTCGCCCCACTTGCCGCTGCTGAAATAGTCGTAATAGGAAGCCCTGCGGGCATCCGTACGCTCCATCTGCGCTTCGGCCTCTTCGGGCGTTACATTCTCCTGCTCGCAAAGGCGACGCACCCGATCTTCCGGAGCCCCCGTAACGAAAACATTCACCGCGCGGGGATGATCCCGCAGGATATAGTCGGCACAACGGCCCACGAAAATACACGATTCCCGCGAGGCGATGTCGCGGATCACGTCGCTCTGTATCTTGAACAGCGCCTCACTGCTCAGCACATCGGTCACACTCCCCTCTTCACTTGCAAAAGGCATGCGCAGATAACCGATCAGCGAGGAAAAGAGGCTCCTCGACTTCTTCTCGTCGGCCTGCTCGAAAAGCTCCGTGCAGAGGCCGCTCTGCTCGGCCGCCAGATTGATCAACTGCTTGTCATAGACGTGTACGCCCAGACGACGCCCCAGCGCCTCGCCGACGGCTTTGCCGCCGCTGCCGAGCTGACGGCCTATATTGATAACGAACTTATCCTGTTCCATAGTGCAACGGTTTTTATTCATTCACTCTGCGATCGTTTTCGACTTCGGCTCCCGAAATCTCGCCTCTCCCCGCAGCGGCCTTGGCCTTGAACTTCCGGAATTGGTAGAACAGCATGACACCGGCAACCAGCGAAGCCAGGAAATCCGACAGCGGCATCGAACACCATACGCCCCAACTGCCGTCCCAGGGCGTCAGCTCGTCGAAGATGCGGGGCAGGAAAATCAGCCCCGGCATCAGGAAAAGCAACTGCCGCGACAACGAAAGGAAGATCGCCTTGCCCGCCATGCCGATACTCTGGAAAAAGTTGGTCGTCACCATCTGGAAACCGATGATCGGGAAGCAGAAGAAGACGATGCGCATACCCTCGGCCGAAAGACGGACCAACTCCGGATCGTCCGTGAAAACCGATACCGCCAGGCGCGGCGCCAATTCGCCGATCAGGAATCCGAGCGTGGTGACGCAGGTAGCGCCGATGATCGTCAATTTCAGCACCCGGTCCACCCGGTCGAACTGCCGGGCACCGTAATTATACCCCGCAATGGGCTGCATGCCCTGATTGATGCCCATGACGATCATCACGAAGAAGAATCCCAACCGATTGACGATACCGTAAGCACCGATATTGAGATCGCCGCCGTACTCCTTGAGCCCCTTGTTGATCAGAATCACGATGAAACAAGCCGCAAGGTTCATCAAGAAAGGCGACATGCCGATAGCCAGCACATTACGCACGATCTTGCCTTTCAGCCGGTAGATGCCGCGCCGGAAATGCAGCAGCTCGTTCCTGTCCGAAAAGATGCGGAACTGCCAGACGAGCGCGAGTATCTGCGCCAGCACGGTCGCAATGGCCGCGCCGCGAATGCCCCAGCCGAAGCCGAAGATGAACAGCGGGTCGAGAATCGCATTGATCGTCACCGTCAGGATCGTGGCGTACATCGCCTTGCGCGGGTGCCCGGCGGCACGCAACACGGCGTTCAGACCCAAATACATGTGTGTAACGACGTTACCCCACAGAATGACGGACATATACTCCCGGGCATAGCCGATCGTCGCATCGCTGGCTCCGAAAAAGTAGAGAATCGGATCGAGAAAAACCAGCGTCAGCAACCCGAAAGAGATTCCGATAATCAGGTTGAGCACCACGACATTCCCCAGAATCCGCTGGGCCGTTTCGTAATCCCGCTGCCCCAGGCGCATCGACACCAGCGTCGCGGCGCCCACACCCACCAACGAACCGAACGCCGCCGCGAGGTTCATCAGCGGGAACGTCAGGGCCAGCCCCGAAATGGCCAGCGCCCCCACGCCGTGCCCGATAAAGATGCTGTCCACCATGTTGTACAGCGACGAGGCGGTCATCGCGATAATGGCCGGCACGGCATATTGAACGAGCAGCTTGCGGATACGCTCGGTTCCCAGCTCCATCGCCGCTCCTTTTACTTCACTCATACACAAGTCCTCCCTTCAATAATCATTCGACGCACGAAACGGCTGCGACGGACTTTCCGCCCCGGCAACCGCCCGCACGATCCAAACACACCGTTCCCGTCCGGAATACACCGAACAGGAACGATCGATTTATCAATACTTTAATTAAAACGACGAAACGCTATTCGATCTCCCAGTCGCAGCCGTCCTTGCGGTCCTTGACCCGGATACCGATGGCCGTAAGCTCGTCCCGGATCTTATCCGACAGCGCCCAATTCTTCTCGGTCTTGGCCGCCTGCCGCAGGTCGAGAAGCATATTCACCAACGGCGTAACCAGATCCTTGCCGCCGGCCGAAGCCGCCTTTTCGTCGCGCAAACCCAGAATATCGAACACATAACGACGGACGATCTCCCGGAGCTTCTCCAGGTCGGCCGCCGTGATCCGCTGCTGCCCCTCGACCAACTGATTGATGATGCGCACCCAATCGAACAGTGCGGAAATCGCCATCGGCGAGTTCAGGTCATCGTCCAACGCTTCGCGGCAGCGGGTTTCGAGCTCCGCAGGATCCACCGTGGATTGCTCCGACGGCTTGATCTTGTCGAGCGCCTCGACAGCCTTCATCAGGCGGTCGAGTCCCTTTTCGGCGGCTTGCAACGCCTCGTTCGAAAAGTCGAGCGTCGAACGGTAGTGGGCCTGTAATACGAAGAAACGGATCGTCATCGGCGAATAAGCCTGCGTCAGCAACTTATGATTGCCCGTGAAAAGCTCCTCGAGCGTGATGAAGTTGCCGAGCGACTTGCCCATCTTCTGACCGTTGATCGTAATCATGTTGTTGTGAATCCAATACTTAGCCGAGTCGTGGCCGAGCGCCGCCGTCGATTGCGCGATCTCGCATTCGTGATGCGGAAACATCAGGTCCATACCGCCGCCGTGGATGTCGAACCGCTGGCCCAGGTATTTGGTGCTCATGGCCGAACACTCCATGTGCCAGCCGGGGAAGCCGTCGCTCCAGGGCGAAGGCCAGCGCATGATATGCTCCGGCGAAGCCTTCTTCCAGAGGGCGAAATCGCACGAATGGCGCTTATCGCCCTGCCCGTCCAGCTCGCGCGTGTTCGTCAGAATATCGTCGAGGTTGCGGCCCGAAAGACGGCCGTAGCTGTATTTCCGGTTGTATTTCTCCACATCGAAATAGACCGACCCGTTCGATTCGTAGGCGAAACCGTTGTCGAGAATCTCCTTCACCATGGCGATCTGCTCGATGATATGGCCGCTGGCGCAGGGTTCGATCGAGGGGGACAGCACGTTCAGCTCGTCCATCGCCCGGTGGTAACGCTCCGTGTAATAGTGCGCCACTTCCATCGGTTCGAGCTGCTCCAGCCGCGCCTTCTTCGAAATCTTGTCCTCACCGTCATCGGCATCGTGCTCCAGATGTCCCACGTCGGTCACGTTGCGCACGTAGCGCACTTTGTAGCCGAGCGACCGGAGATAACGGAACAACAGGTCGAAGGTCACCGCCGGCCGGGCGTGTCCCAGATGCGGATCGCCATATACGGTAGGTCCGCAGACATACATTCCCACATGCGGGGGATTGATCGGCTCGAAGGTTTCCTTGCGGCGGTCGAGCGTGTTGTAAAGGGTCAATTTCGATTCCATAACAAGCAATATCTTCCGAGCCACAAAATTAACATTTTTCCCACAAAAACAGTAAAAACGAAGACAAAGTTTGCAGTTCCGCCATCGTTCGGAGCAACACGCTCCCGACCTGATACCGCATAAACCCCGAATAAAATATGAAGCACCCTGCAAATCAAAAATAAAAATCATTTGCAAATACAAAATATTTTATCTATTTTTCAGATAGATAAAAACACATTTCTCTTCACACACAAAAAACTCCCGGACAGAATCGCTTTTTTAAGACCGGCCTCGTTTCTGCCGAAAATAAAAACCCGCCGTAGGCCCGGCACTAAAACCTTTTATACTATGAAATATTTTAGATTCGTATGGTTGTTGATGATCTTCGGGGGGGGATTTTGGGTTCCTCGCTCTTTGCCGGGTGTAACAACGACGATCCCGTCACACCGGATGCACAGCCTGAAATCGTATTCGCCAAAGAGAGCCTCGATGTTCCGGCCGAAGGAGGACCTTTCCAAATCGAATACACGATCGAAAACCCCGTCGCAAATGCGACCCTGTCTGCCAAATGCAACGACAGTTGGATAACGGACATCGATACCAAAACCTCAGGGGTCATCTCCTTCAACGTAACCAAAAACGAAACAGCGGAAAAGAGAGAAGCAATCATCGAAGTTTCGTACGCGGATATCCAGCCGGCGCCTTCCTTTACAGCAAAACAGGCGGCCCGTCCGGAGGAGGCATTTACGATAACGATTTCGGACATCACCACAAAAACATTCCGAACTACAGTCCGTCCCGGAGACCAGGAAATGTATTATCTGTTGAACATCATCCCCTCCCGGGCTGCCGCCGATTTCAAGACGGATGACGAGCTCTACCAATACGACATCGACTTCTATACAGACATGGACGCAACGGGCAGCGGCTGGCAAAGCTGGGCACAAGAATACCTCGAACAGGGGACTATTGCAGACAGGCTGATCGAAAACATGGAACCCAATACCGAATACCTCGTTTACGCATACGGCGTGGATCCCATCACGATCGAAAGGCTGACCCCGATCTCAAAAAAGACGCTCACAACCCTGGCACCCCAAACAATCGACACAAAATTCGACATACAGATCGTTTCGACCGAAGGTCTCAACATCGACGTTCTTGTCAAAGCGAACGATTACGACGGCCATTTTGTCGCAAAGATCTACGGCAGCGTCGATGCGGCCGATACGGATGCGACCGTTTTGGAGAAAATATCGGAAAGTTGGATCGACAACGTAAAGATCTACGGATGGATGGGCTACACGGCCGAAATGATCCTGAGCCAATATACCTTCCAACAATCCAGAGAAATCCAGGAAACGCTCGAACCGAACTCCAAATACTACATTTATGCCTTTGCCGTCGATGACGAAGCCCTGCGCTGTTCGGACATCGTATTCATCCCTATTACGACAAACGACACATCCATACAACATTGACGACGGCAACCGTCGAAATTACACCGATCGCTACGCCTCTCCTGAAAACTACCATTCAGGAGAAAAGCATCAGACCGGCTCCATACGAAAAATTCCCGATCAGTCCGGACATTCAGTCCGGACTGATCTTCTTAACAACCGACAGACGACTATCTCGACCGTCTCCTCACTTAAAAATATCGTTTCAAACTTCGTCGAACGAGATAGTCCCAATTTTTCAACCAATAAAAACACACAATAAATTAAAAAAGACAAAAACATTTGCAAATACCGAATATTTTATCTATTTTTTCCAACAAAGAAAAACAACATCTCTATTACATGAAAGAAAACACTTAAGCAGAAAGCACTTTTTTTTTAAGACCGGCCTCGTTTCTGCCGAAAATTAAAAACCTGCCGTAGGCCCGGCACTAAAACCTTTTACGCTATGAAACACTTTAGATTCGCATGGATGTTGCTGATGTTCGGGGGGGGGATTTTGGGATGCCTGCCTTCATGCAGCGACAAAGACAACGGTATGGAACAGACGGAGCCGAACGACCCGGACGACCCACAGGGACCCCAAATTCCGGACGATCCCAATCCGCCCATGACCGGGTACATCGCCCATACGATGACCGAAGGCGAACTGATGTACTACGGGCATGACAGTGAATACAGCAAAGAAGGCGGAGCCGTTTATTTCCTCTACCTGAAAGACCTGAACAACTCTGCCCGCGGATGTAGCGTATGCTTTTATGTCAATGTCCCACGACAGGAAAAGGGTAGCTTCACCCTTCCGGCCGGGAAATACACCGCCTCCTCCACTTGGGAAATAAATACGTTCAACAATAAAAATACGACTAGATACCGTTCCAACTGGAATGTGGTCGCCCCCAAATGGACACAATACGTTGCCGAAGCCGGAGAATTCGAAGTCGCCATCGGCGACAACATGACCTACACGATCAGAGGCCACATGAAAGGCGGCTCCATTCAGGACGGGGGTTCCATTATGGAAAACGAAGCGGGCGTAGCGTTCGCATTCACAGGTCGGTTGCTGATTTCCGATTACTCGGAAGACTATGAAGACCCGGATGATCCGGATACTCCGGATGATCCCGCACCCGAAGTGCCTGAGGTAACCATGTCCACCGGCTCCCTGTATCGTTACAACGACAACATCTATTATCTCCAGCTCAAGGATGCCAATCCCGCCGATCTCTACGAGACAACCTTTTACTTGAAGCTGCCCGCTTCGGATTCACCGTTGTTGGCCAGCGGCGACTATATGGCAGCAACGACAGGCGAAGAGATGACCATCGATGCGAGCAAGTCATTCTGGAACTTTACCGACAAGGACAACCACAACGACAAGATCAAAAACCGGCTCAAGGAGGGAACCAAAATTCACATCGTCAGCAACGGCGACCACAACTACACGATCACCGGCACACTGGAAGGTACATCTGATAAAACCGGTAAAAACACAGCTCTGAAAATCAACTTTTCCGGCACTCTTCCTTTCGAGGACTACGCCGATCCGGAACCCGTGGAACCGACTGTTACGGAGGTGACCATGACCATCGGCAACCTGGACTACTACGACGGCAATATCTATACTCTGACCCTCAAGGACGCCAACCCGACAGATACTTACGAAGCGTCGCTCTCGTTCAAACTACCCGCTTCGGAGACCCTGCAGCTCGTCAGCGGCGACTACCCCGTATCGACCGGCAGCGGAGAGATGACCCTCGACGCAGCCAAATCCTCTTGGACATTCATCGACAAGGAGAATTTCAACGACCGGATCAAAAATACGATCAAAGAAGGTTCACTCACCGTGACAAACAACGGGAACCACAACTACACCGTAACCGGCACTCTCCGGGGAGCGAGCGACACCGGACAGGAAACAGCCATTAAGATCGATTTTACCGGCACAGTACCTTTCAACAACTATTCGACTCCTCCGGCTCCGGAAGCACCGAAAGCAACCATGACCGTCGGCGACCTCTACTACAATGGGGACAATGTATTCTTCCTCGGCCTGAAAGATGGCTCTCCGATAAAAGAATACGGCATCACGTTCTACATTACGCTCGCGCCCACAGATCCTCTGCAACTCGCCAGCGGCGACTACACGGGCGGTGCCGCCGGTGAGAACATGACTTTCGATCTGGCGAAATCCTTCTGGAACTACAACGATCCCACCTACGGAATCATCAAGAACAGAATCACGGAGGGAACTCTCAAAATCGTCGCCAACGGCAATGACGACTATACCATTACGGGCTCGTTCAAAGCCATCGACGAGGACGACAAAAATACCGAGCTCGAAATCGAATACACCGGAAAACTTCCCTGCGAGGATTACTCCTATTGATCTTTTAGGAGTTGCTCCGAAGACAAAAAACCGGTCCGATTCATAATCAGACCGGTTTTTCTCAGGACGACATCCCTTACAAAAATTTTTCCGAATTCATTCCACAACACGATTCAGATCCGCATATACTCTCCCTTTGCCAACGCACACTCCTCTCTGTTGAAATTTCAGAATCCGGCAGACAACCGGAGTCCCGCATCCCCCGAAGATCGAACGAATCTCGCACCTCATATACCCGGATTCCGGCCTGCGGCACCCCATACTTTACCGACGATAACAAAGAATCCGAACAAAAAACAAAAATAAACACCCGATTTAAGCGTTATCTTAGTATCTTTGCAGAGTACAGGAAACCCGTTGCGGCAAAATCCAGCAAAATCGATTTTGCACCCGGCTTTCATCGTATTTGTACACAACAACAGACTTAAATCCGACGGACTGCCCTAAAAAACTGAACGTTCGACTTCGCACGCAGGGGACATGCCGTTTTGCGGACAAACCGAAACTCAAATGAATAGCTACAAACGCTGGAACAACATCGTCGGCTGGATCGTCTTCGCTATCGCGGCCATGACCTATCTGCTGACCATGGAGCCCTCTTCGAGCCTGTGGGACTGCTCCGAATTCATCGCTACCTCGTATAAACTCGAAGTAGGGCACCCGCCCGGAGCACCGCTCTTCATGCTGCTGGCCCGCCTGGCCACGATACTGGCACCCTCGACGTACTATGTACCCCACATGGTGAACGCCATGAACTGCTTGGCCAGCGCGTTCTGCATCCTGTTCCTTTTCTGGACGATCACCCACCTGGCACGCCGCATCCTTACCCGTCAGGGCGCGGAGCTTACAAAAGCCAACATCGTGGCCGTATTGGGTACAGGTGCGGTCGGAGCACTCGCCTATACCTTCACCGACACCTTCTGGTTCTCGGCCATCGAAGGCGAAGTATATGCCCTCTCGTCGATGTTCACCGCCCTGGTGGTGTGGCTCATGCTCAAATGGGAGGAACAGGCCGACCAGCCCCACTCGATGCGCTGGATCGTGCTGATCGCCTACCTGATGGGGCTTTCGATCGGCGTGCACATCCTCAACCTGCTGACCGTTCCCGCGCTGGTATTCATCTACTATTTCCGCAAAACGCAGCGCATCACGTTCAAAGGTATTGCGGTCAGCACCCTCATTTCGGGCGCGATTCTGGTTTTCATCAACAGTATCATCATCCCCCATACGGTCTATATCGGCGCCTTGTTCGACCTCTTCTTCGTCAATTCACTGGGATTGCCCGTCAATTCCGGCCTCGTGTTCTTCGTAGTAGCCCTGTTGGGAGCGCTCGGCATGGGCGTATATTTCACCCATAAAAAAGGGCGCACGGTGCTCAATCTCGTGCTGCTCTCGACGCTGATGATCCTCATCGGCTACTCGTCCTACGCATCGGTTACGATCCGCGCCGCGGCCAATCCCCCGATGAACAGCAACAACCCGAGCAATCCGTTCGCCCTCTATTCGCTGCTCAACCGCGACCAGTACGGAGACAAACCGCTGCTCTACGGTCCCCAGTTCTCGGCCCCGACCTCCGGTTACAAATACAAGGATGTCCGCTACCTGGACGACGACGGCAAGTACAAAACGGTTTCGATCATCTCCGGGTACGAACACCCCGACGAGTTCATGCATCTGTTCCCCCGTATGTGGAACTACGCTGCCAGCAAGGAGAGTTACAAATCATGGAGCGCCTACCGCACCCGGACCGATTACGAACGGGATGAAAACGGCGAAATCGTCCGCGACGCGCAGGGACGCCCGAACAAGATCGAAGTGCTCGATTTCGGACGCCGGACGCTTTGGGACGACGGTTCGGGCTACGAACCGCTGGTAATCGTGGAGCCGACGTTCCGCGAGAACCTCAACTATTTCTTCACCTACCAGCTCAACCACATGTACTGGCGCTATTTCCTCTGGAATTTCGTGGGGCGCCAGAGCGACATCCAGCCTACCGACGCGATCATCACCGACGGCAACTGGCTCTCGGGCATCAAGTGGATCGACGAGCTTTACCTCGGGCCGCAGGACAACCTGCCGGACGAAATAGCGAATAACAAGGGGCGCAACACCTACTATTTCCTCCCCTTCCTGTTGGGTCTTATCGGCCTGATCTATCAGCTCAACCGCGATCCGCGCAACTTCTCGATCGTCATGTGGCTCTTCGTGATGATGGGCATCGCGCTGGTGGTTTACTTCAACACCTCGCCCAACGAACCGCGCGAACGCGACTATGTTTATGCGGGTTCGTTCTACGCCTTCTGCATCTGGATCGGCCTGGGCGTACTCGCCGTGCGCGACCTGATCGTCTGGGCCACCCGACGCAAGGGCCTCATGGCTCCCATAGCCGCTACGGTCGTCTGCATGGTCGTACCGGGCATTCTCGCGGCCCAGAACTGGGACGATCACGACCGTTCGCACCGCACGATGGCCCGCGACATCGGCTGGAACTACCTGCAATCGGTACTGCCCAACGCCATCGTCATCAACTACGGGGATAACGACACTTTCCCCCTGTGGTTCAATCAGGAGGTGGACGGCGTGCGCCCGGACGTGCGGATCATGAACACGAGCTACCTGGGCGCCGAATGGTACATCGACGAACTGAAAACCAAAGCCAACGATGCGCCGGGCATCCCCTTCACGCTGCCACGCAGCAAATACACCTACACCAACGACATGCTGCCCATAGAAAACATCGTGGACCGCCCGTTGGAGCTGAAAGAGGCCATCGATTTTATCCGCAACGAAGATCCGCGCACCAAACTTGTTCTGAGCAACGGAAGCAAAATCGACTACCTGCCGAGCAACCGTTTCGCCCTGCCCGTAAACAAGGACAACGCGATCGCCTCGGGCATCGTCAAGGAAGCCGATCGTGACCTGATGGTGGATACGATCTACATGGAACTGCCCAAACGGGCGATCGACAAGAGCGAGATGATGCTGCTCGACATGCTGGCCCATTTCGACTGGAAGCGTCCGATCCATTTCACACAGGTTTACACGTTGCAATCGCTCGGGCTGCTCGATTACCTCCAGTTCGACGGTTACACTTACCGGCTGGTACCGATCTACACGCCATGCAGGAACGTGCAGGAGATCGGGCGTGTCGATCCGGACTACGTAACGCCGTTGCTGACCGAAACATTCCGTTACGGAAACCTGAGCGATCCCCGAACCTACGCCGACCACACCATCCAACATACCCTGAGCGCCTCGAAAGCCCGCGAATCCTTCGCCCGTGCAGCCAAGGAGTATGTTTTCCGTGGGGATTCGACACAGGCGATCCGGCTGCTCGACATGGG
>ENA-OZFZ01000900-OZFZ01000900.1-human-gut-metagenome-genome-assembly--contig:-NODE-900-length-13473-cov-18.061559_pt1 | contig 13473 bp, 10 predicted proteins | sample MGYA00244621_ERZ653640 | MGnify/ENA primary metagenome ERZ653640 (study PRJEB26926, sample SAMN06165019) | human gut metagenome | biome: ENVO:00009003; feature: ENVO:2100002; material: ENVO:00002003... | reverse complement strand
GGAGATGTGTATAAGAGACAGGGAGAGCAGCCGCTCGCCCGGCTTTTTAACGATCTCATCGGCCTCGCCGGTGACGAGTGCCTCGTTGACGCGGCATTCACCCGCCGCAACGACGGCGTCCGCCGGGATCTGGTCGCCGGGGGAAAAGACGGCGATATCGTCCCGCACGAGCTGGGCCGCGTCCAGTTCGACGGTCTGCCCGTCCCGCACGGCGCGGCATTTCGGCGCGGCCATGATCTTCAGCCCGTCGACCTTTTTCTTCACCCGCAGATCCTGCACGATGCCGATGAACATATTGCAGAACACGGGGCCGAGGAACGTCAAATTCAGCCACTGCCGCACGGCGATCACACAGCCTGCCAGCAGGAAGAACAGGAAGTTAAAGTACGTAAAAACGTTTTTTGCGATGATCTCCCGGACCGACGCGCCGGGAGACTCCACCGGCGCATTGCCCCAGCCGCCGTCCAGCCGCTCCTGCGCCTGCGCGGCGCTTAAGCCCGTCTCGGTGTCCGCCTCCAAAACGGGGATCTCCTGCCGCTGCGGCCCGTCCGGCTCCTTCGGTTTTCGTTTCAGGAATGACGCTGCCACAAATGCCGTCCTCCTCCAAGTAGTTGCTGATATCATATCACATCTGCGGCAAAATTTATCAACAAACTGTATATTTTCAGAAAATCGTAAGAAATCATGCTGCGGACGGGGAAATTCCGATACCGCCCATACTGCTTGCGGAAAAAGATCAGCATTTGATCGTGATTGCTCTTGTAATCAGCAAGTACGCTCGCTTGCCTTACATATGGAGACGTCCGTTTGGATGCGGGAAAGCGCGTGATATGGAAAGGGCGGTTCTGGCGGAAGGACGTCTGGCGAGGATGGAGAAACAGAACGCTTCTTTCAGATTCATGTTTCTTCACCTCTTGCTTCGTCGTGCGTCGCTGGAGCGGAAAATCCGCAATGTTATCCGAATAACATGTTTTACTTGAAACTATTTGCGGATTGGGTATAATGGAAGTACAATCATGCCAAAAGAATACATTCCTTCCTTTAAAAAGGAAGCCGTCCGACGATATGAACAAGGGACCACTTTGAACGCACGCAGCCAGGAGCTCCGCATTGCGCTCAGTACCCGTTGCCATTGGCGCAAAGAATACTGTTCTATCCAAACGGCCAACCACGCCTGCACGGCGAAGGCAATTGTTCCGTTTTCCGTAATAACTGTTGGCATGGGTGCGTGCGCTTGGTATAATGGAATGGATAAAACCGGTAGCCGGGGAGGCAGCTATGGAATACTATGCGAAATCCGAAAATCTGCAGGGGCATCAGGAAACTGTGAAGGAGCATTTACAAAAGGTCGCTGCGCTTGCGCGGGAGTACGGGGAGGCGCTTGGCCTTGCAGATGCCGCAGGACTGGAAGGGCTGGTACATGATTTTGGAAAGTATACCGAGGCGTTTCAGGATGTGTGGAAAGGCAAACGAACAGGCGTTGACCATGCGATAAGCGGGGCCTGCTTTCTGGAATGCTGCTATAGGGGAAGACCCGGCAGCCGTCCTGTGATAGAGGCGGTCAATGGACACCATGCCGGTCTTGTGGCCTACGATATGATAAAGGCGGAGCTGCACGCGATTGCAGATGATCGTAAGCAAGCCCACGGAAACGCCGGAAAAACGCCCTCGATTGAAAACGCAGCGCAGCTGAAAGAGGCAAACGCTGCGTTTCAAAAGGATTTTCCTGATTTCAGACTGCCAAAGCTTCCGATACCTCCTGCCGATGAACTGGAATCCATGCTGTATACCAGATTGCTGTTTTCCTGTCTGGTGGATGCAGACTACACGGCCTCTGCAATGAATGACGACAGTACATACCTTGATCGTGCGGAGGACTGCTATTTTGACCCGCAGGCGCTTCTGGAAACACTGTACGCCTATTGCGGCAGCATCCGGCAAGCCTCCACTGCGGACAAAACCCTGAATCAGTACCGGGATCAGGTCTTCGAACAGTGTGGGAAGATGGGTGATAAGCCGGAGGGATTATATACGCTGACGGCGCCTACCGGAACCGGAAAAACGCTGGCGCTGCTGCACTTTGCGCTGCGGCACTGCCTGAAGCATGGGAAAAAGCGGATCATTATTGTCCTCCCGTTTTTGACGTTGGCGGAACAGAATGCAGATACGTATGCTAAAATCATTCCAAACGTGCTGGTCGACCATAGCCAAAGTGATTTACCGGAGGAGGCCCGGGAGCTGGCCGCCAGATGGAGCGCTCCGGTCATCATCACCACGTCTGTCCGTTTTTTTGAAGCTCTGTTTTCAGACTGCCCGACCGTCTGCCGAAAGCTCCACAACATTGCAGGCAGCGTTGTGGTATTTGACGAGGCCCAGAGCCTGCCCGCCAGTCTGACCTCCGCCACGCTTCGCGCAGTGAATGCGCTGTGCAGCCGCTATCACACGACCATGGTATTCTCCACAGCGACGCAGCCGGATTTTGCCGCGCGAAAGGATCTGAATTGGACGCCCTGTGAGATCCTTCCGGAGCACAGAAAATTGTTCGAGGCTCTGAAGCGGGTGAATGTGGAATGGCGGATCGGGAATGAAACGCCCCTCGAAGCCATTGCGGAGGAAATGGCGGGCTGTGCGCAGGTCTGCGCCATCGTCAACCTGCGCCGTCACGCCCGGCAGATCGCTGACGTACTGTCACGGCTTTGCCCCGAAGACACGGTTTTCTTTCTTACCACGGACCTGTGCCCCGCGCACCGGAGCCGGCAGATCGAGCGTATCCGTCAGCGGCTAAGGCAGAAGCTGCCCTGCCGGGTCGTGGCGACCCAGTGCATCGAGGCTGGGGTAGACCTTGACTTTGAAACGCTGTATCGCGCGCTGGCTCCGCTGGATTCCATCATTCAGGCTGCCGGACGCTGCAACCGGAACGGCTGCGGTTCTATGGGGCAAGTGATCGTATTTTGCCCGGAGGACAGCCGTATGCCGTATCCTGACGACTGGTACAACAATGCTGCGGTCACAGTACAGGAAATGAATCCGCCGTTTTCCATCCATGACCCGGAGAACATCCGGGAATACTACCGGCGGCTGTTTGACGGCACGGTCGATAAACCAGAGCTGACGAAGGCAATCGACGCACGGGCCTTTGCAGAAACGGCGGCGCAATACAAGCTGATCGCCAGCGCCGGTGCGCAGGTCATTGTTCCCTATGCCGCAGAGCGGAAGCTGTATGAACAGATCGCAGAGCAGCTGCGAACGCAGGGCGTCACCGGCGCGCTGCTGAAGCAGGCAGCGCCGATCACCCTGACCTGTTTTGCAAAAAATCTGGCCCTGTATGCCGAGCAGATTCCGTTTGCCCGCCGGGGCAGAGAACAGTCTGCCGAACAGGCCGCAGGCAGCAATGTCTATCTGCTGTGCCCGCAGTATGAGGACCTGTATTCGGAGCAACTGGGCCTGCATTTTCCGCAGGAAGAGCGATTTGATTCTATATTTTGAAAAAAAGCACACTGGTTGTCCGGATTATTGGACAGCTGGTGTGCTATTCTATTTTTCGTGGATACTTGACAAATTACCCGTTATATTTCATACTTATTTTGTCAGATATTTCATTCTTCTAACAGACACGTGCTATGGACGTCCTGTTCACAGTCCGAATCAGGACGAACAAATTACGGAGGTGAAGCGTATTTGAAAGAAATCACGATCGAGGTCTGGGGAGATTTCGCCTGTTTCTCTGCCCCTTATGCAAAAGTAGAACGGCTGACCTACCCCTTTCCAACCCCATCCGCCGCCAGAGGGATTTTTTCTGCGATTTACATGAAACCGAAGGAGTTCCGCTGGCAGATCAACCGCATTGAGGTATTGAACCCCATCCGCTATATCAGCTTCAAGCGCAACGAGGTCAAATGTACCGTCGGTTCGGAGCCGATCTCCACCGAGGAGGAGCGAACGCAGCGGCAGACGACGGCGCTGCAGGACGTCCGCTACCGGATCGCGGCGTCGATCATTCCCCGCCCGGCTTTTGCGGGAAAAGAGCTCCAACTGTATGAGCAGGCGCTGCGGCGCATCCGAACGGGAAAATGTTTCCACCAGCCGGAGCTTGGAATGCGCGAGTTTGTCTGCTATTTTGAGGAGAGCGACGGGACGCGTTCGCCTATCCAGCAGTCGATGGACGCAGGGCTGATGGTCTACGACCTGTTTGCGCCGGATGATGTGGAGGTCACGAAAAAGACGAAGATCAAAATGTCCCTGTTCCACGCGGTCATGGAGAACGGCGTGATTCTGATCCCGCCCTATGACAGTCCGGAGGTTCTGAAGGGGGAAGGCCTATGCTGAAAGCACTATATGACTACGGAGTACGCCGCCAGCTGGCTTTGCCGCCGGGATTCGCGGGGAAAACCATGAAGGCATATATTTCCCTCTCTGAAAGCGATGACCATGTCAGCGTCTATCTGGGGGGAGACGAGCCTGTTCCGTGCCCGGATATCGGCAGTCTGGCCAACGGCAAGGATAAGAGTAATGTTCTTGCAGAGAAGCGCTCTGTCGTCATTCCCGAGGAGCCCGGAAGCAAAAGCACATTCTTTTTGGAGGCACTCCGCAGCGCGGCAGAGGAAGAACCGCTGCTGAAGGTCTGCGTCCGTGCACTGGAAACGCCTGAACTTGCGGCGGCCGTTCGCGCAGAGCTGGATCGGGCCAAAATCAAGCCGGGAGATCGGATCTCATTTCGGGTCAACGGGCAGTCTATCCTGCAATCGGAAAAACTTCGTACATGGTGGAAGTCCTACCGAAAGCAGTTTTTTGCGGCGGACGAACGCCCATCCGCCCTGTGCCTGATCACCGGCGAACCGACGGTTCCCATGACGACGACCACGCCGATACAGGGCCTGCGAGTCGTCGGAGGGCACGCGAGCGGGGATGCGCTGATTTGCTTTGACAAGACGGCATTCTGCTCCTATAACCAGAAAAAAGCGGCGAACGCACCTGTTTCGGAAGAGGCTTTCAGCGTCGTGAAGGCTGCGCTGGATGATCTTTTGAAGGATGCGCCGATCCTTGCAGGAATGAAATTTGTCCACTGGTTTGACCGCGAGATTCCACAGGAGGATGATCCGCTTTATACTGTGGACTTTGGTTATGATCTGCCGGAGGATGAAACGGACGAGGAAGCAGAACCGGAAGCCGCCGTCAACGAGCTGACAGCGCGAAATCAGGCGAATCAAATTCCGGAAAGCGTCTATTCCGGGCAGCCTGTTCCCGATTTGGACAACGTATCCTACTATATTCTGCTGCTGTCCGGCGCAAACAGCCGCGTTATGATCCGCAGATATGACAGAGGCAGCTATCCGGATCTTCGCCGCAATCTGGGACAATGGTATGCCGATCTGGCACTGACCAATCAGGGCGGTACCGGAAACATCAGGCCTGTGAAGCTGGCTGCTCGTCTGCTTCGTCTTTTAAAATTCCAGAAAACCGACAGCCGACCCTTTGAGCGGCTGTCAAAGGAGCTGGCCGGGATCACCCCGGCGGTCGTGCAGGCGATTTTGTCAGGCGGATGCCTGCCGGATGCCGTCGCGGCAAAGGCGCTGGCCTATATTCGCTCGGAGCTGCTGTCGAACGACGACAGCGACACGCGAAGCACCCTGCCCAACAGTCTGGCCTGCCAATGGCTGAAGGTCTGGCTGCTCCGGAAAAACCGAATCCATCATCAGGAGGGAACAATTTTGGAAGCATACAATCTGCATCTTCGCAATGCCGCATATCACTGCGGCGGATTGATGGCCGTATATGCGGCGATCCAGAGGACGGCCATGCCGGACGTCAATACCGGCATTGTGGAGCGGTACTACGCCTCCGCCATTCAGATGCCCGCGCTGGTCATCGGCCAGCTCAGCAGCCGCTCAAATCACCATCTGGAAAAGATCGAAAACGGGTGGCTCGCCGATAAATACCGCGAGAAGCTGCAGGAAATTTCCGTCGCGCTGGGGACGTCCATTCCTGCTACGCTGAATCTGGAACAGCAGTCCTATTTTGCGCTGGGCTACTATCAGATGGGCGCGAAGCTCAATCAGGAGAGAAACAGAAACGTCGCCGCCGCCAGAGAAAAGACCGGCGCGGCAGAAGAATAAGAGGAGGAGTATCTTATGGCAATTCAGAACCGATATGAGTTCATGTATTACGTTGCGTGCACAAATTGTAACCCGAACGGAGACCCGGACATGGGGAATATGCCCCGGCTCGATCCGCAGACCATGCAGGGCTTCATCACCGACGCTGCAACCAAGCGCCGCATTCGAAATTACGTGGAGCTGGCCCATCAGGGCGAGCCCGGCATGAACATCATCATCCAGCAGGCAACCAACATCAACCGCCATATCGCGGAGGCCAAGCGGGCAGCCGGTGTTGAAGACTGCGCAAAGGCAAAGGAAGCCGTTTACGCGGGCAGAAAAAAGGCCTGTGAGCTGTTCTACGATGTACGTACCTTCGGCGCAGTCATGTCCACAGGCCCCAACGCGGGGCAGGTGCGCGGGCCGGTGCAGATCACCTACGGAAAAAGTCTGGACGCCGTTCTTCCGCTGGACATTTCCATCACCCGTATGGCGGTCGCCGACAAGGTAAAGGATGGCGCTACAGTAGAGGATTACGCGGCATGGGAGCAGGAGCAGCCGGAGGACAAGCTTCGCACAATGGGCCGCAAGCAGATCATCCCCTTTGGCCTGTACGAGGTTCGCGGCTTCGTCAGCGCCAACCTTGCTGAAGAGACCGGGTTTGATGACGAAGATTTGAATGTCCTGTTTGAAGCCATTCTGAATATGTACGAGCATGACCACTCCGCCAGCAAGGGCGAAATGGCCGTCGTTTCTCCGCTGATTATTTTCAGGCACGTTGGCACGGATACCGACGCGGCGCAGAGAATCCGTCAGGCCAAACTGGGCTGCGCCCCGGCCCACAAGCTCTTTGATCTGGTCAAGGTCACGAAAAAAGCTTCCGTTTCCTATCCCAGAAGCTATCGGGATTATGACGCGCTTGTCTCTCTGGACAGGGTTCCCAAGGGCGTGCAGATCGGGTTCAAGCCAAGCGCCTTTGAGCCGGTAGTCTGGGACGCGCTTCCCGCAGACGAAGACTGGTTCTGCCATGGATGAGTGGGAGCCGATTCCTCTTTCCCGACTGTCTCACGCAGGGTTCTGCCTGCGTCGGGCTGCACTGCTGACCAATGAGCAGGTCTGGGCGGAAAGTGCGGATACCGCAAAAGGACGCTCTGAGCATGAGCGGGTCCACACGCAGCGGATAGAACGCCGGGGCGATTCAGCAAAGCTGTATGAGTTCCCTGTATTCTCCAAAGCTATGGGAGTTTCCGGGAAATGCGACTGCATAGAAGCGGAAGCATCCGCCCAGGGCTGCATGATCCCTGCGCTGGATTTCCCGGTCAGGCTGTATCCGGTTGAGTACAAGCACGGAAAACTCCGCGCAGAACAGGAATATGAGGTTCAGCTGTGCGCGCAGGCCATGTGTCTGGAAGAAATGTTCCAGACACAGATCCCGGAGGGCGCCATCTACTACATCACATCGCACCGCCGCTATCCGGTCTCTTTTACAGCGGAGCTCCGCAGTCTTGTAAAGGAAACAATCGAAAGAATCGAGGCGTTTCGCCGAAGCTTTTCGATCCCGCCGGCGGAATACGGGGCGAAATGCAAGGCGTGCTCCCTGCGGGAGCACTGCCTTCCCAGCGTGCAGCGATCCGCGTCCGGCTACTGTATGCAGCTGCGCAAAGAGGCCATGCACGAGGAGGATGTCCCATGAAAAAGCTGCTGGAGACGCTCTATATTACAACGCCTGAAAGCTATCTGTTTGAGCGGAACGGGAATATCTGCATCTCCATCGGCGGTGCAGAAAAGGCCGCTGTTCCAATCACACAGGTGAACTCCATCGTTCTGTTCGGAAAGAACACACTCTCAACTGCGTTGCTCTCATTTTGCTCCAAAAACGACGTGACGATTACATTTCTCAGCGAGAACGGCTTTTTTCTGGGGCGGCTATGCGGCCCGGTCAGCGGAAATGTGCTGTTAAGAAAGCGCCAGTATGAAACACTGGCAGATACAGCCTTTGCAAACCGGTTTGTTAAGGATCTGCTGTTCTGTAAGCTGCGAAACAGCAGATCTGTGTTGGTGCGGTATGCCCGTACTGCCTCTGATGAAGCAGAAAAGAGCGGCGTTGCTGCGGCGGCAGCTGATTTGACCGCAATCGCAAATCGTCTGGATGACTGTACGGACATTGATTCCATGCGCGGAATCGAGGGCGCAGCTGCGTCTGTCTACTTCTCTCGCTTTGACGATCTGCTCTCCAGTCCGAAGGGATACCGCTTTGAGACGAGAAGTCGGCGTCCGCCGCTGAACGAAGTCAATGCGGTGCTGTCTTTTGTCTATACGCTGTTGGCACATGACGTTCGATCTTCGATGGAAGCTGTGGGGCTGGACCCTGCCGCCGGGTATCTGCACACCCTTCGCCCGGGGCGGCTATCCTTTGCGCTGGACATCATGGAGGAGCTGCGTGCGCCCCTGTGCGACCGGCTGGTCATTTCCATGTTCAACAGGGATCAGTTTCAGACGCAGGATTTTACGACAGACTTTGAAGCGGTATACCTCAGCGAGAAAGGACGGCGAAAGGTTCTTGAACAGTGGCGGGCCAGAAAGCACGAGTCCATTCAGCACCCGTTTTTGAAGGAGAAAGTTCCCATTGGGATGATCCCATACGTACAGTCTATGCTGTTTGCCCGTGTGCTGCGCGGGGATCTGGATCGATACCCGCCGTTTGTGTGGAGGTCATGACATATGATGCTGGTCGTAACCTATGATGTGGACACATCGGATTCTGCCGGGCAAAAGCGCTTGCGGAAAGTAGCAAAGATCTGTGAACGACACGGGATGCGTGTTCAAAACTCCGTGTTTGAGGTGCTCGTGGACGCTGCACAGCTGGTCGTGCTGAAACAGGAACTGGGAAAAGCTATCGATATGGAGCAGGATTCTGTCCGCTTTTATCGACTCGGCAATTCATACGAGAACCGGATCGAAAGCATGGGACGCAAGCCCCACGTGGAAGCAGGAAGTGCCTTGATCTTTTAACGCCAACCCCTGCCGTACACATTTTTGCGGCAGGTTGGCGCATGAAATCCATGCAAGATATACAGCTTTTGGATCTCTTCTTGGAAAACCAAAGGAAGCCAGACATAAAACTGTATCATCTTTCGGCAATTTGCCGCAAAACCTCATGACGGACTTGTGGAAAATTGCAGTCGCCCCTCCCGCAGGGGCGTGAGTAGAAATACTCCTGAGAAGCTGCGCAGCCTTTTCCTCAATCTGGTCGCCCCTCCCGCAGGGGCGTGAGTAGAAATAACTCCGGCGCGGCCATTAGGCTGCGCTCCACGTGTCGCCCCTCCCGCAGGGGCGTGAGTAGAAATATGGACAAGGAAGCCCCGGGCGATTACGTGCAGACGTCGCCCCTCCCGCAGGGGCGTGAGTAGAAATTGATTGCCGGGCTGCTGGTTGCGGCCGCCCGTCTCGTCGCCCCTCCCGCAGGGGCGTGAGTAGAAATAGGCCAGAACCGTAAAAAGAATTGTCCCGGCTAATGTCGCCCCTCCCGCAGGGGCGTGAGTAGAAATCGGGAAAAGCTGGAGCGCGCAGGTATCTGCCGCGAAGGTCGCCCCTCCCGCAGGGGCGTGAGTAGAAATAACATTCTGGCACAAGTCGTGACGGCAATCGCAAAGTCGCCCCTCCCGCAGGGGCGTGAGTAGAAATGGCGAATGCCAGAGGCCGCTTCGCGCACAGACCGGTCGCCCCTCCCGCAGGGGCGTGAGTAGAAATTGTTCGTCCCAGATATCGAAGCCAACGTCACCGGGTCGCCCCTCCCGCAGGGGCGTGAGTAGAAATTTTCTCCAAAGAACTGGCTTGCTTGTTCTCCATCAGGTCGCCCCTCCCGCAGGGGCGTGAGTAGAAATTGACAGACGACATTGAAAACGCCCTCGCCGCGATCTGTCGCCCCTCCCGCAGGGGCGTGAGTAGAAATAAGGCGGTGGACGCCAGAGGGAAGCCGACGGCGTGGGTCGCCCCTCCCGCAGGGGCGTGAGTAGAAATATTTCTTTATGCCAGCCCGTACAGCAGCGCTACGAGTCGCCCCTCCCGCAGGGGCGTGAGTAGAAATTTCGTCCTCCGGCTCGTCCGGCTCGTACTCCGGGTCGCCCCTCCCGCAGGGGCGTGAGTAGAAATAGAAAGTACCTGATGCTCAGTCCCTTCTTTATCCGTAAGTCGCCCCTCCCGCAGGGGCGTGAGTAGAAATAGGCGGCCCAGCTGCGGCGCGTCCGGCGTCCCGGCAGGGTCGCCCCTCCCGCAGGGGCGTGAGTAGAAATACAGTGCGGGCAGAACTTCTCCTGTTCCGGGAACGTCGCCCCTCCCGCAGGGGCGTGAGTAGAAATCGAGCCGAAGGACAAACAGACGCCGAAGTCCGCAAGGTCGCCCCTCCCGCAGGGGCGTGAGTAGAAATAATGGCCTTGTGAGCGGCGTCAAGAGCATCCTCGGTCGCCCCTCCCGCAGGGGCGTGAGTAGAAATTTCGCCGCAGCCGTTTTTTTCATACCAGCGATAAAGTCGCCCCTCCCGCAGGGGCGTGAGTAGAAATAAACAGTACCCGCGCCAGCGTTTGGCCGTCAACGACGTCGCCCCTCCCGCAGGGGCGTGAGTAGAAATCGGCTATGTTTATACGTTTTTTGTGTTCGTGGCGTGTCGCCCCTCCCGCAGGGGCGTGAGTAGAAATCTTGTCTATGGATTCAATCACGATGCAGCGGCTTGCGTCGCCCCTCCCGCAGGGGCGTGAGTAGAAATCATCTCCGGCGTTCTGGGCGTGGACGCCGAAGCGCGTCGCCCCTCCCGCAGGGGCGTGAGTAGAAATGGAAATGACATGGCAGCAACACTCGAACGTGCGACGTCGCCCCTCCCGCAGGGGCGTGAGTAGAAATGCGAATCCGTACTGCTGCAACAGCGGCTACAACTACGTCGCCTCTCCCGCAGGGGCGTGAGTAGAAATACCTGTCCGACGTACTCGGCTTTACCGGCTGGGTCGCCCCTCCCGCAGGGGCGTGAGTAGAAATGCGAAGAATTACCAAACCGTGTATATGTGGGGCTGCGTCGCCCCTCCCGCAGGGGCGTGAGTAGAAATTTGGCAAACTGGTTGATGTACGCCTCAACCTCTTTGTCGCCCCTCCCGCAGGGGCGTGAGTAGAAATGAGTTTGACCGCGCGACCGCCATGCAGTGGGCGGGTCGCCCCTCCCGCAGGGGCGTGAGTAGAAATACAGGAAGAGGTGACGACCATGCTCCTGCGGCAGCGTCGCCCCTCCCGCAGGGGCGTGAGTAGAAATTTCGTGCATCCGTAAAGCTCCAGGATGCGATAGAGTCGCCCCTCCCGCAGGGGCGTGAGTAGAAATCGCACAGGTGAGCGTGCCGAGAGGCTGCTGCCTGGTCGCCCCTCCCGCAGGGGCGTGAGTAGAAATAAGAATCAAATCGGATTTGAGGACGCGATCAAGCGCGTCGCCCCTCCCGCAGGGGCGTGAGTAGAAATGAACAATTTTTCCGCCGTATATTGTTCCACGCGCGTCGCCCCTCCCGCAGGGGCGTGAGTAGAAATATATAAGATTCCTGCAGCGTGAACTGCTGCTGCAGGTCGCCCCTCCCGCAGGGGCGTGAGTAGAAATATAACACTTTTTTGACTGGTAAAAAATGTTTGAGAGTCGCCCCTCCAGCAGGGGCGTGAGTAGAAATTCCTTTTGCAAGTACCTCAGGATCAAGGATGTTATGAGTCGCCCCTCCCGCAGGGGCGTGAGTAGAAATATCGGGGACTACGATGACAACATCTGCTACGGCTAGTCGCCCCTCCCGCAGGGGCGTGAGTAGAAATCGGTGTCAGCGCCCGCTTGTGGTGGACGATATAGTCGCCCCTCCCGCAGGGGCGTGAGTAGAAATTAAGAGATTCCACGTATTTGTCACTGAGATTGGTGTCGCCCCTCCCGCAGGGGCGTGAGTAGAAATGAAATCGTGGCGGCGCGGCTGATGCGGTTGGTGCGGTCGCCCCTCCCGCAGGGGCGTGAGTAGAAATTTTCTGGCCAAGGTACTGCTTCCCAAGCCAGATCGGTCGCCCCTCCCGCAGGGGCGTGAGTAGAAATTCGGCGAGGACGTCAACATTATTGTCCACGATTCGTCGCCCCTCCCGCAGGGGCGTGAGTAGAAATAGCAATTCAAAATCGCCCGTTGCGGGCCAATCGGGGTCGCCCCTCCCGCAGGGGCGTGAGCAGAAATGGTGTACTCGCGGAGAAATTTCACATCCTGACCAGCACTGGAGCGCTGAATCTCCAGTTATTTGACTGCAAATACGAGGATGTCCGAAAGGCAGCTGTTTTGCAGACGCTTGAGGCAATCTTCTCGAAGCATTGACACGGAAAACGAAGAAAGGAAAAAGAGGAAAAAAGATGACCAGACAATATCAGATTCAAAAAATCACCGGGAAACCGGACTGGAATAAGATCGAAAAAGCGCCGATCGACCAGAAACTGTGGCTACCCTGTGAGCAGATCAGCGCCTACGCGCAGCTTGCGTACGATGACAGCCGGTTGTATGTGCGCCTTCACGCGGAGGAACCAACGATCCGCGCAGAAAATACCGGCATGCTTGACCAGCCGTGTCAGGACAGCTGCCTGGAGTTTTTCTTCAGCGCCGCAGAGCAGGATGCGCGATATATCAACATTGAGCTGAACCCCAGCCTGTGCATCTATTTCGGATTTGGGACCGGAAGAGAGGATCTGATGCGGATCCTGCTTCCGGACGGCGCAAAGACCTTGCATGCAGCCAGCGAAAGAACGCCCAGTGGCTGGGATGTGACGTATGAGCTTCCTTTTCAGCTGCTGCGGCTGTTCTTCCCGGATTTTGCTCCGTCCGGAACAATCCGGGGCAATTTCTACAAATGCGGCGATCTGACCATGCAGGAGCATTATCTTGCGTGGAACCGCGTGTACGCGGAACGGCCCGATTTCCATCTTCCGAAGTACTTTGGAGCGTTGATTTTTCCTGAATAAGCAAGCAGCCCGGCTCTGAATTCCGAGTCGGGCTGTTAAAGATGGCGGCATCTCATTGTATCAATGGGATGCCGCCATTTTGCTATCACCGTCCGAAGCTGCCGGTCTACTGCCGGTCCAGTGATATCCACTAGTCGGAAACGGACGATACCGTCTCTGTCAACCGAGCAGAGCGGTTTTTCGTGCCAACTGACGTGGACCAGACCGTCCTCCAGCAGCCTTGCGTCCAGCTCCCTGTGCAGGAGCTTCTGTTCTACCTCTTGCAGGAATCGTTCCTTCTGCGGTGTAAGTTCTTCGTTCATTCAATACCTCCAATCTGCAGTGCCCTTTTTGAGCGCAAAAAAGGCGCTGGTCATTGGTTCGTGAAAACCAACAATC
>ENA-OZFZ01000896-OZFZ01000896.1-human-gut-metagenome-genome-assembly--contig:-NODE-896-length-13491-cov-6.108440_pt1 | contig 13491 bp, 8 predicted proteins | sample MGYA00244621_ERZ653640 | MGnify/ENA primary metagenome ERZ653640 (study PRJEB26926, sample SAMN06165019) | human gut metagenome | biome: ENVO:00009003; feature: ENVO:2100002; material: ENVO:00002003... | reverse complement strand
CGAGATTCATGAGCGTCTCGTGGGCTCGGAGATGTGTATAAGAGACAGGTCATCATAATCGGGGAACAGCAGCAGCATGGAATTGAACCCCATCACGGTCGGATACACAAGCACATTTTGATATGCTGTTATATCAACGCTGATTATTGAACGCACATAGTCATAAATGTCAAGTCCTTCGTCATTCGGTTCCGCAAAGTTTTCAAGCGCATCGCCGAACCTTTCCGAATGGCTGATTATAATGTCCATTGCGGGACCGAGGATGTGCGAAAGTTCCGACACATATTCAGAATAATGCCGGTATGTGTCAAGTATTCTCCACTTCGTTTCATCGGGGAAAGGGCAGGACTCGGTAAAATCCCAAAATTCCTCCAACGAAAGCTCCGCTTTGGGCTGTATGGTTGTGTAGTTGCCGAATGCGGTGCGGAGTTTTGAGCGTATCTCCGCACGGGAAAATTTGCTCATATGTTCAAACAGCTCATCGGCAGCATCAAAATTCTTATAAGCTTCTTCAAAAAAGATTATGGATGCGGCAGACGTTCCTATGCTGTCCGCGCCGTTCACCCCTTCGAACTGCTTAAAAAAGAAGTTCAGCCTGTCCATATCCGGAACAAGCTCGGCGGACAGCAGATTGTCAAGATCAAGAATCGGTGCAACGGTTGAATGAATTTCATGAACACGCTCCGGATATGCATTTTCCAACCTAATCATTGTGTCTGATACCGAGGTTCCGTTCACTCTTCGATTGTAATACTGCAAGGCTTCCAGCAGGGGATTGATTTTTCTGTTAATAAGCATATTATTATCCTTTTCTACAGTAATGCTGCCTGTTTTTGCAGCACCGTTCAAGTTAGTTTACCACCCTTTCCCGACCTTTGTCAATATCGCCGAAGCCATTTATCCCGATTTTTGCCATACGTTTGTATTGATTTTTCTTTTTATGGATGTATTGACAGTCATATGGATGCTTGGTATAATATAGTCACCATCATTTTAAGGAGGCATATTGAACATGCTTTTGAACTCTCGGAAGAAGCTCCTCTCGGCCTTTATTGCCGCGATGATGCTTTTCACGCTGATCGTGCCGACGGCGATTTCGCTTGCCGGAACGTCACGAACCAACGGCAAACCATTTGCCGGCAGCAATTCATTTGCTGCTGAACAATCCGGCGGAACTGTTGTAAACAGTTCTGATGATGAACAATGGATCTACCTTAAAAAGGGCGAAACCTTCGAGTCAAGCTTTGACGACGGGTTTACCTTTACCGCTGACTCCGACGTTTGGATCAATGCGGAAACCGGTGCTCAAAGCGAACAGGTAAATTTTGCCGATCTGATGAATTTTGAACCGGATAAGGTTGAAACCGTTTACGATGAAAACGGCAATTCCTATACCGTCCGCACATATTCGTCACAGAATACGGTCAACAGCATCACGGCGGCATTTGCCGAATTCAACGACGATGTTGCCGAAGCTGCGCAGGTAAAATGCCCCTCCGCAATGTATGACGATGACGAACTTGTTGATGTTATGGTCGTGCTTGACGGAAAAAGCGTTTACGAACTTTACGGACTGGAACTCGGCGGGCTGACAAAGGCCGCACTGAACGCTTCCGAAAAGCTTCATTTGCAGCATTCAAAGCTTGAATCCGAAATCGGCAGTGTCAGCAAATCCTTTAAGGTGAAATATGACTTCACACTCCTTCTCAACGGATTCGGCGCACAGATGAAATACGGCGAGCTCAAGGCTGTCAACAAGCTGCCCGGCGTTAAATATGCCTTTGTTGCTCCTTCATTCAGCATCAGCAGCGATAACATCGAAGTTCTCTCCTCCGATGATTACGGAACAATCGGCATTCTTGCCGAAGGCGGCTGCAATCCCAAGATGCAGAATGCCAACAGCGATATGAATACCGAAGCCGCATGGCTTGCAGGTTATACGGGCGAAGGCATGACCGTTGCCGTAATCGATACCGGCATTGACCTCACTCATGCAATGTTCTCCGTTCAACCCGAAAACCCGTCTATAACGTCTGAGAAGGTTGCGGAAATTTTGGCGGAATCGAACCTTCATGTTTCTCAAATCGTTCCCGGAGTCACCGCGGAGCAGCTTTATTCCGCCGCAAAGATTCCGTTCCAGTTCGACTACGCCGACGGCGATGCGGATTCAACCGACACAATGGGACACGGTTCTCACGTTGCGGGCATTATTGCAGGCGCAACGACTGCCAACCTGATAAACACCTATAACATCAAGAACGTCGGCGTTGCTCCCGATGCGCAGCTTGTTGTTATGAAAGTTTTCGACACAAACGGCGGAGCAAGCATGACGGATGTTACCGCCGCGCTTGAAGACGCAATACTTTTGGGCGTTGACGCTGCAAACCTCAGCCTCGGCACAAGCTGCGGCTCCGTTACAGGTTATCCCGAAATAACCGCCGTGTTCAATGCCGCCCTTGACGCCGGCATAAACGTTGCGGTTGCAGCAGGAAACGATGCAAACAGCACCAACAAGAGCCTTTGGAACAACGACCTCGGCCTTGCCGGCAACCCCGATATCGGTGTTCTCAGCATGCCCGCAACTTTCGACGCCCCGATAAGCGTTGCAAGTGCCGACAACAGCACCTATTTGGCAGGCTTTGCAAGCAAACTCGATTACTTCACCTTCAGCGTCGGCGCAAACAGATATAATTATCAGTTCTCCGACAAATCCCCCTATGCATACAGATTCGGCGCAAAGCTCGGCGGAGACTGGGAATATGTAAGTCTTGATACCGGTGCGGAAACGAATTACGAAGGCGTTGATGTTTCGGGCAAGCTTGTTCTTGCAAAGCTCAGCGCGGAACTTTCCATCAACGAACAGGGAAGGATTGCACAGTCCCACGGGGCAGTCGGCCTGATTCTCTATCCCGCAACCAATGCTGCGGGCAATTTCAAAATTCCCGACACGACCCATGATGAATACACCATCCCGACCGTGGGCATGGCATATTTCTACGGCAACAACCTTGCCAACAGTATCATACCCGATACCATCCATGTGCAGTCCTATTGGGTGACCCGCCCCGACGGAAATCAGATTTCCCCCTTCTCCAGCTGGGGTGCAACCAATGAACTTACCCTCAAGCCCGACATTACGGCGATCGGAGGCAGCGTTGTTTCCGCATACAAAAACGGCTCAATCGCAATTTCCAGCGGCACAAGCATGGCTTCCCCCGCAATTGCGGGCATCAGCGTTCTTGTTCGTCAGTATCTCAAATCAACAACCAACCTCGGCGGCAGGGAACTTGCGGCAGCGGTTGACAAACTTATGATGAGCAGCGCATCGCCCGTCACCGATACCGACAGCGGCCTTCCTTTCTCGCCCCGTGTGCAGGGTGCCGGCCTTGTTGATGCGGGAAAAGCGGTCTCCGTCGGCGCATATATCAATGTTGCAGGCACTGATAAATCCAAGTTTGAACTCGGTGATGACAGGGCGCGCACGGGATGCTACACAATGACTTTCGATGTTGTCAACATCACCAACGAAACAAAGGTCTATAATCTCAGCGTCAGCGCATTGACCGAAAGTGCCGTTTGCGGCAGGGTAAACCCCGACCACACCTATGAGTACCTCATGGAACAGTTTGAGTACGAACTTGAATCAAACATCGATGCTCCCGAAACCGTGACTGTTGCCGCCGGTTCTTCCGTCTCCGTCACCGTTACCGTGACCCTTTCCGCGAGGGACATCAAGTATATTGAAAAATACTTTGAGAACGGCATATACGTTGAAGGCTTCATCACTCTTGACGAAGTCGGCGGGGAAAGCATTTCGGCTCCTTACCTTGCATTCTACGGCGACTGGCGCGATGCACCTGCGATTGAAGAGAATTTCTTCTATGATTGGCCCAGTGAGGATTATCCCGCAAACACCACGCTTATTGCCAACACCGTCTATACATATGACGAGCTCAACAATGAGACATGGTTCCTCGGCGATACCCGTTCGGGCAACGGTCAAACGCCTTACGGCATTCAGATAGGTTCACAAATGATGTATTGGGATGAGCGCAATGCAATCTCTCCCAACGGCGACGGCATTCGCGATTTTCTTGAAGTTGTCACCGGCCTTTACAGAAATGTTAAGGAATATCGCTATATCATCACCGACCGCGAAACCGGTGAGGAACTCTATCGCAAGGATATGGGCTATGTTCCCAAAACCTACTACAATTCAATTAATGACGATATCATAAGCGCGGGTATGTATTCCGGTCATGAACTTGATTTTGACTGGTCAACGCTTGCAAACAATCAAACCGTTATCGTACGCATTGAGGCTGTTGCGGACATTGAGGACAACACGCGCATTGACAGTTGGGAATTCCCCGTAACATGCGACACGGAAGCCCCCATCACCGCCGTCAAGCTCTATGTTTCCGGCGCAAAGTACTATGTTCAGAATCAGATAAACGAAAATCGTTTCGTTGACTACACCGAAATCTTTGCCAACCTTAACACCGGCGCATATGCCAAGTATAAGGTGACCTACGGCGGATATGAACCCGCGGGACGCACAGCTAACGTGACTCTCGGGTTCTCCAATGCGGCAACCGATTTCGTTTCAAGAACAATGGACTATGCAGGCAACTATAACTATGTTTACGTCAGCATGGACAACAAAGAGGATATGGTTGAGCTGGACAGGGAAGATGCAACCCTTGTTGTCGGCGACAGCCTGACAATCAATCAGCTCTATGCATTCGATACTTCCTATACGGACACTGAGATTATTTGCCCGCTTACATGGACAAGCTCCGATTCCGATATTGTCAGCATCGTTGAGAGCGATGACAATCATGCCGTTATCACCGCAAATGCCCCCGGCACCGCAACCGTTACGGCAACGAACAGCTTCAACATCTCCGATTCCGTTCAAATCACCGTTGTTGAATCGGATGATGAAAATTATGCAATCGTAATGTTCGATGCAGGTGAATACGGCACGGTAAACGGTCCCGCAAGGCTTGTGCTTGAAAAGGGAACCGTGCTTACCGATGCCGACATTCCCGAAATCACACCCGACAGCGATCACCTGTTCTGGGGCTTTGACAAGGTTGTGAGCGGCCATAAAGTTTCAGAAGATATCACATTCACCGCAAAATACCGCAGGAATATCCCTGTCGGCAAGACATATGTCGAAACGGATACCATTGTTCCCGGCGAGGCTTACCTCATTGCCGCAGATTACAACGGCAGCACCTATATCATGAGCAGTCAGGCGCATATCGGCGGCGAAGTCGGTCTGAACGGTCAGCAGGTGCAAGTCAGCTCCGTTAACGGCAATGCTGTTATCGTGAACGACGGACTTGCGAATTTCGAATGGAGCTTCTCCGCAGAAGATGCGCAGACAGTCACCCATATTGCAAGCGGCAGGCTGCTGTCCACAATTTACTCACAGGGTTATGCATGGCTCGGCCTTCGCACCGAAACCGATGTGGTTTGGAATTGGGACAACAACGGCGGACTCAGCCATAACGATGCAGGTGCCAACGGCTACAATTACCTCTCGTTCGGCGTATCGGCTTCCGGCTTCAGTGCAGGCTTCGATATTTTCGAACGTACGGACAGTGCCTACACCCCCGTAAGGCTCTTCAAACACACTGTTAATGAGGATGTCAACACCTACACCGTCACATTTGTTGACGGACTCACCGGAGACATCATAAGCACCGCAAGCGTAAACGAATGCGAGAACGCCGTTCTTCCCGAAGCACCGATTCACGACGGATACACTTTCGTTCGCTATGATGACAACGGCGAATTCATCACCGATGATATCACCGTTACCGCCGAATATTCCGTCAACAGTTATCTCGTAACATTCATTGACGGGCTTACCGGCAGCACGCTCTCTGAGCAGGTTGTTGAATACGGAAACGCCGCCGCTGCTCCCGAAGCCCCCGCGCACGAAGGCTATACTTTCACGGGTTGGGATAATGATTTCGAAAGCGTATCCTGCAGCATGACCGTTGCGGCGCAATATGCCCGCAATTCCTACACCGTCACTTTCCTTGATTGGGACGGAACAGAACTCGGCAGTGAAACCGTTCTTCACGGCGAAAGCGCAGCGCAGATACCCTCTCCCGAGAGAACGGGCTACACCTTCATCGGTTGGGATGCAAGTCTTTCCAACATCACATCCGATGTTACGGCAACCGCTCAGTATGAAATCAACCGTTACCTTGTCGTATTTGTTGATTGGGACGGAAGCACGATTTCACGTCAGCTCGTTGCCTACGGACAGGCAGCGGAACTTCCCGAAGAACCCGTGCGTGAGTACTACAACTTTATCGGCTGGAGTGCGGATACCTCCTGCATTACCGAAGAAACCATCGTTGTTGCGCAGTACAGCATTGCAATCACCGCGGGCGACGTTGATGCGGACGGAAGTGTCACAATCACCGATGCTCTCCTGACTCTCCGAATTGCAATGGAGCTTGTCACGCCGAGCGAAGTGCAGCTTGCTGCGGCCGATATCAATGAGGATATGTGCGTTAACGTTGTGGACGCTCAGATCATTCTGCGGACGGCTCTCGGAATTTGAGTCGAGCACATGCAGATCATTAACCCGCATTAAAAGCGCACCGAACAAACCCGAATCCGCGTTTTAATGCACAAAAATAACCCGGGCAGCTTCGAATAAATGCTGCCCGGGTTCGTTTTATATAAAGCGGCTCCGGTACACTTCTCACTATGCGGCATTAACGTGTCAGCCGCTTCCCTCTTTCGGGAACTCCTGATTTCCGTCAAGAGCTGTCTGAGCTGATGCTGCTTTCTGCTGCAAGGCAGAAAATCGGAGCTGAATCTTCGTATTCTGAGGTCAAAACGAAAATGCGCGGCCCTTGCGAGCCGCGCACGATATTCGTTTCATGAATAATGTTTATACCGCCAAACGGATAAACTTATGCATTCAGAGCCTTGTTTGCAACCTGAACGAGCTGGTTGAATGCGTTCATGTCGCTGATTGCGAGGTCGGCGAGAACCTTGCGGTTCACATCAACACCGGCAACCTTGAGGCCGTGGATGAGGTTGGAATAGTTGGTTCCGCAGATCCTTGCGCCCGCATTGATACGAGCGATCCAAAGCTTGCGGTACTCCCTCTTTTTGAGCTTACGGCCGACATAGGCATAAGCCATGGACTTCATGACCTGCTGGCTTGCCGCACGATAGAGTTTGCTCTTTGCTCCGTAGTAGCCCTTGGAGAGTTTAAAAACTTTACGACGCTTTTTAACTGCGTTTACTGCTCTTTTAATCCTTGCCATTGTGAATAATCCTCCTTATCTCTTGTAGGGGATCAGCTTGCTAATCTTGGAAACTTCTTCCTCAGCGATGTAGCCGATCTTGCGAAGGTTGCGGGTGCGCTTCGTAGTTTTCTTGGTAAGGATATGGCTCTTATAAGCCTTGCCCCTTTTGATTTTGCCGCTCTTGGTGAAGCTGAAACGCTTTGCGGCGCCCCTATGGGTCTTAATTTTCGGCATGGGAATTCCTCCTAAAAAATAATCAGTTCTTTGCTGCGGGTTTGGGAGCCAAAATCATTGCCATGTTGCGCCCTTCCTGCTTTGCCGGGCGTTCTATCACGGCATAATCCCGAACCATCTCATAGAATGCGTTCATAACATCGAGACCGACGCTGCCGTGGCTTATCTGTCTGCCGCGGAAGCGGATGGAAGCCTTGACCTTATTTCCGCTCTTCAGGAACTTGACACACGCCTTGGCCTTGACCTCCATGTCGTGCGTATCGATAGTTGAAGAGAGACGGATCTCCTTTGTTTCGACAACGGTTTGATTTCTGCGCTGTTCCTTTTCGCGCTTGATCTGCTCAAAACGAGCCTTGCCGTAATCCATGATTTTGCAGACGGGCGGGTTTGCGTTGGGAACTATCTTAACAAGATCGAGTTCCTTTTCGTCTGCGATTCTCAACGCATGTTCAATCTTGACAATACCAAGCTGTTCGCCTTTTTCGTCGATGAGTCGAACCTCTTTGTCACGGATCTCCTCATTGATCAACAATTCCTGAGTTGCTATGGGTTTCACCACCTTGAAAGAATTATTCAAACAAAAAACGCGCTGCCTAAGCACCGCGCACGCACAAATAGAATGTATTTGTTGCCGTTACTCTGCCTGCATAAATACCTGCGGCAAGTGAGAAGCGGGCGGCTTCTGCTTGAACATTAATATTATACGCAATTTTCAGCCGATGTCAACACTTTTTTTCGATTTCGGTTCAATATATTTCACACGGTTCAAGCAGCAGTCGATGTCGGCTCTGCATCGCCGCAAGCCGAAATCGGGAGCACGGAGTCCGAATTCGGAATTTGAATGAAGGCAAGCTGAATCGTTTCATCAACAACATAAACCGTCAGCACCTGTTCATCACCAAGATTGGCAAGCAGAACGTAAACATCCCCTGTTTTGTCAATGTCGGCATCAAATCCGCATTCGCGGGAAACATCCGCAGCGCGGGTCATATCCGTGTCACCGACAAGTGCGCGAATTGAGGTGTTTTTGGCGAAATTGTGTTTATAAAGCTCATCCGCCTCGATATTGCAGCCGTGTTGGGCGAGGCTGCGCACAATGCCGCCCGAAAAACTGTTTTTTTCGAGAAAAAACCGCCAGGCAAGTGCAATGATAAGCAGTGCGGCAGCAATAACAAGCAGCGTCCGCGCCGTTTTCGGTTCGATTTTTTGGTGACCGTCCGGCGCATTTCCGAAACTTTTGTTAAAAATATTCGTCATTCCCGCAATATCTCCAATCAATTAAAAATCAATTAAATCAGAAGAATTTTACAGCGGGCAAAAATCTTTGTGCAAGCGCAACGGCTGTGATAAATGCCGCAAAGATAATGACCGCAGCAAGGTCGCCCATATGAAATTTGAGCACGCGCATCCGCGTCCGCCCTTCGCCGCCGTGATAACAACGGCTTTCCATTGCCATTGCAAGTTCATCGGCACGGCGAAATGAGTTGACAAACAGCGGTATCAAAATCGGCAGCATTGACTTTGCACGTTTAAAAACATTGCCGCTCTCAAAATCCGCGCCGCGTGCAAGCTGCGCCTTTGTGATTTTATCCGCTTCCTCAATAAGCGTCGGAATAAAGCGCAGCGCAACCGTCATCATCATTGCAAGTTCATGTGCGGGAAACTTGATAATTTTGAGCGGTGAAAGCAGTTTTTCAAGCCCGTCCGTAAGTGCGATGGGCGTTGTTGTAAGCGTCAGAAGACTCGTGCCGCAAACAAGCGTTGCAAGGCGCAGAACGACAAAAACAGCATTTGTCAGACCGTCCGCATATATGCGAATAATCCACCAATCAACAAGCGGCTTCCCTGTTTTGATAAGAAACAGGTTCATAACAAACATCAGCGGCAGCAGCAGCCGCATGGGCTTAAGAGCTTTCAGCATATAGTTCGCAGGAACTTTTGCAAGCACCGTTATAAGCACCGTGAACAGGATCACAGGTATAAACATTTCGATTCGTTTAACGATAAACACCGCAACGATATATGCAATCATCAGCAAAATCTTTGTTCGCGGATCAAGCCTGTGAACGACGGAATTGCCGGGAATGTATTGCCCCAAAGTGATATCTTTAAGCATTATGCAATACCTCTTTCAGCCACTTTTCGAACTTTTCGTTTGTGTACAGTCCATCCGGAATTTTGCAGCCCATACCGCGGAGTTTTTCAACAAGCTGCGCGGTTGCCGGCGTGTCAAGGCCGATTGAAGCAAGCTCCGCCGTGCGGGAGAAAATCTCCGTCGGCGTGCCGACTGCGTATACTTTGCCGTTATTCAACACCGCAATGCGCTCAGCGGAGCGGGCAACATCCTCCATTGAGTGACTGACCATTATCACGGAGCAGCCCAATTCTGCGCGCAAACCCTCGATAGTTTTCATAACTTCCCTGCGGCCGCTGGGATCAAGCCCCGCCATAGGTTCATCCATAACCAAGTATTTGGGGCGCATCGCAATAATGCCCGCCAGTGCGGCACGGCGTTTTTTCCCGCCCGAAAGCTCAAAGGGCGATTTTTCCGCATCCTGCTTTGTATCAAGCCCCACAAGCTCCATTGCCTCATATGCACGAGTGCGTATTTCCTCTTCCGGAAGTTTTAAGTTTTTTAAGCCGAAGCAAATATCATCATAAACCGTGCTGTCAAAAAGCTGATAGTCCGGATACTGAAAAACCATGCCGACAAGTTTTCTTCCTGCGGCTCGCTGTTTTTTTTCGTTCATGTCAAAGCCGTCAACAATAACTCTTCCGCTTGTGGGCTGAATCAGACCGTTCAGCTGCTGAATAAGCGTTGATTTGCCGCTGCCGGTGTGCCCGATGATGCCGAAAAACTCGCCGTCTTCAACGGTAAGGTTAATATCGTACAGCGCGGTGAACTGAGTTACGCTGCCGGGCATATATGTATGGGTCAGATTTTCAATAATAATGGGCATAATTCGTTTGCCATCTCCTCAACGGTCATTGCATTGCAGGGCTCAATGATGCCGCTTGCCGCAAGGTCATCGCGCAGCTCAACCATCGGCGGAACGTCCAGATTTATCTTTCGCAATTCCGTACCGCGCCTGAACACCTCCGCCGGTGTGCCTTCAAACGCAACAAGGCCTTCATTCATCACAATCACACGATCCGCAATCACGGTCTCCTCCATGTATTGTGTTATCATAATCACCGTAATACCCTTTTTGCGGTTTAAGTCTTTAACAATTCGAAGGATATCCTTCCGTCCGAGCGGGTCAAGCATCGCCGTTGCTTCATCAAGAACGAGTACCTGCGGCTCAATTGCAAGCATTCCCGCAATTGCAATGCGCTGTTTCTGCCCGCCCGAAAGCATATGCGGCGCGGATTTTGCGTAATCAAGCATGTCCACAGCCTCAAGTGCATCGTGAACGCGGCGCAGGATTTCTTCCGTGGGTACGCCAAGATTTTCCGGACCGAATCCGACATCCTCCTCAACCACTGTCGTCACAATCTGATTATCGGGATTTTGAAAAACCATGCCGACTTTTTTGCGTATATCAAGCGTTTTCGATTCATCCGCCGTGTCCATTCCGAACACAGTCACGCTGCCGGACGACGGAAGCTGCAATGCATTGAGCATTTTTGCAAGTGTGGATTTACCGCTGCCGTTATGCCCGACAATTGCAACAAATTCACCGTCCGCAATGCTTATGCTGACCCCGCGGAGAGCCTCCGTTTCGGAGTTCTCGTATGAATATTTAACGTCATTTATTTTAATCATCAGTTATTCCGTATCAACGCCGCCGAACTGCGGCTGTTCTTAACGATTCATTATACTATGCACCGCATTTCATAGCAAGTATATAAGAATTTGAAGTTTTTACCCATTATTTTTGAACTTTTCCGCGCTCTGTCTCCCCGCAGCGCACGGACCCCGCAGGGCTTGCGCTCTGCGGGGTCCGCCGCCCGACAAAGTCGGGGTGAATCAATTCAGTTTGCTGCAATGCCGGCCTTTCGGCCGCACTGCACCGAGGTTAGGCTCAGTCTTCTTCCTTCTTGCGGAAGATAACAACGCCTGCGCTCGCAACGATCGCTGCAATACCAACGCCGATGAGGCTCATTGCGCCGGTTATAGGCGGATTGGGAGCGTCGGTGGGAACTGCGGTGGGTTCATCGGTGACGATGGGCTCGCTGCCGACTACGATTGAACCGTTCTCTGCGAAGAACGCGATGGGCGTGTTCTCGCCGCCTACGGGCATGTTGAAGAATTCCTTAACGAGGATCTCGATGGGCATTTCCGTGCCGTCCTCAAGGCCTTCCGCAACGGTGAAGTTCATGGTGAAGATCTTGCCGCTGCCGCTTACCGGGTCGGTGGGAAGCATGGAGCCGAGGCGTACGCTGCCGGGGATGCTCTGGAAGTCGAGGATGTTCATGCCGCCAAGATCCTTGATGGCCTTCATAATCTCGCCTTCGTCAACGCTGTTGAGCGTGAGCTTCTCTGCGTCGTACTGTACCCAGATGTTCATGCCGTTTGCCTCATATTCACCGTTGATGGTGAGATCGACGCTGACCTGGCTGCCTGCTGCAACATAGTGTACGCCGCCGACGCTGAAGATAACGTCACCGGGTGCGGGAGTTACGGGCGCCTCAGTGATGGGCGCCTCAGTGATGGGTGCCTCAGTGATGGGTGCCTCAGTGATGGGTGCCTCGGTGATGGGTGCCTCGGTGATGGGTGCCTCGGTGATGGGTGCCTCAGTGATGGGTGCATCAGTGGGAGGTACGGGAGTGTTGGGGATGCTGCCGCCTGCATCAGCTTCAACGAGGTCGAGGTTGAGCCTGAACATGTCGGTGATGTCATAGTGACGGAACGCAACCTGAACGGTCTGACCTGCGAAATCGCTGATGTCTACGCTGCCCTGCTGATAGGTGTTGGAAGCGGTGAAGTAAGCGAGTTCGTCACTGGTGGTGCCGTTTGCGATTACATATACGCCGAAGGTTTCAGCCGCATAGTTGGGATCCTGACCTGCGTACCAGAAGGTAACGGTGCTGCCTGCGGTGAATGCCGGGCTGATGAGCCAGTTGTTGGGAGTCAGCGCGGTGCCGCCGCCGAATGGGTTGTTCTGGAAGGAAGCGGATGCCATGCAGTGGGTGCCTTCGTATACGTTGTAGCCGGAAGCGCTTGCATCCATCCATTCCCAGTTGTAGCCGTCGCCGTCGTCATCGCGGATGGTCCAGCCTTCAGCGAAGGGATCGGTTTCGAAGCCCCAACCGGTTGCTGTGCCGGGTTCGGGAGTTACGGGGTTCTCGGTGGGAGGTACGGGGGTGTTGGGAGCGCCGCCGCCGATGATTTCAACATCGGTTGCGTCATTCTGACCGAGGAGGTATACGGTGAAGTTGTAGGTGTAGCCTGCTTCGAAGGTGTAATCGTTTGCACGGCCGCCTACATTACCCTGGCTGGAAGCAATCCAGATACGGTCGCCGGGAGTCGGGTTGGTAAGGCACCAGTCATAAGTACCTGCGGGTACCTGGATGGTAACGGTGTTGTTAACAACAACGTTGCTGGTGGTGGTGCTGCCGTCTGCATTTACGGGAATCTTATACTCGAATGCATCGTACAGACCTGCGGGTGCATCGCCGCCCATGGTGAGAGGACCTTCTGCGGGGATCTCATTGCCGAATGCGGTTGCATCTGCATCGAGGAGCATCTGGTAACCGGAACCGTCGCCGAATACATCACCTGCGGTGAGGCTGATGGTAGCCATGCCGCCGGGTGCGGGAGTGTTGGGGTTCTGGGTGGGAGTGGGTTCCGCGGTGGGAGGTACGGGAGTGTTGGGGGTGCTGCCGCCGCCGGAAACTTCAACGAGGTCGAGGTTGAGCCTGAACATGTCGGTGATGCCATAATGACGGAACGCAACCTGAACGGTCTGGCCTGCGAAATCGCTGATGTCTACGCTGCCCTGCTGATAGGTGTTGGAAGCGGTGA
>ENA-OZFZ01000894-OZFZ01000894.1-human-gut-metagenome-genome-assembly--contig:-NODE-894-length-13504-cov-5.170124_pt1 | contig 13504 bp, 12 predicted proteins | sample MGYA00244621_ERZ653640 | MGnify/ENA primary metagenome ERZ653640 (study PRJEB26926, sample SAMN06165019) | human gut metagenome | biome: ENVO:00009003; feature: ENVO:2100002; material: ENVO:00002003... | reverse complement strand
CTTTTCCGTCCGGAAAAAGTTCCCCAAGACAATATCGTTGTACCGCAACTGCTTTGATTGCGCAGGCAATAACACATTTCACTGATTATAAAACCTAGGAGGAATATATAATGAAAAAATATTTAATGAAAATCAAGGTTAATATGCTGATTGTCCTTATCATCAGCTTACTCGGCGGCATGGCCGGCAGCTACTTCTTCAACAACCGCTGGTTAGGTCTGATTGTCGCTATTCCCCTGTGCGCTCTGTATATCTATCAGGTATATCAGGTGCAGGCCGATTACCGCGAACAGCACACCAAAAAGAAACACACTAATAAGTACAGATAAGATAAGGCAACTAAAACGACCTGTTGAAGTTAAGTTCTCGTAATAGACTTCAACAGGTCGTTTTGCCGTCTTGCAACATTGTGACTGCATTATTATACGGACGGAGCCTAAACGCTTTGCTCACCGATATTTTACATTTCCAGTTCCATCTGCTATTGGTATATCTAAAACGCTAGTGTATAATAGCAATTAGGAGGAATTTACTATGCATTTACAAAAAACAGCTCTCGTTCTGGAGGGTGGCGGCATGCGGGGAATGTTTTCCGCCGGTGTGTTTGAAGCCTTTTTGGCGCATCAGCTCACCTTTCCCTACATCACCGCCGTTTCTGCCGGAGCCTGCAATATTTTATCATATATGTCTGCCCAACCGCTGCGCACACGTCAGATTATCGAACACTACGTCACCGATAAGCGTTACTTCAGTGTACGTAACTGGATTAAAAGCGGCAGCATCTTCGGCTTTGACTTTATCTTCAAGGAGCTTCCCAAGCAGCTGCTCCCCTTTGACTATGCAGCCTACCGCGCCTATCCCGGCGTACTGCAGGTAGCAGCTACCGATATCGTTAACGGCGAAAGCGTCTGGTACGATCAGGAAGCAATTGGTCAGGACTTTATTCCTGTGCGTGCTTCTTCCTCCATGCCCTTTGTCGCACCTGTTGTCAAGCATGAAGGAAGTGCGCTGCTCGATGGTGCGCTGCTGGCACCCATTCCATACCAAAAAGCACTCGACGCAGGCTACGAAAAGCTGATTGTCGTGCTCACGCGCAACGAAGGCTACCGCAAGAAAAAAGGCGTGCCCAAATTTCTGCTCAAATCTGTTTATAAAAAATATCCCAAGCTGTGGGATATCATGGAGCAGCGTCCTAAGCTCTACAACGAGCAGCTGGAAGCTGTCGAGCAAATGGAACGTGATGGCAAGGCTGTCATCATCCGCCCGCAGATTCCGCTTACGATTGATAAATTCGATATCAAGCCGCACAAGCTGCTGGCACTGCATGACCACGGCATCGGCTGCGGACTTGCTGCAATCGATAGAATAAAAGAATTAGAACAGCAATAAATTCTTTTACCAAAGCTATATTGAGTGTATAATATATTCGATAACAAGAAATAATAAACAGCCCACTCTTTATTCCTTGGAGGTTCACATGAAAATAAGGTTAGGCGTTATCAGCGAAGAACATAACATAAATATCCTGCAGGAAGTCATAGAAGAATATAATGACTACGAAATTACTGCATTCATTGATCCCGACGGAACACATACACTGAATATTATCGATAACCACCAACAGGAGTTTGACTCCTGGCTCGTCTTTGACCAGATAAATTATTTGCATATAAAAAACTGGGGCAAAGCACAAAAGCCCGTCTACTACATTCCTTACCGCGGTGCCAGCTTTTATAAAACACTCTGCACTGCTATTTACCAAGGCTTTAAAATAGATGAATTAAGTATAGATACAATCCCCTATTATGACATTACCCGCGCTCTGGATGATATGCAGATAAACTATAACGTTATTAATCATTTATCCGATGAGCATGGTGCCTTATCGCTCAACGGATATGCTGCTTTTCATCGTGAGCTCTTTAAAAAAGGCATCACTAAAGCTGCTGTCACCAAAAGCTGCTATGTGAAAAACCTATTGGAGTCAGAAGGCATTCCGGCCTTCTGTATTATGCCGGTGCGTGTCACTGTACGTAATATTTTAAACGTAATTTTAACGCAATTCCGTATAAAAAAACTCCGGGAAGGCCAAATTGCCGTGCAGGTATTCAGCTTTAATCTGCTGGGAGATAAAGATAATTTTTATTCCGTAGATGACTTATACAGCCGGGAAATCGCTATCTCGCAAAAGCTCATCAGCTACACCAAAAACATCAGCGGCTCATTGAAGCCCGCCAACGAAGGTAATTTTTATATTTTCACCACGCGCGGCAGCTTAGAGCAGCTCACCAACAGCTTCACCAGTCTGCCCGAACTGCCAATTCTGCGCGATTTAAACAAAAGCCTGCGGGCCTGCGGTATCGGTATAGGCAACAGTGCCCGCGAAGCAGAATATAATGCCGTTATTGCTTTAAAGCATGCTTGCGCCGACCAGAAAGGCAGCTGGTATATCGTACTTGACGACAAAACAATCAGCGGTCCTTTAGGAAGCGCACAACAGATAGATTATCAGTATGCCTCCGTACAGCTGGAAGCAGTAAGCAAAAAGACATCTCTCAGCCAAGCCACCTTAAGCAAAATTTGCCATGCGTTGAAAATTTACGGACGCGATGAGCTTAATGCGCAGGAGCTTGCCACAATACTGCAGATTCTGCCCCGTAGCGCCCGTCGCATTCTCACCTGCCTGACGGAGCATGGTTATGCCGAAGACATCCGCTCGGAAATGCCTGAAACAAAAGGACGCCCACGCAAAATATACAAAATAAAATTATAAACACTCCTTCAAAGACTGAGGTTCAGCACCAAACTGTAACCTCAGCCTTTTTATTTTATATACACATATATCTCCTATTGACACACTAGGCGAAAAGATGTATTCTTTAATAAAGGTCTTAGCCTTTATTAGTCTTTTATTATTTTGAGGGGGCAAAAACAATGTCAGATACATTATTAGACAAAAACAAAATTTGGCAGCAGATAGACGATGAAAAGGAAAACATGCTGCAGCTTTGGCAGGAATTAGTTAATGTTGATTGCGGTTCCGGCAACAAAGCAGGCGTTGACTTCATCGCACAAAAAATCGAAGCCATTTTAAAAACACTTGGCTTTACTACAACTCAGGTAGAATTTGAAAAAGCAGGCAACACACTTGTCGGCAAAATTGGCGATACCAGTAAAGATTTTATCGTTTTATTAGGTCACATGGACACCGTATTCAAGGACGGCACCGTAGCAGAGCGTCCGTTTAAAATTGTTGACGGAAAAGCCTACGGCCCCGGCTGCCTTGATATGAAGGGCGGTATTGTTATTATGCTGACAGCTTTAAAAGTGCTTTTGGCAAATAATTATACCAAGCATGGTATTAAAGTAATCCTCGCAGGCGACGAAGAAGTAGCTCATTACTTAAGCAATGCTTCCGAAACAATTTTGGCGGAAAGCAAGGGCGCGTTGGCTGCATTTAACTTTGAAACCGGTTTCTTGGATCATGGCGTTGTCACCAGACGCAAGGGCAGATACGAATTTACCATGGAAGCCTATGGGCGCGGCGCGCACGTAGGCAATGACCCGCAAAACGGCCGCAGCGCCATCATTGAATTAATGCATAAGGGCCTTGATATCGAAGCCTTAACCGATTTCGACAAGGGTATTAATTTTAACGTAGGTTTATTCGAAGGCGGTACAGTCAGCAACGCCGTACCGGACTACGCAAAATTAACCTGCGATACACGCTATACCGACTATGCTTTACTGGAAGAATTTTTACCCAAATTACAGGCTATTGCGGCTAAGCAATACGTTCCCGATACCAAAACTGTTCTCAAGACTGCTACGGAATTCCAATCCATGGATGAGGTTCCAGGTACCGCTGCTTTGCTTAAATTAGTACAGGAAGCAGCAGCAGAATGCAATTTACCGCAACCTACAGCCAAAGCAGTCGGCGGCGGCAGCGACAGTGCCTATGCTACGGCTGCAGGCGTTCCTACAATCTGCGCTCTCGGCGTACAGGGCGCACGCAACCATACGGCAGAAGAATTTGCTGTTGTAGATACTCTCTTCAGCAGATGCAAACTGTTTGCCACTATCATGCTTAATATCTGAGGTAAATAATTAAGCTTGCAGATGCCTTATTAGCATCTTACATATCATATTCTTCCTACATACCCCTAAAAAGTATCGTCCCGGCATTTTTTGCCGGGACGGTACTTTTTTATATCTGTTTTACAATTTTCTCTTTAATCCTCAATAATCAGACGTCCCTCAAGCTCACGTTTGAGATGCTGATGCGTCATAAAGTATTCCTCAATCACATCGCGATACGAAGTCGCCAGCACGCGTACTCTGCCGTTGGCTTCGGCCTCCTCCAGCGTAATATCCAAAAATGGCTTCAGGCTGCTGTAGTGATATTTACACAGACCAATCTTGTAAATCTGCTGCGCTCCCAAGGGCTTGCCCTCAAATGTCAGCTCCTTGAAGCATTGGCCGCTGCGGCTCCATACTACGTGCATTCCCTGCGACAGCTGATAAAATTCCGTATGCTCGCCAGTAAAGGCCTCCTCGCGCAGGAAGCGCTTAATCATGCGCGTCAGCTGCTCACCGGTAACCGGCAGCATATATACAGCTTCATCATAGGGAAAACATTCGGTAAAGTCGCTGTACAGCACTACCGGTCCCAGATTATAGCTGCGGATAGCACCGGAGCCCATCAGCATAACATCTATGCCCAGGCTCTCCTGCAGCGCATCCGCTACTAAACTGCCAAGAGGAGTTTCCTGAATTCGAGAAGGATGCTCCAGCTTGCGGGCAAAGCGGGTAACCAGTCTGCCGTACTTTTTATCTGTCAAATCCTTGTAGTGCATAATGAAGTTTTCCAGGCTCTCATCACGCGGGCAATGGGTTTCATCGATAGGCACAGTCGACCAGGTATAGGTATCCACCGCATTCAGGTCGGTATCTACCATGATATCAAAACGACCGATCTGATCCGTGCCTGTTCCGGCCTGTACAATAAGAATATCATTAACCTTTACAGGATGCTCTAAAAAGGTATGCGAATGACCGCCGATAATAACGTCAACACCCCAAGCGGGATCAAGCATTGCTGCCAGCTTTTTATCCTCTTCGAAGCCGATATGCGTAAGAATAATCGTAAAATCGATATCGATTGGATTGTAGGTATTACAAATACGGCCGATTTCCTCTGCCGCCTCGCAGATATCTACAAAGGAACCGATTACCTTATCCATCTTCGTCTGCGCCAGTACGTCCTCGGTAATGATGCCGATGAAGAGAATCTTCATGCCATCGATATGCGCGATATAAAACGGCTGAAAAAGACGCTTATTATTCGTGCGGATATGGAAATTAGCATTGATAATCGGGAAGTTAGCGCACTTTTCGATAAACAGCAAATGCGACAGCCCGTAATCAACCTCGTGATTACCAATGGTCACAACGTCCGGACCTAACAGATTCATAATCTCTATGGTCGACACACCCTTGTATTCCGCGTCGATAACCGAACCACGGAACATATCGCCCGCGATGCAGTAAATTACATTCTCCTCTTCTGCGCGAACCTTATTGATATAGCCGGAAAGCATGGATACACCACCAACAAGCTTATTATCAATTCTCTCAGCTAAGAAATCACCATGCAGGTCATTGGAATGTAAGAGTGTCAGTTTCTTTAAATTTTTCATGGTTACACCTCGCTTCCTGCAGCTATTGTATTTTGTGTAATTCTATTATAAGGTAATCCCGGTAATTTGCCCCTACCCCAAAGGCGTTTTTCGGGTAGGATAGGCTGTTTTTTTGCCTTATTTGGCACTATTTTTCTGCCTGCTTTACTTTTAAGCCAATACATAGTATCATATTTGCATCTGAACTTATCAATTATTCTATTATGCAGATTTTCGATATAGTCAAAACTTATACTTGAGCTTGCTACTTAAGAAAGGATTACAAGCTATGCTAACCTACAGCTTTGCCAATTTACAGGGTGAGAGCATGTACACCCACCTTTACAAATGCATCAAAAATGATATTACCAGCGGCGTCCTGCATGCCGAGGAAAAGCTGCCTTCCAAGCGCATGCTGGCCAAAAATTTAGGCATCAGCCTCATCACCGTGGAAAATGCCTACGCCCAGCTCGTTGTCGAAGGCTATATCTATTCGCAGCCCAAGCGCGGTTACTACGTAGCGCGCATTGAGCAGCAGCCTCTGCCGTTAAAGGCAGAACGCAAAGCAGCGCCGTCATTTAAAACACAAGCAACGGCGCAAAGCGTCAGCTTCGCCAAAAGCAGCGTTCCGCCGGACACCTTTCCCTATAACATCTGGGCGCGCCTTTTGCGCAACACGCTCACTACTGCGGACGAACACGCCCTCATCAGCGACACCAGCGCCGGCGGCGTTTTGCCGCTGCGTCAGGCGCTCGCCCGTCATCTTTACCAGTTCCGCGGTCTGAACGTTGCGCCCGAGCAGATTATCATCGGCGCAGGCACACAGACACTGTATAACCTCATCGTGCAGCTTTTGGGACGTAGCCACGTTTATGCGTTGGAAAACCCCGGTTATCCACAGCTGGCAGCAGCTTATCAGGCCAACGATGTTTTCTGCCGTTATCTGCCCATGGATGCCCAGGGTATCCGCGCCGATGTTCTGGAAAACAGCGGTGCCGATATTCTGCATATCAGCCCTTCGCACCAGTTCCCGACAGGTATAGTCATGCCCGTCAGCCGCCGCTACGAATTGCTGCGCTGGGCAGCAAAAAAAAGCAGTCGTTATATCATCGAAGATGATTACGACTGCGAATTCCGCCTGTTCGGCAAGCCTATTCCGCCATTGCAAAGCATTGATACTGAGGAAAAGGTTATCTATATCAACACCTTTTCCAAAACGCTGGCACCAACCTTCCGTATCAGCTACATGCTGCTGCCACCGCACCTGGCATCGCTGTTTTATGACAAGCTTGGCTTTTATTCCTGTACTGTATCTAATTTTGAGCAGTTTACGCTCGCTAAATTTATCGAGGACGGTTATTTTGAACGCCACATCAACAGAATGCGCACCTACTACCGCAGCAAGCGTGACCGTCTGCTGCAGTATCTGACGCAGTCCGACGTTGCTACCGCACTTACGGTAGAAGGCGAGGACAGCGGTCTGCATTTTCTGCTGCATCTTGCTACCGACGCCAATGATTCCCAGCTCGTGCAGGCTGCAGCCGCCAAGGGCATTCAGATTAAATTTCTTTCGGACTATTATCACGAAAAGGTTGGCGACAGCTCGCACACCCTGCTGATGAATTACACCGGTCTGGCGGATGATAAACTGTATCCGGCCTTAGACACACTGTTTACCGTGCTGAAGCCTTATCTGAAGCTGTAATTATTTTGCAGCACACAGGCTGACAAAATATTCGTGGATTGCCGTACTTTTAGCAACGTCAAGCTCAGGGTGGAAGGCCAAAGCCAGCTGTTTGCCGTACTGTGCCGCCACAATATGCTCATCCACTGCAGCAAGCACCTCTACACCTTCACCCACGCTGTCAATATAAGGCGCACGGATGAAGGTCATTGGCACCTTACCCAGCTTGCCGAATTCAGCCTCGGTAAAAAAGCTGCCCAGCTGCCTGCCGTAGGCATTACGCTTCACGGTAATCGGCATGGTCGCCAAGTGCACCTTGCTGTCGTTTGTCAGCTTTTTCGCCAACAGAATCATACCTGCGCAAGTTGCCAGTACCGGCAAGCCCTGCGCTATTTTTTTCTGCAGCGGTGCAAACATACCAAGCTCATGCAGCAGCTTGCCCTGCACCGTACTTTCGCCGCCCGGCAGGACGATGCCGTTCAGGGGCTGCTCCAAATCCGGCAGCTGACGCAGCTCTACAGCCTCCACACCCAGCTGCTGCAAGGCCTGCACGTGCTCAATAAACGCACCCTGCAGTGCTAAAACGCCGATTCTCATTATTTACCACGCTCCGCCATCAGCAGCTGAATTTCCTGCTCGTTGATGCCTACCATAGCTTCGCCCAAATCCTCGGACAGCTCTGCCAGCATCTTGGCATCGTTGAAGTTGGTTACTGCTTTAACAATAGCCTGCGCACGCTTTGCCGGGTCGCCGGATTTGAAAATACCGGATCCTACGAATACGCCCTCGGCACCCAGCTGCATCATCAGTGCTGCATCCGCCGGAGTTGCTACGCCGCCTGCTGCAAAATTTACTACCGGCAGACGTTTATGCTCGTGTACATAAACCACCAGATCATACGGCACCTGCAGCTCTTTGGCAGCGTTGAACAGTTCGTTTTCTTCCATTGCGGCGATTTGCGCAATCTGCTGATTCATTTTGCGCATATGACGTACTGCCTGTACAACGTCACCGGTACCGGGCTCACCCTTGGTACGGATCATGGATGCACCCTCGTTGATGCGGCGCAGCGCTTCGCCCAAATCCTTGGCACCGCAGACAAACGGTACGTTAAACTTAGTTTTATCGATATGGTAAACATCATCAGCCGGAGAAAGCACTTCGCTCTCGTCGATATAGTCAATCTCCAGAGCTTCCAGAATCTGTGCTTCTACAAAATGACCGATGCGCACCTTTGCCATAACAGGAATAGAAACTGCGTTTTGAATTTCCTTAATCAGCTTCGGGTCGCTCATGCGTGCTACGCCGCCTGCCGCACGGATATCGGCAGGAATCTTCTCCAGTGCCATAACAGCACAGGCACCTGCTGCCTCCGCAATACGCGCCTGTTCCGGTGTCGTAACATCCATAATTACGCCGCCCTTTAACATCTGTGCCAGCTGTGCATTTAATTTATAACGTTCGTTCATTGTGCATACCTCCAATATATATGCAAATAATAGGTTATGTGTAGTATTATACCTACATCTGAGCTTATTAGTATATTCATTTCTCGTCAATTTACTATGTTCAGTTTTAATATCGATATTTTCACAGCTTACACAAACATCATGCTAAGCAACGCCTGAAGCGTTGCCGCAGGCAGCAAAAAAAGCAGTCGCTTTATCATCAACGATGATTGCGACTGCTTTTGCGTATCTTCAGCAAGCTCAATACTGCATTTACATATCTGCCTCCTTCATAACAACGGCAATAGCATTTTTCAACTTCCGGATGTCATTACTTTTGCATCTGACCTCACATTTTTATGCAAAACTGAACTCTTATTACTGCACTATATTTAATTACAAACATACTGCACTTTATAGAGCATTCATCAAAAATTTAATGCCGGTAATCAGCACCAGCACGCTCGCCAGCTTCATCAAAATGCCGGACTGCAGCCTTTGCGCCAAGGCTACACCGCCCTGAGCACCGACAAAGGCACCCGCACCAATCGCCAAGCCGCTAGTCCACACAATATGCCCCAACATAGCATGCGAAACTAAGCCTGCAAGCGAGGAAACTGCCAAAATGCAGGTAGAAGTAGCAATGGCCACGTGCACCGGGAAATTCAGTACATAAACCATAAAGGGAACGTGGACAATACCGCCGCCTATGCCCAAAATGCTGGCTAAAAAGCCCACACCGACGCTGCAAAGAACGCCCAGCTTCCAGTTATAGACTTCCGGCACCACGCCGGCCGTCTTACCCGCCGCATTCTTACTGGCCTTGCGATACATATTTATCGCCGCCAGCACAAAGAAAGCGCCGAACACCAGATAAAAAAGCCTGCCCTGCAGATATTCTGCAGCATAGCTGCCTAAAAATGCACCGGGAACGGTAGCCACGGCAAATTTCAAGGCCGCATCTACGCAAACCTTCTTCTGCCTGATATACCCCCAAGTCCCCGAAACAGCATTCAGCAGTACCACCAGCACCGAAGTACCGATGGCCAGCTGCGGTTCATAATGCCAGACAAATACCAGAAGCGGTACAATCACCATACCGCCGCCAATGCCTAAAAGCGCCCCCAATAAGCCAACTAAAATACCTAAGGCCAAAAAGCCTGCTACTTCCATCTGCATCCCTCTCATTCTCTCATAATTCTCATTGCAGATTAGCTTAGTTTTTTTAGATCTCTCGTCGGTCAAAATCATCTTTTGACCTGTATTCTCATATATTCCGCAAGTATTCAAAAACAATTGCGGAACAGCAAATATTTTACACCTAAATAATCAAAAAAGGAAGTACCTGTGATATAAATTACTTAGGAAAAGTTAATTTTTCCCAGCTACCGCCAGCCAGGGCAGCATCATGCCCTTGCAGCCGTCAAGAGTGGAAGGTAACAGGGCTCACAAGAAAAAGCGGCAGCCGCCACCGGCGACTGCCACATGCATCAGCTTCGTTCTGAAATTATTCGGCAACTACCATAACCTTGAAGGTAGCGGTTACGTCGGTATGCAGCTTAGCAACGGCGGTGTATTCGCCTAAGCCCTTAACTGCGGATTTCAGCTCGATTTTACGACGGTCAATGTTCAGACCGGTTTGCTTAATCAAAGCTTCGGCAACATCCTTGGAAGTTACGGAGCCAAACATTTTACCGTTTTCACCCACGCGTACCTTCATGGTTACTACAACCTTTTCTACCTGTGCGCCCAGAACAACAGCCTCATCCTTAGCCTGAGCTGCACGATGCTTAGCGGTTGCCTGGTCCTGTTTAGCCTGGTTAAGGTTAGCAGCGGTAGCTTCCTTAGCCAATTTACGCGGCAGCAGGTAGTTGCGGCCATAACCTTCGGCGGTTTCTACGATTTCACCTTTCTTGCCTAAGCTTTTAACATCTTGTAAAAGAATTACTTTCATCTGTTCGACACTCCTCTAACTGTTTTTTAGTCAGCGCTATAATCTGCGCTTCTACATCCCTGGCACGTTTATTTGCCAGCTGCACACCGGCCACCGTCTGATGACCGCCGCCGCCCAGCTCTTCCATAATTACCTGCACATTGACGCTGCCGTCACTGCGGGCACTTATGCTCAGGGAACCATCTTTATATTCAACAATTGCCATGCCTACAGCTACACTCTCAATAGTAATCAGAGTATCCGCTGTCTGCGCGGCAAGCACGGAAGACATAGTATCATTATCTGCATTACGCATAATTGCAATGGATAAACCGGGTATCGGCATTTTAGCTCCAGCAATCAGCTTGGCCTTTTGCTGTACAAAGCTCAAGTCATCCTTAAACAGCTGGCGTATCAGATTCGGATTAGCACCGCAGCGGCGCAGCAGAGCGGCAGCCTCAAAGGTACGCTCGCCTGTCTGCACATTAAAGTTTTTAGTATCCAGGACAATGCCTGCATACAAGGCAGTTGCCTCCGCCGGAGTAATATCCAGTCTGTCATCAAAATACCCAATCAGCTCCGTTACCAGCTCACTGGTAGACGAGCTGGAAGGCTCCAGATAAAGCAGCGTTGTATCGCCGATAATATCCTCGGCACGACGATGATGGTCAATAATAATGCGGTTCTTAGCTGCCTGCAGCACAGCCTTGCTGGCCGAAAGCACCTCACGGTGATGATCGACGATAACCAAAAGGCTCTTATTGGTAACCAACGGCAAAGCATCGGCACCGCTCCGCATAATATCTATATACTTTGTTTCGTTAGCTGAAAGAATGATATTCTCATTATCCAGCACCTCGGTAATACGCTTATAATAAGAGTTATGCTCGCTGCTGACAATATAGGTTTCCTTGCCCAGCGACAAGCCCAGCTTAGTCATACCAATGGTAGCGCCTATGGCATCATAATCCTCATTAACGTGTCCCATAACAAAGATACGGTCAGCCTGCAGCATCTGCTCATGAATCGTCTGCGCCACGATACGGGCACGTACACGCGTACTTTTGGCACCGACACTGCTCGTGCCGCCAAAGAACTGCGTATTCTTATCCTTCATAACAACAGCCTGGTCACCGCCGCGGCCTAATGCCAGATACAGGCTCTTATTGGCATTGCCGATAAGCTCCTCCAGCGTAACGCCGTCGCAGGCTACGCCTATACTTACAGTAGGCGGAATTTTATTGCCGCTGCGGATTTCGCGAACCTTATCTAAAATCATGAACTTATCTTCCATCATATCCATTACGGCAGACATGGAAAAGCCCATCAGACTGCTTTCCTTGTTCATACGGCAGATAAAGCCCTGCTTGGAGGCAGCCCACTTGGTCAGCAGCTCGTTGATTTCGCCATTCAAATTGGCCATATTGGTTTCGCTCAGCCCGCGCATAACCTCTTCGTAGTTATCAAAGCGCACATAGGCCAGGCACAGCTTATCATTGCTGTATTTCTGGCGCAAAAGCTCATAATCCGTGATATCCGTCAGATACAGCATCAGGCCGCTGGAGGTATTTTCCTTTTTGCTGTGACGCTCCTGCGTTTCTACACTGTAATAGCGCATACGATAATAGTGGTCCTCAATCTGAATAACCTGCTCTCCGTCACGCACGCTCATCAGCTCAAAAGCATTCTGTGCCAACGGCAGAATTTCCTCAGGCTTTTTGCCCTCCAGATTACTTTTGCCTATCCAGGCGGCAAATAATTCATTTTTCCATTGCAGCTTGCCATCTTTGGAAAAAACTGCAATGCCTACATCCAGCTTGCGCACCGCAAAATGGTTGGTACGTTCAATATTGCGGATAATATTATCCAGATAACTGCTGAAGAAGATTTCCCTGTTAATAAGATTTTGGCGGCTGAAATAGTATATAACACCAAAAAGAATCAGTGCAGGAAAAATCAGCTTGGGCTGCAGATAGCAGACTAATATTGCCAGCAGCACAATTATCAGCAAATAAATATTAGTATCCGCTTTGGAATTCATATTCCGGTTAAACCTACTGAACATTATTTTCACCTCAAATCCGGCACAGCTGCCGAACTTTACCTTTGTTTTCTGAATCTGCTTGCAGGACGGATTTTCCTGAAGTCCATAACAATATCAAAGGCACCTACATAAACCATAATCTGGGTAAAGATAGGCACTATAAAGAGCAGCGCTATACCGATATTGGCCCACCAGCGCGGCTTATGCTTTGTTTCTACAAACCAGTACAGCAGCACGATGCCCTGCAAAACCAGCACAAAGCTGCAGACCGTCTGCACATTGACAGACAGTGTATACATCCAGCTTGCCTGATCATGCTGATAATAATAGGTTACCGCAAACAGAGAAGCAGCATAGGGCCACAAAATCCAGCCTGGAACCTGCAGCATTGTAAACGGCGGAAAGGCTTGAAAGCTTTCGCCCAGCTTCGTAAGAATCTTTTTGGCAGCCATATAGTTCACAAAGGCCATCAGTGGCGCACACATCAGAAAAGCACCCGGCATAATAATGCGCATCATACGCAGCATTTCAGCATAACCGTCGACAGTCTTTTTGATATCGGCCTCGCTCATGCCATGCTCGCGGTAATAAACCGTCAGCTGCTCCAGGCTTTGGTGGAAGGAGCTGAACATCATCTCAATCGGGTCAATACCCAATACCCAGAAGCTCAGAACGATATTAAGGATACTGTCTCTTATACACATCTCCGAGCCCACG
>ENA-OZFZ01000892-OZFZ01000892.1-human-gut-metagenome-genome-assembly--contig:-NODE-892-length-13524-cov-11.547776_pt1 | contig 13524 bp, 17 predicted proteins | sample MGYA00244621_ERZ653640 | MGnify/ENA primary metagenome ERZ653640 (study PRJEB26926, sample SAMN06165019) | human gut metagenome | biome: ENVO:00009003; feature: ENVO:2100002; material: ENVO:00002003... | reverse complement strand
GTCATTATCACGCTCGTACTTGGTGACAACCGATTTCAGACTACCGCTCATTGCAAGTCCACGCTCCTTGTAGTGGATATACCCACGCACCAGCCACATGAAAATGCCGCTCATGCTGGACTGTTCGCACAGCTCGTCCTTGAGGTGAGTGTCCTGTTCCTCCGGGGAGAAGTGGCGATTGAACTCTACCACCTTGATACGTTCGGAAGCGAACAGGGACTTGTCTGTCACCATCGGAAGGTCGTTACAGGAAAGCCATAACGTAAATTGCGGCTTGAATGTGATTGCCGACTGATACAACGCACGAGCCGAGATTTCTTCACCGCCTGTAAGCTGTTTGATTTTCTCCTCGTCCAGTTTGCCGTATTCGTTGCTCTCGGACATTGTGACGAAGCGTTTGCCCTTCAACCCGGCAAGGGTAGGACTTGCGGCTTCTGCGTCTTTCTGACGGTCTCCACGGCAAATCATACCGACCGGGGCAACCTTGGCATAGTCACCGAGCATGGTCTCGATGGTGTTGAGCAGAGTAGACTTACCGTTACGAGTGGTCTTACCGTGGAGAATGAACATACACTCCTCGTTGCTCATACCCAGCATGGAATAACCCAAAGCTCTTTGAAGGAAGTCTGCCTTGTCCTCGTCATTCTGTGTGACCTCTTTAATGAACTTCTCCCAGCGTTTACACTTAACCGTCTTGGAGATAGTGTGGCTAAATGCTGTCTGCATGGTGAGAAAATCGTCCCAGCTATGTTCCCGGAAGGAGAAGTCTCGAAGGTCGTATGTACCATTGAGACAGTTAATGAGATAAGGGTCTGCGTCAAACTGCACAGCAGAGATACGAAGCTCACCTGTTGCGTCCTTGAGGATTCTATCTCGCATACGCCTGTCACCCATCTTATTGACGAACCCGGTGTAGGACTTTCGGGTATCATCGTCCTCGATTTCTCCGCAGTAGAGAATCATCAAACGAACGAAATCTTTAATCTTCTCGGACACGAGAATTGCTCCCTCGTCCTTACGCCATGCTCCCTCGTGATAGGTGTACCAGCTCTTGTGTTCCGGGCAGTAGCGAACTTCGTGAGAGTAGAGCAAGCCAAACAGGTTTGCCATACCCATTTCAGACCACTCAAACCCGGAGCTGGTCTCGTCTGCTTTCTCGGGGTGATACTGCTTAATCAGGTACATCTTCGAGGATAAGTCCTCGTCCATAATGACACGACCGTTGCGTGTCTCGAAAAGCTCTTGCATTACTTATCACCTCCCAGCAGAGTAATCGCCAAATCAATAAGGTCTGACAGGCAGCAACGGATTTCATAGAATCCGAAAGAGTGTCCGTCCTCATAGGCACGATTCCAAATGGCTTCCGCTTTCTTGCGAGAGAGCCTGTGACCCACTTCATACTGAATCTTTTCGATAATCAGATTGTAGACGGAATCTCGAGCCTTGTTCTTCTCGGTGTTGAGCCGAGCGACTTCACTCTGATACTTCTTGTTATTCAATTCGACCTGTTCTCTGTTCCATTTCACAGACTGGTCTTCATCGAAAATATGATTGCCGGGGACTTTTTGCAACCCAACCGGGCGGCACGACATTCGGTTCATAATGTCGAACTCATTCTGAATGTCTTCCCAGCTCATATCAGCTCCTTTACCCATATCCATCACCTCGCCATTACCTTATTGAGAAGGTCTTCGTAAAGGTGCTTGTAAAGATTCCTCTCGACCGTTACAGAGTTGTCAACAGGCTCACCATCGACCACAGGAGCGGCGATACCGAGTGAGCAGAGGATTCCAGCATTGACACCCTTCATTTCCTTATCGGTACAGGTACGGACGAAATCCCCCAGCCTGTCCTTATTGACCGTGTAGATGGTCTCACACAGAGCGGTCGAAGGAATCTTGCACAGCACCTCCGCATGAGTAGGCATGAGACGCTTTTCCTTTGTGGTGAGATAGACCACCTCGACAACATCTGCGTGTTCATTCAATTTATCAGAGGAGACAACGATTGCTGGTCTTCCCTCTGTATTACTCGGGTCTGTGGCGTAGCACTTGGAGTTGGAAATGTAGAAAATATCTCCTCGCTTCGCCGGGACGCTCTTATTCATGTAATATGCCATTATTTCTTACCTCCCATAACTGCGATTGCACATTTCTGTTTGTCCTCCAACCACCACGAACACTGCTCGGTTACGCAGAAAACAGGCTGTGTGCCAATTTCCACGATGTTATTCTCGTCTACGACAGTGTTAGTCGTGAGGAGAGGACAGATTTTGTTCTGTTCCATTTTCTGATAACCTCCTATATTTTCCGCAGTAACACTTTGAGGATTTGCACCTCAAAGCGTAGCGGCATTGATTATGTAGAGGGCAAGCGTGGCAGACACATCTTTTCTTACAGTTTTCACATCTTGTCTGCACGACATTTACCTCCGTTCTTTATTGAACTCGCCCCACAAGGGGGCGAGATTTTAGGATAAGAGAAAGACCGGGCGAACGCCACGAGAATTGGAAGCGCTGTCGCAGTACGCACTACCGTCGTTGCCGACAAGGGCGAAACCGGAAGCGGAATCCTCAACCTTATTCTGCAACCAGTACCATTCCCATGTACCTGTCTCCGAGCCTTGGAAAGCGATACGCTCACGGCGGTTCTCCATGCCGTAGAAGCGTCTAACAGATACAGGCTCGTCCTTACCGTAAGGGTTCTCTCCGAAGATTTCACGCTCGGTAGGAATACGGAGCATATCAAAGCAGTTCGTCTGACCTACTCGCATACCAACCATGCGACCCTTGATTTCCTCCGGGAAGCTCTCGAAGATTTCTCCGTTCAACTTCTTGCGAAGGTCGGAATATTTGTAGTCAACCTTTTCGGCTCTGCCGGGATTCTCGAACATTTTCTGCTCGTCCTTGAGACAGTCAACGGTGATGAAAAGCATACCGTTCGGGGTCTCACGAATGGCTTTCGCCTTAACCTTTTCCCCTGTGGTGAGTGTGAAGGAGATAATGTCTCCCAGTTCAAACAGTTCAGTGTCAATAGTCATGTTTCTCATAACTTCCATGATAAAATCCTCCTTAATCTTTATTGGATAAGTTTTTGTCTTGCTGTGATTATAAGATAACACATACAAGATTGAATGTCAATACCTAAAAGATAAATTTTTATCTTTTTCTGTGCAAGTTATCGTCTTCTGTGTTTTAATGCTTTTCGCACACCCTCGGAGCGTTGCTCATATAGTTCACTGAATCGCCTATGTTCCTCACGAATGACTTTCTTTTCTTCCTCCCACAGTGCCTTTTCGTATAGGTACTCGGGACATACACCGTGACAGCCGGGGTGTCGCTTCGGAGCAACGCAGTCCTTACAGCACTTAATCAGCATCGCTTGTACCTCGTGACGCTGTTGCAGATAGTTCGCAACTCGTTTCGGTCGAGAGGTGGGTCACAGGCAACCGTATTGGCGTACAACAGCTCCTCGTAAATCTGTGACTTGGAGTAGCCTTGATTGTGGAGCATACCAGCGAGGGAGGTGAGACAGATATTGCGGCTTCCGTCCGGGATTCTTGGATATACTGGACGGAGCTTTACACGCCCATTCACGACAGGTTCTTCCCATACCGGGGCGTATATCTTGTCTCGCCCAACAACCACCTTATCGGAGGTCTCTCGAGCTTCCGGGAAGTATTTCTCCACAACATAATCAATCGCTTCTTGGTTCTCGATGATTTCTCGGTAGAGAAGGGTGTTCCCGGTCATAATGAAGTAGCGAGCCGCCTTGTAAATCTCCACGCCAGCAAGATTGTTCTTGCCCTTGAAGGGGAGAGTTCCACGGAGTAGGATATGGAATCCACGCCCACTCCGGGATTTCTCCGTATAGCTGTGGCACTTACCGACAATATCAGCCCCGAGGACGCTCATAAGACCGTCTTCATCGTACCCCTCGTCAATATCAATCCCGACATACCCATTGTCCGCAAATACGAAACCGCAGTAGTCGTAATAGTGCTGGTTGTACGATTCGAGAGCAGTCTCGAAATCAGACCATGTTTCCGGGTTGGTGGAGGAAGCGGCTTTGTTCTCCCATGCTTTCATGGGGACTTTGCTTCCATCATTCGCACACACCCACTGGTCGAGTTTCTTTAATTCCTCGGGAATATTGTCATAGTAAACCACGCCGCTTTGCCACCTTTCTTTCCAGCTCATTTACGAGCTTCCAAATGCTGTCCTGTGAGATACCTTTGGACTTCGCCAACTGATAGATATTGTCCGGGACGGTATCGCCCTCACGATAGATATACAGGAGCATTGCTCGGTCATTATCGGAGAACGACTTGAGTGCGCTGTCACACGCCGCCCAGTTATGCTTGTCTGCTTCCGAGTGGAACTTCGGTCTGTCGTGTCGAGCATAGAATCGCAGACAATGATTCACATACTCGGAGTAGAAAGTTCGGCTCATTTACTTACCCTCCTTCATTTCCCCATACATGGAACTCAACTGGGCTTTCTTCGCTGTCTTTTTGACCTCGACACCCTCGAAATACCACTGGTTATCAATGCAGATAGGGTAGTCCGGGTTGTCAGATTCCACCAGCTTACCAGTGTCAATGATATGCTGTGCCGCAGACACGGAGAGGTTGTTCTTTACGAAGTCCTTCCCGGTGCGGAGCAGAGCGTTCACTCTGCCGTTGATGTTCTTCAACTTATACATTGTGTATAACCTCCTTAAATTCATTATTCAGAGCTTCCACATCGACATTGCAAAGCTCCTTGAGTTTGTAGCGTTCCGGGTAGGTATCGTCCATTTCGTAGACCTCCCTCATGTGAATGTGTTCCTTCAACATATCCCGGTAGAATCTCTCGAGACGCTTCTTACCGAACCCGAGGTAAACATGAAGCGTCCACAGCACCATTGCGTCAATGTCGAGAGAATAGGTGTAGAACGTCACATTAAATACACTAAGAAAATCAAATTAAATGCCAGAAGACATAACGTGAAATTCCGAAGTATTCAAATTATTTGATGCTGGTATTCAAATTGTTTACAAATATGACATATAATATCATTTATTCAAAAACTGAGGACCCTATAGATCAGACTATAGGGTCTTGTTTCAGAATGGCAGATTATCATTGTCTGATTCACTCAGATCATTATTTTTCTTTTTTAAATAGTATTCCAGTTTAGATAGTTTTTCATCTATGTGTCGCAGGTATTCAAATACCCAATCTTCTGATTCGTCTTTTTCGACAGCGAGTTCCCTCTGCTTTAATATATACTCACATATTTCAATAATATCTGTTGCTTCCATTTCAGTCTTCCTCTATTTCTAATTGTTCTATTCCCTGTACGAGTGTTTCTATTTCATATGGACTTAATTCTGTTCTTTCCAGCGAGCATTTATTCCAGAATACATCTTTGTAATAAGCCATCTCACATCCGATATACATTTCAGGTATGACCAGATAATATCCATTTGCGTGTTTTCCGTAGATGATATGGAACGCATATCCTCTTCCTGTTATGACTGCCTCTATTGGATATACATCTGTGAATAATTTTATTTCAGCCTGCCATGCACGGTTTCTGACTTCACATTTATACTGAATTCTTTTCACACCTGAAGATCCTCTACAGTTTTCATTACTGTTTCTGATGTAATGATATTTTCGTTCAATGCATTGCCGATTACTAATGCCTGATTTACTATTTTATCTATTACTCTTGGAATGCCGTTAGATGCATTCACGATAGCTTCCAGGGCACTTTTTTCAAACACTTCCATGTGCGAGCCTGCTCCGCGCTGCTTATCCAGAATATATTTTTTTCCTTCTTCAAGCTGTAATGGCTCCATTTCATAATTTGTGATGATCCTCTGGGTCAGCGGCTCATGCGATGCCAGGCGCAGTGTATTATTCAGCTGTGGAAGACCTGCCAGAATAATGACCGCCTTGTTTACTGAATCCATTTCGAAATTGAACAGAATCTTCAAGTCATTCAGCGTTGCGCTCTTCATATAATTTGCTTCATCAAATATGAATACAGGAGTCATTCTCTTTTCAATGACAAATCTGTCGATTGCGTTCTGGATTGTTCGGAAATTTTCATTTTTTCTGAATCTCGGCTCATACCCGAGCTCTTCTGCGATCATTCTGTAAAACTCCATCACTGTAAGAGTTGAAAGAGAGATGTATACAACCTTGTACGCAGCCGGATTGAGAGATCTGGCCCAGTTTCGAATTGCCGTTGTTTTTCCCATTCCCGGCTGTCCTGTAATCAATCCAAATCCTTTTACCTGATCCAGATAATTCAGCCGGCTGATGACCTCTCGATACTGAGATGTTTCAATCAGAAATGATTTCTGACTCTTTGTATACGGATTGAATTCAAATCCATATCTGCTGATGTAATCCATTATCAATTTCCTCCGGACATTTTGAAACTCGTTCTATGAAATGTAGAGTTTGCTTTCTTGTCCAACAATTTAATTTCTTCCAGTTCTCCATTTCTTCTGTCGACTGAATAGATTTTTGAAAGATCTGGTGAATATCTGAGCAGAAGCTTCTGTCCTGCGTATTTATAATTTACTTCATATTCTTTATCATCCAGAGTAATGACATTATCTCTGGACACTCTTCTTTCGGCTTCAAGCAGGAATGTTTTTTCAATTCTTTCTTCGTCCATACGAATGATCAGTGATGATTCTTCAAAGAATCTGTCCTGAGGTGTCCTGCCATTCAGAGAACTGTGCGGGCTCTGATTGTATTTCTGAACCCAGTGCATCAGGCTGTCTCTGAGATCATCGAGTGATTCAAAATCATGCATGTTCAGCTTTGACATCCATTGATCCTTCATCGTCCGGAACCAGCGCTCAATTTTTGCTTTCCCCGTCGGAGTATAAGGGGGTGCGTAATTGACGACCGTTCCCATACGGGCTCCAAGAAGTTCCATCTGGTGAGATCTGTAGTTGGCTCCATTGTCAAACTTCAATGTCTTGGGCTTCCCGAATTTAATGACTGCTGAACGGATGACGCTCATGAGATTTACAAAGTTGTCATTGAAAAACACATCGATTCCGACAATGAACCTTGATGCATCATCAATCAATGCGATGATCCATACTTTCTTTTTCTCTTTTCCAATTTTTAAATATGGTCCAACACTTGAATCTCCATACCATACTTCATTGATATGTTCCAGCTCATATCGTCTGAACTCTTTGATGACATAATTTTCCTGCCGTTTAAGACTGTTGACATATCTTGTAATTGTAGAAAGTGAAATATCTCCTTCCCTGATCGTATGGTTATCGATAAGCTTCTGATAAATGAGTGTACAGGGCAGACGGGGATATTCTTTATGAAGATAGTTGATCTGTGTCCTGACCTCATCATCCATTTTTCTGGAATGTCCACAGTCACTTCTTCTTTCAGGTTTCAAGCCATCCAGTCCGTCTGCCTGATAGTTTTGATAGTATCTTCGTATCGTATATTCACTGTACGTCACAGCCTTGCCTCCAGGATTTGTGTAAGTCTTTAATGAAGCATCACGAAAAAAACCTGCGCGTTCCTTATCTGACATTTCAGAAGCAGTGACAAGAGGTGCAATGATTCCGTAACGGAACAAAGCTATTTTTTCTCTATATATTTCATCCATGTATTGAAATACCTCCTATGACTAGAAGATAGTTCAAACATAAACCTGCAGAAAGGCCATTCTAAGTGGTGATGTGAATAAGTATTACAGGCTGGCATCTAATCTGCATAAATTGCAGCCTGTGATTCAGAAAGCACAGTTCACAGAGATTGTCATCACTGATAGAAATGTTAAAGCTCAGCAGCCTCTGTCTCCAGAAAAGAGTAAATCTTCTTTTTATGTTTCTGATATCTTCCATAGTGATCCAGTACTTGTTTTTGATATTGTCGTCTGTTTCACTGGATTCAATGATTTCAACTGTATCAGACAGAGAAACATGTGAATAGGGAATTATTGATTTTGGAAGGATTGCATGCGTTTTTCTGCAGCTTTTACATATCACGCGTTTTATCAGGATACGATCATCTGCCTGTTCTTCATACAATTCCCGCTTCAGGTGTCTTGAATAATAGCTGTGTACTTTGAATCCTACCTGTTTACAGGCAGAACATTTAACAGCTTCTATTCTTAATGAATTGGATAATTCATCATAATATGCCTGATCTATATCACTATTGACGCAATCATCATATGCAATTATCATAATATTGTTTTTAGGGAATAGAGGTTAGAGACAGACTGGGGAGTTTATATCGTGCCTCTATTTTTTTATTCCTTTCTCCTTGCTTCTAATCATACAGAAAATGCAGATATTTTGACTATGATTTAGTCTTTTCTCTGCATCGTTTTTTTATTTAATTTGAGGCTATATTAGCAAAATGGTGAATTCAAGAAATAGAATAAATGAAAAGATCATCTTTCTTCATGTCAGCAATACGGAAGAAATCTGTGATCTGATGCATTCTTTTCTTGATTGATAATAGAATTTCCTGTGTATCACAGCCTGTGTACTCTCTTGCCAGTGTGAAAAGAGCTGCATATCTATTGATATACTTGCTCGCTACACCATTGTAGCCTTTATACCATTTCTCTATGAGTCTGTGAAATGCATTCACATTGTTCAAATGATCAAGGGATGTATATGTTGTATGATCCTTCATTACTCTTATTTCGCAGTGTTTTGTTGAAAGTAATCTGTTGTAAGCAACTTTTCCGTCAATCCATGCCATACTGTTTTCTCCAATGCTACTTGACAGTTTCATTAGATCTCCACTTGTCGGTGCTGCTGTGTTCGTTGCTTTTAAAACAGCAGTGCCATTTCTCTGCACTGCTGTAGGTAAACAGATCTGTTCATTTGATAGTCCTCTTTTAGAAGCTGAACCACCACGTTTTCTTGGTTTCAAATTATCTATTTTTTCACCTTTATGTGAATTTAGTACATACTTTTCATCTAGTTCTATTTCTCCAGAGACAACTGTATCTGCAATCATTTTTTCAAGCATATGAAGCAGCTTCATTCGCATACGCCAGACTGTATATGTGCTTATATTCATATTCGCTGCTGATTTTTCTACTGGTACTTGTGAAAAGGTATCTACGATAAGCTGATCCCACTTTGATTCGTCCTGGTGGGAATAGTGTGTAAGCTGACCGTTGTCATAAGTGAAGCGTTTATGACAGCAGCTACATTTCAGCATAGGTTTTCCACTGTTTGCATTTCCACCTTTTGTAAATCCAGGATCAACTGCACCACACTTTGGACAAACCTTGATACAGTAGTTTCTTGATTCTTTCTTTGCATTTGTCAAATCGATTAACTGTCTATCGATTTTATCCTTTGCATATTGATCTAGATTGTTGTAAAAGTTAATGATTTCAGTATCTTTCATAATGTCATCTCCTTGAATGTGCTGACATTATAATGCTGCTTAATTGTTGTTACTGTCCATTGTTAGGGACCGGTGAAAATCGCCAAAAAGTGTCCAGTGAAAATCGCCATTTTCAGTCCATTAAAAATAACCAATCATAATAAAAGACCATTACCATTTTTCAATAACAGTCCTACACTGATATATGCGAACACATCAGATGAAGGAGGCAATATTGAACATTAATAGTAATGACCTCGAGGACATATTAGCACATGCCCTTGCCACCATAAAGGAAAAAATGGGTGAAAGTTATTCGATTGAGAAAGTGAATCTGGCAGAACTGCACAGAATTACAGGCATCAGTCGAGCTAAGCTAAGGAGATTAAAGAAAAATGGTTTTGTAGTCAAGCCTAATGGGAATAAAGGAAAAAATTCCAGAAAATCTGTTGTTTCAGGATACGAAGGAGCAATTAACGATTATCTCAGAAAGAATGTCACGAATTCCGAAGTTATCTTCGAAAGACTTCAAGGAGTCGGCTATCCAGGAAGCAGAACCTCTATCAAACGATATATTGCTGCACATAAAGATCTGGTTCCAGCACCACGTGAAATTGTAAGTTCACAGGGAAACAGAGGCAGAAGATATCATACAGGTCCTGGAGAGAATTACCAGATGGACTGGGGATTTGTTAAAGTGAATGCTCCTGACGGTATTTCTTATCAATGCGCATGTTTCGCCATGATCTGTCATCACTGCGGCGAGTGTTACATTGAATTCTTTCCAAATGCCAGACAGGAAAACCTGTTTATTGGTATGATTCATGCGTTTATTTACATGGGCATTCCAGAAAACGTTCTTACAGATAATATGAAAAGCGTAGTCATCGGAAGAGATGTGGAAGGAAATCCACTATGGCAGAAGGATTATGAGATCTTCATGAAAACAATCGGCTTCCATACAAAGCTGTGTAAATGCAGACACCCCTTTACAAAGGGAAAAGTGGAAAGACTTGTCCGCTTTGTAAAAGAAAATTTTATTGTCGGAAGAACATTTGGAAATATTACAGATCTGAACTGTGATGCATTGATCTGGTGTAACGAACAGAATGGCAGATATCATCGTGCTATGGATTGTGTTCCTGCAGAAGCACACAGTAATGAATGTATGCATGTGGCTGAAATACTGACAATGACTGCAGAAATAATGAAATACCTGTGTCCAGTCAGAAAAATCAGTTTTGATGGATTTGTGAACTATGAAGGCAGAAGATTTGGTGTCCCATATACATACACTCGCAAGACCTGCAGAGTCATGAGAAAAGATTTCTATCTGTATATCTATGATACGGATCTCACTCATCAGATTGCGATGCATAATATCACATGGAGCCGCAAAGACAGCTATGCACATGATCAGTATGCAATTAAGGAACCTGAAGAACTGCCGACTGCACCAGTAAAGGCTGTTATTACCCAAAAGAAAGAAACAGTACCTGCACGGGGCTTTGAAAAGTTTGATTTTGGAAAGATGGTGAAGTGGAATGGCTGAGTCATCATACGATAAAATTGCAGAAATTGCAGATTATCTGAAACTGAGCATATCTGCCGAAGAAATTGCAGGCTGTTTTACAAAGCTGAATATGAATCAGGAAGAAATTGATAAGACAGTTAAATTTTTTGAAATTCTTGAAGAGAGAAAAAAGGAGGCAGTGGTGAATACCTGCCTGAAGCTGAGCAGACTTCCACTGACAGAACCAAAAACCTTCAGTAATTTTGACTTCTCATATGTGCATTCAAATAATCTGGAAAAGCTGAAGAATCTCAGTACACTGTCCCCGCTGTATGAACACAGAAATCTTGCTTTTATCGGTCCGCCAGGAATTGGTAAGACACACCTGTCTATGGCATTTGGAAGAGCGTGCTGCGAATTGGGGAATAAGGTTTACTTTCTGAAGGCAACAGAACTCAATCAGCGTCTTATCCAGGCCAGAAAGAATGACAGTGTAGGAAGCACGACAAATGGTCTTGTAAAGCCAAGCTGTCTTATTATTGATGAAATGGGAAGATGCAAGTTCGACAAAGAGAATACAAGAATCTTCTTTGATGTCATTGACAGACGGTCCTCAAAAGAAGGTCCGAACTGTATGATCTTTACAAGCAATAAATCCCCTTCCCAATGGAAAGAGGACTTTGATGAAGATGACACACTGCTGTGTGCATTAGATCGGATATTTGACAACGCAATTGTCTACATGATGGACGGAAAAAGCTATCGTGGCAGAAAACTTGAAACTGTTGCGGTGAAGGTCGGAAGTACATCTGATTTGTTAGATCCAGTTAAGTAATAAATGAATTATTGAAAGTCATCTGATGTGTTGGCTTTTTTTATTGGACTAAAATTGGTCATTTTTACCGGACTCTGAATGGCTAAATTAACCGGACGCTAACAATTTTGCTAATATAGCCTTTTTAAAAGGCTCTTCTAACATAGAAATGGGTAAAAAATGGTATGAAAATATCATTTTTTCTTTTATTTATGCAATTATTTCAATGAAAGTGATCTATTAGGAAGCGGTATTACTATTTTTGAGCATATTAAAAGTATCAGGTCTACCATGTTCCTGAAATTTTTGAATCCATATGATCGATGTACCAGTAAGCTTATTTTGTTATTATTTGCTTCCACTCGTGCATTACTGATTCCTGTTTCTATGAAATTCAGTATGTATTCTTCATGTCGTTTGATTTTTCTGCTTAGTTCCACGAATGAGTCTATTTTTGATTTGCTTGCCCATGACATCCAATTCTTTAATTCTGAAGCAGCTTCTTCACGATTCTGTAGTTTCAAGATGTTTCTCAATGATTCTTTTAATTCATATCCTCGGTACAATCTTGGATCATTGGCTTTGATTTGTGCCAGTTTTACTTCTTGGTTTTCTGTTAGATTTTCCGGGGCTTTTCCTAACGAATATCTGCTGTTCTTTATCTCTTTTGCTTTTGATTGTGCTGCAGCTAATCTCTGTGATTCTTCATCATCTTTGGATGGTCTTCCACGCTCTCGTTTGATTTCTTTTTTTAATTTCTTGAGCTCGTTGTTCGCATCTCTCCAGGATTCTTTTCGTATTTCATCCAGAGCTTCATTTGCCCATTCCACTATATGAAAAGGATCCGTGCACCGCTTTGCCTGCGGACAATATTGTTGTACACATTCAGTAATCCATCTTGCACCATCACCTGATACAACTTCAATACTTTCTCTTTCTTCTTCTGTCAACTGTTCAAAAAATCCATCCAATACTGATTTACCATGATTCGGAGCAACCCATACAACTGTATTTGTGTCATGATTTACAACGGTAGTAATGTATTTATGCCCTTTAGAATAACTTGTTTCATCAATACCGATTCTTTTTAAACCATTCAATCTATTTGAGATATCAGGTTCCAGATAATTACGTGTTCTTGTGATACACCTGCCAACAGTGGCCCACGATATTCTCATGTATTGAGAAACAGCTGACTTGCATAGTGCTTTAGCCATCCATGTAACTGTTAGATCAAAATCCTTTGTGAATCTGCTTTTATGAAAAGCCCATGGAACTGCAGCGGTAACAACGCCATGGACAGGACATGTAACTCTAGGTGTATTACTTTGAAGCTCAACAATTACACCGCCACAGTCAAGAGCTCTCCAAGTACATAAATTATTTTTTGAATCATAACAAGGGAGTTTCTTATCATTGTTACATAAAGGGCATCTGCACTGTTTGCTTTTGTATGGTTCAACATGAATCACAAGTTTATCCGAACCATCAGCAGTTTTGTCCAAATTAAGAGAATTTATACGAATTTCATTGACACCAACGAATTTCTTTAATACTTTATTTATTGTCATCTATCTATGTATCCTTTTGTTTGAGCAGATAATAGAATACACAACGATAGATGACTTTTCTATATCAAAAAAGTAGATGTTTGATTGAAGCATTCTCTCTTCACTTAAAGCATCTACTTTTATTTTTACCCACAACTATGTATGAAGGATCTAGAAAACTTTGAATATTTTCTTTCAATTTGGTTATCCAACTTCTCATAATGCATATTTTGGGCATTGTCATTTGCAG
>ENA-OZFZ01000891-OZFZ01000891.1-human-gut-metagenome-genome-assembly--contig:-NODE-891-length-13530-cov-15.359555_pt1 | contig 13530 bp, 15 predicted proteins | sample MGYA00244621_ERZ653640 | MGnify/ENA primary metagenome ERZ653640 (study PRJEB26926, sample SAMN06165019) | human gut metagenome | biome: ENVO:00009003; feature: ENVO:2100002; material: ENVO:00002003... | reverse complement strand
ACAGCCGGGATGCGGTGGTCAGGTAGTCCGTCCAGCTTTCCCAGTATCGGGTCAAACCGTTGGCTGTGCGCTGGGCAAGGGCAAGGTATTCTTCGGTTTTGCTTGGCATAGCGTTCCTCCCTTCAATCTCGTTGTAAACAAAAAAGCGAGCGGCCTTTTCAGGTCACTCGCTTATGGAATCTAAGGCATTTTATTCGTGTTTTGCGGCAAACTTTTCTGCCATCTCCAGCAGACGGTCAAAGGTCTGCTTTTCTTCCGGCTCCTCGATCAGCTTTGCAAGCAGGACACGGAACACATCGGTGCTGTCCTGCCCCAACGCAACTGCAACTTTTTCAATGCAGTCGTGCAGCTTCTTGACCGCTTCATCGGAAGGTTTGGATTTGGCAAGCAGGTCGGACAGGTAGCTGATGAAGGGATAGGTGGAATCATCATTGATGATTTCGTTGGTCTCCTCGATGATCTTCTGATTTTCCTCTGGTGAAATTTCACCTCTCTGGTTCAGAATCTCGCGAGAAGAAGTGCGCCCTTTCAAAAAGGTGGCAAAAAGCAGGCTGTCGATGGGTGATCTTTTTGTGGTATCCATTGGCTATCCTCCGCTTTCAATTTTTCTGTGCATTAAAACTGGCTTTAGTATAGCATGAATGGAAGTATTCTATCAAGCCCACTTTTTTGCGGGTTATAAAAAATTTTCGGAGCAATGGCTTCTGACACTAGCCCAGCTGACAACCATCGACAAACTGGAATTTATAAAACTACATAATTCTTTCAAATGAAATTGACCGGCTAGAGAAATGCAACACCTCTTGATAAATTGGAATATTTTTTGTTTTCGCTATATCTATTATGGCTTTCCTATGTTCACTTGGCATTTTTGCCCCGATATAAACCCCTGTGGATTTTGGCAGTTGAATATTACTTGGTTCAAGATTTTCCTCCATTCCAAAACAAATTCGCCATTCCTTTTCATATGACCATACGTTCGTTTTGCATAATACAGAATATAAACCTGGGTAATCTAAGGCTAAAGCACTAATCGGTATCTGCCTTTCATTTTCACTAATATACTTTACCGGAAAGAAACGTTTCTTAATCAAATCACTATTATAAATTTCTTGACCATTATACTCTATACAAAATCCTTTATGATCATTTGAATAATGGCTCCACATCAATACAGATGTATTTGTTTCACTCAAACACGCAACCTTAAATGTGTACTGTGTTCTTTCTGTTAACACCTGACTAAATATTTTAAATAATGCCTCCAATTTTTCTTGTTCTTCCGGACTAACAATACTTTTATACGTGTCATAAATACCTTTATATACACCATTACTTTTATCATCTATTGTCATCTGCTCTGTAGCAGTGCGCAATATATCATCTAGTTCCTTTAACGAGATATCTTTTTCAATTGATATACTGTCAAAAGGATCATTAAAATTTGCAGGATTCGTTGCCCAGAGGGTATCATTTCGGAAATTCGTTAATGAGAACTCTGAAAAAGTTCGATATTTATATACTCTATTAGGAATATTTTTTTCTAAGATTTTAAATGCCAGTTCAACATTTGTTTTCTTTCGATTTGGAATCAATACATCTAGGTACTCCCCACGTTTTGATGGCTCTTTTAGACAGTATGGTACCGAAATCACTCTTTCATCAATAGGAAAAAGAGCATCAAAAAAACCATTTTTCCAGCACATATTCTCTCCTTCCAATCGTTACAAATGCCAATCTTATTTTACAAATATCAAGTTGTCGATTTCAGTATACCACACCAAATCGCATTCTAAAAGAGCCTATGTACGCCGCCCGCAGGCGGCAAAATTTAGTCCATAGGAAATTCCAACTCGGCAAACTCCGCATCGGTCAGCAGTTTCAGCTTCTCGATAACGCCCTCCGACAGCTCACGCAGGGCGGTTTCGTCGGGCATCAGGTAGCACTGCATCAGTCGCAACTCCTGCACCAGCCCCAGCCGGGTGCCGGTGTTGTAAAGCATCATCAGCATCAGTTCCTCATGGTTAAAGTTCATGTTCAGCCCTCGCTTTCCGGCAGACGGTGGGATTGCACTCCGGGGCATCGCACTTCTCCTTGAGAGTTTGCAGAACCGAGGTGCGCTCCTGCTTTTTATCCAGAAATCCCGGCAGTTCCTTGAAGCCGATGCTGTCCACATAATGCGCCGAAATTTTCCCATCCTGATTCAGCATGATCACATCGCTGACCGACAAGCTGTGCCCATGGTAATCCAGAGGGCGGTCGCAGTTGAATTTCTGGTACAGTTGTTCCAGCAACTCCGCTTGCGGAACGCTGCGCTTTCCTTCCGGGAGGTTACCCCGGTAAAGAATCTCGTAATTTTCAATGGACGGAGCGATGTTCTGCTTATTCAGATAGCGCATGGCGGCAAAGCGGAGTGCAGGGTCTGCATCCTGTTGCAGCTGCATGACCAGATAGCAGTCGTGCCCGCTCTGCTGGAATTGCTTCATGCGGTATGACTGTATCTCGTTTCGGTCCGTAAGTTTCTGAGCAAACTTCTCTTGGCAAAGCGGGATGCAGTCCTTATTCCGAAGGTTGTGGCTGTACAGGATCTCGTCCCGCACTTCCTCGATCATCAGTTCAGGCGCATCAATTTTCCCACGCTCCAACAGGCAGCAGTCGCCCTGATAGAGTGCATACTCCCATGCGCCGTCCTCTGCCTGCACGGTGAGATAATAGTCGTATTCCAGATTCCACGCCCGGCAGTCCTGCTGCGTCAGCGGCTCCGGTTCCACAATGGCACGGCTGCGAGCCATGCGCTCTGCAAATTCACAGATGTGCTGCACTGTGGACCCAATCTTCATGTGATAGTCATCGAGATACTCGACCGCCTCGGAACGCTGGTGCCCATCTGGGTAAGTCATCTGCACAACGCCGCCATCCGGCACCCGGAACAGTTCGTTGTACATCGGGTCGATGAATCGCACATCATTGTCCGGCAAAGAACGTGGAGCCAGATTCCGGCGTTTGCGAACCCCAGAACGAAACTTCTCCAAAGTGGTGACGGCAACGTTCTGAATCCTCCCCACAGGCTCATCCTGATGCTCTGCCAGATAGTACGCACGGGCGGTCTCGATGCGCCGCTGACTGTTGCCCAGAGCTTCCCGTGGAATCTGCCCTTCCTCCACCGGGAGCGGGCTACTTTTGTCGAAAACCTCGTACCCGACACCTTGGAGATTTTCCCGCAGATGCAGATACGTCTGCTCATTGATGAGGTAGACCGCCTCGTTGTCCTTTATTACGGCATCATCTTTCATCAGCAGCCCCCATTCTCAAATTCCAAACTGAACTTGCTGCGGCCATCGGCTTCACAGGACAGCAGCACGGTGGCATTGTAGGTCTTGCCCTTGGCGCTCTTGCAGTCCTTCAGGCGGACCCGACCATCCCGCAGCAGCTTGTCCGCCACATGGGAATCCAGCCGCTTGCCCAAACGCTTGAAGAAAGCGTTGTCCTTCCACAGCACGAAACGGCAAGGGTTGGATTCGCAGAACCAGCCCTTTTCACGCTCCACAACATTTGCACCGCAGTTGGGGCAGACACCAATGATTTTGTTTTTCATAAGCGCATTCACTCCTTTTTTCATTTCCGTGTTCTTTACCAGTTCGGTAATCATCTCTTTGATTTCAGTCATAAATTCGCTCGGTTCCATTTCGCCACGCTCGATTTGCAGCAGCTTTGTTTCCCAATCGGCAGTCATTTCCGGGGATTGGATTTCTTCGGGCATCACGGTGATGAGGGCTTTTCCCTTGTCGGTGGGCAGCAGCACCTTGGTTTTCTTACTGCCCTTGCGTTCCAGAAAGCCCTTCTGCACCAGCTTTTCGATGGTGGCGGCTCTGGTTGCCGGGGTGCCGATGCCCTGACGCTCTACACCCTCTGGCATACTGTCTGCACTGGCGGTTTCCATAGCGTGCAGCAGGGTGTCCTCGGTGAAATGCTTCGGCGGCGAGGTCTGCCCCTCTTTCAGTTCTGCATTGAGGATGCCGCACTCGTTTTCCGCTGCATTGGGCAGGGCGGTGAGTTCCTGTTTTCGATTCAGGATGTCTGCCAGTACCTTGCGCTCCACCGCTTTCCAGCCTTCTTCCAGAACCTCCTTGCCCTTGGCGGTAAATTCCTCCCCGGCACATTCGGTGGTCAGCAGGGTTTCCAGATACCGGAAGGGCTTGCTCACCGCCATCAGCGTCCGGGCGATGATGAGCTTCAGGACATTCTGCTCCCCCTTGGGCAGTGCGTCCAGATCGGCTTGCAGCATACTGCGAGTGGGCAGGATAGCGTGGTGGTCGGTGACTTTTCCCGGTTGACGGTGCGCCGTGTCCGGGGCACAGCTTCGTCCACATCTTCCGGGGTAATGTCGAGAAAAACCTCCAGTGCCTCGGTCAGTTCTTCCAGCATTTCCTCGTCATCGTCAGTGATATAGCAGCTATCAGTTCGGGGATAAGTGGTAAGTTTCTTCTCATACAGGCTCTGCACATAGTCCAGCGTCTGCTGTGCGCTGTACCCCAGCAGGCGGTTGGCATCCCGCTGAAGGGTGGTTAGGTCGTACAGCGGCGGCGGATTCTCGGACTTTTCCTTGCGGGTAATGCGCTGGATCGTTGCCACCATCTCCTTTCGACAGGCTTCCAGCAGGTTTTCTGCAACGGATTTTTCAGGAATGCGGCGGCTGGATGCCGTGCATCCGCTGGTCAGTTCCAGATCTACCGTGTAGAATTTTTCCGGCACAAAGGCGGCGATGGCGGCTTCTCGCACCACGGTCATAGCAAGCACCGGGGTCATAACACGCCCCACCGCCAGCGGTTGACCGTACAGGCACGAAAAAAGCCGGGACGCATTGATGCCGACCATCCAGTCGGCGCGTTCCCGGCAGAGTGCTGCATTGTACAGCGCATCGTATTCAGTTGACGGTTTGAGATGGGCAAAACCCTCACGGATAGCGTTTTCCTCCATGCTGGACAGCCACAGCCGCGAAACAGGCTTCTTACATCCAGCCTGTTCATAGACCAGCCGGAAGATCAGTTCTCCCTCGCGCCCGGAATCGCAACTGTTCACGATGCTATCCACATCCGGGCGGTGCATGAGTTTTTTCAGGATGCCAAACTGCTTTTTGGTGCTGGCAGACACCAGATACTGCCACTTTTGCGGCAGGATGGGCAAATCTGCAATGCTCCACTTGGTGTACTTTTCGTCATAGACATTGGGCGGAGCCAGTTCTACCAAGTGCCCCACGCACCAGCTGACGAGATAGCCGTTACCCTCCAGATAGCCATCCTGTCGATTGGTTGCACCGAGGACTTTGGCGTAGGACATGGCAACGGACGGCTTTTCCGCCACGATTAATTTTGCGATAGAAATCCCTCCCATTCTGTTTTGGATTGTAATATGTACGGCGGCAAATGCCGCCTTGAAATCAGATGGGTTCGGTGTCCTGCTCGTCCGGGGCTTCATCTTCGTCCGGCACATCGGTCGGAATCTCAAAATTGCCCTTGTCCTCAGTGTAGTTTGCATCGGGGTCAAGGGCTTCTTTTTCTGCCTTTTTCTTCTGCATCTGCTGGCGATAGAAATAGAAAACGCCGCCCGCAGCCAGTGCAATCAGGGCAACTGCCCCCAGAAATGCGCCTGCGTGCTTTGTGATTTTATTCTCCTTGGGCTGTTCAGCGTTTGCCGCTTCTTCTGCGGCTTTCTTGGCTTCTTCCTCGGCTTTCAGCCTGTCCAGTTCCGCCTGTGCCGCCGCTTCTTTCTCCGCAGTGTAGGCTTCGGCATCTTCTTCCTCCATCAGAGCCAGAAGGTCGGCTTCATCCACCAGATTCATAAAGTGTACGGTCTGTGCGCCTTTGCTGTTCTGGTCAATCACCAGATAAAATGTCGCTCCCGATTTCGATACCAGCGTGATGAACTGCTGCCCGGAGCCGTCCGAATAATTGGTGTGGTAATCGTCCACCAGTGTCAGATTGCCCTCCGGGGTCAGTGCGCCGGTGCTTTCATCCGTGATGGTGACAACATCTTCCTCCACGACTTCTTCCAGAACAGGCTGTTCCACCGGGGCGGTATCGTCACCATAAGCGAATGCCGGAGCCGCCATGCCAATGCACAGCACCGCCGACAGCAGCAGTGCGCCAAATTTCTTAATCATCATTTTCCACATCCTCCTTATCAAATTCTGCACCGACTGCGGACAGCGCAGCCGGGGTCGGGGGCGTGGTTGCCGCCTGCCGCAGCAGGATGGCAAGCTGCTCCGGGGTCACGTTGGCCGTGCGTACCATGTCGGCAACCTCCGCCGCCGATTCCTCCTGAATGCGCCGTTCCAGAATCGCAATGCGGTTGTTCAGCTTGATGCGGCGTTCCTGCTCCTTTTTGAGCATTGCCTTGAGCTTTTCCAGTCTTTCACCCATAAAAATCCTCCATTTCATTTTGAAAGCCGTCCAAAACCGGCAAGGTACTGTTGCCAGTAGGACGAGTGAATGTTTGCGTACTTGATGGGGTCCCCAGCAGACACCATCATGCCGTTGCCGAGATATATCCCGGTATGGCTCATACCGGGAGTGTCATAGGTTCCCTTGAAAAACACCAGATCACCGGGTTTTGCTTCGGCTTCGGAAATGTGCTGGCTTTTGTTCCATAAGCCGTTGGCGGTGGTTCTTCCCACGTCGTAGCCATTCTGGTTGTACACCCAGCAGACGTAGCCACTGCAATCGAACCCGGTTTCCGGGGTGGAGCCGCCCCAGACGTAGGGCGTACCCACATACTTTTGCGCTTCCTTGTAGATGGCGGCAAACTCGCTGTCGGTCAGGGCTTCTGCCGGAACCCGATAGTCGATGCCCGGTGCGCCGGAGCCATCGGAGCCACCGGGCGGCAGACCGCCGTTGAACAGGTAGGGTCTGCCACCCAAGGTATCCTGAAAGATCTCGTACCGTTTCCACTGGTCGTTGTCCAGTTCCTCCCGGATGACCACCTCCAAGCCACGATTGACCAACTTGGTGTGGAAGATGCGGTACTCATAGGGCACCTGCGTAGGAATTGGGATTCCTGCCGGGCTGATGACCCACACGGTCATATACCGAGTCTGCACCTCTACCCATGTGGTGAGCTTATACTGCTTTTTGAAGGTCTCCTTTAGCTTACCTTGCACCTCCGACCGGGTGTAATCGTCATACAGAGTCGTGAGAAAAGAGGTCAACTGCCATGGGTCGTGCTCGATGGGGTCAAGGTGGTACTGGTACTCGTTGTAGCCGGGATGGTCGGTGGGGGTGCGCTTGATCTTTTTGTCCAGTTCCTTTTCCAGCTTCTTGTAGTCCTGTTCTGCGCCCCGGATGTCCCGATCCTCGGCAGAGTATATGGTCTGCCCGGACACCTGTGTGCCGCCCGAAAAGAGGATACCGCAGGAGGAAAAGCCCGACATCACCATGAGCAGGAGCAAAAGAAAAACGCCCACGATCACCAGAACGTGTGCGTTGCCTTTGGCGGCATTCATCAGCCCCTTCACGGCGGTGCTGACGGCAGTTTTGCCCTTTTCTACCGCCTGTTCCACGCCGGACCGGGCGGCAGATGCACCGTTGGATGCCGCCTTGCCGCCTGCGGTCTGCGCCACCGTGCCCGACCGGGCGGCAGCATAGTAGCTTTTGTGGATTTCTTGCCGCTGTTTCCAGCGTGAAAGCCAGTTGGAGCTGCCCTCGCCGGTGCCGGATGCGCCTGCATCTTGTGCCGAGGTCGGCTTCTGCACGGAAGATTTTGCGGTTTTGGCTCCTTTCTTGCCCTGCATTTTGGCTTTCTTCTTGAGTTTGCGGACATAGCGGCTCTTGGAAATATCCCGGACATTGCCAGCCGCCTTTTCGCCCTCGCTCAGAGCCTGCGTGCCCACATTGTCATCCTCGTACTGGTCAACCTCCCTGTGCACCGCAGACCGAGCGGCATGGGCGGCGTACATCTCCCGCTTCTGCGCCTTGCTCAACCGGCTCAGCTCGTCCGGGGGCAGTTCCACCTTGCCAAACCGCAGGTGCTGGGCTTTTTCGGCGGTCTTTTCCGCATCGGTTTTCAGCTTCTTCTTTCTGGGCACCGACTGCTCCACCTTGGATTTTTTCGGGGGTGAACGAGTCTTTTTTGCGGACGATTCCTCTTTGATGTTCAGCTTCGGATTGCTCATTTCTGTGCGCCCTCCGAGATCTCACCTAACTTGGTGGTCATAATCCGGTAGAGTTCCAGATCGGTGGGGAAACGGTCTACAAAGGGCAGGATCACGTTGCCGAAAAACAGCAGCCCTTCGCCCTCGCCGGAGTGGGTCACATAGGAAAGCTGGTGAGGAGAGATGTTGAGCTGCTTTGCGAGAATTTGCCGGTCTCCTGCCGCCTGATTCAGCATGATGATCATGTCGCTGTTCTCGAAAATATTCTCAACCTCACGGGAAGAAAGAAGGTCTTTCACGTTCTGGGTCAGCCCTGTGGGAATGCCGCCCCACTTGCGGAAACGCTTCCAGATCTCCACGGAATAAGCGGCAGTCTGCTCCTCTTTTAAGAGAAGGTGCATCTCATCCATATAATACCGTGTGGACTTTCCGCTGCTGCGGTTTGCGGTGACACGCCCCCATACCTGATCCTGCACAATGAGCATACCGAGTTTCTTCATCTGTTTGCCCAGTTCCTTGATGTCGTAGCAGACGATGCGGTTGTTGACGTTCACGTTGGTGCGGTGGTTGAACAGATTCAGACTGCCCTTCACATAGATCTCCAGAGCCGTGGCAACATGATGGGCTTCCTTCTCGTCCTGTTGGAGCAGGGCGTTGTATAAGTCCTCAAGGATGGGCATATTCTCCGGGCATGGGTCGGCAAAATATTTGCGATAAATCAGATGCACACAGCGGTCAATGACGGTTTTCTCCACCGGCAGCAGACCCTCCTTGCCGCCCACCACCAGTTCGCAGAGGGAAAGGATAAAATCTGCTTTCAGGGAAAGCGGGTTATCCTCCTCGGAGTAGTTGGCATTGATGTCCATGGGGTTGATAAATTGGGTGCTGTTGGGGCTGATTTTAATGACCTGACCTTTCAGCCGATTCACCAGCGGAGAATACTCTCCCTCAGGATCATTGACAATAATATCATCATCCGTCACCAGAAAGGCATTGGCAATTTCACGCTTTGCTGAGAAACTTTTGCCGCTTCCCGGAGTGCCGAGAATCAGACCATTGGGATTTTTCAGCTTTTTGCGATCCACCATGATAAGGTTGTTGGACAGAGCGTTCAGCCCATAGTACAGGCTTTCTTTGCCGGACTGATACAGTTCCTGCGTGGTAAACGGAATAAAAATTGCCGTGCTGCTGGTGGTCAGTCCTCGCTGAATTTCGATCTGGCAGTCTGCCAGCGGCAGGCTGCTCATCAGCCCCTGCTCCTGTTGGTAGTCCAGTCTGCACAGGTTGCAGTTGTGCTTCTGGGCAATACTGGATGCCTGAAAAACATTGTTTTCCAGTTCCTGTTCCGTGCGCCCGGTGTTCAGCACCAGAAAGGTGACGAGGAACATCCGCTCGTTCTGGCTCTGCAATTCTTTCAGCAGAGCCTTTGCGTCACGGCCATAGGTTGCCAAATCGGACGGAATAATGTCGATATCATATCCGGCACGGATGGCTTTCTTCTGCTCCTCGATCTTGCTGCGATCCAGTTCCGTGATGGTGCGCTTGACCGTCTTAATGGCACGGTTCTGATCGACACTCTGAATGTGCATGGTGACGATCTGGGACGAATCCATGTCCAGAAAATCCTTCAACAGCTGGTCGCTGATGTCGGATGCCGTGATGCTCAGAAAGCTGGCAGCGCAAAAGATGCCGCCCATCTGGAAGGTGCGGCTGTTCTTGAAGGCAAAGGCGGTAGGCGCAATGGCATCCTTTACCGAAAGGCCGCTTTTCACAAGGTCTTTCCAGTCAAAGTGAAATTTGGATGCGCCGTCCATGTTGAACATATCGTGCATGAGCTTCAGCCGCTGGGCACCGTTCAAGGGCTTTGCCTGCACCCCCAGCCGGTGGAAGTTGTTCAGCAGGTCATTCTGGATGTGGTCAAGCCGGGGCTTGACCTGTGCCATGCTTTCGCCCTCCACACCAAAGGTGATGAATTTGGTCTTGGTCAGACCATTATTGCCCTTGGCAAGCTGCTGGCGCAGCATCTGGGAATACTCCGCACGAACATCATCGAAACCATCTCGCTGGTACGGGATACGGATGCTTTTCTCAAACTCGGTGCTGTCGGTTGCCATGTTCACGAAGGACAGCTCAAATTTGATGGAGCTGTCGAAGAAGTTCAGAAAACTGCACCATTCCTCAAAAATCGCCGTCTTATCCTCCTGCTGGGCAAGCTGATAATTGATGTCCTGATACTGGATGGTACGGGTATAATAGTTTGCTTTCACCCGGCAGGTGCCATCCTCAAACATCCGCTGCATGGGGATGGACTGCTGGGCAGTCCGGGGCACGGCGGGTTTCTGCGGTTTTTTCTTGCCGTCCTTATCGTTTTTTTTCCAAAACGGGATCATGGGTCACGCCTCCCTTCATAAGCAGTGCATAGTAGTTGTTGGTCTTGTAGGGGCGAATCTTCGGGCGGAGAAACCGGGACTGCACATAGTACGACAGCAGCTTTTCCATGGGCTGACCGTTTTTCTCGTACATTCCAAGGAAGAACGCCGGCAGCATCACCGCCATCATGCCGAGGGTGGCGGCAGTGTTTCCGCCGGAATCCCGGAGAACAAAAAACAGCGGCACTCCAATGAGAGCCGCTGTGCCAAAACAAAGCAGTTGCCGTTTGGTCAGGTTGAACGCCACTTTGGATTTGACCTTGGTCAAATCACGGGGCACAGAGATATACGCAGCCAAAATTCACACCTCCTTTTTAATGTGCGCCCAGTACACTTTTCGTGACTGAGCTAGTCTTGAACAGGCTGAAACAGAGCAGAACGGTGTAGCCGACAATGCTCCAGATGGAATTGATTGCATCCCCGGAAATCGCTACCGACTGGATCAGCACTGCGTAAATGGCAACACAAATCAAAATCAAGAAGCCCTGAAAACCCAGCGCAAACAGGCATTTCAGATAGTTCTGCCCCATGTGGCTCTGCTCGTGGTTGCCGAAAGTCGCCATGGGGATGGGTGCAAGGCTCACCATGCAGTAGATCTCAATCATGCGCCCGTAGACGATCACAAAAATGATGATGCTCAAGATCCGCATGGTGATGCCGATGAAGAAACTTTGCAGGAAAAGCCCGAACAGGGGTCCTACATCCATCTGCATCAGGCTGGCTTCCAACATCGACAAGCCAATGTCGTTGACGCGGGTGTTTCCGGCAATGATGCCACTGGAATCGGACACCACCTTCTGTGTCAGGTCAAAGACCGCCATCACAATGTCGAAAGTATTGCTGATGAGCCAGACCGACACCGCCGTTTTGAAGATCCAGCGCATGATAAGGGCTGGCTCAAACTGCGCCATATTGTTGTGCTGGGTAATCATCTCGATTAGTTCATAGCAGGCGATAAAGGTCAGGATGATGCCTGCGATGGGCAGCACCACGTTCCGGGAGAGGGCTTCGATCATGGCGAACACCCGTGGTTCAAAGTTGGAGGGCTTGGTGCCCACCTGCTGGGCGATGTTGCCGACCTGCGTGTTCACATCATCGAACAGCCCGCTGAGATTTGACATGATGCCTGCCGTCAGGATGCCTTTGATCCAGTCGGCAATGGCTTTAAGAACGGTTTCCATTCAGCAGTCACCGTCCTTAGCTGAAGTGGTTGATAAGGGTCTTGAGGAGATTCAGGAGAAAAATAATGTGGGTCAAAAACTGCATAAGACACCGCCTTTCATTGATGGGTGGATAAAAAATACGGCTTGGAGCACGGACATTCAATAAACCAGCAAACCGCAGAGGGCTTTCCGTTGCCGCTCAAGCCGCCGTATGGAATAATCGACTCAGAAGCCGATGAAAACAAAAATGCCGACTGCTTTTGGCAATCGGCAATGGCAACAATATTTATATAAGTTCTTCCCAAGGCTCTAGGCCCGTTTCTTCCCATGTGACACCATAAGGAGCACCGCCAGAAGTATAACCAGCAATAAAGAAGAAATCATCATTCTGTTCCATGAGTGGCTCGAACACCTGTTTCTTTTTCTTCTTTCTGTGGGGCTTTGTCATTTTTACAGCAGGACGATTCAGTTTTTCCTGTCTGCGTTCCTCACGATGAAGCAGATGTTCCGGTAATCCTTTCTCTGCAAGACGCTGTTCAATAGCGGAATGCTTTTTATTATATACGGCATAGAACTCGTCAAAGGAAACATGGTATGGAATGTGCGAAAAAATTTGACGAGCAAGCAACTCATGTTCATCCGGGGTATCAGGAAACCGTTGGTTATCAGAAAAGAACTGATGCAGTTCTTTATATATCCGCTCTACAACTTTAGCTTTCTGTTTCTGCTTGAGCTGTTTGTAAGGCTTGTAATCGTTCATTTGCGATGCTCCTAGCGGTAAGAAAGTGGAAATCAAGCAAGCATCTTGCCCTCCAGATAGGAGCAGCGGAGATAATCAGGATTGGTGTAGTATACGTTGGAATTGAAATCGGAGATCTCATCCGTGATAAACGACGAAAAAACATCCAGAATTGCCTGTGCAGCATCCTCATCCTTCATGGTGGACAGCACTAGCCCCTGATACAGCATTCCGATGGAGGTTGTAGAAGGGACCGTGTAGCGGCACTCTGCAGCGGTATCAAAATCCCCCTCCGGAATGTTGAAATCATTGATCAACTCATCCGAAACCTGCTCAAAGGACAGGCAATGGTTTACTTCTGCCAGCCGGAGCTGCCGTTCGACGTCGGCTTTTGTGAAGTGACGAATCACATCCTGCCGATGATTTTTGGTCTTGCGGGCAATGGTCTCGATCAGGCTGCAAACATAGAGAACATCATTTTTCTGCTTTTCGGTCATGGATGGGTTCACTCCTCTCAAAGGTCAGGCAGTGCAAAGCGTTTACGGTATGAAAGCTGATTTGATGTGTTGGATGCTTGAATTTCGCCAAGGCCCAAAATGCTTCACGACTGATCTGCCCGGACGTAAATCCGTTAACGTAATCCCAAATGGTGTCGTCTGCCATGGGCCCCTCCACAATATCGTAGGGATGGGTTTCGCCTGCACGACATTTTGCAATGAAATCCAGCCATTCGTCCGACATTTCAGGGAAACGCAGGATTTTCAGGTCGGGATTTTCTACATAGCGATAGATGTTCACAAGGCCATCGGCAGAACGGCGGTCTGCCCAGCGGTAGGCTTGCTGATAGTTGTTCGTGCAGTAGAATCCCCAAGAAAAGTCCTTTGTATACCGTGTGATACGGATTTCGGGATAGACAACTTCTTCTTTACTGCCATGATACAATAAAATCTCGCTCATCTGCTTCACCTTCTGTATGTGAGATAGTTACTATGGCTTTCCCTATTATAGCTGTCTCTTATACACATCTGACGCTGCCGACGAATAGCCTTGTGT
>ENA-OZFZ01000884-OZFZ01000884.1-human-gut-metagenome-genome-assembly--contig:-NODE-884-length-13575-cov-13.704956_pt1 | contig 13575 bp, 10 predicted proteins | sample MGYA00244621_ERZ653640 | MGnify/ENA primary metagenome ERZ653640 (study PRJEB26926, sample SAMN06165019) | human gut metagenome | biome: ENVO:00009003; feature: ENVO:2100002; material: ENVO:00002003... | reverse complement strand
CCCTTTTCTCCCCCTTCTTTTCCGGCAAGGCGGAAAAGAAGGGGCCGCCGGAGGCTTGACCAGCTCCCGACTATGCAGAAAAGCCCCCCTGTCATGCGCTTCGATCGGCATAACAGGGGGACTGCATGGGTGTCATTATTTTTTGCTTGCGGCATAATGCGCCGGATACCAGCGCTGGAACCAGGCTGTGAACGCGCCGAGGAGCATGGGCAGGGCGGAGTTGACCGCGCCGGTCAGGTATGAAACGGGCGTTTGCAGCAGATACCACGTCCAGACCGGCGTGAGCAGATACAGAACCGCCCAGCAGGCCGTCAGAATGCGGTTCGTGTGCATGAACAGCGGATTTTGAAGCGCCGTTTCGCCGCCATAGCCGTTCATGGAATAATACGCCGTCAGCGGCATGGGCAGGAACACCGTCACACCCCACATCAGGCCGAACAGAAGATACGACGCGGGCAGCAGCAGCGTGAGCGGCAGCGCGTCCAGAAGCGTCAGCACGCAGATCGTGCCGACAGCCAGAATCGAACACGGCTCGAAGATGGTCAGACGGTATTTCAGAAACGCGAACGGCAGCAGCGCACAGACCGCAAGCCCGACGCAAGCGCCGATCTGCGCGTGGATAGACAGCGCGATCCAGATCGCCATCCACGGCAGCAGCATGAGCGTCATGTTCGTCTTCTTCCGGGGCTCGGCGGACGGCTGCGGCGCGGCAGCTCCAAGGCCGAAGATCTCGTCCCAATGGAGCATGACCGAAAAGTCGCCGGTCACGCGGTACTGGTGCTCCATCATGGCCTGCTTGCCGTCAAGCTCCCCGCTGCCGATTTTTTGCCAGACGGAAAGCGGCGTTTCGATGCGCGTCGTGCAGGGCAGGAAGTCCGATTGCAGCACGCGCTGGCCGTCCTTTCCGAGCACGATCTGGCAGGTTTCGCCGGTGTCCGTATAGAAAAATTCCAGAACACGGTCCCTCCCATCCCATGTCGATGGGTCATAGAGCGCGGCCATCTGCCGCGTAAAGGCCTGCGCCGGAGACAGCCTCCCGGCCTCCGGGGTCTTTGCCGCGGCAGTATCCTCCCGACTGACGCCCCAGCTGGCGTCCGCCATCTGCTCAAATACCGCGCGCGGGAACAGCGGCTGGCGCAAGGCGCGGGCCGTTTCCGGCAGGATCGCGCCGCGCGCAAACTCCGCGCCCGCCTGTTTGACCAGCTCAAGATACGCATCCGTGCGCTGGCGCAGCGCCGGGACGCGGAACAGCTCGCCCTGTCCGCAGTAGACGGACGTATAGCCATCCTTGCCGCAAAGCCGGGAAATCTGCGCGTCCACCGCGTCATAATTGCCCTCGGCGGTATAGAAGCCGCAGGTCGAGATCACAACCTGCCGCTGGCCGGAGCGGTCGTACCGGCTCGGGTGTCCGCCGGAGTCCGTGTCGGTCATAAACGGCAGCGACATCGGCAGCTGCCGGTCGATGAGCAGCTTGAGCTGGCCTGGAATGCTGAAATAATAGAGCGGAAAGCTCCAGATCAGCACGTCAGCGGCAAGAATTTTTTCGATCACACTGCCCATATCGTCCTGCAAAACGCATTTGCCCGGCGTTTTGCTCCAGCAGGTGAAGCAGCCGCGGCACGGCAGCAGATGCAGCTTTCCGACCTCGATGGTTTCAGCCTTCACCGGCTGCGTCTGCCGCAGGCCGTCCAGAAACGCGCTTGTGAGCCGGTATGTATTGCTTTTGTCCCCCTTGGGACTTCCGTTCAGGACCAGAACTCTCATACCATTTCCTCCAGCCGTTTGATGCAGTCCTCGGCCCAGGTGATGCACATCTGCGCATAATTTCTGCCGAACTGCGCCGTAAAGGCCCAATATACAGGCGCGCTGGCGTCGGTCAGCTTGCCGTAATCCTCAATGCTCTGCGGCACATTGTCCATCCCCCGCAGCCACGCGCGGCAGCCGTCCGCATACGCGCGCAGCATCGCAATGGCCTGCTGCGGCGGGAGATTTTCAGCAAAGAAGACCTTCATCAGAAATTCGCTCTTATAGCCGTCTGCCGTCTTTCCCTGCTCCGACAGCCAGCGCTGCAGCTCCGCGCGTCCGGCGGGCAGGATGGAATAGACGTTCTTATTCGGCTTGCCGTTCTGAATGACCGTCTCATGCGTGACAAGGCCGGTATTTTCCAGCTTGCCCAGCGTCAGATAGATCTGGCTGGTCTGCGCAGGCCAGAAAAACTGCACGGAGGAATGAAACGCCTTTGTCAGCTCATACCCGCTGCACGGGCCATAATTCAAAAATCCAAGGATCCCATGCTGTAATCCCATTGCGGCCCTCCTGTATCATCTAATTATTCTATATTCCAATTTTATAATATGCATCTGCATTTGTCAACACTGATTTTTGTTTTACAGCACTGGCACGGGAGCTGACCCGAAGGGCCTGAGGAGATTCGAATGCCGTAAATTTCGGAGCACTCTGAACCTTGCAGCATATCCCCTCCGGCTTTTGGGATCTGCGGCGAATCCGTACTGCCTCACAAATTTTAAACGCAAGGCTGATTTACAGCAGCCATTCAAAGGCAGCCACTTGTAAATCTGATGTCCCGTAACAGGCGGCGCGTACCATAGCGCTCGTAAGGTGAGTATGTGTGTTCGTAATACCCAAAAATAAGGACTTGCCTAAACCGTACCCGCAGTACGCACCAAACGCGTCCAAGCGCCCCTTTTCTCCCCCTTCTTTTCCGGCAAGGCGGAAAAGAAGGGGCCGCCGGAGGCATAACCACCCATCCAATATGCAGAAAATCTTTCTTCCCGAAGGGGAGATTTTTTTATATTCTTATTATATTAAAGAGTCTTCCCCATCTCCCCTTGAAAATTGTCCACAGCTGTGCTATGATTAGTGTGTATAATTTTGTGCTTTTTCTGCCCGCGCGGCAAATACAGAAAGGAGCTGCGCCATGTATTCTTCCGCTTACGTCTGGGCCAAGGTTCTGGGGCATATGGAGTCCCGCCTGACCCCGCAGGTCGTGTCGACCTGGTTTGACGACACTGAGATTCTCGAGCTGACGGATGAAAAGCTCGTGCTCTACTCCCCCTCCTCCTTCCGCAAGGATATCATTCTCCGCCGCTGCGTCGGCTATATCAAGGAAGCCATGCAGGAGATCTTCCAGCTGAACGTCGACGTCGTCGTGCTCGACGATACGGAAATCGAGGCCTATCGCGGCAAATCGCAGAAGCCGGAGTTCATCGAGTTTAACCCGCAGTTCACCTTCGACAACTTTGTCGTCGGCTCCTCGAACCGCTTCGCGCACGCCGCCGCCGTTTCCGTCGCCAATAACCCGGCGGAAACGTATAATCCCCTTTTTATTTACGGCCCGTCCGGCCTTGGCAAAACGCACCTGCTTTACGCCATCGCCAGCGTCGTGCATAAGAACCACCCCAGCTATAATATCGTCTATATCAAGGGCGATCAGTTTACAAACGAGCTGATTGCCGCCCTGCAGGAGGGCCGGAACAATGAGTTCCGCTATAAATACCGCAATGCCGACCTGTTCCTCGTCGACGATATCCAGTTTATCGCCGGCAAGGAATCGACGCAGGAGGAATTTTTCCATACCTTCAATAACCTCTACGAGAACCACCACCAGATCGTCCTGACCGCCGACCGGCCTCCCAATGAGATGCTGCGTCTGGAGGACCGTCTGAAAACCCGGTTCGAATGGGGCCTGATTGCAGATATCCAGCCGCCTGATTTCGAGACGCGCATGGCGATCATCAAGAACAAATCCGTCTCGCTCGGCTTCGATCTACCGAACGACGTGTGCACGTTCATCGCCGAAAACGTGACCTCCAACGTGCGTCTGCTGGAGGGCACGGTCAAAAAGATCCGCGCCTATCATGACCTTGACAACATGGAGCTGACCGTCCCGAACGTGTCCCGCGCCATCAAGGATATGTACAACAAGGAAAAAGCCGAGAATCTGCCAACGCCGAACCTCATCATCGGCGAAGTCTCCCGGTTCTATAACATCGAGGAGTCCGTCATCCGCGGCACGCTCAAGAATAAAAACACTGCCGAGGCGCGGCAGGTCGCGATGTATCTGGTGCGAAAGCTCACGAATCTGAGTCTTCCAGACATCGGCAAAGAATTCGGCCGCGACCATTCGACCGTCATCCACTCGCTCAAAAAGGTCGAGCAGCAGCTTGCCGCAGGCACCGGAACGCTCGCCGACAACATCCGCGACATTACGGCCAACATCAACAGCAAGCTCTGATTTTGTCCACACCCCCCTGTGGAATCCACACACATTCTCTGTGGAAAGCTGTGAAACAGAGGTTTCACAAAAATGCGTGTTGATAACATTCTTTTTTCTGCACACCTGCCTGTGGATAAAAAAGCGTTGATACGTCAAGGCGAAAACAGCTTTTCCACATAAAATTCCCCTACTGCTACGTACTTCTAAAAAATATCCTTTCTTTCTTTTGAAAGAAGAAACGGAGGAAGTTCCATGAAATTTACCTGTGAAAAAATTGCGCTGGTGAGCGCCATCTCCGTCGCTTCCCGTACCGTCGCGCAGAAGAGTACCATTCCGGCGCTCGAAGGAATTTATATCCGGGCCGGCGTAAAGCTGACGCTTTCCGGTTATAATCTTGAAACGGGCATCACCATCTCCGTCGACGCCGATATCCAGCAGACCGGCGCCTGCATTATGCCCTCCCGTCTCTTCTTCGACATCATCCGGAAGCTGCCGGGCGATACCGTCAGTATTTCGGTCGACGAAAAGTTCAAGGTCTCCATACGCGGCGGCATTTCCTCGTTTTCCATCACGGCCATGTCGTCCGAAGATTACCCGGAGCTGCCGGAGGTCGAGTCCGACAAGGGTATCAGCCTGCCGCAGAACGAGCTGAAAGCCATGATCGGCGGCACCAGCTTTGCCGTCAGCGAAAATCAGGCCCGCCCCATCCATACCGGCTGCCTGTTTGAGGTCGAGGATTCCTCTATTACGGTCGTCGCCGTCGACGGCTACCGGCTGGCGCTGCGCCGCTGGAAATCGGAGGAACCGATCGGGCGGACGCTCAAATTCGTCGTGCCTGCCGCAGCGCTGAAGGAAGCGGAAAAAATCCTCGACGATACGGACGAAGCCTGCACGTTCTTCCTTGGCAGCAAGCATATCCTCTTCACCATCGGCGAGGCAACGCTGGTCTGCCGTCTGCTGGAGGGTGAATTCTTGGACTGGCGGCGCGTCCTGCCGCAGAACCAGCCGGTCAAGCTGGCGGTAAACGTCGCGAAAATGACCGATTCCATCGAACGTGTCGGTCTGATCATCTCCGAAAAGCTCAAAAGTCCGGTGCGCTGCAAATTCGGCGAGAATACGGCGGATTTCCGCTCCGTCTCCACCATCGGCGAGGCGCATGACGTCTGCCAGATCGCGGGCGACGGACAGGATATGGAGATCGGCTTCAACTGCCGGTACCTGCTCGACGCGCTGCGCGCGATCCCGGATGCAGAGTGCTCGCTGGAACTCATCAATGGGTTAAGCCCCATCGTCATGAATCCTTGCGACGGGTCCGAGCGGTACAGCTATATGGTCCTGCCGGTCCGGCTGAAAGCGGGGGAATAAGATGAAGGTCAGAGTCACAAAAAAGCTTTCGGATGCGCCCATTGAGATTCCCATCCATACTGAATTTATCAAATTGCAGGATTTTCTGAAATTCGCCAACGCCATTGAGTCCGGCGGCATGGCCAAGACCTTCATTCAGGAGGGGGAAGTCCGCGTTAACGGCGAGGTCTGCACGATGCGCGGCAAGAAGCTGCACCCCGGCGATGAAGTTACATTCCTGCACAACACCTGGCGCGTCACGGAAGAGCGCGCATGAAGCTGCAAAGCCTGCAGCTCTACGACTTCCGGAGCTACGAGACGGCCAGCGTCCAGCTGCACCCCGGTGTGAATCTCATTGTCGGCGAAAACGCGCAGGGAAAGACGAATCTTCTGGAGTCCGTCTTCTATCTCTCCACCGGCAAAAGCTTCCGCACCGCCCGCAATCAGGAGCTGATCCGCTTTGGCGCAGAATTTGCAGATTTAAGCTGCACCCTGTTTTCAGGCGGCAGAGAGCAGAGCCTGCGCGCCGTGCTGTTTTCCGGCAGGAGGCCGCGTCAGCTCTACATCGGCGGCGTGAAGCAGCGGTCTGCCGCCGGGCTTTCCGGTGTGCTGACGACCGTTCTGTTCTGTCCGGACGATCTGCTGATCTTAAAAAGCGGCTCTTCCGGAAGACGGAAGATTCTCGATACCGCCCTGTGCCAGCTCCGGCCCGGCTACGCGCAGGCGCTGGCGGAATATCAGAAGCTGTACGACAGCAAATCAAGAATTTTAAAAGACTATCACGACGCCCCTTCCCTGCTGGAGCCGCTGCCGGAGTTCAACTACCGCATGGCGCAGGTCGGCGCGGTCGTGATCACCTACCGGGCAAAATTCCTGCGGGAGCTTTCCAAACAGGCACGGCTGTACCATGCGGAATTTTCCGGCGGCCGGGAGGAGCTTTCCCTCGTCTATCAGACCGTCTCGACCGTGACGGACCCGTTCGCGGATAAAAAGACCATCTTTCAGCAGCTGCTCGACCACCAGCAGGCACATTACCGCGCCGAGCTGGATTCCGGCCAGTGCCTGTCCGGCCCGCACAAGGACGATTTTGAAACGCTTCTCGGCGAGCGCTCCGTCAAGGCCTACGGCTCGCAGGGCCAGACCCGCACGGCGGCTATCAGTCTCAAGCTGGCCGAGCGCGAATTATTCCGCGCCGACACCGGCGAGGAGCCGGTTCTGCTGCTGGACGACGTGCTGTCCGAGCTGGACGCGCGGCGGCAGGATTTTGTGCTCAATCAGATCCGTTCCGGGCAGGTGCTCATCACCTGCTGTGAGCCGGAACGCATCACGAATATCGGCAAACGCATTTTTGTGGAGGGCGGACAGATCCGGGAGGAAGCGTCATGTACCTGAATATCGGCGGCGATTTTTCCGTCCGGTCGGAATCCGTCGTGGGCGTGTTTGATCTGGACAACACCAGCTGCTCCAAATGGACGCGGAAATTTCTCGCGGAGGCCCAAAGGGCCGGCGCCATCGTCGAAGCGACGGACGAGCTGCCGAAATCCTTTCTGGTCGTCAGCGAATACGGAGAAAACCGCGTCATTCTGACAAAATATAACGCCGCCGTCCTGCTCAAACGGATGCAGGACGCGCAGCGCAGTCCGATCTCTGCTAAAGGAGAAGCAATATGACAGAAGAAATCAAAGATATCATCGAAGCCGAACACGAATACAACGCCAGTCAGATCCAGGTTCTGGAGGGATTGGAGGCCGTCAGAAAGCGGCCTGGTATGTACATCGGCTCGACCAGCAGCTCAGGTCTGCACCATCTGGTCTATGAGATCGTCGACAACGCGATCGACGAGGCGCTGGCCGGATACTGCAAGCACGTCGTTGTGACCATCAACGAGGGCAACACCATCACCGTCACCGACGATGGCCGCGGCATCCCCGTCGACATTCAGGCCCAGACCGGCAAGCCCGCGCTGGAGGTTGTCTATACCGTCCTGCACGCAGGCGGCAAATTCGGCGGCGGGGGCTATAAAGTCTCCGGCGGTCTGCACGGTGTCGGCGCGTCGGTCGTCAACGCCCTTTCCGAGTGGCTGGAGGTCGAGGTCAGCAAGGACGGGAAAATTTATCAGATGAAATTCTCCCGCGGCCATATTACCCAGGAAATGCGCATCATCGGCACCACGGACAAGCACGGCACGAAGGTCACCTTCAAGCCCGACCCCGAGATGTTCGACACGCTGGAATATGACTACGAAACGCTCCATACCCGTATGCGCGAGCAGGCATTTTTGAACGCCGGTCTGCATATCACCATCCGCGACGAGCGCATCGAATCCGCCGACAAGCCCGAAAAGGAACGCATGGACTCCATGTGCTACGAGGGCGGTATCCGCGAATTCGTCCGCTGGTACAACCGCCACAAAACGCCGATCCACGAGCAGGTCATCTATATGTCCGGCTCCAAGGGAGACGACACGGCGGAGGTCGCGCTGCAGTATAACGACTCGTTCAACTCCAACATCGTCTCGTTTGCAAACGATATCCATACCCCAGAAGGCGGTATGCACGAGGAGGGCTTTAAGCGGGCGCTGACAAACGTGCTCAACGCCTACGGCGTCAAAAAGGGCTATATCAAGGGCGACGACAAGGTCACCGGCGACGATGTGCGCGAAGGTCTGACCGCCATCGTTTCCGTCAAGCTGACCGAGGCGCAGTTCGAGGGCCAGACAAAGGCCAAGCTCGGCAACGCCTCCATGCGCACGCTTGTCAGCAACATCGTCACGCAGCAGCTGACGGAATTCCTTGAGGAAAACCCAGCCGTCGGCAAGCTGATTCTCGACAAAGCCATGATGGCCAACCGGGCGCGGGAAGCCGCCAGGAAGGCCCGCGAGGCCATCCGCCGCAAGACCGGCCTCGAATCCGGACAGATGCCGGATAAGCTGCGTGACTGCAACGACACCGACCCCACGCTCACCGAGCTTTACATCGTCGAGGGCGATTCCGCAGGCGGTTCGGCCACACAGGGTAGAGATTCCCGCTTCCAGGCCATCCTCCCCCTCTGGGGAAAGATGCTGAACGTGGAAAAGGCCCGGGCCGACAAGGTCTACGGCAACGACAAGCTCCAGCCGGTCATCACCGCACTGGGAGCCGGCATCGGCGACGAATTCAATCTCGACAAACTGCGCTATCACAAGGTCATCATCATGGCCGATGCCGACGTCGACGGCAGCCATATCCGCACGCTCCTGCTCACATTCTTCTTCCGCTTCATGCGGCCCCTGATCGAGCACGGCTACGTCTATTCCGCCGTCCCGCCGCTTTACAAGCTCTCGCGCGGCAAGACGCAGCGCGTGGCGTATTCTGACCCGGAGCGCGACCGGCTCTCCGCCGAAATGCGTGCGGACAACCCGAACGCGAAGATCGATATTGCCCGGTACAAGGGCCTTGGCGAAATGAACCCGCACGAGCTGTGGGAGACGACCATGGATCCCACCACGCGCACGCTCCGCCGCATCACGCTCGAAGACGCCGTGCAGGCCGACCAGATCTTCACCGTCCTCATGGGCGAGGACGTCGAGCCGCGCAAGGAGTTCATCGAGGAAAACGCGAAATACGTCGTGAATCTGGATATCTGACCTGTCTGGAAGAAATCGCAGGGGACAGACGGCTCTGTCCGCCCGGAAGAAATGCCCTGTTTGTAAATGAGCAGTTCTGAACACGCAACTTCCCTGGGGCGGACAGAGTCGTCCGCCCCTACAAAGGAGAAAGCATAAATGGCACATAAAAAAGACTACAAGCCCGAGGATATCATGTTCCCCGAACAGCGAATCGTACAGTCGGAGCTTGTGCATGAGATGAAAAGCTCGTATATCGACTACGCGATGTCCGTCATTGTCGGCCGTGCGCTGCCCGATGTACGCGACGGTCTGAAGCCCGTCCACCGGCGCATTCTCTACGCCATGTACGAGGACGGTCTGACCTCCGACAAGCCGTTCAAGAAGTCGGCGACGTGCGTCGGTGACGTGCTGGGCCGGTATCATCCGCACGGCGATGCGTCGGTCTATGACGCGATGGTCCGTCTGGCGCAGGATTTCTCCATGCGCTATCCGCTTGTCGACGGCCATGGCAACTTCGGTTCTGTTGACGGCGATCCCCCTGCGGCCTACCGTTATACCGAGGCGCGTATGTCGAAGCTCTGCAACGAGATGCTGCGCGATATCGACAAGGAAACGGTTCTGTGGGACCCGAACTTTGACGAATCGAGAAAGGAACCGCGCGTTCTTCCCTCGCGCTTTCCGAACCTGCTGGTCAACGGCTCGTCCGGCATCGCCGTCGGCATGGCGACCAACATTCCTCCGCACAACATGCGCGAGGTGGCAGAAGGCGTGCATTGGGCGCTCGACCATCCGGACGCGAGCCGTGAGGAACTGCTCGACAACCTGATCCGCATCATCAAGGGACCGGACTTCCCTACCGGCGCCACGATTCTCGGCCATAAGGGCATCGAACAGGCGTACCGTACCGGCCGTGGCCTCATCACCATGCGAGCCGTGGTGAACACCGAGGAGATCAAGGGCCGCATGTGCCTCGTGATCACCGAACTGCCGTACCAGGTCAACCCGGATCGTCTGGTCGTGTCCATCCGCGAAGCGGTGCGCGACGGCAAGATCCAAGGCATCGCCGACATGCGCGACGAAACCTCCGGCCGTACTGGCCAGCGCCTCGTGCTCGTGCTCAAGCGCGACGCCGTGCCGAAGGTCGTGCTCAACAACCTGTACAAGCATTCCCAGCTGCAGCAGACCTTCGGCGCGAACATGCTGGCACTGGTCGACGGTGTGCCGCGCACGCTGTCCCTGGATGCGTTCATCCGTCATTGGGTAAACCACCAGCTCGAAGTCATCGCACGCCGTACCGCCTACCTCAAGCGCGAGGCCGAGGAACGCGACCACATCCTGCAGGGCTATCTGAAGGCCCTTGACATGATCGATGAGGTCATCGCCCTCATCCGTGCCTCCGAGTCCGCGGAGACCGCCCGCACGGGCCTTATGGACCTGCTTGACGTGGACGAGGTGCAGGCCGACGCCATCCTCGCCATGCAGCTGCGCCGACTGGCCGCCCTGGAACGTCAGAAGATCCTCGACGAGCACAACGAGCTCATGCGCAAGATCGCCGACTACAACGACATCCTCGCCAAGCCGGAACGCCAGCGCAAGATCGTCGGCGACGAGCTGGACGAAATCGTCGCCAAGTATGGCGACGAACGCCGTACCAAGATTCTGCCGTACTCCGGCGAGATGAACGTCGAAGACCTGATCGCCGAAGAAAACGTGGTCGTCACCGTGACCCACTCCGGTTTCATCAAGCGCACCAAGGCCGACGAATACCGCGCGCAGCACCGCGGCGGCAAGGGCATCAAGGGCGCCAAGCTGCGCGAGGACGACGTGGTGGACCACTTCTTCCTGACCAGCACGCACAACTGGCTGCTGTTCTTCACCAACAAGGGCCGCGTGTACCGTCTGAAGGCATACGAGCTGCCGGAAGGCTCCCGCGATTCCAAGGGACAGCACGTGGCGAACCTGCTGCAGTTCGGCCCGGACGAGACGATCCAGACCGTGCTGTCGATTCCGAACTACGACGTGGCCAAGTACTTGGTGCTCGCCACCCGTTCCGGCAAGGTCAAGAAGACCGCGCTCGCCGAATACGACTCCCCGCGTCAGGGTGGTCTGATCGCGGTACGACTCATGACCGACGAGAACGGCGAGAACGCCGACGAGCTGATCGGTGCCGCGCTGTGCAACGCCGACGACGACATCATCCTCGTCTCCAAGCAGGGCATGAGCCTGAAGTTCGAAGCCAACGACGAGCAGCTGCGCCCGATGGGCCGCCAGACCGCCGGTGTGCAGGGCATGAAGTTCCGCGACGGCGACGAGCTTTTGGCCATGGATGTGGTGCAGGGCGATTCCGACAGGGACCTGCTCGTGGTCACCAACGAGGGCTTCGCCAAGCGCACCGCCATCAGCGAATACCGTCTGCAGGGCCGTAACGGCTACGGCGTCAAGGCCGTGCAGCTCGCCGAAGGCCGTGGCTCCCTGGTGGGTGCCGTGATCGTGGAGGAATCCGACCAGATCATGGCCATCATGAAGTCCGGCAAGGTCATCCGCTCCAACGTCGCCGAAGTCAAGCGCACCGGACGTACCACCCAGGGTGTGACGCTCGCCAAGCCTGACAAGAACGACGAAATCATCTCCATAGCACGTAACGAGGAGACCGACGAGGATGACGCCGAGCAGGCCGCCGCGGAAAACGGAGCAGTCCAGAACGACGCAGCCGCGCAATCGCAAGCCGAAACCACTACTGAAAACTCCGCTGAAACCGGTACGGAAGCCACTTCCGATGCCGGCGATGGCGAGAATGTAGAGGCCTGAGACACAGGCGGGGAATCGTCTGCGAAAACTGGTAGCCTCGGCTAGAAGTAGGCAAGATTCTGCAAGGAGCAACGATGAGCGAGAACAATGAAAGCCATCAGGCGCAGGCAGGGGCGCAGGCCCCACGCGTGGCCCGTTCCGCATCCAGCCAGCCGTTGAGCGGTACGGAACAGTCTCAGGCGCATGAGAACATGGCCGCCGCGTCCGGCGGTGTGAAGGTTCGTGAAAAAGCGCGTCGTGGCGCGCCTCGCGCCCGCCGCATGAGCCTGTCCCTGACCCGCATCGACGCATGGTCCGCGGCCAAGGTGGCGTTCATGCTTTCCATCGCGGGAGGCATCATCCAGATCGTCGCGGTGACGCTGCTGTGGCTGCTGCTGAACGTGGTCGGCGTGTTCGATCAGGTGACGCAGATCGTGTCCTCCACCGGTCTTGACGCCGGCGGATTCGACCTTGCCAATGTGCTTTCGCTGAGCACCGTGCTGAGCGCGGTCACCATCTTCTCCATCATCGAAGTGGTGCTGTTCACTGTGCTGGTGGTGATTCTCACGCTGCTGTACAACGTGGTGAGCACGCTGGTCGGCGGCATCCACGTGACGCTCGGCGACGACTGATCGATTCGTCATACGGCGTTCGTACGGCGCTTGCGCAACGTAAGCCGTTCGTGCAACATAAGAAGACGGCGCTTCCCTACTTCGGGAGGCGCCGTCTTTTCTTATGTAATCGCGATTATGCGGTCGCTTTTATGCAATCGTCATACTGCGTTGCGCGTTATGCCGTAACGCATATGAAAACGGTCCGTGCGAACGAATCGCACGGACCGTTGAAACGGATTGTGAAAGACGATCAGAGCACGCCCTGGGCGACCATGGCGTTGGCGACCTTGACGAAGCCGGCGGCGTTGGCGCCGAGCATCAGATCGCCCTCATGGCCGTACTCCTTGGCGGCGGCCAGGGAATTGGCGACGATGTTCTCCATGATGGACTTGAGCTTGTTGTCCACCTCTTCGAACGTCCAGGAAAGGCGGTAGGAGTTCTGGCTCATCTCAAGGCCGGACACCGCCACACCACCCGCGTTGGCGGCCTTAGCCGGGCCGTACAGCAGGCCGTTGTCCTGATAGACGGCGATTGCCTCCGGGGTGGACGGCATGTTGGCGCCTTCGCACACGACCTTGCAGCCGTTGGCGACGAGGGCCTTGGCGGACTCCTCATCGATTTCGTTCTGGGTGGCGCACGGCAGCGCGATGTCGCACGGCACGGTCCACACGCCCTTGCAGCCCTCGTGGTATTCGGCACCCGGAACACGCTCCGCGTACTCCTTGATGCGGCCGCGGTGGCCGAGCTTGATGTCCTTGACGATGTCGAGCTTGATGCCGTCCGGATCGTAGACGTAGCCGTTGGAATCGGAGGCGGTGACGACCTTCGCGCCGAGGGCCTGGGCCTTCTCGGTGGCGAAGATGGCCACGTTGCCGGAGCCGGAGATGACGACGGTCTTGCCTTCGAAGGAATCGTTCTTCAGGACGCGCAGGGCTTCCTGGGTGTAGTAGCACAGGCCGCTGTCTCTTATACACATCTGACGCTGC
>ENA-OZFZ01000883-OZFZ01000883.1-human-gut-metagenome-genome-assembly--contig:-NODE-883-length-13576-cov-5.140892_pt1 | contig 13576 bp, 8 predicted proteins | sample MGYA00244621_ERZ653640 | MGnify/ENA primary metagenome ERZ653640 (study PRJEB26926, sample SAMN06165019) | human gut metagenome | biome: ENVO:00009003; feature: ENVO:2100002; material: ENVO:00002003... | reverse complement strand
GAGATTCATGAGCGTCTCGTGGGCTCGGAGATGTGTATAAGAGACAGATTCCGTACACGGTAATGAAGGAGAGAATTTCGACGTGCAGAAGAACCAGGTATTGGGTCCTAACGGCGGCGAGACTGCTCCTCAGGCTATGAACGAAACTGCCCCAGCCCCAGCGGTTGAGGAAGAAATCCAGTTCAGCCCGGCAGAGCAGAGTTTACAATCAGCTGCCCAGAAGCAGACTCTAAACCAATCAGGCGAAGACATCGAGGCTCAGGTACTTGCCAACTTCCCGAAACACCGCGGCAGAAGAAGCAAGGCAGAACTCGAAGCCATTGCAGAAGCCAGAGCAGCTGCCATCAGAAAGCATCAGGCGGTAAAAGCCGAGCTAGAAGCGCAGATGGCGAAAGATGCACAGGAGACGGCTAACCAGCAGGCTGCTACTGAGGCAGAACAGCAGGAAGAGCCAACAGCCGATAACCAGCAGACTGCTCCTGAGCAAGTTGCCGTTCCGGAAGAGCAGTTCTCTGCCGGAAACGCTGAGAGCGCTAACATCAGCGGTGATTTGCAGGCGATGCTCCAGGCTAAGATGAATGCACAGAACGCAGCAGCAGCTCCGGCTCCAGCTGAGGAGGCAAAGGAAAAAACTACTGAAAAAACTGCAACCGATAAGAAACAGGAGTCAGCTCCTATCCACTATACTGAAGGTATGAAGGTAGAACTCGATGCAGACGGAACCTGGAAGGGTGATCCGGGCGATGGAACCGATTTCATCCTGGTAGTCGACATTCCTATCGAAGACCAGGCTGCCATTCCTACTGTCGATATCTTCGACCGTCCTACCACTCCGCAGACTTCTCACCAGCACACACCTGCTGCTGCCCCTGCAGCCAAGAACAAGCAGGAAGCACCAGCCTACGATTTCAGCAATCTCGTGAAATCCAACGGTGTGCTCGAAGTGATTTCAGAGGGCTACGGATTCCTGCGCAGCAGCGATTACAATTACCTTTCTTCACCGGACGATGTTTATGTAGCATCCAGCTTCGTCAAGAAGTTCGGTCTGAAGACTGGCGATGTCATCGAGTGCAAGGTGCGTCCGCCTCACGAGGGCGAGAAATACTTCCCGCTCACCAGCATCATCAAGATCAATGGCCGTGACCCGTCAGAGGTTCGTGACCGTGTTCCTTTCGAGCACCTCACCCCACTCTTCCCTGATGAGAAGTTCAATCTCTGTGGCGACCGCCGCACCACCAATCTCAGCACCCGCATCGTAGACCTCTTCTCGCCAATCGGTAAGGGTCAGCGTGCGCTCATCGTGGCTCAGCCTAAGACCGGTAAGACCATCCTCATGAAGGATATTGCCAACGCCATCGCAGCCAACCATCCTGAGGCTTACCTCATGATGCTGCTCATCGACGAGCGTCCTGAGGAGGTTACCGACATGGCCCGCACCGTGAATGCAGAGGTTATCGCCTCTACCTTCGACGAGCCAGCAGAGCGCCATGTCAAGATTGCCGGAATCGTGCTCGAGAAGGCTAAGAGAATGGTAGAATGCGGACACGATGTTGTCATCTTCCTCGATTCTATCACCCGTCTCGCCCGTGCCTACAACACCACAGCTCCTGCATCTGGTAAGGTGCTCACCGGTGGTGTGGATGCAAACGCCCTCCAGAAGCCTAAGCGTTTCTTCGGTGCTGCACGTAACATCGAAGGCGGCGGTTCGCTCACCATCATCGCTACTGCCCTCATCGATACAGGTAGTAAGATGGATGAAGTCATCTTCGAGGAGTTCAAGGGAACCGGTAACATGGAGTTGCAGCTCGACCGCTCACTCAGCAACAAGCGCATCTTCCCTGCTGTCAACCTCATTTCTTCGTCTACCCGTCGCGACGATCTGCTGCAGGACAAGACAACGCTCGACCGCATGTGGATTCTGCGCAAGTATCTGTCCGACATGAATTCTATCGAGGCGATGAGCACCATCCACAAGAATATGCAGCATACTCGCAACAACGACGAGTTCCTGCTCTCTATGAATTCATAACCCCTCATCCGAGTTTACCATATCTGAATATCCGGCAAAAGGCTCCGTTCATCGGCAGTCTTTACTAGATATAAAAGAAGAGAGATTTGAAAGAGAAGGGCAAGTTCCATTTTCGGGATTTGCCCTTCGTGTTTTTTTACTGTTTAAAATCATTAAAAAAATATCGCATTTCATTTTTTATTCGTATCTTTGCTTATCTTAAACACAGAGGGGGCGCAAAGCCCCAATATAAATAATGTATAACTTAAAATCAAACGAACCATGAGCAAATATTTTGCAGAATCAGAATTGATTATCAATGAAGACGGAAGCTGCTTCCACCTTCATCTTCGCCCGGAACAAGTGGCTGATAAAGTAATCCTCGTTGGCGACCCAGGTCGCGTAGCCCTCGTAGCCTCCCATTTCGATGAGAAGGAATGCGAAGTTTCAAGTCGGGAATTCCACGCCATCACCGGCACATATAAAGGCAAGCGAATCACTGTGCAGAGCACCGGAATAGGATGCGATAATATCGATATCGTAGTCAACGAGCTCGATGCGCTGAAGAACATCGATTTCAAAACCCGCACCGAGAAACCCGAGCACACCACGCTCACCCTCGTGCGCATCGGAACCTGCGGCGGCCTGCAGCTCAACTGCCCTGCTGGAACCTTCGTAGCCTCGCAGAAGAGCATCGGTTTCGACGGACTCATCAACTTCTATGCCCGTCGCAACGAAATCTGCGACCTCGAAACAGAGGCAGAATTCAAGCGCCAGGTAAAATGGAACGACCAGATTGGCAACCCATACTGTGTAGACAACAATCCGGAACTGCTCAACCAGATAGCCGGCGATGATATGGTTCGTGGAATCACCATAGCCTGTGGCGGTTTCTACGGACCTCAGGGCCGCGAACTCCGTGCCCCACTTGCCGACCCGGAACTTAATCAGAAGATTGAAGCATTCGAGTATAACGGTCTGCGTGTCAACAACTTCGAGATGGAGAGTTCAGCCCTCGCCGGTCTTTCCCTTCTCCTCGGTCATAAGGCATTAACCTGCTGCATGGTCATCGCCAACCGCCGTGCCCTCAGCGCCAACACCGGCTACAAGAGCACCATCGACAATCTCATCAAGGTTGTATTAGATAGAATTTAAACAATAAAAAAATGAATCAAGAAGAATGTATCTGCGCCCTGGCAACCCCAGCCGGCGGTGCTATCGGAATTATCCGACTCAGTGGCTCCGACGCCATTACCCTCACCGACAAAATCTTCCAGTCTGCCAACGGCAAATCCCTGGAAGAAGCCAAGCCCTACACTCTGCATTATGGCGAAATCAAGGATAAGGATGGCAACACCATCGATGATGTACTGGTGAGCGTGTTCCGTGCACCCCACAGTTATACAGGCGAGAACTCCACCGAGATTTCCTGTCATGGCAGCCGATACATTCTTCAGCAGGTTCTCCATCGCTTTACAGAGGTAGGATGTCGCCAGGCAGAACCGGGCGAATACACCCGTCGTGCCTATCTCAACGGCAAGATGGACCTCTCTCAGGCAGAAGCCGTAGCTGATCTCATCGCCTCTACCAACAAGGCAACCCACAAGATGGCGCTCAGCCAACTGAAGGGCCATTTCAGCAACGAACTCTCCCTCCTTCGCGAAAAATTATTAAAGATGACTTCGCTCCTGGAGTTGGAGCTCGACTTCAGCGACCACGAAGAACTGGAGTTTGCCGACCGCAGCGAACTCCAGGCACTAGCCGAAGAAATCAATCACAAGATTACCACCCTCGCCCACTCCTTCGAAACCGGCAATGCCCTGAAGCAGGGAGTAGCCGTAGCCATCGTAGGCAAGACGAATGTGGGCAAGAGCACCCTGCTCAACCGTCTGCTCCACGAGGAGAAGGCAATCGTGAGCGACATTCACGGAACCACCCGAGATGTAATCGAAGACACCACCCTCATCGACGGAATCACCTTCCGCTTTATAGATACGGCAGGAATCCGCAAGACGGATGATGTGGTAGAGAACATCGGAATAGAGCGCACCTTCCAGAAGATGGAAGAGGCGAAGATAGTAATCTGGCTATTAGATGAGCAGCCGTCAGCCTCAGAAATCGAGGAGATGAAGCTGAAGAACCAAGGCAAGAAGCTGCTGGTGGTATTTAATAAGATGGATAAACTTGAGAATGATAAACTAGCGTTCGATAAATTCACCCATTCCTGTGGCTCAGATTCCAGTGAATCAGAAGCCCCACTCTTCATCAGTGCCCGCACAGGCGAGAATGTTTCATCCCTGGAGCAGGCATTAGTAAAAGCCGCTGATATTCCTGAGATTACCGAGAACGACGTCATCATAACGAGTGCCCGCCACTACGAGGCCCTACTCCGTGCCCATGATTCCCTCTCCCGAGTATTGGAGTCGATGGAAATGGGCATGAGCGGCGACATCGTCGCCGAAGACCTGAAAATGGTGTTGGAAGAACTGGGTGAAATCACTGGCGGACAGATCAGTAGCCAGGAAACGCTAAACAATATCTTCAAGCACTTTTGCATCGGAAAGTAACCCCCTGGACAGCTCTAAAACGAACATTTTTATAACTGCTTGCAAGCCACCTACTTAGGTGGCTTTTTTCGTCTTAACACATTCCATTTGTAATTTGCTGAAACCAATATTTTGGTGTATTTTTGGCTCAAATTTCATTCGTGGCCCTCAATTCTGTGAGAAAATGGAAAGGAAAAAATCTATGTTTTGGTACCTTCTGAGACAAAATGAGACAGTTTCAATCCTTCGACCATTTCTCATGTTTGGCACCTCGTGAGAAATACTGAGAATATGTGAGACAGTCTGAGACAAAATCGACGACCTCATTAACCAAAAAGAGCATGTAAAAATGAGAATAATTAAGGTGTGTGGAGTCTGTGGAAAGGAGTTTGTTGCCAGCAAAATGACCAGTAAATACTGTTCAAGACGCTGTGAACGTGTCGCTTTCCGGAAAAGAGGATCCGAAAAGAAGAAAAATGAGAAATGAAATCAGTTCGTTGAAATTAGATTCTAAAGGCATTAAATATATAAATGATTGTCTGAATGGGTTGTCTGGTAAACATGAGCAAATGTTCAGAGATATTGAATATCTATACTCTTCTCTTAAAAAACTGCTATTTCTTATTAGTATGTCTAAAGAGGAAGAAATTGAGACGGATAAAATATACAAAGTTATCATTAAGTATCAAAAAAACGAGATCAGGTGTCAATTTGACAGTGATATTATAGAGAATATTATTGCAAATTATCCTCTTACAGAAGAACTGGCAAAAAAAATGATTTTGACTTTACTGCATAGTACATCTAGCCGTCATCAATATTCACAATGTATATTCAATTGTGTTAAGTTTTTACAAAATAAAAATATACATTTCAATGAATTTGTGTTGGAAGATATACAAAATAAAGCCGAAGTCGCTACGGAAATCAGTTTCATCTATCCTATCGTCTCAGGAGAACTAAAAGAAAAAATAGGAAAATATTCATTGGGTAGAATAATGTATCTATATGACTATGCTTTCTTCATAAAGACGAATAAGGAAATAGTGTCTTTCGATCGTTTTCCAGAGCTACTTGAAAAAGAAAAGTTCAAATTGAATTGCAGTATATGCTATATTCTTGCAAACATAAGAAAGGACTCAAGATTTCAACTGATTCATAAATATATTGATGACATAGCGAGGGAAAATGATTGCTTGACATTTTACATGTCGCCATTTGAATATTCAGAGCCAGAAAAGGTAGTAATAGATTGGCTATTAGAATATGACGATACAGAAAGAGAGAAATTATTCAAAATAAGTGCTTATAAGGAAACTTTAAAGCACTTTATTATCGACGGTAATATTTCCAAGAGTAGCAAAAAATACTTGATGAAATACCTATAGAAAAAGTTATGGTACAAGATAGAATATATAATTACTTCGAGCGCAATCCACAACTTCATGTGCTCTTCATCTTCGACAGAATGAACATCATCCAGAACGAACTGGATGAGATGAAGCAGTGGAATGACGACTATATATATAAGGTGTTTGATGGTGCGTGGTTCAATGCCAAGTATGCCATCGAAAATGATTGGAAGGACAAGCATGTGGTTCTGCTCTTCCCGGAACAAGTATATCCTCATACAGAGGAACAGCAGCTCAGTTTCCCCCTACTTGATATGCTGAAAGCCAACATGGAATATAAGGAAGAAGACTACGCCAGCTTCATGCAGCAGTATAATCTTCCTGAGAAATTCCGTAGTTTCGTGAAGAAGAATATTGGCGAGATTATGTCATCTAAGGTAAGCAACATCCTTAATGGACATATCGACAGTACATCGTTCAGTGAGGATATGGTTTGCCGGGCCTTCATTTCCAATTATCTTGGCGAGAAGAAGCTGCAGGAATGGGAACATCTCATTATCAAGATGATTATTCTGGACGGAATAGCAGAAGAGAAGAAGCGTACTGATTTCTGGTATAAGCTCAGCAAAAATTTTGATGCTTCAAAGGCTTTATCGGAAAAGTTGGATAAGCTCTTCGGTTTTACTCCTAACTTTAACGCTGCCATCAAGATGAAAAACGTGGCTGAAAGTTTGAAGTACAATAGCATAACTCAGCTTTTAGACGCAGTACCGGGAGACACCTATAAGCAGTACAAGATCAGCAATTCAGTGGTACTTGACCAGGTGAACAAAATCTATGAGTTGGGTACACACGACCGCCAACTGTCAGAGAAGTTTGCCCAGGCCATGACTATATTGGCTACAGACATCAAGGAAGAGGAAATCATCAATATCTATGGTATTGATGCCAACTACTACTATCTTACAGAGTCTCTCTGCTGGCCAATACTGAAAGAGATTGTAGAAGAAAAGCTGATGGCAGACCCGGAGCAGGTGAACGATCGCATGCGTGAGTTGTCGTTGAAGCTTCCTGTAGATAGTGACATTCAGATTGCTATCCGATTCATAGAGCAGTCGGCTTTATACTATGCTCAGGTAAGAGGTCTTGGAACGCTGAAACTCAATAGCACCAAGGAGTATATAGAGAAATATACAGAAGAGTTCTATCTTGTAGATCTCTACTATCGTCGTACACTTGAAGCATACCACGAACTGATTACGAAGGAGAATCCTATCGAACAGACATTAAGTGATGCCAAGCGCCAGTTGGATTTGGAATATGCAAAGATTACTAATGTACTTAACCTCGAATGGCTGACTTGCGTCGGGGAAAAGGGTGTCTGGTTTACAGAGACCGGATTAAAGCGACAGGAAGATTTCTACAAGAACGAGTCAGATACCAGTGTGAAGCAGGTTGTCATCGTATGTGATGCGCTGAGATATGAGGTGGCAAAGGAACTGATGCAGGAACTGGCCAAAGAGAAGCATATTGCTACAATAGATGCATACCAGGCAATGCTCCCTACAGAAACCAAATATTGTAAGTCTGCCCTCCTCCCTCATCACTCGCTGGAGTTGAATGGCACAGACATGATGGTGGATGGAATGGTTTTGGAAAAAACAGAACAGCGGACAACACATTTGGGCAAATATCGTGAAGGAGCTATCTGTATGCGCTATGAAGACGTGATGAATGGCGACGCACAATCCATGCGTGAGCTCTTCAAACGTCCATTGGTTTATATCTTCTATGATACGATAGATGAAATAGGACATTCACAAAATCCGTTCGAGGTAATCAGTACTTGCAGAAAAGCTATTGAGCAACTGACAGTACTGGTAAAGCGTCTGCATGCAACATGGAATGTAGCGAAAGTACTTCTCACCGCAGATCATGGTTTTCTCTATAATGATATGAAGTTTGAAGATAAGGACAAACATAGCATTGCAGACTCTGCTATAGAGAAAAAGACAAGATACTATCTCACAGACAGCAACGATACTTTTGAGGATATTGTAAAATTCCCTCTTGACAAAGTTTCTTCTATCAAGAGTACCACGCCGTTACAGGTTGCAGTGCCTATCGGGACTAACCGCCTGGCTGCACCAGGTGGCTACAATTTTGCTCATGGTGGCGCTTCACTTCAGGAAATGATTATTCCTGTGATAAGAAGTCAGCAGAAGAGAACAAACAAGACTGAAAAGGTGGGTGTTGCGCTGATGAGCCACAACCTGAATATGGTGAGCAGTCGATTGAAGTTCCAGATGATACAGTCGGAAGCAGTAAGTATGACAGTGATGGAGCGCAAGGTAGTTTGCTGTATTTACAATGGCGACGACCCTGTAACTCAGGAAAAGGAAGTGACACTGAATAGCACTGATGCAACGAACTTGAACAATCGTGTGTTTGAAGTGACACTCAATTTGAATAAATCTGTCAATGCAAGTATGTTACAGCTTAGAATCTACGATGTGGATGACAAACTTAACCCACTTGTGCGTGAGACAGTTAAGAACAATACAATGATAGAACAAGATTTTTAAGGAATACTGCATATGGATTTACAACAGAAAGTAATGAATGCCTTTATAGGCAAAGTGGTAAGAAAGGATTTGGCTTTCCTCGTGAAGGGAGGTCTGCCTGTTCCTACATACGTGTTGGAATACCTGCTGGGGCAGTATTGCGCCAGTGATGATGAAGAAATCATCAACGAAGGTTTGGAAAAGGTGAAGCAAGTTATCCAAAACAACTATGTTCACCGTGCTGAAGCAGAATCGGTAAAAGGTATCATACGTGAGAACGGCAGACATCGCATCATCGACAAAGTGACCGTTGTGCTCAACGAGAAAAACGATGAGTACCAGGCAACATTTGCCAATCTGGGATTGACTGGAGTACCTATCGGTACAGACTACGTGCGTAAGAACCCAAAATTGCTGAGTGGCAATGGCGTTTGGTGCATCGTAACCATCGGTTATATCAGTGGTGAAAGCGTCAAGGTGAGATGGGAAATCCAGACATTGAAGCCTATCCAGATTTCAAATATCGACCTGCAGGAATATATCGACCAACGTAAAAACTTCACTACAGAGGAGTGGATTGACTTTCTGATGCACACAGTGGGTCTGAACCCTGCGGCTATGAACCGCCGTGAGAAGTTCATCACTTTGGCTCGTCTTCTCCCTCATGTTGAGAACAACTTCAATTTCATGGAATTGGGTCCAAAGGGAACAGGTAAGTCTCATGTATTCCAGGAACTGTCTCCTTATGGCGTGCTTGTCAGTGGTGGTGACGTAACCTCTGCCCGACTTTTCGTGAAAATCCAGGGCAACAAGGAGATTCTCGGACTGGTAGGCTATTGGGATGTTGTGGCATGGGATGAGTTTGAACAGCAGAAAGGCCGTAATGTGGATGCTGTGCTCATCGACACGATGCAGAACTATCTTGCCAACAAGTCGTTCAACCGTGGTAAGGGAACGCACGAGGCAAGTGCGTCCATGTCTTTCGTAGGTAATACTAAACATACTGTTCCATACATGTTGAAGAACAGCCATCTGTTTGAGAGCATTCCTACATCATTCATCAAGGGTGCGTTCCTCGACCGAATTCATCTCTATAATCCTGGTTGGGAAATCAAGATGTTGAAGAAGAACAGTTTTTCCAAGGGATATGGTCTTATAACAGACTACATTGCAGCCGTGCTTCACGAAATGCGCAATGATGACAGAACTGCAGTGTTGAATGACTATGCGAAGTTTGACGGTTCACTCTCAGAGCGTGACCACCTTGCTATCCGCAAGACTTTCTCAGGCATGATGAAACTTATCTATCCTGATGGTAAGATGACAGACCAGGAGGCTTATGAGTTGGTTGACTTTGCTGCAGAAGGTCGTAAACGTGTGAAGGATCAGCTCTATGTGATTGATGAAACTTTCATGGCAGAGCCGGCAAAGTTCAAGTACATCAACTTGAAAACAGGTTTCGAAGTGAGCATAGAGACATTGGAACGAGTAAGCAATCAAATCGTAGAACATACAACGACTGAAGATCATACAGAAGAAGCAGAAACTTCTACAGAAAACAATGAGACATCTACAGAAGTTGCCAATGCAGAGGGAGGTTCGAATCAGCATCCGACCAAACGTCCACGCATTCCTATTCTACAAGAAAAGAGTATGTCATTCAGAATGGGACAAACTGGCGTAAGTTATGAGAAGTTATTTGCACCTTATATGAGAGAAGCAAAGGAAATAACCGTTGAAGATCCATATATACGTGCTTCATGGCAAATCAAGAACTTCATGGAGTTTGCTCTGATGCTTATCAACACACGTCCTGTGGATGACTTGAAACTGAACCTTTTCACTAATGAAGAGGAAGACAAGATACCAGACTTGATTGACAAACTTGATGACATCAAGGACGACCTTGCTTCTTATGGCATTGAGTTTACATACAAGTTCAGAGACTTCCATGACAGATGTATCAAAACAGATACCGGGTGGACAATTACACTTGGACGTGGTCTTGACATGTTTGAAAAATATAGTCCCTACTCTATTGCATCATCAAAACAGGACATGCGCAAGTGTAAGGAGTTTACTGCGACATTCATGAAGACTAAACATGCGTAGCACAATATCAGAGCAGCCACGGTATTCAATAAATACCAAAAGGCTGCCCTAATTGTTGTTTATGGAACTGATAATGAAGAGCACTCTGGAGGATGTTTAATTATAATCAGAAAGAACAAATATGAGTTTAAAAGATATAGTTACATTATTCAAGAATCACCAAATCCAATATGGGCTAAATGGTGATTCTAATTTAGAAGAATTATATAAATGGGAATTGGTGTCCAAACAAAATGGGCACCCAGACCCTAATGCTATAAATTTTTCTAAAGAGATTAATTCTCTAGAATTTAAGAATCTATGCTTCAGTTCACAGATTACCGCAATTAGAAATTTTGCGAAATATGAACCAGAAGAGTATAGAAAACTCTTTAGAGCACTGTTTGATGAAAACATCCTTCTGCAAGAAAGAGTAGAAAATTTTACTGAAAGTTGCAAAACATTATGGGATGATAAGATTAAAGCAAAGTTTACCAATCATACGAGTGCAATGTGCGATGAACGACTTATCAGTTGTTTCTTGGCATTCCATAATCCTCAGAAATATACTTTTTATAAAAATGACGTATATAAGAATTTATGTAAACTTTTAGAGGTTAAGCCACGAAAGGCAGGTCTAAAGCTTGTTCATTTTTACGAATTACTGGATCAATACGTTATTCCAGAGATTGAGAAAGAGGATGAATTGATTTTGTCCATCAATGACGAAATAAAGAATAATGGATGTATTCAAAGTATGCCACTTACTGCCCAAACGGTATTATGGTACTATAATAGAGCATTATTAAAAAACATAGATACTGACAAGGAAGATAATGAAAATGATCTTGTTGAAACAAAAATAGACAACACTATGATGTATCAAAAATATATTGACTTGCTTAAAGAGAGCAAGAACTTAGTTCTTACTGGTGCTCCTGGTACCGGTAAAACTTTTATGGCACAGGCCATAGCAAGAGAAATGGGATGTAGTAAGGACGAAATGTGCTTTGTGCAGTTTCATCCCTCTTATGACTATACTGATTTTGTAGAAGGTCTGCGACCTATCATGATGTCTGATGGACAGATGGGATTTGAGCGTAAAGATGGACTATTTAAGGAGTTTTGCAAAAAAGCTATCAAGAATTTGGAGGACAGCAAAAAAACTCTCACAGAGTTATCAGAAGAAAAATCTCTGGATTATAAATATAATGCAGTGATTGATAAAATTAACAATGGTGATTTGAATGAATTTAAGCTCAAAACAAACGGAAAATCCATGGAAGTGGTTAAGGTTACAGACTTTAATAACATAGAACTGAAAACTCCTGGAACTAGTAGTAATCGTACTTATACCGTTTCTTTTGACAGATTGGCAAAACTTGCAAAAGTATTTACTACAATAGAGTCTTTGAACAATATTTCAAACATTAGCGATGCTGTAAGGGATGCTATTGGAGGTTGTCATGCTTCTGCTTACTGGGCTGTACTTAAAGAAGTGTACAAACAAAAGAACATTTCGACATTAACAGCAAGTAACGTAGTCAAAAAAGATTTTGTTTTCATCATTGATGAAATCAATCGTGGAGAGGCTTCAAAAATATTTGGTGAACTATTCTACGCCATTGACCCTGGTTATAGAGGCAAGAAAGATATTCGAGTAAAGACTCAATATCAGAACCTTGTCCCTGAAACAGATGTATTTGCTGAAGGATTTTATATTCCTGAAAACGTATTCATTCTTGGTACAATGAATGATATAGATCGTAGTATCGAGAGTATGGACTTTGCTATGCGTCGCAGATTCACCTGGAAGGAAATAAAGCCTGAAGACACACAATCTATGCTCGACACACTCGAATGTGCTACTAAGGCAAAGAGTGTAATGGCAAGATTGAATAATGAGATATCTAAGATTGAAGGGCTTGGTCCTGCCTACCAGGTTGGACCATCATACTTCTTGAAGTTGGGTGATAATGGTGGAAACTTTGAAAAGTTATGGGATATGAATATCGAACCACTGCTTAGAGAATATAGCCGTGGTTTCCGCAAATCAGACGAAATCATGGTAAAGTTGAGAAGTGCTTACTTCGATACCAAAGAAAGCAACTCCGAAATTAATGATAACGAATTGGTCGATGAGAATTAACTTAACAGACAACAATATTGGACAGGTGAAAACTGGGACATTTCTTCGTAAAGATGTCTCAGCTTTATTCCCTATTGCCGACAAGACAATAGCTCAATTATGTCATGAAAATGAGAATCTGCTAATATTTCCCTATAGTATAGAGGATTCTGACGACAAAGTCGGTGAAGCTTCTGTTATGACCATTCTAAATACAAGTGACCCTGAAAAGGTACGTATTACCACAGGAAATGTGATGGGGTTTATCGGTGTTGGAAACCTGCAGATTAAAATTAAATCCCGTTTTGACGAAGGACGCGATGATTATCTCTTACATTACATGCTTCAAAAGGTCTTTTCATTCAATCTCTTTGACCTTAATCACAATAACGAAAAAGAGGATGTATTTGACTTTATTATGTTTATGTTCCCTCACCTGCTAAGGAACGCAATGCGCCAGGGAATATACAGAGAGTATCAGAACTTCAAACATAACGATGCCAAATTAAAAGGTACTATTGACTGGGGGCGCCATATTGCCCAAAACATTCCGTTTGCAGGAAATGTGGCATACTCCACTCGTGAATATACCTATGACAATGACATGACAGAGTTAATCCGTCATACAATTGAGTTTATGAAGTCAAAGAGATATGGTCAGTCCGTATTAGGTTTAGATCAGGAAACTATAGACAATGTAAAATCCATAATTTCACTAACTCCTTCATATAGCAAAAATGAGCGTGGTGCAATTATTGGTAAGAATCTTAGACATAAGAGTCATCCTTACTATACGGAATACCAGACCCTGCAATGCCTTTGCTTACAAATTCTAAGAACTGTCTCTTATACACATCTCCGAGCCCACGAGACGCTCATGAATCTCG